>Ga0209909_100232_pt1 | contig 64280 bp, 72 predicted proteins | sample FECB22metaG_FD_188302 | JGI IMG/M metagenome (GOLD analysis project Ga0209909, IMG submission 188302) | Cyanobacterial communities from the Joint Genome Institute, California, USA - FECB-22 (SPAdes) (version 3) | ecosystem: Environmental > Aquatic > Thermal springs > Hot (42-90C) > Microbial mats...
ATACGGCTCGATCCGTCGCATCTGCTTGTCCGTCAGCCAGAACAGGTCACTCATGGCAGGCTCCTCCTGCCACGAATGAATCAGATCGACGCCGCCATGGGAATCCCTTTAATGGGTCCTGAGCCTAAGTGATTGAGTTTCCGATCTACGGCCCGCCGGAATAGTTAACGAATTCTTAGCGATGCTTGGATAGAGTGATATCAGGGAGAATTTATCGCACCTAATCCGACAGATGGGATCGCCCATGCTCGACGGACGGATTCCGTCGAGCCGGATGCGCGCATCCGCGCCGAACTCACCGAGCAGGTGACGGCCAGCCAATCTCTCCTGCAACAGCAAATCGAGCAGCTACGCCACGCCGCAGCCCAGGGTGGCGACAGCAGCACTTTAATCGCAGCCGAGCAGCAACTATCTCGTCTCGCCGGCCTCCAACATCACATTGTCCATGGCGGCGACCTTGCGACCCTTCGCGCCGCCGTCCGTGCGACGGTCGATGCAGTGCAGGGCCTCGTGCCGCAGACCCGAAACGCGGCGGCCACCGGCACCACAGCCGAGCTCGCTCTGCATCAGGCAACGGCGCATGCGCGCCAGGTCACCAATACCTTCGTGCACGACTTCTACGAACGCCGCATCTTCGACCCCTACCTCAGCTTCGCGTCGGCGGAGGAAGAACAAGCCTATCGCGACCGCGAGGAAGCACGCCAGCGCGCCATCGCAGAAGCGCGGGCGCGAGGTACACCCGAAGGCGATCTGCTTGCGCTGCGCCTCGGCCGCGAACAGTTGGAAGACGCCGCCCGCTTCGGCGCCGATCGCAGTCCAGACTACGCCGGTCTCTATTCGCAAGTCAGTTCGGCAGAGCGCGACTTGAGAGGCGCGATGGGGCCCGTGCAGCGCGAACGATCGATTGCGGTCCTTGACGAAGCGCCGACGCCGCAGCCGGCCATTTCGCCCGACGTATTGGCCAGCCTTAGACAGGCCGGGGTGACGATCGCTGAAAATGATGCCCCGCGAACGAACCTTCCCGACGTTCGCACTCCGGACGCCATGCGCACCCCTGGCTAGGCTGTGGGCATTAAGCCATAGGCGCGACAGGCTGAGACCACCGAACCGAAATACGCCGCATCGCGCACCATACGGGGAAGATCTTGTTGCTGGCTTCGGTGGATGTCGGCTTCCATCTGCGCGCGGGTCTTGCCTATGGCGGTTCCCAGCGCGACGGCAGCGTCAAAGGATTGCCGCCCGGACAATCTGTATCGGTCCGCCGCCGCCGTCTGCCCCGCGTCACGACGAAGGCCTTCCGCATGCACGTTGGCGACGAAGCACCGCACCGCCACATCGTAGGCAGCGCGATTATCCTGGGCGAGCGCATAGGTAGGTGCCGTTGCCATCAGCGCCAGTCCTCCTAACGCGGCGGGCGCATATGTCGTCCGGACGAAGGCCTTCATGAGTGATGGCCGCCTTCACCCAGGCAGCTGGAGCATCGGAAGCCGCCATGGCCGTTGCAGTTCAGGCAGGTCCCGCCACCGGCCCGCCCCGAACCGCCGCAGGTGTAGCAGGGCTCACGACCGCTCCCCCTGCACCGCAGGCAAGTTTGAAAGATCGCGAGGAGTGGCGTCGGCTCAGGAGGCGACAGCGCCCCGGCCCCGACATGATGACGATGATCCACGAGCCGCTCCCCGACTGCCAAATCGCAAGGAGCATTTAACCGAATGCGGGATTCTGTTGTTTCTAGCGCATTGTTCTGAAACAACTATCATCATGGAACGCGACTACATACATGCGCCGGTACTGGCACTCGGATCGGCTTGAGACTGGCCGCCACACAGGCGTTCACGCTGATCGGCGATTGCAACTCTATCCCGCATTCGGTTGCGGGCGCGTCATGAGGTCCGCCGACCCCACATCGCTTCTCGATGATCGCGGTCAACGCAAATACATCTGCCGTGCGGAACGTCGCCGCTTCCTCGCGGAGGCGGCGCGTCGGGACGCCGCGACGGCCGCCCTCTGCGCCGTCCTCGCCTACACCGGCTGCCGCCTCAGCGAAGCCCTGGCGCTCACGCCTGCGCGGCTGGACCACGCGACGGGCCGCATCGTTTTTCGCACGCTGAAACGTCGCCGCGTTCATCATCGCGCCGTCCCTGCGTCATCCTCGTTAATGCAGGCGCTTAAGGACCTTAGCGCCGCGCCGGACACTCCGTTCTGGCCGTGGTGCCGGCAGACCGCTTGGCGGCGCATAAAGCTCGTCATGGAAGCGGCAGGTATCGCCGAAGCCCAGGCCATGCCCAAGGCGCTGCGCCACGGGTTTGGTATCGCCAATGCCGAAGAGAACGTGCCGCCCGCACTTACTCAGCGCTGGATGGGCCACGCCCGCCTGGAGACAACAGCCATCTACCAGCAGGCGGTCGACGACGAGGAGCGCAGCTTCGCGAAGCGTGTCTGGCGCAACTAGCGTGGCGGCAAGGCCGCATACGCGTCCTTCAGGCTTGGCGAGCGTATCGGAACGCCAAGACACACGGCCACGGGCACTGCCTTCGACCCCCGCCGGCCTCGCTGCCGACGGAAGAGCCGCACGATAGCCACCATCGCCATGACGGCGCTCGCGATCCAGAATAGCCCGCTGGCGAGCGCCATCGCGGGATCACCGCCATTCGGCATCAGGCTAAGCCACGCCAGCCCACACCACGCAAAGGCACTGAACACAAAACGTAGCCCACGCGGCATGGCGATGCCCCTGCTGCCACCTCCACGCCACTCCCGTTCCCATGCCGCATGCGCCCGCACCTTCTCCGAGGCCTGAGCAGCCAAGCTGGCAACCATCGCCGCCCCAAACGCCGCCCAGCCATTCGCCATGCCCATCAGCCACATGCCCACCACGGCGACGCCGCCGACCATGAGGACAAGGCTCACCACGCTATTGCCAATGAGCCAGGTGGCGGGGCTTGGCGGCCTCATGCCTGCGGGGCCGCGTGCTTCTTGCTGGCCGCGATGGCGATGATCGTGTTGGTCGGCACGAACCCATCGAGCTGTTCGGTGAGGTCTACCGCCTCCCACAAGGTGAACAGCCCGATCGGCCCCCACAGCACAAACATGATGACGGCCGTGCCGACTTCGCTCAGCAGGCTCACGCCCAACAGCAGTCGGCCGACCGTGAAGTCGAACAGGTCAAATAGCACGCAGATCGTGAACTTCGCCCAGACCGGCATCGGAATGCCCTGATAGTTCTGCATCGCTCCCTCTCCTAGAGATCCATGCGGTGATCAGCGTCGCGTGTCGGCGCGCCGGGCTCCGGCTCCTTCACGGCCCAATCCCGCGCAAAATCGTCGGTCGCGCCGCCCATCGACCCAGCGGGTCGTCACGGCCTTCGGTTGGACGGCGGCCGAACCAGCCCTCGTCCACCAGCTTATTGCGGATATCGTCGAGAATGCTCCCCAGCGCACCCCGTCCGTCGCGTTCGCGCATCGCCTGCACCCCCACATGAAAAGACTCGCACAGGTAGCAAACACTTCCCGTCACAGCCTGCCAGTGCATTAGCTGTCTGGGCGAATGGGCAGTCGCCAATGGGGGGATTTCCGGTGGGCTATGTCAGTAATCTCGACACGCGCCTGCTGCGCCTGTCCTCGCAGGATCACTTCACCCTGCGCGACGCCTGCCAGGGCGTCCATGTCTTCGGCGGCATCGGCTCCGGCAAGACCTCCGGCAGCGGCAAGGCGCTGGCCTCCGCCTATCTGCGCGCGGGCATGGGCGGGCTCGTCCTCGCCGCCAAGCCCGACGAGGTCGATCTGTGGTTGCGCTACGCGCGCGACAACGGCCGTGCCAACTCGGTCATGCTGTTCGGCGAGCGCGGCGGCGCGTTCAACTTCCTGTCCTACGAACTGTCCCGCCAGGGCCACGACGGCATCGGCAGTGTCGTCGAATGCCTCATGCGCATTCTGGAGGCCGCCCGCCTCTCCAAGGGCGACGGCGCACGCAGCGAGCCCTTCTGGGAGGACGCCACGCGCCAGCTCCTGCGCAATTCCATCCCTATCCTTTACGCCGCCACCGGCAGCGTCAGCATCCCCGACATCATCCGCTTCGTCAGCTCCGCGCCCATCAGCGCCGAGCAGTTGCAGACGAAGGAGTGGCAAGCCAGCTCCTTCATGTTCCAGGCGCTATTGGCGGCGCGCGAGCAGCCTGTGCATCCCTTGAGCGCCGACGACTTCATGAAGACGTCCAGCTACTGGCGCTACGAATACGCCCAGCTCGATCCCAAAACGCGCGGCAACATCGCCATCAGCCTGTCCACCGCGCTCGACCGCTTCAATCGCGGCCGGCTGCACCGCGCCTTCTGCACCGACACCAACCTCGTGCCCGAGCTCACCTTTCACGGTGCGATCATCATCATGGACATGTCCGCCCTCACCTGGAACGAGGACGGCATCATCGGCCAGCAGCTCTTCAAATACATGTGGCAGCGCGCTGTCCTGGCCCGCAACGCCATGGAGCCACGCCACCGCGAGCGGCCCGTCTTCCTCTGGGCCGACGAGGCGCAGTATTTCGTGAACAGCTTCGACACCGACTTCCAATCCACCTGCCGGTCGTCGCGCGCCTGCACCGTCTACCTCACGCAGTCGCTACCTACTTACTACGCCAAGATGGGCGGACCCCACCCACAGCACGCCGCCGATATGCTGCTGGCCAACTTCGTCACCAAGATCTTCCATAACAACGCCGATTTCGCCACCAACCGCTGGGCCTCCGACACGATCGGCCGCTCCCTTCAGCGGCGCTTCAGCGAAAACGAGGGCGAGTCCGCCAGCTGGTCACGCGGCATGAACAGCGGCTTCGGCAAGAACGCCGGGTCCAGCAGCAGCTTCGGCGGATCGTCCGGGCCGAGCGGCAGCTCTGGCAACTGGAGCAGCGGCAGCAACAGCGGGCACAGCGACAGTTGGGGCCGCAATCGCGGCTCTGGCGGCGGCTCCAGCTACAGCACCGGCTACAGCGAGACGATGGACGTGGAGATCGAACCGGCAGTCTTCGCTCGTGATCTCGTCACCGGCGGTCCCGCCAACGGTGGACGCGTCACCGGTCTATGGCTGAGCGCAGGGCGGCGGTTCGCCGATAGCGGAAGGAACTACCTGCATGTCACGTTTGGCCAGTGATATGTATTGATTGAGTATAATGTCGCTAATTGCTATAATGAACAAGCAACAATGGAGAGTTTATTTCCAGCTCAGACCCATTTTCGGACCAGTCTTCAAGGCAGTCGGTAGCGCTTGAGCGCCTCCTGCGTCTCATTGAGAACGGACTGGAAAAGGCTGACAGGAAAGAGTTGGACGCTGCTCTCCAAGAAATTACGCCCATCCTCAGTGCTGTGGCCGAACTGCGTTTCCAAGCAAAAGAGGGAGTACGGCCAGACGCTCCGCCCTATCCTGGTCGCCACGCCACGGTCGACCCTCTGGACTTCTTGAAAGAGCACTACGGCACGGCCATCGCCGAGGGGAGGCTGAGAGCTGGGCAACTCAGCCTGATCGACAACAAGCTTTACTACGCACTCCGCCGGAGTCTTCAGCCAAACGATGACGGCACACAGATCCAGGCGCTGTTCGACACCTTTAAACCAGTGGAGAAACAAGGCCGGACGCCTTACCGCCTTCGGCTCGAAGCATGCGCTGATTTACTCGGAGTAGATCTCAATCAAGCCTCTCAGTTCTTTCGAACCATTCGTAGAGAGCCCCGGCGAGAGGGTGATAGAACGCGCTGTTAATCAAATTCGCGGATTCGTGATTCCACCTTTCCAAAGCTTGACGGCAAGGTTTGCATTCCCACGTTCTGTGGGAGCCCAGAAGGAGGACTCCAATGCCTGAGCCCCTTACCACGACAGCAGCCATTAGCGGCGCTGGTGTCATTGCTGGCACCGCCGGTGGCATTCTGAGCGCGCTCGCGAGCGCAGCGGCTGCAGCGGTTTCGATTGCTGCCTTGCCCCTCGTAGTCGTTGCGGTCGGCGCTGTAGCCTTGGCCGCGTCGTCAGACGAGGAAAGTGAATCTGGCGCGCCGTCCTAATCAATAGACAGGGGGAGATGGGTTATCGTGGATTCGCCTGCCTCCCTCGCCGATTATGTGCAGGTCGGAACATTCGTTGTTGCCGCCTTAGCATTGGCGGTTAGCGCGTATAATTCTTACGTCTCGCGGCGAATCAACGAGGTGGAGACACTGTTCTCTATCGTCGAACAGTACTCCAAATATAGTTCCGCGATACGTTCAATCGATCCAGCCAAGCCCGGACCGGCTGCAATTCAGGCGTTCTTGGACAACGCTAACTACATAGAAATTCTCTGCACGATCTATCGGGGCGGACACGGCACCAAGGCTGTTCGTGAGAACATCAAGGCGTTGGTTAGCGACCACATCGCTTCGTCCGATGCGGCGCAAGCCGCAATGGGATCTCGCGAAACCTACATTGAGGCGCTCATACGGCTAGGCTCTAACCATCGATCCTACGTCGACATGCGGTGGTTCGCTGATCGCTACAGGCGGCTTATCGCACAGAAGGCACAGCAAATTCAGGTGCCGATGGTGCGCAAGCAACCGTTTAACGCTTAACGCTGATCTGGTGCACGATATCGCCGTGTGTATGGCCTCGCCATACTCGCGCTGACCACTGCTGGATAAACGTCACACGTTGCCGCATGAGGCCCTGCCGTAACGGCTCCAGCCGCTCTCCGACGATCTCGATCACCTTATCCGGCAGCAGCAGGCGCAACGTGTCGTCGCCCGAGAAACCGACCTCCATGAGCAGGCGGTAAGGGAACGCCAGCCCTTCGGGCACGGTCGTGCCTTCCATCCACCAGCGCAGCTCACACGACGCCTGAATCTGGCTTGAGGGCAGCATGCCGAAGGCCCGGTATTCATCGCAGATCGGAACGAGGCTTTCGGCCGCCATCGCCTCGACCGGGTCGATCCCGGCCGGCCGCGCTACGCGGTCGACGAAGCTCGGCCGCACGCTCTCTTTGCGGCCAAACATGCGGTCGAACTCATCCTCTCTCATGCTCACCTCCCTGGCCGAACTCTGGATCATGCGCAGGACGGCGGAACGAGGCCGCGAACCCTTCGGCCAAATCGTTCAGCCGATCGACGAAGGCCGCCAGCTTCGCCGGGTCGCGCCGCTTTAAGTGCTCCGCTTCCGCGTAGAGCGCCGCGCGCTTCTTCACCGCCACCCATTGGGTGATGCGGTCCTTGAGATAGTCGTAGGCCTTCTCGATATGGCGCGAGAGGCCAAGGTTCGGCAGCGGCAGGCGGAAGACGCCTTGGGCCTCCAATGTCCGATGGTCGATGCGCGCTTCGGACCCCGCATCGGCCAGAGCGCGGTTGGCGTACTCCGCCCACTCGCGCCGCCAGATGTTGACGTTACGCATGGCCTCGGCGGCATCGAGCGCGGCCTTGTCCTCCGGCAGCCCCGTGTCGTTGAAGCGCTTGCGCGCCTCCGCCACGAACCGGGCCACATCCTCGCGCTCGTTCCAGTCGCGCTCCTTCTTCGCCGAGAACCCGAACGGCCCGTCGGGGTCTAGCGGGCGAAGGGTGAGCATCACATGCGCGTGCGGCTGTTCCAGCCCATCCGCCGCGTCCGGACAGTGGATGCCGATATCGGCCACCATGCCCTGGCTCACGAACCGCTCGCGCACGAAGCGCCGCACCAGCGCGATCTGGTCGTCGCGGCTTAGCTCGCGGGGCAGGGTGATTTCCACCTCGCGGGCCAGCTGCGCATCGAGGCGCTTCTCCGCCCGCTCGACGAGGTTCCACAGCGTCTGCCGGTCGAACACCCAGGCGGGTGCGCCGGCGGGGGCGAGGATCTCCGTGTGCACCACGTCGGGTTTGTCGAACTGGAACCACTTACCCTGAGCATCGTCGTAGAGCCGTTCGCCCGAGCGATAGGCCGCCGCCGCGACGGCCGAACGGCGCGTGGCCCCGCCGGGCTTCGCCGCCCGTCCGAGACCCCGCGAGATCACCTTCAGTCGCAGGTGATAGATCGCCATAAGCCACCCCCTAGTCGGAAGCCTGCCGAGCGACCGTAAGGAAGAAAGGCGAGATGTGTGCACTTATACATCCTCACGGATGTGCACCAAGAAGATTGCTCGCCTACAGGTTGTGGCCGCCCGCCGTTTGCTGCGGCTGGTGCCGATCGGCCACGGCCGACGGGGCTGGCGGGGGGCTCCGCGCCGCCCCCGTTCCACCCCGGCGATGCACCGCTTAGGCACAGCTCCCAGCGGCGCAGCGGGAACTCTCCCGCACCCAGGTCAGGACCGCTCACCGCGCCCTGACAACCCGGGCACGCGTCTGTCATACATCGCGATGTATGGACCAGCTTCGGAGGTGGTGGTGGGAATCGTCCGGCTTCACCATGGCGGGCGCATCGAGGTTATCGACCCCGGCACGCCAGGGGATCAAGTACGAGCCGAGCAGGCGCTGATGCGGTTAGTCGAGGCGCTGGCTCGGCAGGCCGCAAGGAAGGATTTCGAGGCGTCGGTCGCGGCGCGGAAGACCGAAGAACCGGCTATCAACCCCAGCTCACTTAGCTCGACCTAGCTGCCTGTGAGTTTTCCATGATCGGCCGCGAAAACGATCAAACCCTCTGGCTCACTCGCAAGCCACGCATAACTGCCCCAGGCCAAACTATCGACGCTGCGCTTGAAGGGCGGGATGCTGCGATCAAGGTAGGCCGTCACGAAGGCGACGTGCTCGCTCGGGAAGCCAGCCTTTGTGGCGACGTCGAGCAACGCCGCCCGCCGCATGTCATTCACCGGCCCATCGGTCGCGACGACCTCGATGAACACCAGCAGGGGGTGCGTTGGCCCAAGATCGACCAGCACGATATCCGGCAGGTGCTTATCCATGGCGATGTCGAGACCAATGGACTTCGCCAGCTGGTCGTCGCGAGCCACGACCTTGTTGCTGCTCTCGCTGAGCCAGATGACACCCGGCTTTGCGAGGAACCTCGGCGCGAACACCTCGACGACCGCTTTCGTGATATCCGAACTCGGCCCGGGTGAAAGCGCGCGCGTTTCACCATTCGGGAATGTAACGAGCAGCCGCTCGCCACTGGCGACCGCACCCTGCCGATTAAGCGCGATGCGAGCCAGCGCACCCTTGTTCAGATACTTCTCCCGCCAAGCCTCAGCCTTAGCGAGGAAGGTCGCTTCGTCCAGGCCAGGATCGAGCAATGCTGCAAACTCCGCCTGGAGTGCATAGCGGCCGGCCGGAGACGTCGTCGCGAGTCCTTCTCGCTCGATCACGGCACCATTCTGAATAAGCGCATTGCGGATCGTGTCGTCGCGGATGGATTCACGGGTGTTCACGGCATACCAGCGGCCCGGGATCTCACCCTTGCCGGGCTTGGTCGAAGCCTTGGCCCAGGCCAGCCGGGCGGCATCATCGGTAGCCTCGGACTGCGCATCCGTCATGCGGGTGATCTGGTCGGGCCGAAGCCAGTAGTCGGTTCCTTCGACGGCCCCGGCGTAGAGCATCACGTAGACTGTCTTCGCGGCGATATCCCAGATCGAGTGATCGCGGTTCGGCGTGCCCTGCGGGAAGATGACGGGCAGCCGCGCGGAAATCTCCTGCCACGAGGCGACGGGCGGCAAGCTCATGCGGACCTTCCGTACAGCCCGGCGATGGCCGTCTCGAGTTTCTGCCGGCTCGCCTTGGCGCGAACCAGACGCTCGACTTCCGCCATCGCGGCAGGGGACGGCAGCGGAAGAGCCTCCAGTTCATAGGCGGATACCGCGACGCTGCCGCTGATACAGCGGAAAACATCGTCGACGACTTTGCTGTTCAGCACCGCAGCCACGGCCGCTGCGGTGACGCTGACCGTCCCTTGCGGACGGACCATGTTGAGGTGGTTCTCGACCACCACACCGCCATGTTCGCGCACGAAGGCTTCGGGCAGTTCGGCGGCAATGAGCCGCCGTGGTTGCTCCTTGGCGGTCGTGCGTTGGAGCAGTACGCAGCCCTCCTCAACCAATAGCCAGGCATCGCCGGGCTCCATGCGGAAATAGGGCGCGTGGTTGCGTCGCTCAGCGCGGTAGATGAAGCGGCCGTCCGCTGTAACTGACTCTGCCCAGATCAGCGGATGACGCCGCTTGCCGGGCTTTTGCTCCAGCTGTGGCTTGAAGCGGTTCCAGACCAGCGGGCCGGTGGAGACGCCATAGCCCCAATCGCTCAGTCGGCAGGGCATCCCTTCGACTTGGGCAATCAACTTGCAATGCTCGCGGGCGCGGGGTGCGAGCCAGGGCAACGACGCGTCCTTAGGCAGGCCGACCGTTCCGTTGCGGATGATGGTGGCTTCCGTCTCGCTCGTCACATGGAGGTAGTGCACCTGAACGCGTCGGGTCTTCTGACCGCGCTGGTAGAGGGCAAGCAGTGTTTCCTGAAGCACATCCTCGAACACGCCTTTGCGGGCATGCACGAAGTCGATCGCGACAGGCGGTGCTTCCTTGGCCAGCAGTCCGCGCAAGGCCGAGAAGTAGTGACCGCCCAGCATGCTGGTCGGGGTGAGGAACGCGATCAGACCGCTTGGCTTGCACCAGCGGATCGCGATGTCCGTGAACACACCATAGAGATTGGCGTGGCCGTAGAGGCCCCGCTTGAACCGCTCACGCTGGTCGGGCGTCAATGCGACACGACCGTAAGGGGGATTGCCAACCACCAGGTCAAAGGTCGCTGAAGGCTCTGCTTCGAGAGTGTTGCCGACCCGGACGAAGGCAGGCGCTGGTCGCCCGGAAGCAACGATCAGTTCGGCAAGTACGATTTCCAAGGCGGCCTGCGCCAAAGCGGCCGCATGCACGTCCAGTTCCAGACCGCTAAGGCGGCGTGCAAGCTGAGCTAGGACGAAAGTCGGCTCACCACCCGGCGCGCTCGCCCGCATCCGAAGCGCCGCCGGCACAAGGAAAGCTCCGCCTCCGGCTGCGGGATCCAGCACCTTTGCCGTCCCCCAATCGAGGCCGCCTTCGGTGGCGAGGTCGAGCAGGCGTTCGGATAGCGCGGGCGGGGTGTAGAATGCCCCCACTTCACTGCGTCGCCGTTGCGGCATCATCGCAGGGTAGAGGCTCGTCAGGTAATGCAGCGCCTCGACAAGCGGCAGCGCGGCCGTCTCCGCTCCAATGCGCTCCGCGAGCGATTGGCTCGCTTCGTCCAGTGGCGACAGGGCTTCGTGGTGAAGTCCGCTGAGCTGGAGCGACGGATGTTTATGGCTGGCGTAGGAGTACAGCGCCGCCCAGGCGAACTCCGCCGCATGCTCGATGCGTCGCTCTTCGCCGATGGTCGTTGCCATTGTCCGCGCGGTGAGTCGGGCGGCCGTGAGGTCGACGTGGCCATCCAACGGGGCGACAGCGATCGGTGCGCGTACTTGGCTCACCTTGCGTCCCCCCGGCTGATGGTCGTCTCCGGTCAGGGGACGACGCGACGAATCTGTGCGTTGCCTTCTCACATGTGTTCCCGGCTCTAAAGCTCCCGTTAACCGAGACGATAGAACAAACCGCGAACATCAACAACGATGTCGTGCAAGGTGGTGGATAGACCGCCCTGATTGACGGGCTTTGTGGCTTCGCGGGCACCTTCCATCACTGGCTGGACCAAGAGCGGCTTCTTGATGGTTGAGCGTTCTGGCGCCGGCCCGCCGCCGTTCAACCTGGCTCGCTTCCTTCACCTTCGGTTCCGTGCAGCTCCGCCCCCTGCGGGCGCGCTGACGCGCGAGGTGTGACCACCGGCTCATAGCCGTCGCCCCTGGCTCCCCATGAAGCCCCGGAATGGTCCGCGGCCGAACTGGAAGGAGACCACCATGCCTAAGCAACAACCTCAACCGGCCGGCAACAAACCGACCCACCGCCTCTATCGTGTCGTCGGCGACGGCGACGCCTCCAGCTGGACCCCCATCGGGGCGGCTTGGCCCAACAAGGACGGCCACGGCTTCAACATCAGCTGCGACGCCGTTCCGCTCCAAGGCCGCATCGTCATGCGCGCCATCACCGAGAAAGGGGCTCAGCAATGAGCCCCGCTCGCACCCGCATCACCGCCGTCATTGAATGGCAGGGCATCACCATTGAGATCGTCTACGAGCCTAACTGGCTGAACCTCTCGCGCGAAGACAGCGACCTGACGTCGGCGCACCTGGATATCCGATCCATCGCGCCGGAGCGTGCGCCGCTACCAATTACTGAGACCGGCTATCGCTCGCACTTCCTGCACCCGAGTGAGGTTGATGCCTTCGATGGGCCGGCGAGCTACGTCGAGGCTTGGCTCAACGAGATGGCGCGGGCATGTGAGTGGCAGGAGTACGTCGCTAGCAGCAGGCAGCTATCGCTGTTCTAGAGCACACCGGCCCGCTGCGCGCGGGCCGGCCGCATCCTAGCTAGTCGCACCAGTGGACGCGGCCTTCGCGGAACCAGAAATGCGACCGACAGCCGACCTGACGCCAAACCGAGGGGAATAGGCTCACCGCGCCGCTGGCGTGCTGCTCTACCCTCCAGCACGGCCTTTCATCGGGCAACAGGTTCATGTTGAGCACGCTGCCGCATCCGCAGGGGCAAACCATTGCGGCCTGTTCCAAGAACCCATCCTCCTCGACGATATAGAGGATACCCATCTCTGGGGTTCTGGGCAGTTGGTCCCGAACCAGCATCGCCCGATAGGTTGGACCAAGTCGGGCTCGCGGCCTTGAGAAGCCAAGCCAGCTGAGTAGCCATGCCCATAGTCGCAGCAGCCAGTTCATGCGCCCCGCCGTTCCGCCAGTTCAGGTAACCGCAGAAGCGGCTCGAAATCGCCCTTGCCGACATAGCGCCCTAACACCCCGCAGCGACCTTCCTCCGGGTCGTAGATGAGTTCGACGCTGGAAAGGCTGAACGTAACGGAAGCGTACTCGGAGTTGGGATATTCACGGAAGGGATGCAGTCGCGCCAGGAACTCGTTCATCGCCAACGAAGCGGCGAACATGTTGACGCTGATGACCGCCGGCCGGCTGCCGGCAGCGCCGGTAATGTAGCCGTCCTCCAACTGCTGGGTATGGGCCTCGGGATCGGTCCTGCGCAGACCGGCGGCTGCCACCTCTTCCAGGGTGAAAAGGCCGCGAGTAAGCAAGCTGGACTTGCCGGGCTGAAGATAATGCACCGTCCCACAGACCTCGCGGATGCGGCCTGTGTCGTCGCCGTCGCGGACGGCGACAAGGCGCACGCCCACATCGAAATAGGGCTGGAGATAGAAGGTGGCGAGCCGGTTCAGAAGGTATCGGCCATCCACCGTATCCATGCAGCCGAAGACCACGTCGCATTGCGCCACCTCGCGCACCACGCTCGGGTCCCACAGATTCTTCGCGACGCGCACCACCTTGGTGCCGAGTCCCATCTGTTCGATGGCATCGCCGATCACGTCCACCTTGAGGAGCCTCTTCTCGGCGTCGTCCATCGTGGAGTTGAGGATGCGGTTGATGTTCCGGTCCTCGATGTGGTCGTCATCGACCAGCACGATTTCACCTACGCCCAGGCGCACGAGTTGTTCGATCAGCGGGCTCCCCGTGCCCGAGCAACCGATCACCGCAACGGACAGCCGTTGCAGTCGCTCGATAGTGCCCTGGTCGAAGATCTGCGCGTGCGAGGCCGCAAAATCCGGGATCACGGCGCGGCCGGCGTCGGCGTACCAGAAACGAAGATCGTCCCCCACGACGTTCACGCAGTCGATGGAAGCAAACCCGTCCTTAAGCAGGACGCGGCCGAACACTTCGCCACTCGGCAACATCACGGCGCTGCCGTGCGGAATGTCGGCTTCGACCGAGGCGCGGATCATCGGCAGCAACAGCCGGTCGCTTTCGTCGTCGGTCGGCGAGAAGCTTCGATACCCGCCGGGATGCGAATGAATTTTCACGACGGACAGCCGTTCCTCTTCGGCTTCGTCCAGCAGCAGTTCGATGATCTCGGTGGGCCAGGTCACGCGCACCGGCGTTCGCTCGGTACAGACCTCGTAGGGAATTTCCTGGATGTCGCGCACCAGCAGCCGCTGGCGGCGGTCGCCGTCACGCCGGCTGCAAAGCAGCACGGCGACGGCCTCGTTCCCATCACCCGGAAACAGAAACCGCCGCAGATGGTCGTGCTGCTCGCCGGTCATGCTCAGCGTCACCGGGAGATCCGTCATTTCTCGAACTCCCGCTGAAGCCAGTCCTCGATCAGGAAAATGTGCGTGCCGATGCTGTCATGCCCCGGCCGCCACGGATTCGCCGATGTACGGTGGCGGGACCAGCGCTGGAACGACTTGCCGTCCAAGGCCTGACGGGCCTCGGTGGCACCGATCCGCACGCCGTCCTTACGGGCCAAGTGCGGATGGAAATAGACCATGTCGAGGGCCGTGTCCGGATAGCCCGTCTCCAGCCGGATCGCCACGGTGGCCGCGGCATGGTCATAGGGGCCGAACGTCGGGAAGTCGTGGATCAGCACCCACTGGGAGCCGTCCACGACCGTTTCCCACGGCAGGCCGTAGTCGTTGAGGAACTGCTGGTCCTCGGGAAGGAGCTCGAACTGCCGACGGAGGTCCACGCGTTAGCCCTCCGTCTGGTCGCGCGGCAGCGCCTTGAACTTCTCGATGCCCGGCTTGCGCAGGTCCACCTTCTCGTCCAGGTCCACCTTTTCGGGGCGCTGACCGGCGACCTTCACGCGCAGCGTGAACTTCTCCGGCGGCACCAGCCCGGCCAGCGTCAGAACCTCACGGCCCGTTACGACCCGCTGATGCGTCTCGTAGGGCTCGCCGTTCACCTTGAACCGGTAGCCCCGGCAGTGCGGAGGCTGCTCCCCCCGCCGGGCATACTCTTCGAGGTCGGCGATTTCTTCCCGGATTTCCTCTTGGATCGCCTCACGGACTTCGCCGTCCAGATCGTCCACTTCCTTGTCGTCCATTAGCTTCACTCCACCATCGTGAGGGCTGGATTGCCCTTGTAGTGCTTATTGTGGCAGGCGCGCTAAGTTTGTCAAGCAGATTCCAAGCGCGCTTGATATTTTTAGCGCTCGGCGTAGAATCCTATCTTGGGCAGGGGTGCGCCCCGTGTCGCCACTCGGGCAGAGGAGGACAGATGAGTGATGAAATTGACCTACGCAAACGCGGTGAAGCGCTCGGCGTTTATCTGAAGACGCTGAGGGCTGGCACAACGCTAACGCTGAGGGACGTGGAAGAGGCAACCGATAGAGAGGTATCGAATGCCTATCTCAGCCAGCTTGAGAACGGGAAGATCGCCAAGCCTTCCCCGAATGTTCTGCACAGTTTGGCCAAGGTCTATAATGTTCCTTACGCAAAACTCATGGAACGAGCTGGTTACATATCGCCAAGTGCGCCTCGGGCGGCCGGAGTGAAACATGGCCGCGCCGCGACGTTCGCTATCGAGAACCTCACCAACGATGAAGAAACGGAACTGCTGAAGTACCTCTCATTCTACCGGATGCAGAAAGCCAAGACGTGAGGAAACCCGACGATAGCAGCTTGACGCCAAGTCAGTACGCCCAGGTTCGGTCTCAGGCCGAGCGCGCCCTCAATGAAGCCGGCGCGCTTGGCCGCTTTCCGACGGCTATCGACGACATTATGGCCGCCGCCAAAGTCGAGGAGGTCAAAGAGGACGTCCTCAACGAAGGCTTCATAACCAAGCTGCGGCGGCAAGCCACCGGCGCCCTCAAGTCGGCGCTGAGCAAGGTGATCGGGCTGTTTGACGCCAAGGCCAGGCTCGTTTTCATCGACCGGTCCCTCCACATCGTCAAACAGACCTTCATTAGGCTCCACGAGACAGGGCACGCCTTTCTGCCCTGGCAACGCGACCTCTACGCCATCGTTGAGGATTGCGAGCAGACCATCGATCCCGAACTGGCCGACCAGTTCGACCGCGAAGCCAACGTCTTCGCCTCGGAAGTGCTTTTCCAGCTCGACGGCTTTTCCAACGAAGCCGAAGAACAAGCGTTCGGCATCTTGGTGCCCGTCCGCCTGAGCGGCAAATACGGTGCCTCGATCTATGCCTCGGTACGCCAGTACGTCACCAAGAACTGGCGTGCCTGTACCGTCGTGGTGCTGAACCCGCCGGTCCTTGTCCCCGGCGACGGGTTTCGTGCCGGGCTACGCCGGACCTGTTCCTCTCCGTCCTTTTCGGAGGCATTTGGGGAGATCGACTGGCCCGAGGTCTTCACGCCCGACCATCCGGTAGGGGCGATGGTGCCGCTGGGTGGCCGGAAAATGTCCGGTGCTCGCGCGCTTACATTGACCGACCGCAACGGCGACCAACACGAATGCTTGGCCGAAGCTTTCACCCAGTCCCATCAGGTGTTCATCCTGATACATTCGGTGAAGACGCTCACGGCGAGATCCTTCATCATGCCGGCTCGCCAGTTCGCCTAAGGATGAAGTGCAGAAAGCGTATGCCGCCTGCTTAGGGCACTGCCCTCAGCGCGCTCGGAGCGCCTTCCGCCCAGCTGCGGCCAGTGGCCTGTAGCCGGTTCCCCGCAAAGACGCTCGCCGCTTGCACACCCGCTGTTCGCCACGAGGCAGGGGTTCTGGCCGAACCCATCTACTAAGGAAGGAAATTCACTGCTGCTCGAAGGTTGGCGGAGGCCCCTTCATCGCCTCGTCGAAGGACGCGAGGTCTTGCTCACTCGGCACCTCGCCGTGCGGGATAGCCCGTATCTCATCCGCAACGTCACGCCGACTGACCGTGCCGAAGATGCAGGGGCCATTCGACAGTTCGAAATCGAGAGCACCGCACCACCGGTTGATGCGGCCGTATCCCGGCGCATACGCGAGGGCGTTGGGCTTGCCGCTGACCTCGTGCTTAGCAAGGGACACGCGGACCATTTCCATCCGGGCGAAGGGAATATGGACCCGCCGAAGGTCGTCCCTGACTTTGTCCAAGAGTGATGGCTCTTGGCTTATGCGCTCGTACTGATCAGCCAGCATCAGGCGGCCGTGGTGCTGGAAGCCGACATCCTTGCGAAGATCAGCGATCTTCAGGGCGAATCCACCGTTGTCGGCCAACCTCAGCACCTGCTTCGCACGTTGACGCCATGTCCGCAGCGCCTCGTAGGCCGCAAAAATCCACATCTGCGACTGCGCGAGTAGGAAGGTCGCTTCGGCGATGACCGAGCCGCCCTTGGTGACATACGAACTAAGAAGTTGGCTCTCCAGCTTCATGGCGAACGTATCGACCACCGCGAGATTGGTCGCCTGCATCGAAAGATATGCGTCGCTCCCGAATAGTTCGAGGTTCCGCAAGGCGTGCGGGAGGGCGTTCGGATTGATGCTGTCAGGATCGACGTAAGGAGGTCCTTCGTCGTGCTCAAAAAACTCGTCGTGCAACGCTCACTCCCTGCGGTTTTGGAGTGCCGCACGGCCCCTCACAAAAGCGATCTTGGACACAAAATTGGACACAACTCCAAAATCGCATTTTCACAACATACTGAAATAGCGAACTAATTCGACAGACTTGTCAGAACCTAAATCCAGTGCGTCTACCAGTTCCGCCACATCCGCAGGTCCGCGCCCCGGATAGGGCGCCGGCCGCAAAAGAGAAAGGCCCGGGATCGCTCCCGGGCCTTTCCGTTTTTCAAGGCCGGAGGACCCGATCAGGTCGTTCCGGGCGGAGGCGGCAGGTCGGCGTCGCTCTCGTGAACCTCGACCGCGCCCTTGCGCATGTGGCTCTTGTGGACCCCATAGAGCAGGTAGATCACCAGCCCGATCCCGCCCCAGATCGGCAGCACCATCATGGCGTTTGCCGGCAGGTTGAAGAACAGGAACACGCATCCGATGATCGTGGCCGGCGCGACCAGCCAGATCAGCGGCGCCTTGAACGGCCGATGACGGTTGGGCTCTTTCCGTCGGAGCAGCAGGACCGAGATCGCCACCATCATGAAGGCGTAGAGCGTTCCCGCATTGGCGATGTCGGCCAGTTGTCCGACCGGCAGGAAGGCGGCGGCGAAGGCCACGGCCGCGCCGGTGATCATGGTGACCACGTGCGGCGTCTTCCACTTCGGGTGCACCTTGCTGAGGAAGCTGGGCAGCAGGCCGTCCCGGCTCATGACGAAGAAGATCCGGGTCTGGCCGAAGATCAGAACCAGGATCACCGACGGCAGGGCCAGGAAGGCGGCGACGCCCAAGGCGTTGCCGATGGGCCCGAAGCCGATCTCACGCAGCACATGCGCGAGCGCCTCGTTGGAGCAGACCAGCTGGTCCGCATAGGCCGGCAGGGCGCACTGACGCGCCAGTTCCTCGGAACCGGCGGGGAAGGGCACGCCGTTCGGACCCATGATCGGCTGACCGCCGATGGCGCCGATCGCGCCGGCCGCCACCAGGATGTAGAAGACGGTGCAGATCAGCAGCGAGGCGATCAGGCCGATCGGGACGTTGCGCTGGGGGTTCTTGGTTTCTTCGGCGGCCGTCGAGACGGCGTCGAAGCCCACATAGGCGAAGAAGATGGTCGCCGCGGCGCCCACCGCGCCCAGGCCGCTGCCGAAGCCGCCGAACACGCCGGCGGGCAGGAAGGGATTGAAGCGCGCGGCGTCGAACTGGGGCGACGTCAGGGTCAACCAAATGAAGGCCGACAGCGCCGTGATCTTGATGGCCACCAGCACGGCGTTGACCTTGGCGCTCTCGCTGGTGCCGAGCACCAGGAGGCCCGTGATCAGCAAGGCGATGACGACCGCCGGCAGGTTGATCAAGCCGCCCTCGGCGCCGCCCAGGGCCAGGGGACCGGCCGCGAGATAGGCCGGAAGCTGTATCCCGAGGAACTCGTTCAATATTGTCCCAGTGAAGTAGCCGGACCACCCCACCGACACGGCGGATGCCGCCACGGCGTATTCCAGCACCAGGGCCCACCCGACGGTCCAAGCCAGAAGCTCGCCCATGACCGCATAACTGTAGGTGTAGGCCGATCCCGCGACCGGGATCATGGCGGCGATCTCCGCATAGCAGAGCGCCGCGACGATGCAGATCAGGCCGGCGATGGCGAAGGCCAGCATCAGGCCGGGGCCCGCCTTCTGGGCGCCGGCGGCCGTCAGCACGAAGATGCCCGTCCCGATGACGCACCCGATGCCGAAGAGGGTGAGCTGGAACCAGCCCAGCGAGCGATGCAGAGACTTCTTTTCGGCCGTGGCCAGAATGGCGTCGAGTGACTTAACGCGCCACATATGAACTCCTCCCCCCAATGGGACAGCTTGATGCTGGCGCGGACGCTAGCGGCGCCCGGCGCCCGTGGCAACGCGGTTTCCGTTTGATGAACGTCGCGTGACGCCGTGCGACGGTTGGCCGTGACCGTGGCGCCGCGCTAGGGACCGTCGATGCGTCTGCCCATCCATGAGGTCCTGAGCGAGGTGACGTCGGCGCTCGACGTCTCCAACGTCGCCGTGCTGGCGGCGCCGCCGGGGGCGGGCAAGACCACGGTCGTGCCGCTGGCGCTGCTGGAAGCGCCGTGGAGGGGTGACGGGCGGGTGCTGGTGTTGGAGCCGCGCAGGCTGGCCGCTCGGGCGGCTGCGGAGCGGATGGCCGCCACGCTGGGCGAGGCGCCCGGCGGGCGCGTCGGATACCGCACGCGGCTGCAAAGCCGGATAGGTCGGGACACGCGGATCGAGGTGATCACCGAGGGCGTGTTCACGCGCATGATCCTGGACGATCCTGGGCTGGACGGCGTGGCGGCCGTGCTGTTCGACGAGTTCCACGAGCGCAGCCTCGACGCCGATCTGGGGTTGGCCCTGGCGCGGGAGAGCCAGAAGCTGCTGCGCGAGGATCTGCGCCTGCTGGTCATGTCGGCGACGCTGGACGTGGTCGGGGTGTCGAAGATGCTGAGCGACGCTCCGGTGATCGAGGCGCGGGGGCGGATGTTCCCGGTCGAGACGCGGCACCTCGGGCGCGATCCGCGCGAGCGGTTCGAAGACGCGATGACGCGGGCGATCCGGACCGCGTTGGCGGAGGAGACGGGGTCGATCCTGGCCTTTCTGCCCGGCCAAGGGGAGGTTCACCGCACGGCGCGACTGCTGGCGGAGACGGTGCGCGATCCGGCGGTCGAGATCGCGCCGCTGTACGGCGCCCTGGACAAGGCGGAGCAGGATCGGGCGATCCAGCCGGCGTCGCCCGGCCGGCGAAAGGTGGTTCTGGCGACGTCGGTGGCGGAGACCAGCCTGACCATCGAGGGGGTGCGCGTGGTCGTGGACGGGGGCTTGTCGCGCGTGCCGCGGTTCGACCCGGCCGGCGGCCTGACGCGGCTGGCGACCGTCCGGGTCAGCCGATCCTCGGCGGAGCAGAGGCGCGGTCGCGCGGGGCGGACCGAGCCGGGCGTGTGTCTGAGGCTGTGGGACGAGGAGCAGTCCCGAGGCCTGATCCCGCATCAGCCGCCGGAGATCACGGAGGCGGACCTGACCGGTGTGGCGCTGGACCTGGCGCGGTGGGGCGCGCGCGACGCCGAGGGGCTGGACCTGCTGGATCCGCCGCCGAAGGGGGCGTTCGCCGAGGCGCGGGCGGTGCTGACGCGGCTGGGCGCGCTGGCCGAGGAAGGTGCGCTGACGGCCCACGGGCGTCGGTTGGCGGGCATCCCCCTGAGCCCGCGACTGGCGCACATGACGGCCTTCGCCTCGGACGCGGGCGACGCGGCGACGGGCGCGCGGATCGCGGCGATCCTGTCGGAGCCGGGGCTGGGGGGAAACTCGACCGACCTGCGCGACCGGCTGCGCGAGCTGGATCGGGACCGGTCGCCGCGGGCGCGGGACGCGCTGAAGCTGGCGGACCGCTGGGCGCGGGCGGCGGGCGCCGGGGCGGGCGGGGCCGTGGACCCGGGCCGGCTGGTCGCCGAGGCGTTCCCGGAGCGGGTGGCGCGGGCGCGCGGCAAGGCGGGGGAGGCGCAGCTGGCCTCGGGCCGGGGCGTGCACCTGGATCCGACCGATCCGCTGGCGCGCGAGCCGTGGCTGGCGGTGGCGGACCTGACGGGGGGCGACGCCGGGGACCGCATCCGGCTGGCCGCGCCGGTGGATCCGGCCGACCTGGCGCATCGCGTCGAGGAGGACGACCGGCTGGCGCGGACGCCGGGCGGGCGTCTGGAGCTGCGGCGCGTGCGGCGGATCGGGGCGCTGGTGTTGGAGGAGGCCGCGCTCGGCGCCCTCGACCGGGCCCAGGTGACGGCGGCGCTGAAGGACGAGGTGGAGCGGCGGGGTCTGAAGGATCTTCGCTGGGGCGAGCGCGCGTCGGCCCTGCGGGCGCGGCTGGATTTCCTTGCGGGCCTGGACGCGGGCTGGCCGGACGTGTCGGACGACGGGTTGTTCGACGCGCGGGCGGCATGGCTGTGGCCCCTGCTGGACGGGGTGCAGGCGGTGGACGCCGTCGCAGACACGGCTCTTGAACAAGGGCTGAAGTTCCTCATTCCGTGGGACCGCCAGCGCGATCTGGATCGGCTGGCGCCGGCCCGGCTGGAAACGCCGCTCGGGTCGGCCGCCATCGACTACGCCGCCGACGGCGGGCCGCGCGTGGACGTCAGGGTGCAGGAGCTGTTCGGGGTGACGACGCATCCCACAGTTGGTGGTGGGCGCGTACCGCTGACGTTGGCCCTGCTGTCTCCGGCGCGGCGGCCGGTGCAGGTGACCAAGGACTTGCCGGGGTTCTGGGCCGGCTCCTGGAGCGCCGTGCGGACCGAGATGCGCGGCCGCTATCCCCGACACCCCTGGCCGGAGGATCCGTCGAGGGCCGAGGCTACGACGCGGGCGAAGCCGCGGGGGACGTGAAACGGACCTGCGACGCCGCGCCCCATCGCGGTGACGTTCACGCGCGCGTTCAAGCGTCGCAGGAGGACGGATGACGCACACGCTGAGACTGGTGCTGGGGGACCAGCTGTCGGACGGGCTGTCGGCGCTGGCCGACCTCGATCCGGAGCGGGACGTCGTGCTGATGGCCGAGGTGCGGGAAGAGGCGACCTATGTCCGGCACCACAAGCAGAAGATCGCCCTGGTCTTCGCCGCCATGCGCAAGTTCGCGGCGCGGCTGGAGGCTCGGACCCTGGCCGTCCGGTATATCAGGATCGACGCGGCGGGAAACTCCGGCTCCATCGCGGGGGAGCTGACACGGGCGGTCGAGGCGTTGAGGCCCGAGCGCGTGGTCATGACCGAGTGCGGCGAATGGCGGCTGGCCGAGGCGCTGAAGGTCTGGGCGGCGGGCGCGGACGCGCCGGTGGAGATGCGCGAGGACGACCGCTTCATCTGCTCGCACGCGCGGTTCCGGCGCTGGGCGGCGGACAAGCGGCAGCTGCGGATGGAGTTCTTCTACCGGGAGATTCGGCGCGAGACGGGCCTCCTGATGGACGGCGACGAGCCGGTGGGCGGGCGCTGGAACTTCGATGCCGAGAACCGGAAGAAGCTGCCGAAGGGCGTGACGCCGCCGGGGCGGGAGCGGTTTGCGCCGGACGCCGTCACGCGGGAGGCCATTGCGGACGTGGAGCGGCTGTTTCCCGACCATTTCGGCACGCTGGACGCCTTCGACTGGCCGACGACGGCGGAGGAGGCGGAGGTCGCGCTGGATCACTTTCTGCGCGACTGCCTGCCGGGCTTCGGCGACTGGCAGGACGCGATGAAGGAGGGGGCGGCGTGGATGTGGCACTCGCTGACGTCGACCTCGATCAATCTGGGCCTGCTTGACCCGGTGGAGGTCTGTCGCCGGGCCGAGGCGGAGTTCATGGCGGGCCGGGCGCCGCTGAACGCGGTGGAGGGGTTCATCCGCCAGATCCTGGGGTGGCGGGAGTTCGTGCGCGGGATCTACTGGCTGAAGGCGCCTGAGTACCGGGCGCGCAACTTCCTCGACGCCGACCGGATCCTGCCGTGGTTCTACTGGTCCGGCGAAACGGACATGGCCTGCATGGCCGACGTGGTCGCCCGAACGCGCGACCACGCCTATGCCCACCACATCGAGCGGCTGATGGTCGCCGGCAACCTGGCCATGCTGCTGGGCGTGCACCCGGACGCGGTCGACGACTGGTACATGGTCGTCTTCGCCGACGCCTATGAGTGGGTCGAGATGCCCAACACGCGCGGCATGGCCACCTTCGCCGACGGCGGGATCGTGGGGTCGAAACCCTATGCCGCGTCGGGGGCCTACATCGATCGTATGAGCGACTGGTGCGGCGGCTGCCGCTACGACGTGAAGGCCAGGAGTGGGGAGGGGGCGTGTCCCTTCAACCGCCTGTACTGGGGTTTCCTCGAACGAAACCGCAAACGCCTGCGCGACAACGTCCGGCTGGCCATGCCGTACCGCACCCTGGACGGCTGGACCGCCGATCGGCGGCGTGAAGTGGTGGAAGAGGCGGAGGCTTGTCGCCTCCAGTTGGGTGCGTTCGAACTAAGCCGCAACTGAAAGCGTCTTTCCCGTTGTGGCTCGCCGGGATATCGGGGCCTAGGCGGTTCATCTTGGGGGCAGACGGTGAAGAAGAGCGGTTCGAAGCTGCGAAACGGAATTCTTGGAGGACTGGCCTTCGCGGCGGCCTACTTGTTGTTCCGGTTCTTCATTCCGGAGCTGTTCGGCGGAATGCCTCGGTCGCCGGCCAAAGCTGCCGTTTCGGTGGAACGCCTTGCTTCCGAAGACCCTTTCTTCAGGGCTTTGAAAACCAACTTCCCCGAAGATTGGGAACGCGTCCGTTTCCAGCTCGCCGAGGTGCTCACGTCAAACGACAGCACTTCAGTGAAGAGGGCGCGCGCACATGCGATCGGGCAGAGCATCATGCTTGCGAAAGCACCGTTCGCCGCCACCGCTCCGACCGAAGATCTTCTAGCAGTCGCCGAGGCCGAACGCGGTGTGGTCGAGGCGCTGGCCGCCGAAAACCTGCCGTTGTGCGCGGCCTTCAGCACGAACGGGCTGCCGCCCGGGGCGGTGCTCAGTGAGCGCGCTTTGGCGCAGGTTTCATCCGCCGGACAGTTGCGCATAGTCGCGGCGCGGAAAGGCGCCGACGCGGGCGTCGATAGGGCGGACCCTTCCGAAGCCGATTGGAATGCGTTGATCTCCGGGATGGCCGCACAGCAGCTTGCACCGCAAACCATCGATCGGATCGTCGCCGGCCGGATCAGCGATGGGTCTTTGCGTGAGCAGTGCGACGCGGGGCTGGCCTATCATCGTGCAATAGGTGAGATGTCGCCGGAACGCGCGGGGCGCATCGTGGCCTACCAGATCAGGGAGACGGCTGCGCAACAGAGCGGCACCTCCTAGAGCCCCTCCGTCGCCGCGTAGATCATGATGCCGGTGGCGACCGACAGGTTCAGGCTGTCGGCGCGGCCGCGCATGGGGATCTTGACGCTGACGTCGCAGGCGGCGGCCAGGCGGTCGGTCAGGCCGGCCTGCTCATTGCCCATCAGGATCAGGGCCGGGCGGGTGAGCGCCGCCGCGCGGTGATCGACCGTCGCGTCCAGACGGGTGCCGACCACGGTGCCGGGCCAGGCGGCACGCCAAGCGAGGAATTCCTCGACCGAGGCCTTTGTGATCGAGACGGCGAAGATCGAGCCCATGGTGGCGCGCACGGCCTCGGTCGAGAAGGGATCGACGCAGTCGCCGATCAGGATCACCCCGCCGCATCCTGCGGCGTCCGCCGTGCGGATGATCGTGCCCAGATTGCCGGGGTCGCGCACCTGCTCCAGGGCGACCCAGCATGGCGCGCTTTCGGGACGGATCTCGGTAAGCGGCAGGTAGGCCTGGTCGAAGACGGCCAGCACGGTCTGCGGATTTTCACGCCGGCTGATCTTTTCCAGGATGGCGTGGGTGACGATCACCACTTCGCCGCCGGCCTTGGTCGTCTCGGCGCGGGCGCGGTCCAGCAGGGGATGCGGGCGGGAGTCCTGACCGATCAGGAGCAGGCGTGGCGAGCGTCCCAGATCGAGGGCTTCACCGATGAACTTCAGGCCTTCGGCGAGGAACTGACCGGTCTGCTGCCGTTCCTTGCGCATGTGCAGGGCGCGGACGGCCTTGACCGTCTCGTTCGTCAGGCTGGTGATCAGTCGGCTGGAATCCTTGGCGCTCACGCCGTCCACCGCGAGAAGAAGCTGAGTCCGACAGCACGCCCCGTCAGGTCGGCCTCGCCCAGCGCCAGTTCGCCCCAATCGATCGTGCCGGATCGGCCCTTCAGCGCGTCCGCAGTCAGGTGAGCCAGCGAGAGGCCCGAGATGCGGGCGGCGTAGGCGTTCAAAAGCAGGAAGTTCGCGTCGTCGGCCAGCAGCTGGGCGCAGTCTGCCATCAGGCCGGGCAGATCCTCGAACAGGCGCCAGACCTCGCCCGTCGGGCCGCGGCCGTATTTGGGCGGATCAAGGATGACGCCGTGATACTTGGATCCGCGCCGGACCTCGCGCGCCACGTATTTGCGGGCGTCGTCGACGATCCAGCGGACGGGGGCGTCCGACAGGCCCGACAGCTCGGCGTTCTCACGCGCCCAGGCGACGGACTTCTTCGAGGCGTCGACGTGGGTCACCTCGGCCCCGGCGGCGGCGCAGACCAGGCTGGCCACGCCTGTGTAGCCGAACAGGTTGAGGATGCGGGGCCGGCCCAGGGCGCGCACCCTCGCGTCCAGCCACTCCCAATTCGCGGCCTGCTCGGGGAAGACGGCCAAGTGCCGGAAGGCCGTAAGGCGGGCGGTGAAGCTGACGTCCCGCCAGGACATGACGAACGGATCGATCGGCGCGCGCTTGAACCGCCAGCGGCCCTCGTCGTCTTCGCCCTGGGGGTCGAACAGGGCGTCGGCTCGGTCGAACTGGGCAGGATCGCGCGGGCCCCAAAAGCACTGAGGTTCGGGCCTGACCACGGAGATGCGGCCATAGCGCTCCAGCTTTTTCCCGTCGCCGCAGTCGAGCAGGCCGAAGTCGTCCCACGGGCGGGTGATCAGCGTGGTGGGATCTGCGGCAAGGGCGGGGCTCATCGGACGCTGATAGGCTGGGCCGGGCCTTCGGGTCCAGCGTCCGGAACGACGTCGGGACGGTGCCGCGTCTTGTCCCAAAGAAACGGCTCACTGATCAGTCGCCAGACCGCATGGCCGAAGGCGAGTGTCAGAATGGACCAGTAAGCGGGCGACTCGATCATCGCCCGAAAGCCGTAGCGAATCCCGGCGCGACGTGCGCCGATGCCTATGGTCAGCCAGGCGCAGACCATGCCGCATGTCAGGATCGCCAAAGACCCAGGCGGCGTGGCCGGAGCCAAGCCCATCACCGCCGCCACCAGAACCGACGCGGTGACCCAGGCCACCGACGGCGCGTGGGCGGCGGCGGCGGCCAGCGCCATACCCAACGTCATGATGAGGCTGAGGCCGCCCCTTGCTCCCAAGGTCCAGGGCCGACGTGTGTGCACGCCCCAGGTCTGCATGAATCCCTTCATCCAGCGCATGCGCTGCGGCAACCAGTCCTCCAGGTCTCCGGGGGGAGACTCGATCGTCGCATGTGCGATCACGTCCATCCGCCAACCTGCGCGGTGCAGACGGAAGCCCAAGTCAGCATCCTCGGTGACGTTGTGGGCGTCCCACCCCCCGATCTCGTGCAGAACGTCCATACGGAAATGATTGCTCGTCCCCCCGAGCGGAAACGGCAGACCCAGACGGGCGAGGCCGGGCAGAACGACCTCGAACAGAGCCGCGTACTCCAGTGCGAACTGGCGGTCGAACATGGGCGAGTTCGACTTCCCCGCGCGCAAGATCCGCAAGGGAGCCTGAAGGCAGGCGAGGCTTCCGGATGCGTCCGCCGCGAAACGCCCGGCCGCTTCGCGAAGCTGGAGAGGGTGCGGTCGATCCTCAGCGTCGTAGACGGTCACAAGTTCGGCGCGACAGCGCGCGAGGCCGTGATTCAGCGCTCTCGGCTTGGTCGTGGGGCTTCCCGGAGGAACTATGAGGACTTTCAGCCACGAGGGCAGGGCCACATTCTCGATCGCTTTCCGCGTTGATTGATCATGCGCTTCGAGGAGCAGAAAGCCCTCAAGCAACTCCGGTGGGTAGTCGATCGCCGCCAACGCCGACATCAACTGGGGAACCACCTCCGCTTCGTCATGCAGCGCCACCAGGACGGCGTAAGAAGGAAGTCGTGAGGACGTGAAGGCCGTTGGGCTCGGCGTGAGGCTGGCGACGATGAGCACGAGCCGCCAGACCGCGCTGAAGCCGAAGGCGGCGTGCGTCATTAGCAGGATCGCCGTCCCGACGTCCTCGGCCCGGAAGTGGAGACCGAGGACGAGACTCCCTCCGACCGCTGCGACCGTCCCCCACTGAAACGGCGAAAGGCCGCGGAAGCGCGCGCTGTCCTGCGCCTCGACCGCGAACGCATGCGGCGGCCTCTCCTCCCCATCCGCGCTCAACCAGCGGTCCTCCCCTCTCCCCAATCACACCCCTAGGCGGCATGAGGGGTGGCGACAAGAGATCGCCGCCGGTTGTGAGAAGAAGGGGAATGCCGCTATGTCGAACCCAGCCCGTGGAGCCAAGCCTTTGTCCGTCGCCATCGTAGCCCTGCGTTCGAACCGCAAGCCCAAGGGTGAGGGACATGTGCGTCGGGCCGAGATTCTGTCCGCGGCCGAACGCATCTTCGTGGAGCACGGCTATGAAGGGGCCACGATCCGCAAGATCGCCGACGAAGTGGGGTTGTCTTCGACCGCGCTCTACATGCATTTCGCCGACAAGGCCGAGATCCTGCACGAGATCTGCCGGGAGGCCTTCGAAGCCCTGACGGCCGCGAACGCCGCCGTCATCGCCGAGCGGGCTCCGCCGGTTCTTCGCCTGCGCAAGATGATGCAGGCCTACGTCGACTTCGGCTTCGCCAATCCGAACGCCTATCGGTTGATCTACCTCACCCGCCCGGCAGAGGCCCGGGAGGGCGCCCAGACGGCGGCGCAGGAGGTGGGGCTGGGGCTGTTCAAGGCGTTCGAAGACGTGGTGCGTGAGGCCGAGGCCGCCGGCCAAGTGAAGCGTGGAACCCGGGAGACGGCCCAGGCCCTGTGGGCCGGCGGGCACGGCGTCGTGTCGTTGATGATCACCAAGCCGTATTTCGACTGGACCTCCCGCGAGACGCTCACGGCGACGGTGCTCGACGGGCTGTTCGAGGGCCTGTTCCGCCCATGATCCGGGCGGCGGCGCTGGCCGCGGCGATGGCGGTCGGCGGATGCGTCGCCGCGCCGGAGCGGGACGACGGCCGTCTGCGGGTCATGTCGCTGGACGGGTGCGCCGACCAGTATGTGCTGGCCATGGCCCCGGACGCCGAGTTGGCGCTGTCGCCGCGGGCGGACGACGCGGACTCCTACTTCGCAGATCAGGCGCGCGGGCGCCGCCGCATCCGGCCCGGGCTGGAGGCGGCGGTGGGATTTCGCCCTGACGTCGTGGTGCGGCAATGGGGCGGGGACTCTCGGCTTCTGGCCGCATTGGAACGGCGCGGGGTCCGGGTCGTGGAAATCGGCGACGCCTCCGACCTGAGCGACGTTCGAGACAACGTCGTCAGGGTGGCGCAAGAACTGGGGCGGCCCGAGGTCGGGACTCGCTTGGCGGCGGGCATGGACGTGCGACTTGCGAATTCGCGTGATCGAACCGGCCCCCGTGAGCCGGCGCTGTATCTGACCGCCTCGGGGTGGACGTCCGGACCTGGAACCCTCGTGGACGCGGTGATGATCGCCGGCGGCGCGGAGAACGCGACCCGGACGCCGGGCTTCGGTCCGGTGGGTCTGGAGGCGCTGGCCTTGGATCCGCCGCGTCGGTTCGTGCTGAGCTTCTTCGACAGGCCGGGCTCGGATCGACACGGCGTGGGGCGACATGAGGTCGTGCGCCGCGCCGTCGCCGCCGGAGAGGCGCGGGTCATTCCGGCGGCGCTGCTGTCCTGCCCCGCCTGGTTCACCGCCGAGGCAATCGAGATCGTGGCCGAATGAGGGGATTCGCGCGGCTGAACCTGACGCTGGGCATGGCCTGCGTGCTGGCGCTGGTTCTGGCCGTGGGATTCGGCGAGACGGTGTTGACCGGAGCTCAGTGGACGGAGGCGTTCGTCGATCCCGGCTCGGGCCCCGCGGACGTGCTGTGGCGCATCCGGGCGCCCCGGGCGCTATGCGCGCTGATGATCGGCGCGGCGCTGGGTCTGGGTGGGGCGGTGATGCAGGGGCTGCTGCGCAATCCGCTGGCGGAGCCGGGCGTCTTGGGCGTGTCGGCGGGCGGCGGCGCGGCGGCGGCATTGGCGATCGTGCTGGGGCTCGCCACCGTTCCGGGAGCGGTGGAACTGGCGGCGGTGGCGGGGGCGGGGTTGGTCGCCGTGGCGCTGCTGGGCTTCGTCAGCCGCGTGCCGTCGCCGGCCGGGTTGATCCTGTTCGGCGTGGCCCTGTCCGCGCTGGGCGGAGCGGCGACGTCGCTGGTCTTCAATCTGGCGCCCACGCCTCTGGCGTCGGCGGAAGTCATGGCGTGGCTGATGGGATCGGTGGAGAACCGGGGCTGGACGGAGGTGGTGTGGATCGCCGTGCCGACGGCTGTCGCGGCCGGTCTGGCGCATGCCTGCGGTCCGGGTCTGCGGGGGCTGGCGCTGGGCGAGGACACGGCCCGGACGTTGGGTCTGCCGTTGCAGCGGCTGCGCGTGATGGCCCTGCTGGCGGCGTCGCTGGCGGCCGGGGCGGCGGTGGCGGTCGCGGGGGCGATCGGCTTCGTCGGCCTGGTGGCGCCGCATCTGGTCAGGCGTTTCGTGCGGGACGACCCGGCGCGGCTGTGGGCGCCGTCGGCGCTGGCGGGAGGGCTGATCCTCGTCGTCGCCGATCTGGCGGTGCGCGTGATTCCGACCGAGCAGGAGCTGAAGCTGGGCGTGCTGACGGCGTTGGTCGGCGCGCCTCTGTTCGCCCTGATCGCCGCCCGCGCGGCGAGGAGCTGGCGGTCGTGAGCGCGCTGGAACTGAGCGGGGCGCGGGCGACGCTGGGCGGTCGAGCGGCGCTGGACGGCGTCGATCTGGTCGTCGGGGCGGGCGAACTGGTTGTGCTGTGCGGGCCGAACGGCGCGGGCAAGTCGATGGCGATCCGGGCGCTGGCCGGACTGGTCGGACTGGACGCCGGCATGGCGCGGCTGGCGGCCGAGGACGTGGCCGGCCTTTCGCCGGCCGAACGGGCGCGCCGGGTCGCCTATCTGGCGCAGGAGCGGACGGTGGCGTGGAATCTGAGGGCCGGAGACCTGGCCGCGCTGGGCTCTCCGCCCGGTTTTGGCGCCCACGTGGTGGCGGCCTTGGCGGAGATGCAGGCGGACGGTCTGGCCGACCGCGGGGTCAACGACCTGTCGGGCGGGGAGCGGGCGCGGGTTCTGATCGCGCGGGCCCTGGCGCAACCGGCGGCCGCCCTGCTGGCCGACGAGCCGGCGGCGGGGCTGGACCCGGACGGCCAGTTGCTGGTCATGGAACGGCTGGCGGCGCGGGCGAAGGGCGGGCAGGCAGTGCTGGTCAGCCTGCACGATCTCGACCTGGCGGCCCGGTTCGCCGACCGGATCGTGGTCCTGCACCACGGACGGGTGCATGCTGACGGCCCGCCGCGTCAGGCCTTGGGCGACGAGGTTCTGGCCTCCGTGTTCGGCGTGAGGGCCGACTGGCTGGACGGCCGGCCGCGCTTCGACCGGCTGGCCCCTAGGGCGTGAGCTGGTCGTACGGGATCGGGCCCGACCCGACCCCCCGCGCGAGGTCGTCGGACAGGGTCAGCGGGGCCGAGCCGCCGGCCAGGCGGGCCTTGTAGACGCCCAGGTTCTCCATCACCCGCATCATGTAGTTGCGCGTCTCGGTGAAGGGCGCGCACTCGATGAAGTCCACGGGATCGACCTGACGTCCGCGGGGGTCGCCGCAGCGGGCGATCCACTGGGGCGGACGCGCCGGGCCGGCGTTGTAGCCGACGGTGGCCAGCAGCATCGACCCGCCGAACTGTCCGGTCAGCTCCGCCAGATGATAGCTGCCCAGGCTCATGTTGTAGTCCGGATCCCACAGGCGTTCGGCGGAGTAGGGCATGCCGAGACGACGGGCCACGCCGGACGCCGTGGACGGCAGGAACTGCATCATGCCGCGCGCGTCGGCGGTCGAGCGGGCCATGGGGTCGAAGCTGGATTCCTGACGCGTGATGGCCAGGGTGAAGGCCAGGGGCGCCGCGCCCGGCACCTCGGGCGGGATGCGGATCGGGTACTGGCGGTCGGGCATCAGGAATCCGCGCTGGCTGGCGGCGCGGCCGACCATCATCGAGCCGAAGCGGTCGCCATAGCTCAGGACCATGTCCATCAGCTGGGCCAGGTCGGCGGCTTCCGGCAGGCGATCGTCGAGGTGGTAGGCGAAGACCCGCATCAGGCCCTGCTCGTTCATCTCGCCCAGAATGCGCGTGGCGCGGACCACTTCGTCGGCCTCGAATCGGGCGCGGCCGGCGTCGGTGACGACCGGGTCGGCGGGCAGGGTCAGGGTGGTCATGCCGGATTTCTCGGCCGCCAGCTGACCGTAGAAGGTCTGGATGTGGCGGGCGCCCTGTTCGTACCAGGCGCGGGCCCCGGCGACGTCGCCCTGAGCCTCGGCCGCGCGGCCCAGCCAGTAGAGGGCGCGCCCCTGGGTGATCGGCGTGGTGGAATAGGTCCGCAGGGCCTCGAAGTGGCTGGCCGCGCGAGCGGGGTCATTGAGCTTGGTCAGGGCGACCCAGCCGGCGAAGAACTCGGCGTCGACCTTGCGCTCGCCCGCCGGGAAGCCGTGGCCGGCCATGGCGCCGTAAGCGCCCCTCCAGTCGTTGCGCTGGAGGGCGTCCAGGAACCAGTTGCGGCGCTCGGACCACAGCGTGTCCTGCCCCGCCTCGTGCGACGGCGCGGCCGGCAGGCCGGCGAGGAGGGCGAAGCCTTCGGACTGGCGGTCCTGGGCGCGGAGTAGGCGCACGCGTTCCAGCACGACGGCGGGATGCGCCGCCTGCGAAGGGCTGAGCCCCGCGACGATCGAATCGGGCGCATAGGCGGTGCGCAGGCTCATCACGGCCTGGGCGACGGTGCGCGACTCCGACGACGCCAGATCCAGCATCGCCCGCGTCGCCGGACCGTGCGGACCGAGGATCAGCATGCCCAGCCGCTGATCGTGATCGGAGGTGGTCAGCACCTGTCCCCAGCGGCCGAGGGTGCGGGTCTGCACGTCCGACTCGAACGACTGGCCGATCCACCAGCTGCGGACCAGGGCGACGGCCTCCTGTTCGCGTCCTGCGGCCGACAGGGCGTCGGCCAGGGCGAAGGCGCCCTGGGCCGTCAGCGGCTCGCGGCCGTCGAAGAAGGCGAGCACCGTCTGCGGCGCGGCGTAGGAGGCGGCGAGCACCGATTCGGTTTCGGTGCGGCGGGTTTCGGCGCGAGGCCAGGCGGCGAAGGCGCGGTCGGCGACCTCCAGTTCCGCGAAGGTCATGTTGCGGCCCGACACGTCGACGATGGCCCATTCGATCAGCTTGCGCGCCGTCGTGTCGGCCATCTGCTGGGCCAAGGACCGGGCGCCCGCGACGTCGCGATTGCGGGCCGCGGCCAGGGCGCGGGGAAAGATTTCCGCGTCGGCGGCCGACAGGATCCGGGGCTGGGGCGCATACGGCCGCTCCTGAGCCGGGACGACCGCCGCGGCGATCTTTTCCGGCGCCGGCGCGAACAGGGCGGTGACTGCGGCCAGAATCGAGGCGAGGACGTTCTGAAACATGCTTCTCCGCACCGGGTTGCGACCGCGAGGGCCCATCCCTAAACCTTCGACCGTTGAGAGGGCGACGCAGCGTCGCCGGACAGGATCCATCGTCACCATGACCGGCCCCTTGTTCAAGGGCGTGATCACCGCCCTGATCACACCTCTTCGTGACGGAAGCGTGGACGAGGCCGCGTTCGTCGGTTTGTTGGAACGCCAGATCGCCGCCGGAGTTCACGGCGTGGTCCCCATGGGCACGACCGGCGAGAGCGCCACCCTGACCGTCGAAGAGCACAAGCGCGTCGTCGATCTGTGCGTCGAAAAGGCCGCCGGTCGGGTGCGGGTTATCGCGGGCGCGGGCTCGCCGTCGACCGACAAATCGATCGAACTGGTCCGCCACGCCAAGACCATCGGCGCAGACGGCGCCCTGGTCGTGACGCCCTATTACAACCGGCCGTCGCAGACGGGTCTGACGGCGCATTTCGAGGCCGTGGCCGACGCCGTGCAGCTGCCGATCTTGCTGTACAATGTGCCGGGACGGACCGGGGTCGATTTGTCGGACGACGTCACCATCGCCTTGGCGAAGCATCCCAACGTGGTCGGCATCAAGGATGCGACCGGCGACATGGGGCGGGTCAGCCGGATGCGGGCCGAGATCGGCGAGGGGTTCGCCCTGATCAGCGGCGACGACCCCAGCTTCCTCGGCTATCTGGCGCACGGCGGCCACGGGGTGATCTCGGTCAGCTCCAACGTCGCGCCGGAGGGCATGGTGGCGCTGTACGACGCGGTGCGGGGCGGGGATCTGGAGTCCGCCCGCCTGTGGCAGGATCGGCTGATCTGGCTGCACAAGGCCCTGTTCCTGGACAACTCGCCGGCGCCGACCAAGTACGCCCTGGCGAAGCTGGGGCTGTGCGGCGAGCAGGCGCGTCTGCCGCTGGCGCCGACGAACGAGGCGGCGCGTCCGCTGATCGACCGCGCCATGGCGGCGGCGGGCGTGGCCTGATGGCCGAAAAGACGTCGCAGGCCAAGACGCTGGCGGAGAACCGCCGGGCGCGCTTCGACTATTTCCTGGAAGAGTTCACCGAGGCCGGCATCCAGCTGCTGGGCACGGAGATCAAGTCTCTGCGGGAAGGGCGGGCCAACATCGCCGAGAGCTACGTCGCGCCGGAAGGCCGGGAACTGGTCCTGATCAACGCCGACATCCCGCCCTACAAACAAGCCTCACGCTTCAATCATGAACCGCGCCGCCACCGAAAGCTGTTGCTGCATCGCAAAGAGATCGACCGCATGATCGGGGCGGTCCAGCGCGACGGCCAGACCATCATCCCCGTGCGCCTGTATCTGAACGACGCGGGCAAGGCGAAGATCGAGATCGCCCTGGCCAAGGGCAAGAAGCTGCACGACAAGCGCGAGGCCCAGGCCGACCGCGACTGGGCGCGCGACAAGGCGCGGCTGTTGCGCGATCGGGGCTGAGCGGGTCGGGCAGACATTGACTGGCGTCCCCGCGTTCCGCCTTCTGTTCCCCCTGTCGTCGGAAGGGTCGCATGTTCCAGATTCTGAATCAGCGTCGATCGCTCGCGTGCCAGTTCGGGCTGATCTTTCTGCTTGTTGCGCCAAGCGTCGCCGCCGCGCAGAGCCCCGCGACTCCGGACACGGCGCCGGCGGAGGTCGCGATGGTCGTTCTGTCGGACGGGCGGCGGCTTCATATGGAATGCGGCGGAACGGGCCGACCGACGGTCATGCTGGATGCCGGCCTGGGGTTGGATTCTGCGATCTGGATGCGGGTGAGGCCAGGACTTGCGGCGGTGACGCGGACCTGTGTCTATGACCGAGCAGGGTATGGTCGCAGCGATCCGGGGCCGATGCCGCGCCACTCCGCCTATCGCGCGAGCGATTTGACCGGGCTGCTGACGGCCACGGAGGAACAGGGGCCCTTCGTGCTGGTGGCGCACTCGGCGGCCGAGCAGCCGGCGCGGTTGGTCGCGGCAGGCCGTCCTGATCTGGTCGCCGGGCTGGTGCTGGTCGATCCGGGCGCCGACCTTTCGGTCCTGAGGGAAATCGGTCCTGAGTGGGCGGCCGCGCATGACGCGGGCCAGGCCGCCGCCTTGATCTGCATCCGGGCGACCGCGGCCGGCGAGATGCGCCCCGGCAGCGCCGTCTATGTCGAATGCGGCTCGCCGCCGATCAACGGCCCCTTGGCCAACCGCGCGATGGCTGCCGCCGTGCTGTCGGAGAACGAACCGGATCCCCCGGGCATGGCGACGGCGCCCACCGAGCCGGGCTCGCTCGGGGCCATTCCGGTCATCGTTTTGACCGCCAGGGACAAGTTCGGCCCTCGAGACGGGGCCGGGGCGTCGGAGACCGAGCCTTTGCGGCAGGCGTGGTCGGGCACCGGCGCGGCGATCGCGGCCACATCGACGCGCGGAGAGCTACGACTGATCGACGGCGCCTCGCACGTCATCCAGTTCGAGCAGCCCCAGGCGGTGATCGATGCGGTGACGGACGTGGTGACGTCGGTTCGTTCTCGATCCTTCGGTACGGATTCGGCGTCGTGAGGCGGTGGGCGGCGACGTGCGCGGTGGCTTTGGCGGCCGCCTGCTCCTCGCCGGAGCCCGCGGCTCCTACAGGGATCGGACTTTGCTGGCGGATGGTCGAGGCAGCCGAGGCCGGTTCGCGGTTCGAAATCATCTCGCGGGACGTCCCAAACTTGGAGAGCTGCGCTGCGGTGCTGGAGGCCGCGCGGATGATGGAGGGCGTATCCGTGACGGGCGCCTATAACGGGCACTTCATCTTCGTGACGGAGGATCAGATCACTTCGGCCACGTCGATGAGCGCGGCGCGCATCCGGGTTTTTGAGGCCGAGGACCGCGCCGAGGTTCAGGCGGGGCTCAAGGCGCTGATCGCGCAACAGGCGGCGCAGCAGCAACAGCAAGCTGAGCGTGCGCTCCCGTAGATTCGATCGGCCGTCCTAGTGATCAGCCCAGCGGCTGAGCCTCGAGGACGCCTTCGAGCGTCGCGCCGCCGCCCGTGTGGCCGTACCATCCCAGCGACGGGCTCATGAACCGGTCGGCGGCGGCGCCCAGCGACGCCACGATCAGACACCCGATCACCAACCACATCGCCGTCCGACGTTCGGACGACGTGAACACCCCTTTTGACCTGCGCATGGCGAGCCTCCTCCAGGCTCAGAAACGTAAGGCGGACGAGCCCGGTTGCACGCTGTTGAGCTTACGCTCGTCGCCCGCTGATTCGCGTGGCTGGGGCGCCACAGTCGGCTCGCATGCCCCATTTGGGCGATCACGATTCGATGAGGTCGCGGGCACGCAGGAAGACGTCTCGGAACATCGCGGGGGTCAGACGGCCGGTGTTCGTGTTCAAGCGCGAGCAGTGATAGCTGTTGAGCAGGATCAGGTCGTCGACATGGGCCTCTGCCCCATGGCCCGCGGGCATGGCGGAGGCGGGGCGGCCCAGCGCCTTGAGCACGTTGCGGCGCGAAACGTCGCCCAGGGTCACGATCACCTTGAGGCGGGGCAGGGCGGCCAGGCGGGAGATCAGAAACGGCCGGCAGGTGCGCTCCTCCTCCGGGGTCGGCTTGTTGCCGGGCGGGGCGCAGCGGACGGCGTTGGTGATCATGCAGTCGATCAGGTCCACGCCGTCGTCGGGCCGCGCGTCATAGGTTCCGCGCGCGAAGCCCGCGGCGATCAGGGTCTCGTACAGAAGCCAGCCGGCATGATCGCCGGTGAAGGGTCGACCCGTGCGGTTGGCGCCCGTGCGTCCCGGAGCCAGGCCGGCGATCAAAAGCCGCGCCTGCGGGTCGCCGAAGGAGGGGGCGGGGTCGTTGAACCAGGTCGGCTCTCGCCGCGCGTTCTCCTGGCGATAGGCGACCAGGCGTGGGCACAAGGGGCAGCCGCGGGGCGCCTCGGGCGGGACGGCGGTCATGCGCGGGGCCGGGCGACGTCGGGCAGCAGGTCGGCGAGATCCAGATAGACGTCGGCCTGACGCCGAAGTTCGTCGGCGATCTGGGGCGGCTGTGTCTTCAGCGTCGAGACCACGGTCACGCGCACGCCCTTGGCCTGAACCGCCTCCACCACACGGCGGAAGTCGCCGTCGCCGGTGAACAGGACGGCGTGGTCCAGTCGGGGGGCGAGCTCCAGCAGGTCGACCGCCATCTCCATGTCCATGTTGCCCTTGATGCGCGAACGGCCGTCGGCGTCGGTGAAACGCTTCACCGGCTTGGTGACGACCGAAAACCCGTTGTAATCCAGCCAGTCGATCAGAGGCTTGACCGGAGAGAACTCCTCTCCCTCGATCACGGCGGTGTAATAGAGCGCCCGGACCAGGCGCCCGCGCCCGGCGAACAGGTCCAGCAGCCGTCGGAAATCGAGATCGGCGTGCAGACCCTTGGCCGTGGCGTGCAGATTCGCGCCGTCGATGAAAAGAGCGAGGCGTTCTGGCATGATGGCGGTCATGGAAGGCTCAGCGGGCGAACAGGGTGAGGAGAAGGCGCGTCCGGCCGGACCGGAATGGGTGGCCGACCTGGATCTGGACCAGGCCGTCATCGTCGCCCTCGGCTGCAATGACAAGGGCGTCTGGGCCGATTGCGCCCAGGCCCTGGACGCGGCGGTCGCGCGGCTTAGGTCCGAAGGCGTGGACGTGATCGCCCGTTCGTCTTGGTGGCGGTCGGACGCCTGGCCCGACCCAAGCGATCCGGCCTTCCTGAACGGCGTCGTGGTGGTCAGGACGGAGCTGTCGCCCCACGACCTGATGGCGGCGCTGGGCCGGATCGAGGACATCTTCGGCCGCGACAGGTCGATGCGGCGCAACGGCCCACGCACGCTTGATCTGGATCTGATCGCCTATGGCCGGCGCTCGGGTGATCTGCAGGGCCTGATCTTGCCGCACCCGCGTGCGGCGGAGCGCGGATTCGTCATGGGGCCGCTGGCCGAGATCGCGCCGGACTGGCGGCATCCCCTGTTGGGGCGCAGGGCCGCGACCCTGGCCAAGCACGTCACCGTCGGGCGGGACGCGCGGCCGATCTGAACGATGAAGGCGGAAAGCGCCGTGATTCCGCCTTCGCCGCGTTGCACAACGGCGCGCGAACCGCTATTTTCCGCAGTTCTCCCCGCCGCCCGAGGATTTCATGGCCCGCGTCACCGTCGAAGACTGCATCGAGAAGGTTCCCAACCGCTTCGGCCTGGTGCTGCTGGCGGGACACCGCGCGCGCAACATCGCCAACGGCGCGCCGCTGATGCTGGATCGCGACAACGACAAGAACCCAGTCGTCGCCCTGCGCGAACTGGCCGAGGACGCGGTCGTGCCGGACGAGCTGCGCGAAGCCATCGTCACCACCCTCCAGCGCGTCGACGAGCGCACCGAGGCCGAGGACGAGGCGGAGACCTTCGCCCTGCTGGCCGAGCCGCAGCATATGAACATGGCCGAGGCCGAGCTGATCCGCGCGCTGCAGAGCGACCGCGACGGCGGCCAGGAGGAGCGCTACTGACGCCGGACGGCGACAGCGGCGTCACCATCCTTCCGGCGCGCGATGCCGCGCCGGACCTCCAAGCTGAGACGACTGAGGCCACACCCGCTCCGGCGCGCAGCAAGGTCATGCGTCAGTTCGAGCTGATCGATGCGGTCAAGGCCTATGACCCGTCGGCGGACGAGACCCTGCTGAACCGGGCCTACGTCTATGCCATGAAGATGCATGGCTCGCAGCTGCGGGCCTCGGGCGATCCCTATTTCGCCCATCCTATCCAGGTCGCCGGCATCCTGACCGACTACAAGCTGGACACGGCGACCATCGTGACGGCCCTGCTGCATGACGTGGTGGAGGACACCACGGCCACCCGCGACGACATCGCCGAGCGGTTCGGCGAGGAGGTCGCCGGCCTGGTCGAAGGCGTCACCAAGCTGAGCCGACTTGAACTTCAAGCCGAGCATACGCGCCAGGCCGAGAACCTGCGCAAGTTCATCCTGGCCATCTCCAAGGACGTCCGCGTCCTTCTGGTCAAGCTGGCCGATCGGCTGCACAACATGCGCACGCTGCGGTTCGTGAAGCCGGAGAAGCGCGAGCGCATCAGCCGCGAGACGCTGGAGGTCTATGCGCCGCTGGGTCGCTCCATCGGCATCCATTCCATCGCCCAGGAGCTGGAGGAGCTGTCCTTCGAGCACCTGAACCCGGCGGCTCGAAACGCCCTTCAGCGCCGCCTAGACGCGCTGAAGCTGGAGCACGGCGAGGCGCTGCAGAAGGTGACGCGCGAGGTCGGGGCCGTGCTGGCCGAAAACGGGATCCCGGCCCAGGTCACCGGGCGTCAGAAGACGCCATACTCGATTTGGCGCAAGCTGCAGCGCAAGTCGGTGGGGTTTTCGGCGCTGTCGGACATCTATGCCTTTCGTGTGATCGTGGACGACGACGCGGACTGCTACGGCGCCCTGGGCGTGATCCACCGCCGCTGGCCGATGGTCCCGGATCGGTTCAAGGACTATATCTCCACGCCAAAGTCCAACAACTACAGGTCCTTGCACACGACCGTCGTCGGGCCTGGCGGCCTGCGCATCGAGATGCAGATCCGCACCGAGGTCATGGATCGCGTGGCCGAGGACGGCGTGGCGGCGCACTGGGCCTACAAGAACCACGCCTATGGCTTCGACCGGGAAGCCATGGAGAAGGACGGCGGGCGCGACCCGCTGCAGAACCTCCGTCACCTGGTCCAGGTGGTCGAGAGCGGCGAGGGGCACGAGGGCAACGACGACTGGGTCGAGCACGCCAAGCTGGAGATGTACCTGGATCAGGTCTTCGTCTTCACGCCCAAGGGAGCCCTGATCACCCTGCCGCGCGGGGCCATGCCGTTGGACTTCGCCTATGCCGTCCACACCGGCATCGGGGAGACGGCGGTCGGGGTGAAGATCAACGGCGAGCTGAAGCCGATGCGCACTCCGCTGGTGAACGGCGACGTCGTGGAGATCGTGCGCGGCGCCAAGCGCGAGGTTCCGGCCGACTGGCGCAGCCTGACGGTGACCGGCCGCGCCCGGTCGGCGATCCGGCGCAACATCCGCTCCACCGAGCGCAGCGAGTACCAGAAGCTGGGCAAGGCCACGCTGGAACAGACGCTGAGCCGCATCGGCAAGAACCTGAAGGAAGTCGCGCTGGCTCCCGCGCTGGAGACCCTGGCCATCGCGACGGAAGACGAGCTGTTCACCGCCATCGGTCAGGGCCGCGTCTCGCCCGCCAAGGTGGCCGAGACGCTGTTCCCGGCGCTGAAGGGCACGGTGACTTCGGTAAAGGCTCGCAAGCGGATCAGCGACGACGAGGCGCGGCTGTTCGTCAACGGCGGCGGCCTGACCCCAGGGGTCAGCATTCATTTCGGCGTCTGCTGCTCGCCGCTGCCCGGCGACCGGATCGTCGGCATCCTGGAGCCGGGCGCGGGGCTGACCGTGCACACCATCGACTGCAACCGGCTGGCCGATGCGGCGGACGACGATTCGATCTGGCAGGATCTTCAGTGGACCCCGCGCGCGGAGACCAGCGGACTGGCGGCCACCCGACTGCGCACCACGATCCAGAACGCGCCGGGCGTGCTGGGCGCGGTCGCCACGGTGATCGGCGAAGCGGGCGGCAACATTCTGAATCTGAACATGACGCGGCGGCAGCAGGACTTCTTCGACGTCGACATCGACGTGGAGGTTCAGGACGCCAAGCACGCCACCGGCATCATGGCGGCGCTGCGGACCAATCCGTCGGTCGACACGGTGGAGCGCGTGCGCGGGTGAGGCGTCCGCGCACCGCCAACGAAGCCCAGAAGACCGCGCCGTCGTATCGGCTGGCGGCGTTGGATTCCGACTTCATGATGGGCGAGACGATGCGCGGCGTCCGTCTCCAGATCGAATATTCGAAGGCGGAGGAGGCCCTGCGGGCCTGGGGCGTGCGCTCGACCGTCGTGGTGTTCGGCAGCGCGCGGTCGCGCGACGGCGACCCGGAACCGCACGGCCGCTGGTACGCCCAGGCGCGGGAGTTCGGGCGCATCGCCTCCGAGCGCGGCGGCGCCCTGATCGGAGAGGTCGGCCAGCCGCGTGACAACGTCGTCGCCACCGGCGGCGGACCGGGCGTGATGGAGGCGGCGAACCGCGGCGCCGCCGACGCTGGCGCGCCCTCGGTCGGCTTCAACATCACCCTGCCGACGGAGCAGGAGCCGAACGCCTGGTCGACGCCGGACCTGACGTTCCAGTTCCACTATTTCGCCGTGCGCAAGATGCACCTGGCCATGCGGGCCAATGCCCTGGTGGTGTTCCCAGGCGGGTTCGGCACCTTCGACGAGCTGTTCGAGATCCTGACCCTGCGGCGCGTCGGGCGGGCGGCGCCCATTCCGATCGTGCTGGTCGACCGGGCCTTCTGGAACTCGGTGCTGAACCTCGACGTGCTGGTGAAGACCGAGATGATCCGGCCGTCGGACCTCGAGCTCTACAGCCACGCCGAAACGGCCGAGGAAATCTGGCAGCGGCTTCTGGACGGCGGCCTCAAGCCGCACCAGGTCATCGACTGAGCGGCTTGGCTTGGCGGTCGAAGCGGAGCAAAGGACCGGCATGACCTCCGAAGACGTGCTGAACGAGTTCCGCGCCACGGGCGCCCTGCGCGAAGGGCATTTCGTGCTGTCGTCGGGCCTGCACAGCCCGGTGTTTCTGCAGAAGAACCTCGTCTTCATGGACGCAGAGCGCTGCGGCCGGCTGTGCAAGGCCCTGGCGGAGAAGATCACGGCGGCGGTCGGGGCCGTGGACGTGGCAATCTCGCCGGCCGTGGGGGGCATCATCCCCGGCTATGAGACGGCGCGCTGGCTGAAGATTCCGTCGATGTATGTCGAGCGCGAGGGCGGGGAGTTCAAGTTGCGTCGCGGCTTTCACGTCGAGGTGGGGCAGAAGGTCGTGATGGTCGAGGACATCGTGACGACGGGCCTGAGCTCGCGCGAGTGCATCGCGGCGATCCGGGCCGCCGGCGGCGACGTGATCGCGGCGGCTTGCGTGGTCGATCGGTCGGGCGGGCGGGCCGACGTGGGCGTGCCGCTGGTCGCCTTGGCGACGCTGGACGTGCCGGCGTACTCGGCCGAGGCTCTGCCGCCGGAACTGGCGGTCCTGCCGGTCGAGGATCCCGGCAGCCGGCGGCTGGCGAAATAGGAGGGCAGGGTGGCCGGACACGTCCGTCTGGGGGTCAACATCGACCACGTCGCCACCGTACGGAACGCGCGCGGCGGTTCGCATCCCGATCCGGTGCGGGCGGCCCGCGAGGCGCTGGCGGCCCGCGCCGACGGCATCACCGCCCACCTGCGCGAGGATCGTCGACACATCACCGACGCCGACATCGCTGCGCTGAGCGACCTGTGCGCCGAGGCGGGCAAGCCGTTGAACCTCGAAATGGCCGTCACCGACGAGATGCTGGCCATCGCTCTGAGGCACCGCCCGTACGCCGCCTGCCTTGTGCCCGAGCGACGCGAGGAGGTGACCACTGAGGGCGGGCTTGCGGTCGCCGGCCACGAGGCGCGGATCGCACCGGTGGTGCGGGCCCTGGCCGATGCCGGCATCCGCGTCTCCCTGTTCATCGAGCCGAGCCCGGCGCAGGTGGACGCTGCGCACGCCGTGGGAGGGCAGGTCGTGGAGTTCCACACCGGGCGCTATTGCCACCTGTCCGGCGACGATCGCGCAGTGGAGTTCGACAGGCTCCAGGCGGCGGCGACGCGGGCGGCCGACCTGGGGCTGGAAGTCCACGCCGGGCACGGGCTGGACTATGCGACTGCCGCCGAGATGATGGCGATCCCGGAGGTGCGCGAGCTGAACATCGGCCACTTCCTCATCGGCGAGGCCGTCTTCGTGGGCCTGGCCGAGGCCATCGGACGGATGAGGGCGGCGATGGACGGGGCGACGCGGTGATCGTCGGCGTCGGCGCCGACCTGTGCGACATCCGGCGCATCCAGGAGTCGCTCGACCGCTTCGGAGACCGGTTCAAGCGGCGCTGCTTCACCGAGATCGAGCGGACCCGGTCGGACCGCAAGCCTGACGCGGCCTGGAGCTACGCAAAGCGGTTCGCGGCCAAGGAAGCCTGCGCCAAGGCGCTTGGCACCGGCATGCGGCGCGACGTCTACTGGAAGGACATTGGGGTGGTGAACCTGCCGTCCGGGCGGCCGACCCTGGCGCTGACCGGGCCGGCCGCGGAGCACCTGAAGCGGCTGACGCCGGCGGGGCATGAGGCGGTGGTGCACCTGACGCTCAGCGACGAACATCCGTATGCGCTCGCCTTCGTGGTGATCGAAGCCTTGCCCGTCACAAAATGAGACTATACCCCTGCGACGCCATGATGACCCGCCGAAGCGCGGGCGGGGGACGATCGAAATGAGCGAAGCCGAAAAGCCGCACGAACCCGACGCGCCGGGCCACGACCCGCATCCGGAAGCGGACCCCGCGCCGTCCGCCGACGCGCACCCCGTCGAGGAGGAGGCCCATCCGGCGTCCGAATCTCACGACGAGCCGGCGCCCGCCGCCGAAGATCACGCCGGTGGCGACGCCGCGCCGGCTGCGGAGGCCACGGCCGACGTCGCGGCCCCCGAGCCCGCTGCGGAGCCCGCTCACGAACCGACCCCCGAGCCTGCGCCCGTGCCGCCGGCCGAGCCGCTGGCGGCCGCCGCCATCGTCGGCGCGACCGCCGCCGCGACGCCCGGCCGCGTCGATGCCGCCTCGCCTATCTGGAGCGACCACGGCGACGCGCCCGACCATTCCGATCCGGCCCCGGTCTACAAGCCGCGCAAGGAAAAGAAGACATCCGGCGGTGGCGGCAACGAGTTCGTCGAGATTTTGAAGACCGTCGTCTTCGCCCTGCTGATCGCGGTGATCCTGCGGATCGTGCTGTTCCAGCCCTTCACCATCCCGTCCGCGTCGATGGAGCCCAATCTTCTGGAAGGCGACTACATCGTCGTGACCAAGTGGTCCTACGGCTATTCGAAGCACGCCATCCCGTTCAGCCCGCCGCTGTTCGAGGGCCGCATCCTGGGCAAGGCGCCCGAGCGCGGCGACATCGCTGTGTTCAAGCTGCCCCGAGACGACAAGACGGACTACATCAAGCGCGTCATCGGCCTGCCCGGGGACCGGGTGCAGATGATCGAGGGAACCCTGCACATCAACGGCCAGCCCGTGCGCGACGTGGTGGTCAGCAACGAGGCGGTGGGCGAGGCGTTCGGCGCGCGGCCCGCAACGCAACTGCGCGAGACCCTGCCGAACGGCCGCAGCTTCACCATCCAGGACTTCGGTCCGGGTGGAATGCTTGATTCCACAGGCGTTTTCGAAGTGCCCGAGGGCCATTACTTCATGATGGGCGACAATCGCGACAACTCGATCGACAGCCGCGATCAGTCGACCCAGGGGGTTGGGCTGGTGCCGGAGGAGAACCTGATCGGCAAGGCGGAGATCATCCTGTTCTCCTGGTCGCCGGGCGCCTCGCTGCTGAACCCCATCAGCTGGTTCACCAAGGTGCGGCCCAGCCGTTTCTTCACGGTCCTTGACTGAGGCCCGCGCCCAGAACCGGCGCGCCGAGGCCGTTCGCGAGTTGACCGCGCGCCTGGGGCACGATTTCGCCCGGCCGGACCTGCTGGAGATCGCCCTGACCCACGCCAGCGTGGGGGAGGGGGCCGAGCGCGACGCGCGCGGGCGCCCGTATGCGCACAACCAGCGGCAGGAGTTCCTGGGCGACCGGGTCTTGGGGCTGCTGGTGGCCGAGCGGCTGATGCGCGAGCTGCCCGACGCCGACGAGGGCGAGATGTCGTCGCGCCTGCACGCCCTGGTCGACAAGTCCGCCTGCGCCCGCGCCGCCGAGCGGCTGGGCGTCGGCCCGGCGATGCGCCTGTCCGGCGGCGAGGCCAAGCAGGGCGGACGACGGCGCGAAGGCGTGCTGGGCGACGCCATGGAGGCGGTGCTGGCCGCCGTCTATCTGGACGGCGGGTTGGACGCGGCCCGTGCCGTGTTCGAACGCGCCTGGGCCGAGGAACTGGCAGCTCCGGCGCCGCGCGGCGTCAGCAACCCCAAGTCGGCGCTGCAGGAGTGGTCGCTGGCGCGCGGGCGGGGACTGCCCAGTTATCGGGTGGTCCAGCGCACGGGGACGGATCACGCCCCCACCTTCACCGTGGAGGTCGCGGTTTCAGGCGGGGAACCCTTGACCGCCCACGGCCGCTCGCGTCAGGAGGCGGAAAAGGCGGCGGCCGTCGCCCTGTTGTCCCGTGAAGGCGTGATTTGACCGATACCGACCCCCAGACCCGCGCCGGCTTCGCCGCCATCATCGGCGCGCCCAACGCCGGCAAGTCCACCCTGGTCAACCGACTGGCGGGGTCGAAGGTCTCCATCGTCACCCAGAAGGTGCAGACGACGCGCTTCCCGGTGCGCGGCATCGCCATGCACGGCGACGCCCAGATCGTGCTGGTCGACACGCCCGGCATCTTCAGTCCGCGTCGACGGCTGGACCGCGCCATGGTCGCTTCGGCCTGGGGCGGGGCGGACGACGCGGACGTCGTGGTGCACCTGGTCGACGCGGCGTCGCACATCGCCTCCGAGACGAAGGACGGCACGGCCGCGGACCGGCGCGGGGCCGAGGACACCGAGACGATCATCAAGGCCCTGACCGAGGCGGGCAAGCAGGTGATCCTGGCGCTGAACAAGATCGACGGCATGCGCCGCGACAGCCTGCTGGCGCTGGCGCAGAAGCTGGACGCGACGGGCGCCTATTCCGAGGTCTTCATGATCTCGGCGGCGACCGGCGACGGCGTGGACGACCTGAAGACGCGTCTGGCCGACGCCATGCCGGCCGGGCCCTGGCTCTATCCGGAAGATCAGGCCGCCGACGTGCCGATGCGCGTTCTGGCGGCCGAGATCACGCGCGAGAAGGTCTACCTGCGCGTCCATGAAGAGCTGCCCTATTCGGCGGCTGTCGAGACGACGGCCTTCGACGAGCGCGCCGACGGCTCGGCCCGCATCGAGCAGACCATCTACGTCGAGCGCGACAGCCAGAGGCCCATCGTTCTGGGCAAGGGCGGGCAGACGCTGAAATGGATCGGCCAGAAGGCGCGCGAGGACCTGACGGAGATCCTGGGTCGGCCGGTGCACCTGTTCCTGACGGTGAAGGTCGATCCGAAATGGCAGGACAGCCGCGCCCTCTACGCCCAGTTCGGCCTCGACTATGACGCCTAGCCCGCTGGCCCGCTGGGCCGGTCCGGTTCTGGCGCTGGTTCTGGGGATCGGCGTCGTCGTCGGCGGGGCCTGGTGGTGGACATCGCAGGACAAGACGGCCGCCGCCGTGCCGAGCGTGCCCGAGCGCCCACCCGTAGTCGCGGTTGAGGATCTGCCGCAACTGAAGGCGGCTATGGACGCGCTGGGCGCCCGGGGGCGTTTCTCAGGCGCCGTGCTGGTGGCGAAAGGGGACCGTGTTCTGTTCCGACAGGTCTACGGCTTGGCCGACCGCGGGGCGGGGGCGCCCGTCGAACTGACCTCGCGCTTCCGGCTGGCCTCGGTCAGCAAGCAATTCACGGCGGCGGCGATCCTGCGGCTTCAAGACGAAGGCATGCTGTCGGTCGAAGATCCCCTGTGCCGCTGGATTCAGCCCTGCCCGGAGGCCTGGGCCCCGATCCGGTTGCGGCACCTGCTGTCGCACACCGCCGGGGTGCCGGACCTGATGGCGCAGGCGAACTGGGGCCGACGGCGGGTCGCGCCGACCACGCTGGCGGACCTGACGACGGCGTCCGGCTTCTATCGCCTACAGTTCGAGCCGGGGACGAAGATCCGCTACTCCAATGCCGGCTACAACCTGCTGGCGGCGATAGTGGAGGCGGCCAGCGGGATGGAGTTCCATGCCTGGCTGCAGGCGAACTTCTTCACGCCGCTGGGCATGCTCGACACCGGCTATGACGGCTCCGGCACGATCGTGATGGGCTACGCCGACCTGGCCGGCGGCGTGACGCCCCAGCCGAACGCCAACGTCAGCGTCATCACCGGGGCGGGCGCGCTGTATTCGACCGCCGACGACCTGCTGGTCTGGAACCGCGCCCTGCACGGCGGGGGCCTCCTGACGGACCAGAGCTACGCCGACATGATCCGCGACCACGGCCCGGCGGACGCGCCGCCCGAACGGGGTCGACCGCGCCGGGACTGGGGCTACGGCCTGTTCGTCAACCGCCTGGGCGAGCGGGTGACGCCTGGATTCCCGGATCGCCAGATTTATCACACCGGCAGCTGGTCCGGCTTCCGCAACATGGTCGTGCACCAGCCGGAGGCGGACGTGACGGTGATCGTCCTGTCGAACAACTACCACCGCCAGCCGGAAGTCTTCCTGATCAGTCAGCAGGCGCTGGCCGAGGCTTTGAGGCGGCCGTTCCCGACCGCGCTGCTCCGCTAGCCCTCCAGGCGCATCCGCTCCTGTCGCGCCCTTTCGCGGTCGTTCTGGACTTGCGGCGCGATGGCGGCGGTCTCAACCTGACCGGCGCGGACGTAGCGGCTGCAGATCACGCCGGACGGGGAATGCCGCGTCCCCGTCAACCGCCAGGCCGTCGCCCCGTCGCCGTCCCGAAAGAGCCGCTTCCCCTGACCCAGCACGATGGGGAAGACCATCAATGTCATCTCGTCGATCACGTCGGCCGCGAGCAGGGCCTGCACCAGCCGGCCGCTGCCCTGGATCAGCAGGTCGCGGTCGCCGGACGCCTTGAGACGCCGCACCGCCTCGCCGGGCTCGCCCTCCAGCCGATGGCTGTGGGCCCAGGTCAGGGGCGTGTCGGGGCCCGCGACGACGAACTTGTCGATGACGTTGAAGGTGCGGCCGATGTCGTCGTCCTGGTCGGGCCAGTGGGCGGCGAAGATCTCATAGGTCTTGCGGCCAAGCAGCAGGTCGTAGTCGCTGCCGATCCAGCCCTCCATCATCTCGCCGACCGTCTCGTCGAAATGGGGCGCCAGCCAGCCGCCGAAGGGGAAGCCGCCGGTCCAGTCCTCGCTCGGGCCGCCGGGCGCCTGGATGACGCCGTCCAGCGTCAGGAAGGTGGACAGTCGAAGCTTGCGCATCTCGGGGTCTCCTCAGCGTCAGGCCTGTCGGGCGCGGAGCGGCAGGACGGCGCGCAGATTGGGATCGCGAAGCCACAGGCCGGCCCACATGACCAGGCCGAGGTAGACGCCGAACAGGGTGTGGCTGAACAGAGGACTGGCGGCGTTCATATGGGTGGCTATAGCGCCGCCGAGAAGCGCCGTCAGGGTCACCGCGCCCAGCGGCGCGGTGCGCGGCCAGAGATAGAGCAGCGTGCCCACCAGTTCGATCACCCCAATCAACAGAATGGCCTCGTCCGCGACCCCCACGGGCCGCGAGGCCTGTCGGGCGATCTCGGGCGCCAGGAATTTTGGGGCGACCGACGCGCCCAGCATGAACAGAACGAACAGGCCGCTGAGGACGCGGCCGGTCCACACCATGGGCGAGGCCTTCATGGTTCAGTCTCCTGAAAGTCGGCTGAGCCGACGGTTTGAGGTCAGTCGGCCGGCACCGCCCGCCGGGCGTCCGCGGCCGCGAAATGGGCCATCTGATCGGCGTGGGCTTTCTCGAAGGCCAGGCGTGCGGTGACCCGGGCGACGTAGGCCTCCGTCGCCGGCCGGTCGCCGAAGGCGCGCACCGCCGGCACGCGCAGCACGTCGGCCATCAGGAGGTCGGCGACGGTGAAGCGGTCGGCCGCCAGCCAGTCCCGACCAGCCAGAACCCGCTCCATATGATCCAGCCGCATCGTCAGCCAGCCGGTCAGGGCGTTGTCGGCCGACCCGCTCAGACCCAGGAACCACCACGGCACGGTGACCATCTCCAGCGAGTTGAGCGCCGCGACGACCCACTGCAGGACAGCCGCCTCGCCGGCCGGATCGCGTGGCATGAGGAGTTCGCTTTTCCTCGCCAGATGCAGCAAGCCGGCGCCGCTCTCGAAGACCTCGATCCCGTCGTCGTTCAGATACGGGATCTGGCCGAACGGCTGGAGCGCCAGATGCTCGGGGCCGCGGCCCTCGAACGGAACGGCGCCGACCTGATAGGCCATCCCGGCCTCCTCGCAGGCCCAGCGGAGCCGGAGATCCCGCACGAAGCCGCGCGGCCCCTCCGGCACCCAGTCGTACGTCCAGATCGTCAGACCCGTCATGACTTCGGCGTCCAGCCCTCGGCGGGAATGGTGTTGACCATCCACGGCACGCCGAACCGATCGATCAGGCCGCCGTAGCCGGGGGACCAGAAGGTTTCGTCAAACGGCATGGTGGGTGTGCCGCCCTCGACCAAAGCGTCATACCAGCGCCGCGCCTCGGTCATGTCGTCAGTGTGCAGGGTGACGTCGAAGCCGTTCTTGGGCTTGTCGATGTTCGGCGCCCAGTCCGTGTCCATGTCGGCGCCCATGATCGCCTGGTCGCCGACCTCCAGCCAGCAGTGCATCAACCAGTCCTTGTACTGCGGACCGACGGGCATGTCGGGCGGGGCGTCTCCGTAAGGCATGGCGGCGGTGATCTTGCCGCCCAAGACCTGGGCGTAGAACTCGAACGCTTCCCGGCATTGGCCCTGGAAGCTCAGGCTCGGCACGATCTTCATGGTCGTCTCTCCCTTGGGTTTGTGTTCAGTCCGGATGGGTGGCCAGCCAGGCCTCCAGCCGGTCCAGCGTGGAGTTCCAGCCGTATTCGTGGCCGGTCAGGCTGCGTTCGGACTTCAGGCCCTCGTGGGTGAAGTCCATGCGGGTGCGGCCGTCGTCGGTCTCGTGCAGCACGACGGTGACCAGGGTGTCGGCCGGCGGCCCGTCCTCGTGGCTCTCGTCCCACTTGAAGGTGAAGACCAGGCGCTCGGGCTCCACGATCTCGCGGTAATGACCGCCCTGCCACAGGTCCTCGCCGGTCTCGACCGAGCGCAGGCAGGCCCGCCATTCGCCGCCGACCCGGAGGTCGTTGGTTCCGGAGACCATCGGCCACTCGACCGGCCCCATCCAGTGGACCCGCATCTCCGGCCGGGTCCAGGCCATCCAGACCAGGGCGCGCGGGGCGTCGAAGGTGCGGCTCAGGTCCAGCCGGCGCGGCAGCAGGGGCGGCAGATCGGGCAGGGCGGTCGAGGTGGCGGGGACCATGTCAGAGCGTCTTCACGATCTGGTTCAGCTGGTCGGCGGCCTGGCCCCAGCCCTCCTGGAAGCCCATCTGCTCGTGCTGCTTCATGGCCTCTTCGGTCCAGTGGCTGGCCGTGGCCGTGTACCGCGTCCTGCCGTCCGCCGTCGGCTCCAAGTCGATGCGCGCCACCATGAAGGGGGCGCCGGCGGGCTTCCAGTCAGGTGTCAGGGCGTCGGTCGAGATGATGCGGCGGTTCTCCACGACCTCAAGGTAGATCCCGGAGTTGGGCATCCGTTCGCCCTCCGGCCCGTGCATGACGAAGTTGAAGCGGCCACCGGGGCGCGGCTCCAGCACCATGTCGCTGATGCTCCAGGGCTTGGGCGCGAACCACTGCGACAGGATGGCGGGGTCGGTGTAGGCGCGGAAGACCTTCTCCGGCGGGGCGTCGATGACGCGCTCCAGCACCAGATCGAAGGCGTGGGCCACGCCGTCGGTGTCGCAAGGATTGGCTTCAGTTTCGGTGGCCATCGTCGTTTCCTTTCTGAATCTTGCGAAGGTATTCGTCCAAGCGGTCGAAGCTCTGATCCCAGTAGCGGCGGTAGTGCTCGATCCACTCCGCAATGCCCTTCATGCCCATCGGCTCCAGCCGCGCGGGGCGCCACTGGGCCTCTCGCCCGCGGCTGATCAGGCCGGCCTTTTCGAGCACCTTGAGGTGTTTCGAGACGGCCGCCAGGCTCATGTCAAAGGGCTCGGCAAGTTCGTTCACCGACGCCTCGCCGTCGCAAAGTCGCGCCAGGATGGCCCGACGGGTGGGATCGGCGAGGGCGGCGAACTTCTGGCTGAGCGGGTCGGGGGTCATGGCGAGGCCGTGCTGAACTGAGTGGTTGAATAGGGCGCCGGGTCCCTGCCGTCAACCGGCGGGTTGAATAACCTGCCGGAACGGTCGTGAGGCGCCGCCGTTGACCCCGCTTAACCCGGAGATCCCGATGCGCGCCCTGATCCTGAACTGCACCCTGAAGCCGTCGCCTGAGCCGTCAAGCACCGAAGCGCTGGCGCGGGTGCTGGCCGTGGAGCTGGAGAAGGGCGGGGCGCAGGTGGAGTTCGTCCGATTGGTCGATCTGAACCTCAAGCCGGGGGTCGAGGCCGACATGGGGGAGGGGGATGACTGGCCCGGCGTGCGGAAGAAGATCCTGGCCGCCGACATCCTGATCATGGCCACGCCGACCTGGCTGGGTCAGGCGTCCAGCGTCTGCATGCGCGCGCTGGAGCGGATGGACGCCTTCTTTTCGGAGACCGACGACGACGGCCGGCCGCACCTGTTCGGCAAGGTCGCGGGCATCGTCGTCACCGGCAATGAGGATGGGGCGCATCACATCGTGGGCACGGTGGGCCAGAGCCTGGTGGACCTGGGCTTCACCCTGCCGGGTCAGTGCTGGACCTATTGGCACCTGGGGCCGGGGCCGGGGCCGGACTACGTCGAGACGGATCGGGGCCACGACTATTCCGACCGCGTCGGGCGCAATGCGGCGCGCAACCTGCTGGCCGTGGCGGGCGCGATCTCAAAGACCACCTATCCGGTTCCGGAGAGCGGGGAAGAGGATTAGGGTCAGCGCGTTCCTTGGAGACCGCCATGCTCGCTTCCCTCGCCGTCGCCCTGTTGCTGCCGATCGTCGGCGATCCCGAGACCGCGGCGGTGGAGGCCACGATCGACCGCATGCACGCCGCCGCCTCGGCCGCGGACGGCGCCACCTATTTCGCCCAGTTCACGCCGGACGCGCGCTTCGTCGGCACCGACGCGACCGAGCACTGGCCGCTGGCGGATTTCCGCGCCTACGCCGAGCCCTACTTCGCACAGGGTCGGGGCTGGAGCTACGTGCCGCGCGACCGCGTCGTGACGATCGCGCCCGTCGACTGCCGATGCGTGGCCTGGTTCGACGAAAAGCTGACCAACGCCAGCTACGGCGACCTGCGCGGCTCCGGCGTGCTGCGTCTGACCGAAGACGGCTGGAAGATCGACCAGTATGTGCTCAGCTTGACCGTACCGAACGATCGAGCGGCGCGGGTCGTTCAGGTGATCGCCGCTCCCGCCGAATGAGGGCGCCGTCGGCCTCGTCCTCGATGACGGCGTCGACCGCGGCGTTCGTGCGTCGATCTATGGCCATCAGTTCGCGCTCGATCTCCAGGCTTTCGTCCATCAGCTCGATCGCACGAATGCGCCGCACCTCGAATTGGCGGAACACGCCCTGGCTGCGGAACATGAACATGCCGCCCATCGGCTCCCATGACCCGAGATTGGCCTGAAGCATGTCGAGGTGTTCCCCGACCAGGTCCAGAAGATCGGCCTGCAGCGCCCAATAGCGGGCCAGCAACGGGGCCTTGTCCTGGGCGCCGACGTCGAAGCGGGCCAGAACCGCTTCCCGTGCGTCGCGGTCCATGACGTTGTCGGCCAGAACCTTCCTCGCGGCGACGTCGGCGGCGGCCAGCTTGCCGGGCGCGGCCTTGGTGAGCTCTTCGGCCAGCTTCAGGCGTTCCCGCGCGTCGTCGAAACCGCCCGCGCGGTCCAGCCCGCGAGGGCTGAACGAATTGCGCCCGGCGGCGAAGTTCAGTTCCCGATGCACGGCCGCATAGGCCCAGGCCTGCTTGTTGCGGGAGTCCTGCAGCGCCTCCAGCAGGCGGGCGGCATAGCCCGCCCGATCCGCCTCCATCGTGCGCGCCACGGTCTGCGGCGCGCCAGCCAAAAGGGCCAGTCCGGCCAGGCCGGCGGCATAGACCATGCCGTGCCTGCGGTTCGCGGGCTGAAGGATGAGGGCATTCACCAGGCCGCCCACGGCCGCGGCCATGAGCAGGGAAGTCAGGACCAGCGTGCCGACGGTCGTGACCCAGATGTTCAGGCTGCCCCGGTCCGTGCCGTCGCCGAAGGCCTCGACGTCCAGGGCGCCAGACGTCCACCACGCCGCGCCGGCGACCGCCGCCGCGCCCGCGACCAGAAACGGCCAGGACGGCACGCGCGACTGCCATGTCCGGCGCCGCGATCCCGAAAACTTGTCCATGACGCCACTCCCCCTTTCTTCAGATAAGCGCGAAGCGTTCGGTCGCGGCAAGAGGCTTCCCGTGCGAGGCCGGCGCCCCTAATCCATGGGTCATGGAGTTCACCGACGAGGCCTTCGTTCTGGCCGCCCGGTCGCATGGCGACACCGGGGCCGTCGTCGACCTGCTGACGCGGGAGCACGGCCGCCGCCTGGCCTACGTCGCCGGCGGCGCCTCGCGGCGGATGAAGCCTTTTCTGCAGGCCGGGGCGCGGGTGGAGGTCGAGCTGCGCGCGCGAACGCCGGACCAGTTGGGCTCGGCGCGGCTGGAGCCGGTGGGAGAGGGGCCCAGCGCCCTGTTCGACGATCCGCTGGCGCTGGCGGGCCTGGCGGCGGCGGCGGCGGTGGCGCAGGGGGCCCTGCCGGAGCGGGAGGCGCACCCAGGCGCCTTCTTCGCGCTGGAAGCCCTGTCGGGCGTGCTGACGCTGCCGGACGTCTGGCCGGCGGTCTATGTGCGCTATGAGCTGGGCCTGCTGGAGGAGCTGGGGTTCGGACTGGATCTCAGCGTTTGCGCTGTGTCGGGCAGTCGCGACGACCTGGCCTGGGTCAGTCCACGCACGGGCCGGGCCGTGTCCATGACCGCGGCCGCGCCCTACATGGACCGCCTGCTGCGGTTGCCGCCCTTCCTGCTGGGCGCACAGGCGGGGCTGGGGGAGGGGGACGTACGCGCCGGGCTGGACCTGGCCGGCCACTTCCTGACGCGCTGCGTGTTCGATCCGGTGAACCGCCCGCTGCCCGAGGCGCGGGACCGGATGATCGAGCGGCTGATGTCCGCCGGGCTGGCTTGATGACCGAAACGTAATCCGCCTCGCCGTGACACGACGGGCCCGGCGATGTTAGCTGCGCGCCTCATGTCCGGGGTAAATCCATGTTCAAGCGCGTCTTCGCCGCCGGCCTGTCGGCCGCCCTCCTGGCCGGCGTCTCGTCCGTCGCCCTGGCCCAGACGGTCGATCCGATGCTGGACGACCGGTTCAAGGCCCACGTCACCTATCTGGCTTCTGACGAACTGGAGGGCCGCGACACCGGCTCGGCGGGCTATCTGCTGGCGGCCGACTATGTCGAGAAGCACTTCACGGAGTTCGGCCTGACGCCGCTGGGCAATGCGGAGCGCACCAGCTGGCGCCAGCCGATCAATTTCGCCGAGATCACCACCCAGGCCGGTCAGCTGCGGGTGGGGGAGAACACGTTCAACCAGGCCGAACACATGGCGCTGTATTCGACCAATCTGGGCGCGCAGCAGATCGACGCCGAGATGGTCTTCGTCGGCCACGGCGTGGTGTCGCCCACCCATGGCATCGACGACTATGCGGGCCTGGACGTGCGCGGCAAGGTCGTGGTCGTGTTGTACGACATGCCGCAGGGTCTGCCGAGCGAGCTGAGCGCCCACCTGCAGTCGTCCAAGGCCACGGCCGCGGCCGAGCGCGGCGCGATCGGGGTCCTGACCCTGTTGCCCGCCCAGGCGCGCCCGGCGCCCTGGAGCTATCTGATGACCTTCCTGGGTGAGCCCCAGATCAAGTGGGCCGACGCCGAGGGCCGCCCCCAATCCGATGCGAAAGGCCTGAAGTTCGAGGGCTATGTCTCCACGGCGATGACCGACGCCCTGTTCGTCGGCACGCCCCTGACGGGCGAACAGGTCCAGACGCAAGGCGCGACCCAGCGTGTGGCAGGCTTCGCCCTGCCGAGGCGCATGACGGGGTCGCTGACGACCGAGGCCCGCATGTTTGAGAGCCCCAACGTCATCGGCATGCTGGAAGGCTCCGATCCCGTGCTGAAGAACGAGTACGTCGTCGTCATGGGCCACCTGGACCACGAGGGCGTCGATCCGGAGCAGGAGGGCGAGGACAAGATCTTCAACGGCGCCATGGACAATGCGTCCGGCATCGCCACCATGATCGAAGTCGCGCGCGAGCTGTCGAGCGGCGAGCGTCCCAAGCGGTCGGTCATCTTCCTGGCCGTCACCGGCGAGGAGAAGGGCCTGCTGGGCTCCAACCACTTCGCCGCCAATCCGACCGTGCCGCTGAGCGCCATCGCTGGCGTGGTCAATCTGGACATGCCCATTCTGACCTTCGCTTTCGAGGACATCATCGCCTTCGGCGCCGATCACTCGACCCTGGGTCCGATCGTGCGCGAGGCCACCTCGGCGGTCGGCGTCGGCCTGGCCGACGATCCCAAGCCGGAGGAGAATTTCTTCGTCCGCTCCGACCACTATGAGTTCGTCAAGAAGGGCGTGCCGTCGGTGTTCCTGGCAACCGGCCCCGGCGGGCCGGGCGCCGCGGCGGGCGACGACTTCCTGGAGAACCATTATCACAAGGTCTCCGACGAGGTCGGCCTGCCCTTCGATTGGGACGCCGCGGCGCGGTTCACGGTGGTGAACACCTCGATCGCCCGCACCATCGCGAACGGGGAGCGCCCGCGCTGGTACGCCGACAGCCCGTTCACGCCGCTGGTGGCCCAGGGCCAGCCGACGGCGACGCGGCCGGCGAACTGATCCACAGTCACGCTGAGAAAACCGGGGCGGGGCACTCTAGAGTGGGGCGCCCCGCTTTCGATTCGTAAGGCCCGATGACCATCCACGCCCCGCCGCCCCCCACGTCACCCGAAGGCGGCCGCATCGTCGAAGAGCCCATGGGCGAGGCGCTGAGCCGGCGCTACCTCGCCTATGCCTTGTCGACGATCACCAACCGCGCCCTGCCGGACGTGCGCGACGGCTTCAAGCCGGTGCACCGGCGCATCCTGTACGCCATGCACCAGATGCGGCTGAACCCGCAGGCGGCGGCGCGCAAATGCGCCAAGGTCGTCGGCGAGGTGATGGGCGGCTATCACCCCCACGGCGACGCCTCGATCTATGACGCCCTGGTGCGGCTGGCGCAGGACTTCTCCCAGCGCTATCCGCTGGTCGACGGGCAGGGCAATTTCGGCAACGTCGACGGCGATAACCCCGCCGCCATGCGCTACACCGAGTGCAAGCTGACGTCGGCCGCGACCCTGATGTTGCAGGGCATCGATCAGGACGCCGTCGATTTTCGCGCGACCTATGACGATCAGGACACCGAGCCGGTCGTGCTGCCGGCGGGGTTCCCGAACCTGCTGGCCAACGGCTCGTCGGGCATCGCGGTGGGCATGGCGACGTCGATCCCGCCGCACAACGCCGTCGAGTTGATCGACGCCTGCCAGGAACTGCTGAAGCGCCCGGACACGACCACGGAGGAGCTGGTCGCCCTGGTCCCGGGCCCGGACTTCCCCACCGGCGGCGTGGCCGTGGAAGGGCATGCATCGCTGCTGGAGGCCTATGAGACCGGTCGCGGCGGGGTGCGTCTGCGCGCGCGCTGGGAGACCGAGGATCTGGGCCGCGGGATGTGGCGGATCGTCGTCACGGAGGTGCCGTACCAGATCCAGAAGGGCCGGCTGATCGAACAGCTGGCCGACCTGATCCAACAGAAGAAGTCGCCGTTGCTGGCGGACGTCCGCGACGAGTCGGCCGAGGACGTCCGCATCGTGCTGGAGCCCAAGAGCCGAACGGTCACGCCCGACGTGATGATGGAGAGCCTGTTTCGCCTGTCGGACCTGGAAATCCGCTTTCCGATCAACATGACCGTGTTGGACGCCGACGGCACGCCTCGGGTCATGGGTTTGAAACCCTGCCTGGTCGCCTTCCTGGATCACCGCCGCGAGGTCCTGCTGCGCCGCTCGCGCTGGCGGGCGGACAGGATCGAGGCGCGGCTGCATCTGCTGGAAGGCCTGCGCATCGTCTTCCTGAACCTGGACGAGGTCATCCGCATCGTCCGCGAGGAGGAGACGCCCAAGGCCGTGCTGATCGCGCGGTTCGGCCTGACCGAGGTCCAGGCCGACTATGTGCTGGACACGCGCCTGCGCCAACTCGCGCGGATCGAAGAGGTGGCGATTGAAAACGAATTCAAGGAGCTGTCGGAGGAATTGGCTGGGTTGAACGAGATGTTCGCCTCGCCCGCCAAGCAGACGAAACTGCTCGCCGTGGGCTTGGCCGACGTCCGCAAGGCGCTGGTGTCGCCGCGCCGCACGACCATCGCGGAAGGCGTGGACGTCTCGGCCCCGCCGCCGATCGACGCCTTCGTGCCGCGCGAGGCCATCACGGTAATTCTGTCCGAACGCGGCTGGATCCGCGCCGCCAAGGGCAAGGTCGAGGATGCGTCCGAACTGAAGTTCAAGGAGGGCGACGCCCTGGCCTTCCTGGTCCCGGCCTTCACGACGGACAAGCTTCTGGTGGCGGCGTCCGACGGCCGGATATTCACTGTGGGCGCCGACAAGCTGGCGTCCGGACGCGGCCATGGCGAGCCGCTGCGGCTGATGATCGACCTGGATGAGAAGGCCGACATCGTGAACCTGCTGGCGCATCGTCCCGGCGGCAAGCTGCTGGTGGCGTCGCGCGCCGGCTACGGCTTCGTCGCGCCGGAAGACGAACTGCTGGCCCAGAAGCGCGGTGGGAAACAGGTGCTGAACGGGGAGATGCTGGCCGCGATCCGGGTCGCCGGAGATCACGTCGCCACCATCGGAGACAACATCAAGGCTCTGGTCTTCCCCCTTGAAGAACTGCCGGAAATGGGGCGCGGCAAGGGGGTGAAGCTGCAGAGCTTCAAGCAGGGCGGCCTGTCCGACGTGACGGTCTTTTCCGCCGAGGCCGGACCGGATTGGGTCGACGGCGGCGGGCGTCGCCGCAACTGGCCGGACTGGAAGGACTGGCTGGGCAAGCGCGCCCAGGCGGGCCGCCAAGGACCGCGGGGATTGAGGAAGTTTCGCTGATCAAGAGGAGCGCGGACCTCCAGGTCCGCGTGGCCGATGCCGGCCGAGACGTTGATCATCGTGCCCGGGCAAGGTCGCGGACCTGGAGGTCCGCGCTCCATTTTTCATCAGTCCAGTGGCTCCCAGCCCTGCTTGGTCAACGCCTCCAGCGGGCGGAAGCGCGCCTTGTAGTCCATGGCGCGCGACCCCTCGACCCAGTAGCCCAGGTAGACGAAAGGCAAGTTCAGCGCCTTCGCCTGCACCACGTGATCCAGCACTGCAAAGACGCCCAGCCCGCGCTTTTCCTCGTCAGGCTCGAAGAAGCTGTAGACCATCGACAGGCCGTCGGAGAGCACGTCCGTCAGGGCCACGCCCATCAGGCGGCCGGGACCGCCGTCGATCGAGGGCAGGCGATACTCCACCAGGTGAGTCCGCACGGCGGTGTCCTCGACCATGGCGACATAGTCCAGCCAGCCCATGTCGCGCATGCCCCCCACCGGATGACGGGCCAGCAGATAGCGGCGCAGCAGGTCGAACTGCTCCACCGTCGCCTCGGCCTCCACGAAGTGGCGGACCAGATCGGCGTTGCGGCGAAGCACCCGCCGGCGACCTTTCGACAGGTCGAAGCCGTCCAGGGGAATGCGCACCGAGACGCAGGCGTCGCAAGCGTCGCAGGCGGGGCGATAGGCGATGTTCTGGCTGCGCCGGAACCCGGCCTGGGTCAGCTCGTCGTTGACCCAGGCGCCGTCGGAAAAGGGAAGGTTGGCGAACACCTTCCGCTCCGTCCGGCCCGGCAGATAGGGGCAGGGCGCCGTCGCCGTCATGTAGAACCGCAGCTGACGACGCGGGAGGTGCTGGGTCACGGCCGGGTCCGCGAGCGGGGGCGGGAGTCGAAGTCCATGCCGTCATCTGACCCGCCCCGCGCGGCGCCCGCAAGGCGTTTCGCGCGGCGGCTTGGGGTCACAGGCTGGTGTCGCGCGGCAGGACCGGCGCCTCTCTGAGCAGCACGATCGAGATGCGGCGGTTGCCGGCCAGGCTGGGATCGTCGGGATAGAGCGGGTCGGAGCCCGCCTTGCCGGTGACCGAGTAGACGCGGTCCGGATCGACTCCCGCGGCCTGAAGGATCAGGCGGGACGCGTCGGCCCGCTGGGCCGACAGCTGCCAGTCGCCCGGCGCGCTGGCCCGGCTGGACCCCGCGACGGCGCTGGTGTGGCCGGTGATGGAGATCCGGTTGGGCAGTTGGACGATGACCTTGGCGACGGCTTGCAGAAGCAGCCGCGCGCGGGCGTTCGGGCGGGCGGAGTTCTGATCGAACATCGACCGGCCCTCCTGATCCACGATCTGGATGCGCAGGCCCTCGGGCGTCTGGTCGATGATCAGCTGTTTCGACAGCTCGGCCAGCTCCGGCATCGACTGCATCGCCTGGCGCAGCGACGCCGCGGCGGAGGAGAACTCCGCCGCCTCGCGTCGGGCGATCTCGTCGCGCAGATCTTCCTCGCTGGCGGCGGCCAGGTTGGCGTTCTGACCGGCCTCCTGCGGCGCGTCCGGCGGCGCCTCGGGGGCCAGCTCGGTGATGACGGACATCGATCCCGAGCTCTTGGCCCCGTCGTCGCCCAGCGACGTCCCGCCAAGAATGCCGCCGGAGCCCGAGGTGGTGGCCGAGACGCTGGCGGGGGCGAAATATTCCGCGATGCCGCGCTTCTGCTCCGGATCGGTCGTGTTGATCAGCCACATCAGCAGAAAGAAGGCCATCATGGCGGTCACGAAGTCCGCATAGGCCACCTTCCAAGCCCCGCCGTGGTGGCCGTGGCCGGCGACCTTCTTGACCTTCTTTATCAGAATGGGGCGGTCGCTGACGGACATGGGTTTCCAGCAAGGACGGAGAGTCGCGGGGCAGGATCGGGGGAACAGGGTTAAGGGGGCCTTATCCCCCGCCGGCTTTCGCCGCGCGTCGAAGATCGCTAGGTCCGACTGATGAGCTTCGAACCCGTGCCCGACGACCTGGTCGCCGCCTCGCGCGCCTATCGCCGCACCCTGGGCACGTTCGCGACCGGGGTTTGCGTGATGACGGCCTGGACGCCGGACGGGGGCGTGGGCCTGACCGCCAACTCCTTCGCCTCGGTGTCGCTGGACCCGCGCCTGATCCTTTGGTCCATCGCCCGGGACAGCGAGCGTCACGCCGCCTTCACCTCGGCCGACCGGTTCGGGGTGCACGTCCTTCGGGCCGACGATCATGGACGCGCCGAACGGTTCGCGTTCGGCGAGGCCGGGCTGACCCAGGACGACCTGACGGACGCCGAGGGCGCGCCAAGGCTGCGCGACGTCCTGGCACGTCTGGAGTGCGAAACCCACCAGCGGGTCGACGTGGGCGATCACACTCTGATCATCGGCCGCGTGGTGGAATTTCGAGGTGAGCCGGGTCCGGCCCTGACCTATTTCCGCGGCGGCTTCGGTCGTCTGGGCGTCGAGGAGGCGGGGGCGTGAAGATCGGTTTCGTCGGGCTGGGCGTCATGGGCGCCCCCATGGCCGGGCACCTGATCCGTGCGGGTCACGAGGTGGCGGGATTCAATCGTTCGCCGGACAAGGCGGTGCGCTGGGCCGATAACGCCGGCGGCCGGGCCGCCGCGTCGGTGGGCGAGGCGGCGGAAGGCGCGGAGCTGCTGATCCTCTGCGTCGGAAAGGACGACGACGTCCGTGCGACTGTGGCCGCGGGGCTGGAGGCGACGGCGGCCGGCGCGATCGTGATCGACCACACCACCACTTCGGCCGTGGTCGCGCGCGACATGGCGGATCTGGCCGCAGCAGGGGGGCGCGCCTTCCTCGACGCGCCGGTCTCGGGCGGCCAGGCGGGCGCGGAGGCCGGCAAGCTCAGCGTCATGGCCGGCGGCGACGTAGCAGCCCTGGAGCGGACCCGTCCAGCGCTCGAGGCCTACGCCAAATCGATCCGCCACATGGGACCGGCCGGGTCGGGTCAACTGACCAAGATGGTCAACCAGATCTGCATCGCCGGCGTGGTGCAGGGCCTGGCCGAAGCGGTGCATTTCAGCGAGCGGGCCGGACTGGACCCCGAGGCCGTGCTGGGCGCGATCTCCCAGGGCGCGGCGCAAAGCTGGCAGATGGACAATCGCTGGTCGACCATGAGCCGGGGCGAGTTCGACTTCGGCTTTGCCGTCGACTGGATGCGCAAGGATCTCGGTCTGGTGCTGGACGAGGCGCGGCGAAACGGCAGCCGCCTTGCGCTGACCGCCCTGGTCGATCAGTTCTACGCCGAGGTGCAGGCGATGGGCGGCGCCCGCTGGGACACGTCCAGCCTGGCGGCGCGCCTCCGCCGAGACTAGGCGTCGAGGAATTCCACCTCGCCCGAGTGCATCTGCTTGACGGCGGCGACGATCTTCAGGGTTCCGGCCTCGAGGGCGTCGGCCAGGGCGGCGTCGGCGGTCGACAATTTGCGCGCAACCCAACGTGCGTTCTCCTCGACCGGCACGCCGCCAGAGGCGCGGGCGGCAAGCACGGGCGGGATGATCGGCACGATCATCTCTTCCAGGGAGGGATCCAGCGGCGCGCCGTCGACGATCGATTCGGCCGCCGCCACGGCGCCGCAGCCTGTGTGGCCCATGACGACGACCAGCGGGCACTTCAGGTGCTTCACCGCATAGACGATGGACGACAGGCCACGTCGGTCCACGGTGTTGCCGGCGACGCGGATCGAAAACAGGCGGCCGAAGCCCTGGTTGAACAGGATGGTCGGCGGCGTGCGGCTGTCTGCGCAGCCCACGATGGTGGCGATGGGGTTCTGCCCGTCCTGCAGGTCGTCGAGGTCGCCCGCCTTGACGTGACCCAGGTTGTTCTGGCCGCGCAGGAAGGCGGCGTTGCCGTCGCGGAGCTGCTTCAGGGCCTCATCCGGCGTCGGGCCGCGCGTGATCGGGGGGGCCATGGTCGTTTCCTCGACCGGTGTATCGACCCCCGGCGCGTCCGGCGTGCCGCCCGACTTCTTCTTGCCGATCCCGAACATGGCGCTTCCCCTTGCGTCAGACGTGAGCGAGCGCCGTCTTTCCAGCGGGACCGTCAGCCGTCAAGTCCGGGCGTCAGGCCCCCAGCAGCCGCGCCGCCTGGGGGGCGAAATAGGTCAGCACACCCGCCGCGCCCGCGCGCTTGAAGGCGTGGAGGCTTTCCAGGATGGCGCGGTCCTCGTCCAGCCAGCCGGCGGCCGCCGAGGCCTTCATCATCGCGTATTCGCCGGATACCTGATAGGCGAAGGTCGGGACTTTAAACGTCTCCGTAACCCGTTGAATAATATCGAGATACAGCATGCCCGGCTTGACCATGACGGCGTCGGCGCCCTCCGCCAAGTCCATCGCCACCTCGCGCAGGGCCTCGTCGGAGTTGGCGAAGTCCATCTGATAGGTCTTCTTGTCGCCGGTCAGCTGTTTCGCGGAGCCCACGGCGTCGCGATAGGGGCCATAGAAGGCCGAGGCGTATTTGGCGGCGTAGGACAGGATCAGAACATCCTGAAATCCATTGGCTTCCAGAGCCTCTCGTATGGCTTGGACGCGCCCGTCCATCATGTCCGACGGCGCCACCACATCGGCGCCCGCATGGGCGTGGATGAAGGCCTGCTCGGCCAACCGTTCCAGCGTGGCGTCGTTGACGATCCGGCCGTCTTCGACCAGGCCGTCATGGCCGTGGTCGGTGTAGCAGTCCAGCGCCGCGTCGGTGATGACGCCGACTTCGGGCGCCGCGTCCTTGATGGCCTTGATGCAGTCGGGGATCAGGCCGTCCGGGTCTGTCGCGCCGGTTCCGACGCCGTCCTTGATCGCTGGATCCACGTTGGGGAACAGGGCGACGGCGGGAATGCCCAGATCGCGCGCCTCCCTGGCCGCCTCGGCCGCGGCCTTGGGCGACAGGCGGAATACGCCGGGCATGGACGGCACCGGCACGCGGTCGTCGGCGCCGTCGTGCACGATCAGCGGCCAGACCAGGTCGGCGGGCGTCAGCACGGTCTCGGCGACCAGACGACGCACCCACGGACTGGCGCGCAGACGGCGCGGGCGGGCGAAGGGAAAGGCGGAGGGCTGGAACGGCACGGTCATGCTTGGGTCATAGCCCCTCCCCATCGCGCGGGGTAGTCGGTAGAAGCGCCGCAAAAGATCGGAGAAACGCCTCATGGACTTCGCCCTCACCGACGATCAGCGCGCCATTCAGGACGCCGCGCGCGCCTTCGCCGAGGCCGAACTGGCCCCGCACAGCTCGGAGTGGGACGAGACCAAGCATTTCCCGGTCGAGGTGATGCGTCAGGCCGCCGAGATGGGCTTCTGCGGCATCTACACCGGCGAGGAACACGGCGGCATGGCGCTGGGCCGGGTCGAGGCGGCGGTGATCTTCGAGGAGCTGGCGCGCGGCGACGTGTCGACGGCGGCCTTCATCAGCATCCACAACATGGCGACGTGGATGATCGACGGCTTCGGCTCCGACGATCTGCGCGGCCGCTATGTGCCGTCGCTGACGACCATGGAGAAAATCGCCAGTTATTGCCTGACCGAGCCGGGCTCCGGCTCGGACGCAGCGGCCATGCGCACCACGGCGACGCGTGGCGGCGATCACTGGGTCTTGAACGGATCCAAGGCCTTCATCTCCGGCGCGGGGACCAGCGACGTCTATGTGGTGATGGCGCGCACCGGCGAGGCGGGGCCGAAGGGCATATCGGCCTTCGTCGTCGATCTGGGCACGCCGGGCCTGTCGTTCGGGGCGCAGGAGAAGAAGATGGGCTGGAACAGCCAGCCCACCGCCATCGTCAGCTTCGACGACTGCCGCATCCCGGCCGCCAACCTGCTGGGCAAGGAGGGCGACGGGTTCCGCTATGCCATGATGGGACTGGACGGCGGGCGGCTGAACATCGCCGCCTGCTCCCTGGGCGGAGCGCGGCTGGCGTTGGAGACGGCGCAAGCCTACGTCACCACGCGAAAGCAGTTCGGCAAAGCGCTGAACGAGTTCCAGAACATTCAGTTCAAGCTGGCCGACATGGCGACCCAGCTGGAGGCCTGCCGCCTGATGGTCCTGCGCGGGGCCTGGGCCATCGACACCGGCCATCCGGAAAAGACCAAGTGGTGCGCCATGGCCAAGCGCATGACCACGGACCTGTGCTTCGAGATCGCCGACGAGGCGCTGCAGATGCACGGCGGCTACGGCTATCTGAAGGACTATCCGCTGGAGCGCATCGTCCGCGACCTGCGCGTCCACCGCATTCTGGAAGGCACCAACGAGATCATGCGCGTGATCACGGCGCGGGAGATGATGCGGCAGTGAGCGATCCCGTTTGCGACCGTGAGTTCGTGGCCACGCTCGACGGTGAGCCTCGGCGGGTGGTCGCCGAATGGGCGAAGCCGGTTCGCGATCGTGGAGACTGGCGGTGTGACTATGTCATTCACTGGCCGCATCGTGAGGCGATGAAGGGATGCGCCGCGGGCGTGGACTCGACGCAGGCCATGCTGCTGGCGATGGCTCAAGTGGCGGCGCGGGTGGCGGCGGAAGCGCCTGATGTGGATTGGCTGGAGAGCGGCGGACTTGGCCTGCCGGAGACGCCGGCCGATCGCTAGCTGTGAGCTCTCAATAGGTTGTCCATCCGGTCCGGGCCGAGGAAGCTGGAGTTGCAGACTTCAGACCTTGCCTCGGAGGAGGACCGAATGAACGTGCATGAGAATGCCCGGCTGACGGCGCATAGTCG
>Ga0209909_100233_pt1 | contig 64238 bp, 56 predicted proteins | sample FECB22metaG_FD_188302 | JGI IMG/M metagenome (GOLD analysis project Ga0209909, IMG submission 188302) | Cyanobacterial communities from the Joint Genome Institute, California, USA - FECB-22 (SPAdes) (version 3) | ecosystem: Environmental > Aquatic > Thermal springs > Hot (42-90C) > Microbial mats...
GATGATCTGCTCTTCGCTGAACCTCGATCGCTTCATGGTCCGGTCCTTCCTTCGGTCCGGACTCTAGCCTCATCTGGACGACGTCGCAGGGGTCACAGCAGGCGCAATCGGTTTAGGGACGTTCGTTACCGAGCGGGAACACGCTGGATCGGGTCTCCCCAACGCCCTCCCTTCTGCCTTCACCCACCCCGCCACGGAAAGGCATGGCGACTGCGAAGCGGGTTTCACCGGCCCGGAGCGCACCCGAAGTCTCAGCATTTGCGACGTGCAGCGCCTCAGCTCACCCGCGGCCGCTGCGGTTGAACCGCCAGATCGACGAGACAAACTCCATGAGATCATCCTCGGTCAGTCCACTGTCATGCGGGTCAGTCGGGTAATCGGAGAAGTCCTCGTCGAACAGCGTCTCGCGATCGAGATCCGGGAAGTAGTCTGCGCGGACTGCCGCGTTACCGGCACGGAAATGGTCATAGAACGCGAGTGCATCATCGCGTCGAGGCAGGAAGGGTTCACCCAAGCCGGCCTTGCGAATCGCTGCGAAGATCGGCCCCCGCTCCTTGTTGAGATTGCCATCCCGGATCATCGGGAAAACGCGATTGAACCGCTCCAGGAACAGGACCTGCCGACGGCTCAACGAGGCATTCTCCCGCGGCAGCGTCGACGGAACGAGCCCCAGAGACGCAAGCTCGTAGAAGTCAGTCACGACATCGCCGCCCTCAAGCCTCGCGCGCTCGTAGAGGCGGACGCGCAGCCGATGCGCACCGAACACCTGCGAATACAGCGACAGCAGGCGGAAAAAGTCAAAGTAGTGGGGCAAGGCGCGGCGGATTGATCGGCGGAAAGACGCTGCCCTGCCCGCCGAGCTTCAGTCGCGTCGAATGGAGACTGACGGCGAGCCTGTCCTGCCGTCTCAGATAGACAACGACTTCGAAGTTCTCGACGGGAACGTCGAGCAGGTCTGCGATCCGCGAGATCGCTTCGCGGTCACGCAAGCGGCTGTGACAATGTTCGTTGGAGATCAAGAGATGCCGGAACGTCCCGCCCTCGCGTTCTTCGCGAATTCGCCTCTTGAGCCGGGCGACATACTCGATGTGGCTGCAGGCCTGCCGTCCGAGCTCGATCATCTGAAGTTCGTCCCGGGAGTCGGGATCCATCGCGGCGACTGCGATTTCCATGTGATTGGACGACCCGAATAGGCGCGGATACAGGATGCCCCGCGCCGCAAGGGCCTCGCGGTCACGATCCAGGGCCTTCTGAATCGAGGTCGTTCCCGTCTTTTCGGTGCCGATATGTAGTGTGACTTTCATGCGCGCATCTCAATCCGGGTGGCCGTCGCGGGGACGCTGCGCCGCCCCTCAGGAACAAACGGCACCGTCCTCCTCCATCTGGGCAACGAGACTGTGCGCCACCATGCCGAACCGTTCCGCCTGCCCGGCTTCGCTGACCCACATCCGGGATACAAATCGGGCCTGCCACGGCGGCGGTTCGTGGAAGATCGACCGGTCAGACGACTTGTCGACGATCCGGTCTCCGAACTTCGAGAGCAGCTCCTGCTCGCGCGCGGATCGGCTCCCAGTCCGGAGCAATCGTATGGTGTTCACAGTCAACACCGAAAGCGGCGGCAAAAGGTCTGAACTCGTTTGAGGCCTCGATGCGTCTGGCCCTGCGCATGTAGGCTTTGCGCAGTCGAGCACCCGGCGATGCCTTCCCCGCGCGCGCCGGTAGGTCGTATTCAACGCCCTGAGCAGTTCGACCCGCTGGGAGCAAAAGGAACGGTTCACGCGTTCATCGCCGCCCCGATTCCGAGGTTCGATTCCAACCGTCATCCTCACAGAATAATCGTAGAGATCCTGCTTCTCGCCCAGGACATTGTTATACGCGACGATGCAGATACCCTCTCGACCGGAATATTCCGCTAGTTTCTCGAGCTGCTCAACCTGACTGATACGGCTTCTTGGCAGCCTATCCGGCGCTGATGCCTGCGCGAGAGATTCAGAAAAAGTAATGTCGCCGCCGTACTTTATCATCTCCTGCCAATGCGAGACCCAAAATCCGCCAAGATGGCGCAGGAAATAGACGATCCCGACATCCCAGTCCTGCAGGACTTCGGCCAGCAGCGCAAGGCGACGGCAATCGAGTGTGCAGAAATTCTCGCTGGACAGGATGGCCATATCAGCAGGCGCCCGGCCCTTGGACAGCGTTGCCCGCACCTGCGCCATCCCCTTCTCCTGGATCTGCCACTGGAGGGTTGCCGCGATCCTGTGATGCCCGAAGATGGAGACGAATGCCTTCGGATACCATATCCCCTGTCCGGCCAGATGCGCGCGTTCCGCAGACAGCCCCTTGTGCAGATTGGTCGAGCCCGTCCTGTGCTCGCCCGCGCATGCAGGATCCTCTTCCGGACGGTCGTCATGCGCGTTCGTCGGACAGGTCCTTCAATGGACCCGACGGCCATACGACCCCACCCGCGCTCTCGACCAGGCTCATCTGCGAACCGGAACGGCGCCGTTTGAAGTGTATCGTCCCCGGAACGGGCTTGTGCGCAATACCGGCCTGATAGGTCACTACGCTCCAGTGCCAGTCCTCATGGCCGAATCCGAGCTTTAGATCGTTAGCCTTGAACGGGAAGCGCCGGTAGATGTCGGTGCGGGCGAACGACATCGCGTCCCAGTAATTGGCCCAGCCAAGATAATCCGGATCGAACAGGCCGCTCTCGGAATCGACGTGCCACCACAGCGCAGTATACTCTCCGAAGACGACGTTGCACATGGACTGGGCGACAGCATCGGGCCGCGCCTCGATCAGATCCCATGCTGCCGACAGCCAATTCTGTGACCACAGGTCGTCGCCGTCGAGAAACGTGCTGCAGCTGCCCGCCGCTTCTGCAATCCCGATGTTGCGCGATTGGCCGGGATCGCCGGTCTCGACCTCGAGGACACGTATCGGCACCTCCTGCAGCCGCGACAGCCCGTGCTCCAGAACCTGACGCGTGTCACGGGTCGGCCGATCGAGGACGACGATCACCTCGATCGACAGGCCCCGGCTCGATCGCGCATGCTCGATGGCCGCGCAGGCGCTGCGCGCCGTCGGCCCGGCCAGCACGCCTTCGCGGTGGGCGGTGAGAACGACGGTGATGTCAGGCATCGCCGGTCTCCCCGATCATCGCCCGGATACCTGCAGTATAGGTCTCGCGGGTATGCCTGCTGCGAACCCGGTCGCACAGCCTGGTGGCACGAAGGCGCCGCTCCTCCGGATTGGCGAGCATCGACGTCAGGGCCTCCACATAGACCGCGGCAGGGGCTCCAACCGGCACGGGCCATCCGGTATCCTCATCGACAAGTTCGGGAATGCCTCCCGCCGCGGTCGCAACGATCGGAACACCCATCTGACCGATCTCGATGAGGATCGTCGGCATGCCGTCCCAGTCGGCTGTGTACAGCCAGCCGTCGCAGTCTGCGAGCGGCAGTTCATCGTAATTGCGAAATGGTTCTTTCAGCGTCAGGTTGGCAGGAAGCGCCGAAAGGTCCGGCGCCTCGTCGAGGACGGCCTTGCCCCAGCACCGGAAATCGACGTCCGGCATCGCGCGGGCCACGTCGACGACGATGTCGAACCGCTTCTGCCGGTCGAGCCGGCCGGCCCACAGGACCACCGGCTTGCGCCGCCGTGCTGCCGTCGCAAGCTGCACCTCGACGAGCGGACGGGCTGGAGGTTGCTGCATGGCTGGCGTGTACAGCACGTGCAGTTTTGCCGCCTGCTCGGGCCCCAGCGCATACCGTTCGGTGAGAATGTCGGCGAGATAGCGCGTGTCGATGAGTGCCCCGGTCAGGTTCGGCAGGAGCGGCGCGAAGTACCACACGGGATACCCAGCCTCCCGCCCGTCCGGTGTACGGTCTGCGCAGAAGTAGTAGCAATACAGATCGGTCATCAGCCGCAGACGGGCACCATAGGTCACGAATGTGTCGAAGGCGAGCCGCGAGTTGACGTTGAAGACGGCCCTGGGAGCCAGCCGGCGGATCACCTCGTAGAGGATCCGCTGCCGGAGCCGCGGCGGTTGTGACGGCAGCAGGGACGAGACGTCGATCGAGGTCACCTCGTCGGGGAACCAGTCAGGACGTTCCCAATCCTCGGCATCGGTCCGCAGGACCACCGTCCTCGCCCTGCTCTCGTGCAACGTGGTTGTCAGCACCCCCGCTACGAAATCCGCGCCACCGAGCTTGCCGAATGGCATCAGGACGAGCGCGTCGCACCCCTGCGCCGGAAGGGCGTCCACAACCCTGCGAAAAGCCGCGTAATCTTCGTCATGGAAAGGCGGCAGCATTGACGTTGTCAGCGCGTCGACGGCGGGCACGTTCGGATCGATGGCCGCGGCTGCCTCGACCAGACCGCGAAAGGCGTCCGAACGCCGCGCCGTTCGCATGGCGTGCAGATCGGCCGCCGCGCCGGGGGCGCGCGACAGGCGCCAGATCGTATCCCACCGCGCCTCCGCAGACCCTGATTCCGGGAGCTGATGGCGATCCCGGGCAAACGCCAGATTGCTGTCGAATGCCCGGCCTTCCTGGATGCCGTGTCGCAACCAGTGGTCGAACAGCCAGTCCGGATAGGTCTTGAGATCGGGATTGAGCGCCAGGTATTCGGCGGCATCGAACAGCGGCGTCGGCGAAATGCGTTGTTGGACGCCGATTTTCAGCCAATGGTGGAATGGCGGTTCGCCGGCCGGGCAGCGCATGCCGAGGCGGCTAAGCTCCACCGCATAGTGAACGGCGTCAAACAGGGGGCCCGGCGCCGTCCCGCGTGGGTAGTCGATCGCGAGATAGCGGGTCAGCAGCTCGACCGGAGTCGCATCGGCCGACAGCCCACAGGTCTGGCGATAGGCATCCGGGTCGAACAGCCAGATCACATATCGCGAGAAATGTTCGTCATCGATATGCGGACCGCTCACCCCGACGACGGACAGCAGTTCGCGCGCGCGACGCAGCCACTCCAGCCGCTCTACCTCCTCCAGCAAGGCTGCGTGTGCTGCGCCAGCCGACGGCTGGCGGGGGCCCGCCGCGAATCCGGGCGCCGGAGTAAGCCCGCGATAGCGGCCGAACGCGAGGAAATGGACCAGCGGATCGTGGTGAATGACCTCGCCTGCAAGGGCGCGAATATAGTGCTGGCGGTCGAAGATTCGCCCGACGATCCAGAAATCCGGCAGCTCGGGCGCGACGGCGATCTCGGCGCTCCGCTCCTGCCCGAAGGCGATCGGCAGGTTGCCGCCGTTGCCGTCGCGTGCTGCCTGCGCCAGCAAGACTCCAAGCGTCCGGCTGTCGATGTTCGGCTCCGGATACTCCGCCAGCACGCGCACGACACCGGGGCGGGACTGGCTCGAGCGGACGACGACCTCGGTCACCTGTCCACGCGTTACCCGGCAGCACGTCATGAAACCATCGTGCACCACGGTCACGAGCTTTTCGGCCGGCGCCCCCTCCCGCTCCGGCAGATAGAATCGCAGCGCAATCTGGCCCATGGCGTCGGGCAGCGCGAGCAACGCATCCAGGCCGAGCCAGTTGTCCCGGTAGGCACCGTCTACGAGCCTCAAGGTCCTCACCCGCTACGCTCCCTCCACTTATCCCGGCCGAGCGATGTCCATCAGTCGCAGGGGAAATTGGCCAATGCCGGCGCGCCGGCGTCAGCCGCTCCCCGGATCGGCTGTCTCCCGAGGATGGCCAAGGTTCTCGGCGGCTATGGTCAGCGCCAGCCCACGCTCGAGGCTGTGTGCCGGTTGCCAGCCGAGCAGCGCCCGGGCCCGCCCGATATCGAGGACGACCCGCGGCACGTCGACGCCACGTTCCGGCAGGAAGACAGGTGTCATCCGGCTGCCGGACAGGCGTTCGAACGTTGCCAGCAGTTCGACGAGCGACACTCCGACGGAGCTGCCGATATTGATCACCGTGGACGGCACGTCCGCCATGAGCGCCAGAATGACGGATTCGGCTACGTCGTCCACGTAAACGAAGTCGCGCACGACACTGCCATCGCCCCAGATCTCGAGCGTCTGTTGCCCGCGCGCCGCGCGGACGACCGCCGCCACGAACCCCTGGCTGCCCCTGACCATCTGGCCCGGACCGTAGGGATTGGCGATCCTGAGCGAGATCACCCGCATGCCCGACCGCAGGCCGACAAGTCGAAGGCCGTGCTCCGCGACAAGCTTGGCGAGGCCGTAGCTGCTGATCGGTTCGGTGGGATGGGTCTCCTCGATCCTCGTCGCATCCGTCCGCCCGTAAATGGCGCCGCCGGACGACAAGAAGACGAAGCGTGCGACGCCGCGCGCAGCACAAAGTTCGGCCACGTCGATGACATGACCTGCCTCGGAGGCAAGCTCCGCGCCGATCGTGCGCATCGGGGCGCCGGGACGGGTCGTGCCGCCGGCGAAGACGACGTTGACACAGCCTTCCAGCGCCTCGTCCAGCAAACCTGCCAGTTCCGTTCGGCCGATATGAAAGCGGCTGAACGGTATGTCGCCGGGCCTGCGGCTGCCAAGTCCGACGACGGGGATGCCCTCGGCGGTCAGCCTGCGCGCGATGTGACGGCCGAGGAAGCCCGCTGCACCGATGATCAGGGTTGGGCCGACGGCAGGCCCGCGCGTTGTCTCGCCCGGCATCGGCTATCCGCCCTGCACGGTGGCGTCGGGCAAAACCACGTGATCGACTCCCTCTGATCGCAGAAGCGCAACGATTGGCCCGGCCGGACGCCGCGCCGGTGCGCAGAGGTTTCCGACACACAGGCGGGAAAGTCAACGGGAAGCGGGCATCGGTTCGTCAGGGGCGCCCGTCACCGCAACCCGCGCGAGGACGGCATCGGTGACTTCGCGGGTTCCGGCCGTCCCGCCGATCTCCCACGTCCGCATGCCGTCTGCGAAGACCGCATCGACCGCCTGACGCACGAGCGAGGCCGCCTCGGCGGCGCGCGGTTCGCCATGTCGCTCGGCCAGCCATTCGAGCATCATCGCGCCCGACAGGAACATCGCGGTCGGATTTGCCCTGCCGGACCCCGCGATGTCCGGCGCGGTGCCGTGGCAAGGCTGGAACACTGCATGGTCGTCGCCGATGTCAGCCGATGGCGCAAAGCCCATGCCGCCGATCAAGCCGGCCGCGAGATCGGAAAGGATGTCTCCGAACATGTTCTCAGTGACGATCACGTCGAACCGCCACGGCGCGCGGACCATCTCGAGCGCCGCGGCGTCGATGTACAGATGATCACCCGACAGGTCGGGGAACTGACGCGCGCGCTCGTCGAACACCTTGCGGAAGAAGGCCATCGACGCAAAGACGTTTGCCTTGTCGACACAGGTCACGCGCCCCGCGCCGCCGGCAGCCTTGCGTGATCGCGCCAACCTCAGCGCGGCATCAGACACCCGCGCGGTTCCACGCCGGGTAATCCGCAGCCGGTCCTCTGCCTCCGCGTCGCCCCTGACGCGCCCCTTGCCATGCGAGGCGAACAGACCCTCGGTGGACTCCCGAACAATGACAAAGTCGAGGGCGGCGGCGCGTGGATCCGCCAACGGCGTCGGAACGCCGCGAATGGAGCGAATCGGCCGGATTCCCGCATAGAGATCGAGCAGGAACCGCAGTTCTATCTGCGGCGCAATCTCGGTGCCGTCGGGATATCGCACGTCAGGAAGCCCGGCAGCGCCCAGGAGGATTGCATCGGCGGCGCGCGCCGCCGCCAGCGTCCGCTCCGGCAGCGCAGTGCCCTGCGCCAGATAGGTGCCGGCGCCGGCCGCCAGAATCTCCGGGTCGAGCCGCGGACCGCCGACGCGGCCGAGCGCTCCCTCCAGCACTGCCAGGCATGGTCCGATCACCTCGGCGCCGATACCGTCGCCGGGAATCACGGCAATGCGGAAGCGGCGGTCGCCGGTCACGCGCCCCTCCTGCTGACGGCTGCGATGCAATCGAAATCCGCCGACTGCATCCTGTCCGCGCTCCTGCGACGGGTCATGTGATTTCGATGGATCATGCTATATCGCTGGCCGGGTTGCGAACGCGTCTGGATCAACGTATGCAATAACGTATACGCAAGGGCGCGGACGTGCAATTGCCGAAGGCTGGCCTGGCCGTGGCCGGTGAAAGGGGGACACGATGTTGATCGGCGCCGTCGCCGATGATCTGACCGGCGCGACGGATCTCGCGCTAATGCTGGCCGCCGGGGGCATGCGGACCATTCAGGTGATGGGCGTCCCCGACGACGCACACCGTCTCGAAGACTTCGATGCGGTCGTGGTGGCGCTGAAGTCGCGCACCATACCCGCCGCCGAAGCGGTCAGCCTTTCGGTTGCCGCCGCCCGCGCGTTGCGCGCGGCGGGTTGCCGCCAGCTGATCTTCAAGTACTGCTCGACGTTCGATTCGACCGACGAGGGCAATATCGGACCGGTCACCGACGCGCTGATGGCAGAGACCGGTGCGGCGGTCACCATCGCCTGCCCCGCTTTTCCGACAAACGGGCGGACCATCTACATGGGCCATCTGTTCGTCGGCCAGCAGCCCCTCGCGGAAAGCCCGATGCGGGACCACCCGCTGACCCCGATGCGCGATTCCAATCTCGTGCGCGTCCTGCAGCGTCAGACCGCCTCGAAGGTCGGGCTGATCCCCTTCCCCGTCGTACACCAGGGCGCCGCGGCGATCAGGACGGCGATTGCCGCAGCGGCCCGGAGTGGCGAACGAATGCTGATCGTCGACGCCATCACCGACCGCGACTTGCGAGAGATCGGGACCGCGGTCGCCGACATGCCGCTGATCACAGGCGGATCAGGCATCGCCATCGGTCTTGCGGACAATTTCGCACGCGCAGGCCTGCTTGCCCCCAGTCCGCCGCCCCGAACGATCAAAGCGCCGCCCGGCCGCGCCGCGATCGTGGCGGGAAGCTGCTCGCAGGCGACGAGAACACAGGTGAGGACCGCCATCGAAGCCGGCCTCCCCGCACTCCGGATCGAACCGCAAGCGCTCGCCGACGGGCGCCAGACGGTCGAAGCCGTCCTGGACTGGGCAGCCGAACAGGACCCGTTACACCCGATCCTCGTCTATTCCAGCGACGAACCCGAGGCTGTGCGCGACGTCCAATCGGTCCTTGGCCGGGCGCAGGCGGGCGAACTCGTCGAGCGAAGCCTCGCCGCCATCGGCATGGGACTGGTCGAGGCCGGCGTGACACGGCTGATCGTCGCGGGCGGCGAGACCTCCGGCGCCGTCGTCGGCGCACTCGGCGTCGCGATGCTCGAGATCGGCCCCGAGATCGATCCGGGCGTGCCTTGGACACGGGCACTGGACGGACGCGATCTGGTGCTGGCGCTCAAATCCGGAAACTTCGGCGCGCCGGACTTCTTCATCAAGGCCTGGGACCGCCTGGCCTGATCGCCGGCGCCCGCCAATCACCCGAGGAGACACATGCCTATCCAGTACGACCTGAACGGACAGACCGCGATCGTCACCGGTGGCGCGCAAGGCATCGGACGCGCCGTGGCGGAGCGCTTCGTCGCCTCGGGCGCACATGTCGTCATCCTGGATCGCGATGCCGAACGCGCCGGCAGCACCGCCGCAGAAATCGGGCCGGCCGCGCGGGCGCTGGCGGTCGACATCACCGACCTCGCCTCGGTCGAGGCCGCGCGCGACGATGTGCTGGCCCGGGAGGGACGCATCGACATCCTGGTGAACAATGCCGGCATCGCCGGAATGAACGCCGTCACCTGGGACTATCCGGTGGACGAATGGAACCGCATCATGGCGATCAATCTCGGCGGGACCTTCCATTGCTGCCGGGCCGTGGTACCGGCAATGATCGCCGCGGGTTATGGCCGGATCGTCAACATCGCCTCGATCGCCGGCAAGGAGGGCAATCCGAACGCATCGGCCTACTCGGCGTCGAAAGCCGGTGTGATCGCGCTGACCAAGTCCCTCGCCAAGGAACTCGCGGGCTATGATATCTCGGTGAACTGCCTGACGCCGGCGGCGGCCCGCACCGCAATCTTCGACCAGATGTCGGAAGAACATATCGGCTACATGCTCGCCAAGATCCCCCGCGGACGCTTCGTCACGGTCGAGGAGGTGGCCGCACTGGTCGCGTTCGCCGCCTCGCCCGAATGCTCCTTCACCACGGGAGCCGTTCTCGACATCTCCGGAGGCCGGGCAACCTACTGAAAGCCTGCGCAAACCATAGCAGTCAGACGCGGCGACGTCGACGCCTGACCGCGGCAGCCCTGGCGCCTTGCGCCAAGCCGCACCGTCCGTGCCAGCACCGCGATTGGCGCGGACGCGATGGCTGTCCTGACCACCCGGCCCGACCACCAGGCAACGGGACAGCCGCGTTCCGGGGCCGATCAGTACGGCGCGCGAGGCGGATCGCCGGGGCTGCCGAGCGTCGGAAGATCGCCCATCGCCGGCGGCAGTCCCGCGCCCCACTCGGGATTCGTGGGCGCCGGGCCGCGCGTTCCGATGTCGCCGCATGCGGCCATCATGAACGCGGCCAAGGCAACTGCCAGCCCCCCCGGAGTTCGACCGTTCATCAGCAAGGCTCCCTCAGCGAATCCGCTTGCGAGTCTAGCAGACCGGCCTCACCTGCGAGTGAAGAATGTGTCTCCTGCGGTGATCGGCGCCGCGGCCGGATCCGGAGTCCGGCGCGTCTACTTCTCGATCTTCACGCCATTCGCCTCGGCGACGATGTCGGCGAGCAACGGCACGTAATCCTGACCGCGCCCGATCCCCTCGGCAAACGCGAACATGTTCTTCACGGCCGCGCCGATATGATTGGCTATTCCGGATTCGTTGGCCATCGTCGCCAGGTAGCGCATGTCCTTGTGGGCGTTTGTGAGCGTGAACTTGTGCGCCTCGGGATTGCCCTCGAGCGCATAGCCCATGAATGTCTGATAGAATCCGCAATCCATCCGGCTGCCACGGATGACGCTGTCGAAGGTGGCGACGCTGATACCGTTCTTGCGGGCTACAGCGAGCGCCTCGGCATAGATGGCAGCGTAGCCGAGTGAGAGGAAATTGTTGAGAAGCTTCATCTTGTGGCCGAAGCCGACGGGCCCGAGATGCACCACCCTCGCCGCCCAGGCACGGATGGCCGGCTCGATGCGCGCGAACACCTCCGGATCGGCCCCGACCATGGCCGACAGTTCGCCTGCGGCGGCCTGGACCGGCGTGCCGCCGAGCGGCGCATCCGCCATCGCTGCTCCCTTCGCCTTCAGTTCCTCCGCCAGCGCGATGGTCGAGTCCGGGATCGCGGTGGAGGTATCGACGACCACCAATTTGCCGTGGGCGCCCTCGAGGATGCCGTCAGGGCCGCGCACCAGGGCCTCGACCTGGGGGGTGCCGGTGACACAGATGAACAGGATGTCGGAGTTCTGCGCCACCTCGCGCGGGGTCCTGGCCTCGCGCGCACCGCGGGCGAGGAGATCGTCGACCGGCTTGCGGTTGCGGTGCCCCATGATCGTCAGCGGCCAACCCTTGTCGATCAGATTGGCTGCCATGCCGTGCCCCATCAGGCCGACGCCGATGAAACCCACCCGTTCCTTGCTCATGTCTGCCTCCGGTGATCGGCAACTTCTGGTTCAGTCATCGCTGAAGCGCGGCACCGAAATGCCGCTCAGCGCCTCATAGGCCTTCAGCACCTGCGAGTCATCCTCAGCGCCATGACCGAGGCCCGAGGCGCCGAGGAACATCTGATGCGCCGCCGCCGCCATCGGCAGCGCCGTCCTCAGCATGTGGCCAGCCTCGAGCACGATCCCGAGATCCTTGACGAAGATGTCGACCGCGCTGGTCACCGGCGGGTCGGACTGCAACATGCGTGGGCCGCGGTTGCCGAGCATCCAGCTCGCGGCCGCCCCCGCCATAAGCACCTCGTGAGCGAGCCGCGGGTCAAGTCCGGCGCGGGCAGCGAGCGACATCGCCTCCGCAGCCACGGCGATGTGGGCGCCGCACATGAGCTGGTTCACGGTCTTCATCATCGAGCCGAGACCAGGCTCCGAGCCCATGCGCCAGACCGCCTTGCCGAGGATTTCGAGCACCGGCCGGGCCTTGTCGAAGGCGGCATCGGAGCCGGCCGCCATGATCGACAGCGTTCCCTGTTCCGCTCCCACCACGCCCCCTGATACCGGCGCGTCGAGGAAGAGAAGGCCGAGGGCTTCAAGGCGGGCGGCCAGCGCCCTGGCGCGGTCTGCGGGCTGGGTGCACGAGGCGACCACGACGGCACCGGATGGCAGCGCACCGGCGGCCCCGCCCTCTCCGAACAGCACGGAATCCGCCTGATCGGCATTGACGACCATGAGGATCAGGACATCTGCGTCGCGGGCCGCGTCGGCCGGCGCGGCTGCGGCGCGGCCGCCGGCTGCCGCAAGCGCCGCCTGCGCCTCCGGGCGAATGTCACAGCCGGCGACATCATGGCCCGCCGCAACGAGATTGCGCGCCATGGGCAGCCCCATGGCGCCGAGGCCGACAAATCCGATCCGCATCGCGCGTCTATTCCTTCACCGCCCCGGTCATCGCGGAGACGTAGTAGTTGACGAAGAACATGTAGACGATCGCTACCGGCACCGAGCCGAGCAGAGCGCCGGCCATCAGCGAACCCCACCGATAGATGTCGCCGTCGACGAACTCGGAAACGATGGCGACCGGTACCGTCTTGTTCTGCGGCGTGGAGATGAAGGTGAGCGCGTAGATGAATTCGTTCCAGCACAGCGTGAAGGCGAAGATACCCGCCGAGATCAGGCCCGGCACGGCAAGCGGCAGGATGATCTTCGTCAGGATCTGCCACCGGCTCGCCCCGTCGATCAGCGCGCATTCCTCGAGCTCGAACGGGATGGACTTGAAGTAGCCCATCAGCAACCAGGTGGAGAAAGGAATCAGGATCGTCGGATAGGTCAACATCAGCGCTACCGGCGTATCCCAGAGCCCGTAGTTCACGACGATGATCGACAGCGGAATGAACAGGATCGAGGGCGGCACCAGATAGGCGAGGAAGATCGCGCCGCCGATCCACTGCGCGCCGCGATAGCGCAGGCGGACGATGGCATAGGCGGCCAGCACGCTGGCGACGATCGACAGGAAGGTGGCCACGATGGCGACCAGCATCGTGTTCCACATCCAGTGCAGATAGGGCGTGTCGAAGAGCAGCGCCTTGATGTGGTCGAGTGTCGGCTCCGAGACCCAGTACGGATTGACGACGTCGAGGTTCACCAGCTGCTGGTTCGGTTTGATCGCGGTGATCGCCATCCAGTAGAAGGGAAACAGCAGCACGATGACGATGATCGACAGCGGGATGTAGACCGTGACCACCTTGCGCGGGGTCGACATCAGGTAGTCCATCCCCGACTGGAACTGCTCCTCCGCCTTGCGCTCGCGTCGCCGCGCGCGCCACCGGGCGATGGCGCCATTGCCGTTGGCCGTCGCCGTCTCAGTCATCGGCCTCTCCCTGCTGCCACTTGCGCCGCTGCAACCCGAACCACGACACCATGATGGCCGCCAGCAGGAACGGGATCATCGCAGTGGCGATCGCCGCTCCCTCACCGAGATAGCCGCCGAGGATCGCGCGCTGGTAGCTGAGCGTCGCCATCAGATGGGTCGCATTGACCGGACCGCCGCGGGTGATCGCCCAGATCAGCTGGAAATCGGTGAAGGTGAACAGCACCGAGAACGTCATCACCACGGCGATGATCGGCGTGAGCAGCGGATAGGTGATGTGGCGGAACATCTGCCAGCGCGAGGCACCGTCGATGGTCGCGGCCTCATAGAGCGAGGGCGGCACGGTCTGCAATCCCGCCAGCAGCGTGATGGCGACGAACGGCACGCCACGCCAGATGTTGGCGAAGATCACCGACCAGCGGGCGTTCCATGGATCGCCGAGGAAGTCGATGTTGCTAGAGATCAGGCCGAGCTGGCGCAGTGTCCATGAAATGATCGAGAACTGCGGGTCGTAGATCCACCAGAACGCGATTGCCGACAAGACCGTCGGAACGATGAACGGCAACAGCACGATCGCCCTCAGGAATGCCTTGAAGGGCAAATGATGGTTGAGCAGCATCGCCAGATAGAGCCCGATCGCGAACTTGAAGACGCTGGCGACGCCCGTGTAGAGCAGCGTATTGAACACCGACAGCCAGAACACCGGGTCGTCGGATAGCCATTCGAAATTCTCGAGGCCGACGAACTGGCCCGGCCGGCCGATGCGCGCGTCGGTCAGCGACAGCCAGATGCCAAGCCCCAACGGATAGGCGAGAAACAGAAGCAGGAAAGCCGCGGCCGGAATCATGAACCAGAAGCCCAGCCAGTTGCGGTTCGTCTTCAGGCGCGTCCAGGCCGAAGGTTCGCCCGGTATGGGACGTGTGCCCATTGCGGCGTCGGTCATCTGTTCTCCTCACGCGCGACGTTATGGCACCGGGCGCAGCCGCGCCCGGTGCCCGAATGGCCTCAGCGATAGATGCGCTTCGCCTGACGTTCGGCCTGCTTGATCGCACCGTCGAGCGATTCGCGGCCCGTCGCATAGTTGGCGAACATGTCGAGCACGATGAACTCGGCCAGCGCCGAGGCCGCCTTCTCGCCCACAGACCCCCTGTAGCCGGCGGTCAGCGTCCGCTTCGCGGCGTCACGGAACACGGTACGCTTGGGATCCGACGTCCAGACGGGATTGTTCTCATAGGCGTTGAGCGGTTGCGTGAGATAGCCCACAGCGCCCTGGAGCCACGGGTCATACTGTTCGGGCGACATCATGAACTCGATGAATGCCTTACAGGCGTTGGGATACTTCGTGTACTGGAAGATCATCATCGGATAGGCGATGTGGAACTCGGTCGGCTTGCCGGCAGGCCCGATCGGCCACAGCGCGTGGTTGATGTCCTCCGCCATCTCCTTCATGCCGGCCGTTCCCTTCGCCGCTTCCGCGTTGGCCGCCGCGTAGATCGAGATGCCGTTGTTGGTGAGGTAGACCTCGCTTGCCAGGAACGCCTTGTTGTTGAAGGCGTCGTTCCACGATGCCGTGCCCTCGACGGAAGCCTCGTAGATCTGCTTGACATACTCGCAGGCCGCCCGCGTCTCCGGCGAGTTGATGATGACGTTGTCGTTCTCGTCGACCAGCGATCCGCCGAAGGCCCAGAGCGCCCAGTGCGTCCACGCATTGCCGTCGCCCGAAGCATGACCGAGGGCGAAGCCGCCGGGGGTCCCCTGCGCCTTGAGCGCCTTCATCAGCTCAAGGAAGCCGTCGGTATCCTCCGGCACGCTCTGGAAGCCCGCCTTCTGCACCGCAGACTGGCGATAATTGATGTAGTTGCCGTTGTAGGCGATTGGGATGGCGATCCACTTGTCGCCAGACTTGCCATAGGTCACGGCCGAATCGACCCAGCCGCCATACTTGGCGCCGAGGCTCTCAGCAATGTCGGTCAGATCGACAAGCTTGTCCGGGAAAAGATGCGGCAGCGAGTAGAGGCCCCAGACCATGTCCGGCCCCTGACCGACATTCGCCGCCACCGAGGCCTTCGGCTGCACGTCGTCGAGCGACTCGCTCTGCACGCTCACCTTGACACCGGTCGCCTTCATGAAGTTGTCGACCAGCGCCATGAAGGCGTCTTCCTCGGCCTGGATGAAACGCTTCCAGCGCAGCAGCGTGATCTCGGCACCGTCTTCCGGCTTGGTCATCGCCTGTGCGCTGGCGCGGTGTGCCCCGAGGAAGGGCGAGGCCAGCGAGAGCGCGCCGAGCCCGGCGCCGGTCAGCAGCAGTCTGCGTCGCGTCAAGTCGAACATTGCTTTCCTCCCGTTTCGGTCTGTGCGGACCGTGCCAAACAACACGTCGCGTGCAGCATCAGGCGGACAGGCGCCTGCCATTGCCGGCGTCGAACAGATGGACGCAGGACAGATCCGGCATCAGCCGGATCGTCTGGCCGGGCCGAAGGGCGTGCCGCTCCTTGAACGAGGCGAGCAGTTCCTGGCCTGCCACACGGGTCACGACCAGCGTCTCCGCGCCGGTCGGCTCGACGACCACCACCTCGGCCTCCAGCCCGTCGCCGTCTCCGGCAAGACGCAGATGCTCCGGCCTTGTTCCGTAGGTCACCGCGGTCCCCTCGCCGACGGTGACCGACGGCGGCAACGGCAGCGCGATGCCGCCGGCGAGGCGGACGACAGGCCTGCCGCCTTCGCTCTCGACCCTGCCGTTGACGAAGTTCATCGCCGGCGAGCCGATGAACCCGGCGACGAACGTGTTCACCGGATTGTCATAAAGCTCGAGCGGCGCGCCGATCTGCTCGACGATGCCGTCGCGCATCACGACGATATGGTCCGCCATCGTCATTGCCTCGATCTGGTCGTGGGTGACGTAGATCGAGGTCGATTTCAGCCGCTGATGCAGTTCCTTGATCTCGGTGCGCATCGCTACGCGCAGCTTCGCGTCGAGATTGGACAGCGGCTCGTCGAACAGGAAAACCTGCGGGTCGCGCACGATCGCCCGGCCCATCGCGACGCGCTGGCGCTGGCCGCCGGAGAGCTGCCGGGGATAGCGATCGAGGTATTCGGTCAGATTGAGGATCTTGGCGGCTTCCTCGACCTTGCGGCGGATCGTCGCCTGATCCACCTTCGCGAGGCGCAGCGAGAACGACATGTTCTCGAACACCTTCATGTGCGGGTAGAGCGCGTAGTTCTGGAACACCATGGCGATGTCACGCTGCTTGGGCGGGACATTGTTCACCACGCGCCCGTTGATGGTGATCTCGCCCGAGGTGATCTCCTCGAGGCCGGCGATCATCCGCAGCAACGTCGACTTGCCGCAGCCGGAAGGTCCAACCAGCACGACGAACTCGCCATCCGCGATGTCGATCGAAACGCCGTGGATAACCTCGGTCGTACCGAACCGCTTGCGAACGTCGCGGATGCCGACTGGCGCCATGCGTCGTCTCCTCCCCTGAGCGGATCTGCCGTCCGCCTCCTGTCCGCGGCATCGTCTCGGCGGATCCGTCCGCCGAGACCACACCGGTCAATGTATACACATTATCGACGACTACATACTCCCGACAAATCCGGCGAAATCAAGCGCTTTTTGTCATACAAATGGATCTGCCCGCCCGCGCCTCGGCGCGGCCGTGCCGATATCCGGCAAATAATTGAATTCACAGGAAAAATACGGCTATCACCAAGGCCGCCGCTGCGGCCGGGGCGCACAGGTCTGCCCACCGGGAGGACGGTTCCGGTCGGCTGGCACCCCGCGGAGTGCAATGGGGACGGGCTCGCGGCCCGTCCCCTGTCGTCGGTGCACTGGCCCGATCAGTCAGTGCCCCATCCGTCAATGATTGTCCCGCGGAACCGCGGTCTGGGCGACCCGCTGGTACTTGACTGCCGGCTTGAGCACCATGCCCTCGTCGAACTGCGAGACCATCTGGCGCTGGATCTCCTGCCAGGGAGTCTGGCTGGCGGGCACATGATAGCCGCCCTTCGCCTCGAGCGCCTTGCGCCGGGACGCCAGCTCCTCGTCGGAGATCAGGATGTTGGCGGTACGCTTGTTGAGATCGATGCGGACCCGGTCGCCCGTCCTCAGCAGCGCCAGACCGCCGCCGGCTGCAGCCTCGGGGCTGGCATTGAGGATCGACGGAGAGCCCGACGTGCCGGACTGGCGGCCGTCACCGATGCAGGGCAACGACTTCACACCGCGCTTCAGCAGCGCATCCGGCGGCTGCATGTTGACCACCTCGGCGCCGCCCGGATAGCCGATCGGGCCGGTGCCACGGATGAACAGCAGCGTCTTGTCGTCGATGCCGAGCGACTCGTCGTTGATGCGGTGGTGGTAATCCTCCGGTCCGTCGAACACGACCACCCGCCCCTCGAAGGCATTCTCGTCGCCCGGATTGGAGAGGAACCGGGCCCGGAAGTCCTCGGAAATCACGCTGGTCTTCATGATCGCCGAGTCGAAGAGGTTGCCGCTCAGATTCAGGAAACCGGCGTTACGGACCAGCGCGGTTTCGAAATTCCGGATCACGTCGGGATCGCTCGACTCGCGGCCACGGCAGTTGTCGCCGATGCTGCGGCCATTCACGGTCAGGGCATTCTCGCGGATGAGACCGTGACGCATCAGCTCGGCGACGACGGCCGGCACGCCGCCGGCACGGTGAAATTCCTCGCCAAGATACTTGCCGGCCGGCTGCAGGTTGACGAGCAGCGGCACGTGGTAGCCGATCCGCTCCCAATCGTCGTTGTTGAGCTCGACGCCGATGTGGCGCGCGATGGCGTTGATGTGGATCGGCGCGTTGGTCGAGCCGCCGATCGCCGAATTGACGACGATCGCATTCTCGAAAGCCTCGCGCGTCAGGATATCGGAGGGCTTCAGATCCTCCCATACCATGTCGACGATCCGCAGACCGGTCGCGTAGGCCATCTGCGCGCGCTCGCGGTATGGGCCGGGGATCGCGGCGCAGCCCGGCAGGCTCATGCCCAGCGCTTCGGCCAGCGAATTCATCGTCGTCGCCGTGCCCATGGTGTTGCAGTGGCCGCCCGACGGTGCCGACGAGGCAACGATGTCCATGAACTCCGCATAGTCGATCTTGCCGGCGGCATGGTCGGCGCGGGCGTTCCAAACGACCGTTCCGGAGCCGGTGCGCTCGCCCTTCCACCACCCGTTCAGCATCGGGCCGCCCGACAGTACGATCGCCGGGATGTTGACGGTCGCCGCTGCCATCAGACACGCCGGCGTCGTCTTGTCGCAGCCGGTGGTGAGCACCACGCCGTCGATCGGATAGCCGAATAGCACCTCGACGAGGCCGAGATAGGCGAGATTGCGGTCGAGCGCCGCGGTCGGCCTCTTGCCGGTCTCCTGGATCGGATGGACGGGAAACTCGAATGCGATGCCGCCCGCGGCGCGGATGCCCTCGCGGACGCGTGCCGCCAGCTCCAGATGGTGGCGGTTGCAGGGCGACAGATCGCTGCCGGTCTGGGCGATACCGATGATCGGCTTGCCGGACTGCAACTCCTCGCGGGTCAGTCCGTAATTGAGGTAGCGCTCCAGATAGAGCGCCGTCATGCCCGGATTGTCCGGATTGTCGAACCAGAGTTGACTGCGCAGCCTGCGTTTCCCGGACACGTGCCCGCTCCTCCCGAAAGTCTGTCTCGAAGCCTTCATACTCCAACGCCCCCGCCGCCGGTAGGCGTCGCGCCGGTGCCAGAACCGGCGGGTTGACCTGTGTATACGCTGCAGCTGGGATGTCCAGCGCTATGCAGGGCAATGCGCGCGCCGGGAAATGGGACTCGATGAATCGGTTGGCGGGCGCTGTGAACGGAACGATTCCGGTTCCTGCGCAGCCTGTTGAAGCCGTTAAAGTGGTGATTCAGCGGGTTGATGCGGCGATTCAGACGCGCGGGATTCTGCGAATCGGATGAATCGCTTGCTGTCGTCTCCTCGATCTGCGTTTGATCTGGCGGCAACGGCAAGGCTGTTCCTCGGCCACCCCCCTTGACCGCACGGGCCGCCGGCGCAACCGTCACATCTATCCCTGTGCACGGAGACACCATGCGCTGCTCGCCCCGCTTCCTGGTCTGGCTCGCCTGTGTGTCGGCATGCCTGGCGACGGCGCCGGCTTCGGCCCGTCCGGTCGGCTGCCCGGCCGCAAGCAGCGCGCATGCCGGCTTCATCATCACGCTGAGCAACAAGGAGGCGTTTCAGGTCGACAGGATTGTCGGCGACATCACCTACATGCGCCACCTGGACAACCGGCTGAACACGATCTCCACCGAGGAGCTCTATCGAGGTCTGTTCACATTGGTGTCGGACGGTCCGCGGGGGCGTACCGTCTTCACCTACGACGTCGATCCATCAGCGCTGTTTCCACTGCAGGGGGGCGGCAGATTTGCGGTGGGCGGCAGGATGATCGACTCGCAGGGCCGCTCCAGCCGGGTCGAGCGCACGATCGAGATCGTCGACGGCGGCACACGCCAGATGGAACAGGCCCACAATGTCTACGGGTTGTGCTTCTACAACGTGAAGCAAATCCTCGCCGCCACCGTCTGGCCATCGCTCGGGCTGGAATTCCGACAGGAGAAACTGTGGTCGGAGAGCTTGCGGACGGTGCTCTATCTGCGCACCGAGGTCTATCAGAACGGCGTGCTGACCAGGGTCTCCGAGTACGACGGCAAGTACATCGATTTCCTGAACTGAGGGGCCCCTCGGAGCCCACCGCATCCGGCGGGAAGGCCGGCAAGGCGTCGCCCGGCCGGCCTGCACGCCAGCCGCACGGCGCCCACGCAAGCCCGATGGCTATCGGACGATGACGTTGCGGAACTGCCAGGGATCCTCGGGATCGATGTCCTCCGGGAACAGCACGCCACGGTCGACCAGCGGGTTCCAGTCGGTGTAGAAGCCGCCGACCGGGCCGAGATAGGGTAGCTGTACCTCGAGGCAGCGGCGGAAATCCATCTCGTCGGCCTCGGTCACGCCGTTCTGCGGGTTCTCCAGCGCCCAGACAATGCCAGCCAGCACGGCCGAGGTCACCTGCAGGCCCGTCGCGTTCTGATAGGGCGCAAGCTTGCGGGTCTCCTCGATGGAGAGCTGCGAGCCATACCAGTAGGCATTCTTCGCATGGCCGTAGAGCAGCACGCCCAGTTCGTCGATTCCGTCGACGATATCCTTCTCGTCGAGGATGACATGCTCCTTCTGCGCCTGCCACTGCCGGCCGGCCATCTCGTGAAGCGACAGTACCGCATCGTTGCAGGGGTGATAGGCATAATGGCAGGTCGGCCGGTAGACCACCTTTCCGCCCTCCAGCAGAGTGAAGTAGTCGGCGATCGAGATGGCCTCGTTGTGGGTGACGAGGAAGCCGTGCTGCGCCTTCGCGGTTGGCGTCCAGGTGCGCACGCGCGTGCCGGCGCCGGGACGCAGCAGGTAGATCGCCGCATCGCAGCCGAAGTCATGCCGGCGCCCGTCGAACGGCAGCTCCTTCTCGTGCGTGCCCCAGCCGAGTTCGGCGGGCTGCAGGCCCTCCGAGATGAAGCCCTCGACCGACCAGGTGTTGACGAACACCTCGCGCGGCTTCGGCGTGCGGGCGCGCTGGGTGTCGCGTTCGGCGATGTGGATGCCCTTGACGCCGAGCCCCTGTGCCAGGCGCGCCCAGCCCTCACGGGTGGACGGGGGTTCCGTGCCTGCGCCGAGCTCGCCGGCAAGATTGATCAGCGCCTGCTTGACGAACCACGACACCATGCCCGGATTCGCGCCGCAGCAGGAGATCGCCGTGGCGCCGGTGCGCCGGCGCTTCAGCTCGAGAACCGACTCGCGCAGGGCATAATTGGAACGCTGGGAGACCGTCAGGCTCGAATCCGTGTAGTAGCCGAGCCAGGGTTCCACCACCGTGTCGATGTAGAGACAGCCGAGATCGAGGCAGAGCTCCATAATCGCCACCGACGACACGTCGACGGACAGGTTGACGCAGAAGCCCTTGCGGCCGCCGGCGGTGAGCAGCGGCGTCAGGACGTCCCGGTAGTTGTCACGGGTGATCGCTTCCTGGAGGAAGCGCACGCCATTCTCCTCGGCGATGTGCCGGTGCGCGTCGCTCGGATCAATGATGACGAGATCGGTCTTGTCGAAGGCGATGTGGCGCAGGATCAGCGGCAAGGTTCCGGTGCCGATCGAGCCGAACCCGATCATCACGATCGGGCCGTCGAAGGTGGCATGGATCTTCCAGTCGGCCATCGTGGGACTTTCTCCTCTGGTCTGGTCGGCTGAGGTCCGGCAGCGTGCGGCGTTGCCACCGTCCGCGTCCCTCATCCACCGCTGCGCGGCAACCCCTCCCGTCAAGCCGAGATGGTAGCCTGCAGGCAACCGCAGCATGCTGGGCGCCGGCCCGTCGCAGGACGGGCCGGCGGATCGGTCAGAACCTGTAGCCGGGGACGGCCACGCGGTCCATATCGACAAGGGCGGCCGCCGGAACTGCCGTCTGCGGCGCGCCGGTTCCGCGCACCAGGCCGTTCGCGCCTGAGAGCGCTCCCGGCTCAAGCTCCAGGCCGAGAAAGCGCTGCGGATCGACCGGTCCGGGCAAAGCCAGTCCGGCCACCACGTCGCGGCCGAAGCCGAAGCGGCCGTAATAGGGAGCATCCCCGACGAGGATGACGGCCTTGTGGCCGGCCATTTCGGCGCGCTTCAGCGCCGTCCTCACCAGACGGCCACCGATACCCTGGCCCTGCCAGTCGCAGCGCACGGCGACGGGGCCGAGCAGCAGCGCCGGCACGCCGCCGGCGTCCACCTCCCACAGCCTGACCGTGCCGATCAGACCGGCGGACGACACGGCCACCAGCGCCAGCCCGTCGGCCGGCTTCCGCCCCTCGCGCAGCCGCTCGGCCGTCTTCATGCGGCGGCGCGGCCCGAAGGCCTCGTCCAGCAGCGCCTCGATACCCGGCGCATCGACCGGGGATTCGGAGAGGATCGCAATCATAGATGCCTCCTCAGATCACGTAAGCCGCAAGCGGGGCGAAGCCGTTGAAGCCGACCGACGCGTAGGTCGTCGTGTAGGCTCCTGCTGCTTCGATCAGGATCTCGTCGCCGATCTCCAGACTGACGGGCAGTTCGTAGGGCTCGCGCTCGTAGAGCACATCGGCAGAATCGCAGGTCGGCCCGGCCAGAACGCACGGCGCCACGCGGTCTCCGTCGCGCGGCGTGCGGATCGGATAGCGGATCGCCTCGTCCATGGTCTCGGCGAGACCGCCGAACTTGCCGATGTCGAGATAGACCCAGCGCACCGGATCGTCGGCCGACTTGCGCGAGATCAGCACCACCTCGGCCTTGATCGCGCCGGCACCGCCGACCATGCCGCGGCCCGGCTCGATGATCGTCTCGGGGATGCGATTGCCGAAGTGGCGGCGCAAGGCCCCGAAGATCGCCTCGCCGTAGGCGCCGACCTCCGGCACGTCGTTCAGGTAGCGGGTCGGGAAACCGCCTCCGAGATTGACCATGCGCAGCTGGATGCCCCGCTCGGCAAGCGCGCGGAACACCCCGGCCGCCATTGCCAATGCCCGGTCCCAGGCCTCGGTGTCACGCTGCTGGGAGCCGACGTGGAACGACACGCCCCAAGCGGCGAGCCCAAGACGATGGGCGCGCTCCAGCACCTCAATCGCCATCTCCGGGGAGCACCCGAACTTGCGGCTGAGCGGCCACTCGGCGCCGACGCCGTCGGTCAGGATGCGGCAGAACACCCGGGTGCCGGGAGCGGCGCGGGCAACCTTCTCGACTTCCTCGATGCAGTCGACAGCGAACAGGTCGACACCGAGCGCATGAGCGCGGGCGATGTCGCGCTCCTTCTTGATGGTATTGCCGAAGGAAATGCGGTCGGCAGTTCCGCCGGCGGCGATGACCTGCTCGATCTCCGTCACCGAGGCGGTGTCGAAGGACGAGCCGAGCGAGGCCAGCAGCCGCAGGATCTCCGGCGCCGGGTTGGCCTTGACGGCATAGTAGATGCGCGTGTCCGGCAGCGCGCGCGCGAACGCAAGATAGTTCTCGCGGACAACGTCCAGGTCGACGACAAGGCACGGCCCCTCGGGGCGTCGCTCGGCGATGAAGGCGCGGATTCGGTCGGTGGCCATCTGGCTTCTCCCGGTCCCAAAGGTTGAACCTCGCGGTGCCGATGCGTCGGATCTCCGCGCTGTGGAGACGCGAAGGCCGTCAGCGTCGACGCCGACCCGATGCTCCGGATGCGCGAACGCAGCCTTCAGGCTGTTTCCACGTCCGGAACCTGGTTGCCTTTGATTGGATCGGGAGCCCCGGTCCGCACGTCGGGCAAGGATGGTGTGCCTCTTCAGTAACCCCGGCCTTTGGAGGAGCCGGCAGAGACCAAAAAAGCCCGCACCGTCGTTGCTTTAAGCCGCCACCCTGTTAAGTCCGGGGTTGCCCGGCGACCACAGGCACGTGCGAATGTTGGGCGAAACGTGAGTTAGGCGCTTCGCGCTTCACAATCAAGCGGTTTTCACGCCGCCGCGGAATTTTTCCGCGGTCCGTTGGCGGTGGTCGCCAGTGCAACGCCCGACAGGATCGCCGCCATGCCGATCCCGTGGAACCACTGGAAGCGCTCGCCGAGCAACCCGACGGCCATCAGCGCGCCGAACAGCGGCATGAGATGGAAGAACGGCCCCGCCCGGTTTGCGCCGATCAATTCGACACCGCGGTTGAAGAAGGCGTAGGCGACGAGCGAGGGAAAGATTGCCACATAGAGGCAGGCGGCGACCGTCAGCCAGTCGAGCTTCAGCAAGTAGCCGGTTGACATCTCCCATACGAGGAACGGCACCAGCATCGCGTCGCCGATCAGGAACGTCGCGGCCAGAAAGCTGATCCAGTGGATCGGCGGCCGCCGCCTCAGCAGCGCCGAATACACCGCATAGAGGACGACCGCGACGAGGATCAGGATGTCTCCGGCATTGAAGCGGATTGCCGCCAGCCGCTCGATGTCGCCCTGCGAGACGATCGCGACGACACCGCACAGCGAAATCACGATGCCGGCCGCCTGGCGGGCGGACAGACGTTCCGCGAACAGCACGAAGGTGACGAGCGCGATGACCAGCGGCTGTGCGGACTGCAGCAGGACGCCGGTGAGCGCACCGGTATACTGCAAGCCGAAATAGACGAGCGTGTTGTACGAGGCGATCCCGGTGAAGGACAGCACCAGCATGATCGGCCAATGCCGCACGATTGCGCGCCAGTCGCGCTTCAGGTGCGGCCAGGCAAAGGGCAGCAGCACCAGGAAGGCGCCGCCCCAGCGCACGCTGGCGAGGGCGATCGGCGGAACGTGGCCCGCGACCAGACGGCCGAGCACGATGTTGCCCGCCCACAGGAAGGTCGTGACGACCAGCAGGAGATATGCCTGGCCATAAAGCCAGCGGCTGGCGACGGCAATCTGTTGGAGCATCTGGCACGCGCGGGGTTGGTCCGATCTCCGCTAGCGGCTATGGATCGCGCTGTAAAGCCTGGAGACGGCTGCACGGCCTGGAGACAGAGGTCGCGCTGTGTCGTGCATGCCGCTATAGTCGCGCGCCTTTTTTCGGGACGCCGGCCGTTGCCGGCATAGGGACCCCACTGGGGACAGGGACACATGGCAAACGTGGTCGTCGTCGGCTCGCAGTGGGGCGACGAAGGGAAGGGAAAGGTCGTAGACTGGCTGTCGGAACGTGCCGATGTCGTGGTCAGGTTTCAGGGCGGGCACAATGCCGGGCACACGCTGGTCGTGGACGGCAAGACCTACAAGCTCAGTCTGCTGCCGTCTGGTATCGTGCGGCCGGGAAAACTGTCGGTGATCGGCAACGGTGTCGTCATCGACCCCTGGGCGCTGTCGGACGAGATCGCCAGGCTGACCGCGGCCGGCGTCACGATCTCGGCGGAAAATCTGCGTATCGCCGACAACGCCACCCTGATCCTGCCGCTGCATCGCGAGCTCGACGCATTCCGCGAGGAAGCCGCGGGCGCGGCACAGATCGGAACGACCAAGCGCGGCATAGGCCCGGCCTACGAGGACAAGGTCGGCCGTCGTGCAATACGGGTCTGTGATCTGGCCGAGCCGAAATCCCTTGCCGCAAAGATCGAACGGCTGCTCGTCCATCACAATGCGCTCAGGCGCGGCCTTGACCGGCCGGAGATCGACGGCGACGAGCTCGAGCGTCAGCTCGTCGGGATCGCCCCGTCGATCCTGCCCTATGCGTGCTCGGTGTGGAGCCTGCTCGACCAGCAGAAGCGGCGCGGCAAGCGCATCCTCTTCGAAGGCGCGCAAGGCACGCTGCTGGACGTCGATCACGGCACCTACCCTTACGTTACCTCGTCCAACACCGTTGCCGCGCAGGCAGCCACCGGGTCCGGTACGGGACCGGGTGCGCTGGGTTACGTGCTCGGCATCACCAAGGCGTACACGACAAGGGTGGGCGGCGGGCCGTTTCCCACGGAGCAGGTGAACGAGATCGGCAACACCCTCGGCGAACGCGGCCGCGAGTTCGGCACGGTCACCGGGCGCAAGCGCCGTTGCGGCTGGTTCGACGCAGTGCTGGTCCGCCAGGCCATCCGCACCGGCGGCATCCACGGCATCGCGCTGACCAAGCTCGACGTATTGGACGGCTTCGGGGAATTGCGCATCTGTGTCGAGTATCGCCTCGGCAACGCGAGACTCGACCACCTGCCCGCCTCGCGCGATGCGCAGGCCGCGGTGACGCCGGTCTACGAAACCTTCGAGGGATGGTCGCAGAGCACCGAGGGCGCCCGTTCGTGGGCCGACCTGCCGGCGCAGGCGGTGAAGTATGTCCGCAGGATCGAGGAACTGATCGGCGCGCCGGTGGCGTTGTTGTCGACGAGCCCGCGTCGCGAGGACACGATCCTTGTTCACGACCCTTTTCAGGACTAATAGCCTGTAGGTGGGCTTCAGGAGGCTCGTAGCCGGATCATGGCAGATTTCGTCAGTGTTCTCCGCCGCGCGGTGGAGAACCTCAAGGACAACAACGAGGCAGCGCGTCATGCTCTTTACGGCAAGGCGCGAACGGCGCTGCTCGGCCAGCTGAAGGCGCTCGATCCCCCGCTCGGCGAGGAGGAACTGCAGCGCCAGACGGCAGCGCTGGATGCGGCGATCGCCGAGGTCGAGGCCGAGTTCGCGCGGGCCGCGGCGGGCCTGGACACGGACCTGGAGGCCGGGTATCCGGCGAATGAACCGGTCGCGCCGCCATCGATGCCGCAGAATCCGGTACCGCCGCCGCAGCCGGCCAAGCAGCGTCCGGTGCAGGAGCCGCGTCGCCCCAGCGAGGATTTGCGGTCGGCGGTCGCGGCGGCCGAGCGTCTGGGGCAGGCATCCGCGGATGCTGCCAGGCGGGCGCGCACGGCACTCGACCAAGCCGCACCAACCGGCGATGCGCTGGGCGGGTCCAGCGTCGACAACGGTTATCGCACGCAAGAACCGGCCGGGCCGCACCGCCCGGATCAACGCCCGCGCGAGACCGGTGAGCGCCGTACCGCCGCGATCTATGACGACGGCGATTCGGGTGGCGGTGCGGGACGCTACATTGCCTGGATCGTGCTGGCCCTGGTGATCGTCGGCATCGCCGGCGTCGTCTACTGGCAGCGTGACACGCTGGCGTCGATGGTGGCAACGCTGACCGGCGGGTCTCAGAGCGACGAGGAGCAGAAGATCGTCGATCGCGTGCCCGGCAACGAAGCGCCGGCATCCGAGCAGCCGCAACCGCCTGCCGTTCAACCACCGGCGACGACCCAGCCGCAGATCCCGCCGGCCGCCGAGAGCGAGGGCGAGCGGGTCGCCCAGGCGCTGCTGATCGAGGAAGGGTCCGGCACGGGCGCCCCGATCACTGCGGGCGGCCTGGTAGACTGGAGACTGGCGGACGATACCGACGCGACGGGCGCGGTGTCGAAGGTCATCGAGGGCCAGGTACGCATCCCCGACAAGGATCTGCAACTGACCCTGACGATTCGCCGCAACCTAGACCAGGCGCTTCCGGCGAGCCATCTGGTCGAGCTCGTCTTCACGCCGGGGCCGAACTTTCGCGATGGCGGCATCGCCTCCGTGCCGGGCTTGCTGATGAAGGCCACACCACGCTCCTCCGGTCAACCGCTGGTCGGCGCCGTGGTCCCGGTGATGGAAGGATACTTCCTCGTCGGCCTGTCGGAATCCGAGCTCGACCGCGAACGCAACATCGCCGAGATGCGTACGCGCGGTTTCATCGACATTCCGATCAACTATTCGAACGGCGGCCGCGCGGTGCTGTCGCTGGCCAAGGGCGAGACGGGAACGAAGGTGTTCCAGGACGCCTTCGCGGCCTGGGGCGAATCACCACCGGCGGCACCTCTGCCGTCGGAATGAATCGGGCGGCCGGCAGCCCGCGACGGACGCTTGCATTATCGTGCGGCGTCCGCCATCCTCGGCCTCGTTCCGAGGGGTGCTCTGCAGGGAGCTGAGATGGCGCGACCGGCTAGGTCGGGCCGAACCCTTCGAACCTGATCCGGGTCATGCCGGCGAAGGGACTGGAACCGAGCTTCCCCCGAGCCAAACGTCTCCCGGATCTCCTGAACGCGCCGCGACGGAGATCCATCATGCTTGCCTGCTGTCTCGCCCGACCATCGCATACAGTCCCGGCCCGAAGACAGGATTGAGGCCCCGGTGCCCAACGCCCCATCAGCCAGGGCCGGTTGGCACGTCGCCCATAGGCTGCTGCGTTCCGGTCTCGTCTGCGCCGTGATCCTCGCGGCCTGGCAGGGTGCGGTGGTCGTACTGGACCTGCCTCCGTTCATCCTGCCCAGCCCCAGGCGGGTCGCTGCTGCATTCCTCGCCCACAGCGATTTTCTGATGCGCAACGCGGCGATCACGGCGCTGGAGATCGTGCTCGGCCTGATGACCGGCACCGGGCTCGGTGTCGTCACCGCCCTCGCCGCTTCCGGCATCCCTGCAGCCGGGCGCGTCGTCCTGCCCGTGATGGTGGCAAGCCAGGCGCTGCCCGTCTTCGCGATCGCACCGCTGCTCGTCATCTGGCTCGGCTACGGAATCGCCTCGAAGGTGGTCATGGCGACGCTGATCATCTACTTCCCGATCGCCTCGGCCTTCCTCGACGGGCTGCGTCGCACCGATCCCGGGCTTCTCGAGCTCGCCGTCATCTCGGATGCGGGGCGGCTGCGCACGCTTGCGCTGATCCGCATTCCGGCCGCGCTTCCAGGACTCGCCTCGGGCCTGAGGGTCGCCGCCGCCGTCGCGCCGATCGGCGCCGTGGTCGGCGAATGGGTCGGTGCCTCGGCCGGACTCGGCTTCGTCATGCTGCAGTCGAATGCCCGCATGCAAACCGACATGGTCTTCGCCGCGCTTCTGATGCTTGGCGCCACGGCAGTGCTGATCCGAACCGCGGTCGAGGCCGCGACCCGCCGCCTCGTCCACTGGATCGACGAGACATCGCCGTGAGGCTGCATTGCCTTGTGGCTCTGTGCGCCGACCGTTCAACGAAACCAGGAGATTCTCCATGGCAACACACACACCCAGCCGCCCCACTGCATGGCCGGCACGTCTTGTGGCCGGTCTGTTCCTCGGCCTTGGCGCGAGCTTCGCCGGCGGTGGCCAGGCCGGAGCGGCGGACCGGCTGACCGTCCTCCTCGACTGGTTCGTCAATCCCGACCATGCTCCGCTGATCATTGCCGAGGCGAAGGGGTTTTTCGCCGACCGCGGCCTCGCCGTCGAGCTGGTGCCACCCGCCGATCCGAGTGCTCCGCCCCGGCTCGTCGCTGCCGGCCAGGCGGACGTCGCCATCTCCTATCAGCCCAATCTCCACCTGCAGGTGCATGAAGGGCTGCCGCTGGTGCGATTTGGCACGCTCGTGGAGACTCCGCTGAATACGCTGGTGGTGCTCGAGGACGGGCCGATAGGCGACCTTGCCGATCTCAAGGGTCGGACCATCGGCTTTTCGGTGGGCGGCTTCGAGGACGCGCTGCTCGGCCAGATGCTGGAGAGCGCGGGCCTGGAGCTCGCCGACGTTAAGCTGGTGAACGTCAATTTCTCGCTGTCGCCGTCGCTGTTCTCGGGTCAGGTCGACGCGGTTATCGGCGCCTTCCGCAATTTCGAGTTGAACCAGATGGACATCGAGGGGCGCCCCGGCCGGGCTTTCTTTCCGGAGGAGCACGGGGTTCCGGTCTATGACGAGTTGATCTTCGAGGCCCGCCGCGACACCATCGGCGACGATCGCCTTGTCCGATTTCTCGAGGCCGTGGAAGCAGCGACGATCTGGCTGACCAACCATCCGCAGGAGGGGTGGGAGCTGTTCGTGGCCCGGCATCCGGAACTCGACGATGACCTGAACCGACGCGCCTGGTTCGACACCCTCCCCCGCTTCGCCAAGCGCCCCGCCGCGCTCGACCGCAGGCGCTACGAACGCTTCGCCCAGTTCATGAAGTCGCGCGGCCTGATCGACGAGATCGTCCCGACGGAGACCTATGCGGTGGAGCTGCGATAGCAGTTGCGGCGACCGGGTGCGGTGTGCGGCTCACCGGCGACGCTGGCCGGAGCGTTGGAGTCAAGCTGGAAGCGGAAGGTCGGCGCGGCCTGCCCGGTCGCGCCGAGCGCAAGCCACACGCCCATCCCAGCAAGTACAACGGCTGGAAACAGGCGCCCCATCAGCAATCCTCCGCGACGCGAGCGACAACCGCCTTGCCGCTGATCCCGGCCCGTCGTACAGCGCCATCATCCGATGTTGCGGTACGCTTGCGCCGTCTCACCGACAACGCGAATGATGCCGCGCGTGGATGGTGGCATGCCATGGCAGGCGCCACTTCCCTCGCAGACCTGCGCATGCAAGGTTGCCGTGCCTCCTTCAACAGACCAATACCAAGGAGCAAATGCCCGTGATCGACCTCTACACCTGGTCCACGCCGAACGGCCGCAAGGTCTCGATTGCGCTGGAGGAACTGGGACTGCCCTATACTGTCCACGAGATCGACATCACGAAGGACGAACAGTTCGCCCCAGAGTTCCTGAAAATCAGCCCGAACAACAAGATCCCGGCGATCGTCGATCGCGACACCGGCATGTCGCTGATGGAGTCGGGTGCCATCCTGCTCTATCTGGCGAAAAAGACCGGCCGGCTTATGCCGGCCGACGATGCCCGATACTGGCAGGCGGTCGAATGGCTGATGTGGCAGATGGGCGGTTTCGGCCCGATGCTCGGCCAGGCGCATCACTTCCTGCATTTCAACAGGGGCAAGGCGCCCTATGCCGAAGAGCGTTACGGCAAGGAGGCCCAGCGCCTCTACGGGGTCCTCGACAGGCGCCTCGCGGATCGCGACTACCTCGCCGGCGAGTATTCGATTGCCGATATCGCGACCTGGCCGTGGGCGTCGCGCTTCGAATGGCAGGGCGTAGATCTGACCCGGTTCCCCAATGTGCGGGCCTGGTACGAGCGCATCGCGAGCCGCCCCGCCGTGCAGAAGGGTTACGACGTGCCGGCACGCGGCAATCGCATCCCCATGCCCTGATCGCGGCCGGCCGCGCGATCCGTCTCATCCGAATCGCCGCCGCAGCTCCGCGACCTGATCCGGTGTCAGTGTGCGGATCGCCTGCCCGCGCAGCAGGAGAAACAGCCGGGCCGTCTCCTCCAGTTCCTCGGTCGCATAGGTTGCTGCCTCAAGGCTGGTGCCGGCGACGACCGGCCCGTGATTGGCCAGCAGCACTGCATGGTGCCTGGAGGCCAACGCCGAAACGGCGCCCGCCAGCGCCGGGTCGCCCGGCGGATAGTAGGGTACCAGCGGCAGCGTGCCGACCCGCATGACGTAATAGGCGGTGATTGGCGGCAGGACATCTGCCGGATCGATATCGGCGAGCACGCTGACGGCGACCGAATGTGTCGAGTGCAGATGCACGACCGCCCGCGCATCGCACCGCTGCCGATACATCTCCACGTGCAGGAAGGCCTCCTTGGTGGGCGCGTCACCGCCGACATGCCTGCCCTCCGGATCGAGCTTCGACAGCCGCGCGGGGTCGAGCGCGCCGAGGGAGGCATTGGTAGGCGTCATCAGCCAGGACCCGTCGTCGAGGCGGAGGCTGAGATTGCCGGTCGACCCGAAGGTCAAGCCGCGGTCGAACAGCGACTTGCCGGTCGCCACCAGATTGTCGCGGGCTCTGGCCTCTTCGCTCATTCCTCTCTCCCGTTGCGTCGGCTCAGGTTCCGTGCGGTGCGATGTCGCGAACGGCGATCTGCACCGCCTCGCGGCCGCCCCAGCGGTCGACCCGCAGCGTCCCCGCCACATGTACCGTTCGGTCACGCGCCGACAGCAGTGCATCGCCGAGCGGCGTGCCGACAGCGCGAAAGGCGATGCCCTTGATCCGCCCGCCGCTGTCGGCGAGGTTCAGCCGGACATGCCCCTGAGCGGTCGGCTCGACATAGGCGAGACGGTGGGCGGCAAGCGCGACCACGGGCTGCGGATTGCCGGAGCCGAAGGGCCCCGCCGCCTCCAGCGTCGCGGCCAGTTCCGGCGTGGCGCCGGAGGCCGTCAGCAGGCCATCGACCTTGAGGTCGCTCTCGGCCGCGGCGGCGACCGACGCCGCAAGGCGTGCGTCGAGGAACTCGGACAGGTCGCCGATCCGATCCCGGTGCACCGTCAGTCCCGCGGCCATCGCGTGTCCACCGCCCTTGACCGCGATCCCCTCGGCAACCGCCGCCCTTACCGCCGCGCCGAGATCGACACCGCGGATGGAACGGCCGGAGCCGGTACCGAACCCGTCGGGTCCGAGTGCAATCGCAAAGGCGGGAACTCCGTATTTCTCCTTGAGCCGCGCAGCGACGATGCCGACCACGCCCGGATGCCAGTCGTCTGCGGAATGCGCGACGAGAACCGAGCGCGGGCGGACGGCGAGATCGGCCTCGACGATCGCCTGGGCCTGTTCGAGGATGCGCGCCTCGATCGCCTGACGCTCGCCGTTCAGCCGATCGAGCGTGGCCGCGAGCCGGGCCGCCTCGTTGCTGTCGCTGCACAGGAGCAGCCTGACGCCAAGACCGGCATCGCCGATGCGGCCGCCGGCATTGATGCGAGGTCCGAGCAGGAAGCCGAGATGGTACGTGTCCGGCGGTTCGGTGAGGCGGGCGACATCGGCCAGCGCGGCAAGTCCGATGCAGTCGCGGCGTCGCAGTGCGATGAGCCCCTTGCGGACATAGGCGCGATTGAGCCCGGTCAGCGGTACCACGTCGGCGACGGTGCCGAGCGCGACGAGGTCGAGCCAGCCGAGCAGATCGGGCTGCGGATGACCGGCTGCCCGCAGCAGGCGATTGGTCGCAACCAACAGCAGGAACACAACGCCGACCGCGGCCAGATGTCCCTGCCCGCTCAGATCGTCCTGCCGGTTGGGATTGACGACGGCAACGGCAGGCGGCAGGTCGGCGCCCATCTGGTGGTGATCGACCACCACAACATCGAGACCAAGCCGCCGCGCCCGGCTCAACGCATCGTGGCTGGTTGATCCGCAATCCACCGTGACGAGCAGGCTGGCGCCGGTCCGAGCGAGCGCGGCGATCGCCTCGTCATTCGGCCCGTAACCCTCGACGATGCGATCGGGAATATGGATGACCGGATCGAGGCCGTGGAAGCGCAGGAAACGGGCGAGAAGTGCCGCCGACGTTGCGCCGTCGACATCATAATCACCGAAGATCGCGATGCGCTCGCCCGCACGGATCGCGCGCGCCAACCGATCGGCAGCAGCCTCCATCCCGGCGAGGCGGGACGGATCGGGCATCAGCGCGCGCAGGCTGGGATCGAGATAGCCGGACGCGTCGGCCGCGGCAACACCCCGTCCAGCCAGGACCCTCGCAAGAAGCTCCGGCAGGTCATGCTGCTGCACCATCGCCAGGGCAGCCTGGTGGCCTGCCCGATCGAGGCGATCCACCCAGCGGCGTCCACAGACCGAGCGTTCGACGCCCAGAAGAGCGCGTTCGGCACGCATGGCCGGCGCCGGCGGATCGGCTGCGGTCAACATCCTACCCATTGCACCCAGGACAAAGCCCGAGTCGCCTGTGCCAGTCCAGCGGCGATGGGCGGCCGGCTTCAGCCGAACTTTTCGAAGGAGCGGTGCTCGGCCTTGATCCAGCGGACCGTCTGCGTCGAGGAGCGCATCACCACCGTCTCTGTGCGGATGGTCTTCTTGCCGAAGCGCACACCGGAGAGAAGGTTGCCGTCGGTGACACCCGTTGCCGCGAACAGGACGTCGCCGCGCGCCATCTCGTCCATCTGATAGATGCGGTCGAAGTCCTCGATACCCATCTTGCGGGCGCGCTTGCGCTTGTCGTCGGTGTCGAGGATCAGCCGACCCTGCATCTGGCCACCGATGCAGCGCAGCGCGGCGGCCGCAAGGACGCCCTCCGGCGCCCCGCCGATGCCGAGATAGATGTCGATGCCGGTCTCCTCTGGCGTCGTGGTGTGGATGACCCCGGCGATGTCGCCGTCGCCGATCAGGCGGATGCCGGCGCCGACCGAGCGAATGTCCTCGATGATCGAGGCGTGACGTGGCCGATCGAGCACACAGGCCGTGATCTCGCCGACCGGCACGCCCTTGGCCTTGGCCAGCGCCTTGATGTTCTCGGCCGGCAGCGCCTCGAGGCTGACGACCCCCTCAGGATAACCCGGGCCGATGGCGATCTTGTCCATATAGACGTCGGGCGCGTTCAGGAGGCTGCCGCTTTCGGCGATTGCGATCACCGCGAGCGAGTTCGGCAGATCCTTGGCACAGATGGTGGTTCCCTCGAGCGGATCGAGTGCGATGTCGACCTTCGGCCCCTCGCCGGTGCCGACCTCCTCGCCGATGTAGAGCATCGGCGCTTCGTCGCGCTCGCCTTCACCGATGACGACCGTGCCGCGGATCGCGAGACGGTTGAGCTCGCGCCGCATGGCGTCAACGGCGGCCTGATCGGCAGCCTTCTCGTCGCCGCGGCCCCGCCACCTGGCGGCGTTGACGGCCGCCCGTTCGGTGACGCGCACGATCTCCAGCGTCAGGACGCGGTCGAGAACCATGCTGATCCCCGACTGCTTCTTGCCAACCTTGCCCGTCTTGGCCGCCTTCGGCCCCTTCCTGTCGTCCTTGCGCGCCATCTTCTTCCTCTGGCCTGGTGCCGCTACGGCTTCTCGATACGGATCATCTGCGGACGCCCCTCGATCTGACCGTCCTCCTGGATCGCATCGAGCGCCCGCCTGATCTGGGCTTCGGTGGTCTCGTGGGTGATGAGGATGACCCGCCGCGCCCGCACATCCGATCCGTCGCGGTCATGACCGTCCTTCTGCATGATGCTTTCCAGCGAGATCGACTGCTCGGCCATGCGCCGCGCGATTGCGGCGAAGGCGCCGGGGCGATCGAACACCGACAGGCGAATGTAGTACCCACCTTCATGCGCCCGCATGCGCGCCGCGCGGTATGGCGTCAGCGTCTGCGCCGGTTGACCGAATGTCGCCGGCCGCGGGCCGCCCCTTGCGATGTCGACGATGTCGCCGACGACGGCCGAAGCGGTTGCCGTGCCGCCGGCGCCGGGCCCGACCAGCATGATCTCGCCGACCTCGTCGCCATCAACCGCGACAGCATTGAGAACCCCGTGAATGCCGGCCATCGCGGAGACCAGCGGCACCATTGTCGGCGTCACGCGCTGCTCGATCCCGCTGTCGGTCCGCCGGGCGACACCGAGCAACTTGATGCGGTAGCCGAGCTCCTCTGCCGCCGACAGATCGGCGGGTGTGATGCTGGAGATGCCCTCGAGATGGATGGACGCGGTATCGATCTCGGTGCCGAAGGCGAGCGCCGCGAGAATGGCCAGCTTGTGAGCCGAATCGTGGCCCTCGATGTCGAATGTCGGATCAGCCTCCGCATAGCCGAGCCGCTGGGCATCGGCGAGGCATTCCTGGAACGACAGTCCCTCCTCCATACGGGTCAGGATGTAGTTGCAGGTACCGTTGAGGATCCCGTAGACTCGCGACACCCGGTTGCCGACAACGGCCTCGCGCAATGTCTTGATGATCGGGATGCCGCCCGCGACAGCGGCCTCGTAGCCGATGGTCGCGCCGTTCGCCTCGGCCAGCCTCGCCAGCGCCACGCCGCGGGTCGCCAGCAGCGCCTTGTTTGCCGTGACGACCGATCTACCGGCGGCCAGGGCCGCCTCGACGGCTGCCGCGGCGGGTCCATCTCCACCGCCCATCACCTCGACGAAGATGTCGATGTCGGCGTCGCGTGCCATGGCGACCGGGTCGCCGTACCAGGTCACCGTCCCCAGATCGAGCCCGCGGTCGCGCATCCTGTCGCGGGCGCAGACGGCCGTCACCGCGATCGGCCGGCCGGCGCGGGCCGCCAGCATCCCGGCCTTTTCGGACAAGAGCCTGAACACGGCTCCGCCGACCGTCCCCAGGCCGGCGAGCCCCACTCGTAATGCCTGCGACATTGCCCCTCGAACCGGAAGACGTGCGACGGCGGCAATGCCTAGCCGCGGGCCGCACCAAGTGCGACGACGTTGTGCATGGTTTCCTCCGCCGAGGCAAGGAACCGGCGGATGTTGCGAGCGGCCTGGCGAATCCGCTGTTCGTTCTCCACCAGGGCAATGCGCACATAGCCCTCGCCGTCCTCGCCGAAGCCGATACCGGGGGCGACCGCGACCTCCGCCTTCTCGACGAGCAGCTTGGAGAATTCCAGCGAGCCCAGATGCCGGAACTGCTCGGGGATCGGCGCCCAGGCGAACATGGTCGCCTCGGGGGCGGGGATTGGCCAGCCCGCGCGCGCGAAGGCATCCACCATCACATCGCGGCGATGACGATAGACGTCGCGGATCTCGGCGATGACGCTGTCAGGCCCGTTGAGGGCAGCGGTGGCCGCGACCTGTATCGGGGTGAAGGCGCCATAATCCAGATAGGACTTCACACGCGCCAGCGCCGCCAGAAGGCGGGCATTGCCGACGGCAAACCCCATCCGCCATCCGGGCATCGAATAGGTCTTCGACATCGAGGTGAACTCGACAGTGAAGTCGATGGCACCCGGTACCTGCAAAACCGATGGCGGCGGCGTGTCGTTGAAGTAGATCTCGGCATAGGCGAGATCGGACAGGATGAAGAGCTCGTGCTTGCGCGCGAAGGCCACGACGTCGCGATAGAAATCGAGACTCGCACAGTAGCCGGTCGGATTGGCCGGATAGTTGAGCACGACGGCGATCGGCTTCGGGACCGAATAGACCATCGCGCGCTCCATCGCGCGAATGAACGCCTCGTCCGGTCGCGCGGGCAACTGGCGGATGACGCCCCCCGAGATGATGAATCCGAACTGGTGGATCGGATAGGTCGGATTGGGGACCAGCACCACATCGCCCGGCGCGGTGATCGCCTGGGCGAAGTTCGCAAATCCCTCCTTGGAACCGATCGCGGCGACGACCTGGCTGTCTGGATCGAGCTTCACGCCGAAGCGGCGATCGTAATAGGCGGCCTGGGCGCGGCGGAGGCCGGGAATGCCCTTCGAGGTGGAATAGCGGTGGGTGCGCGGCCGCGCCACCGTCTCGACCAGCTTGTCGACGATATGCTGAGGCGTCGGCAGGTCGGGATTTCCCATGCCGAGATCGATGATGTCGGCGCCACCGGAGCGAGCCTCGGCCTTGAGCCTGTTGACCTGCTCGAAGACGTAGGTGGGCAGACGCTTGGTCTTGTGGAACTCGCTCATGACGGGCTTTCGGCGGCGGGTGGCGCGGCCGGCTGATCGGTCGTCTCCCCCTGCTCGGCCGGTCTCTGCGGTGGACGCAAGTCCGTGGAGGGCTCCGGGGCAGGTCTGACCGACGTCGCCGGCGCTGGCTTTTCGGCCGTAATCTTCTGATCGGCCTCTTTTACATGCGACGCGCCTGTCGCCTCAAGATCCTTCTCGATCTCTTCGATCTCGCTTTGCGTCCGCATCACCGAGGGACGGTCCGGCGCGTTGTTGATGTTGGGAAACTCCTGATCCGTCGTCGGATGTCGCGACTCCGGCGTCTCGGTCCGCAGCTTCTGGACGGGAGGCGCGAGCCGCTCGAGATCCGGCGCGGCCTCGCAACCGCCCAGCGCGAGAAGGCCGGCCGCCAGCACGCATGCCGCGAGCGGTCGCAATTCGATGTCCGATCTGCCGCGCATGTGGTCCGGATGACTGCAAGCAGGTTCCCCAACGTTCTGGGGGTAGGTGGCCAATATGTCAAAACCGCGACCCGGATTCAGCCTCGATGGACTGTTAAACCGGCGCGCGTATCGCCATGATAGACTTGAACCTAGAGGCGCCATCGGCCCGGCAGGGGAGAATCATGAAGCAGACGCCGGAGGGACCACAGCCGCCATTCGCGATCCGCGATCCCGAGGCGTTCGCGCGCAACATGGCGCGCCTCGCCGAAGAGGGCGGCAAGGCCCTCGCCGCCATCCTCGGCCCGCGCGAGGCAGGCGAGGCGAAGCGGATCTTCGCCGCCGAGTTGGCCCAGGCGATGAAGACACTGTCGCATGTTGCCGAGAAGTGGGTCTCCGATCCGCAGAAGGCGGTGGAGGCACAGACGGCACTGTGGCGAGGCTATCTCGAACTGTGGACCTCGACACTGCAACGGATGGGAGGAGAAGCGGGGGAGCCCGCCGCCACGCCCGACAGGGGCGACAGGCGTTTCGCCGATCCGGCCTGGGAGGAACACCCGGCCTTCAACTTCCTCAAGGAGGCCTATCTGCTGACCACCCGATGGGCGGAGAACCTCGTGCAAAGCACGGAGGATATCGACGAGCATACCCGGCACAAGGCGCTGTTCTACGTCAAGCAGATCGCGAATGCGCTGTCCCCGTCCAACTTCGTGCTGACCAATCCGGAACTGTTGAGGGAGACGCTGGAATCGGACGGCGAGAATCTCGTGCGCGGCATGAAGTTGCTGGCCGAGGACATCAAGCTCGGAAAGGGCGAGCTCAAGATCCGCCAGACCGACCCCACCGGATTCGAGGTCGGCCGCAACCTGGCGATCACGCCCGGCAAGGTCGTCTTCGAGAACGACCTGATGCAGCTGATCCAGTACGCCCCGACAACGGAACAGGTGTTCAAGCTGCCGTTCCTGATGGTGCCGCCGTGGATCAACAAGTACTACATCCTCGATCTGACGCCGGAAAAATCGCTGTTCCGCTGGATGGTGGACCAGGGACACACGGTTTTCACGATCTCCTGGGTCAATCCCGACGCGCGGCTCGCACTGAAATCGTTCGAGGACTACATGCGCGAGGGTGTCCTCGCGGCGATGGATGCCGTCGAGCAGGCCACCGGCGAGCAGATCGTCAATGTCGGCGGCTACTGCGTCGGCGGAACACTGCTGGCCGTCACGCTCGCCTGGCTGGCGGCGAAGGGACAGGAGCGGGCCGCCACGGCGACCTTCCTCACGACGCAGGTCGACTTCACCCATGCCGGCGATCTCAAGGTGTTTGTCGACGAGGAGCAGATCCGGCTGGTCGAGGAGGAGATGGCCCGGCAGGGCTATCTCGAGGGCAGCCGGATGGCGACCGCCTTCAACCTCCTGCGCTCGAACGACCTGATCTGGCCCTATGTCGTCAACAACTACCTGCGCGGCCGGGCGCCCTTCCCGTTCGACCTGCTCTACTGGAATGCCGATTCGACCAACATGCCAGCGGCCAACCACTCGTTCTATCTGCGCAGCTGCTACCTGGAGAACCGGCTGACCACCGGACGGATGGTGATCGGCGGCGAGACACTCGATCTGCGCAAGATCAGGATCCCGGTCTACACCCTCGCCACCCGAGAGGATCACATCGCGCCGGCAAAATCAGTCTTTGTCGGATCGAAGCATTTCGGCGGGCCGATCCGCTTTGTCGTGGCCGGGTCAGGTCACATTGCCGGCGTCGTCAACCCGCCCGAGAAGCGGAAATACCAGTACTGGACCGGACCGAAGCCGTCCGGCGACTTCGATAAGTGGATGGCCAAGGCAAAGGAGCATCCCGGGTCTTGGTGGCCCGACTGGCAGGCATGGATTCGCCGATACAACAAGACGATGGTTCCGGCCCGCCATCCCGGTGACGGCAAGCTGAAACCGATCGAGGACGCGCCGGGTCGCTACGTGAAGATGAAGTGCTGACCGGTCGGGCGCCGCGGGCTGGCGGGATCTCGTCTGGGGGCGTATAGGAAGCGCTGTCCCCGCCCTGCCCGGCATCTGTCATCCGTGTCGATCTCCGTCGCCCTGCTCGTCCTGCTGTCGGCTGTCCTGCATGCCTCCTGGAACGCCATCGTGCGATTCAAGGGCGACCGGCTGGCGGTCGTCACGATGCTTGCCACCTGCGGCGCCCTGATCGCAGCACCCGCGCTGTTCTTCGTCTCGATTCCGCGGGCGGAAGCCTGGCCATGGCTGATCACCTCGATGCTCCTGCACATCGGCTACAATGCCTTCCTGGCAAACGCCTACCAGCACGGCGAACTCGGCAAGGTCTATCCGCTGGCGCGTGGCACGGCTCCATTCCTGACGCTGATCGCGAGCCTCACCTTCATCGGCGAGCCGGTGGGCCTGCCCAAGATCGTCGGCGTCGTCGTGCTGGCGGCCGGCATCGTCGCGCTGTCCTTCGACCGCGGTATCGGCGTGTTGGTGCGAGAGCGCACCGGCGTACTCTATGCGCTGGGGACCAGCGCCTTCATCGGCGGCTACACGATCTCCGACGGGCTCGGCGCACGTGCCAGCGGGGAACCGATAGCCTATACGGTCTGGCTGTTCGTGCTCGACGGCGTGCCGCTGCTGCTCTGGGCGTCGATCACACGCGGGCGCCGGTTCGGCGAGATGATCGCGACGAACTGGCAGCCGGGTCTGCTGGCAGGCGCGCTGTCGCTCGCCGCCTACGGCATCGTCATCTGGGCGATGACCGTCGCGCCGATCGCAGTGGTGGCAGCGCTGCGCGAGACCAGTGTCGTGTTCGCCGTGCTGATCGGCGTCGTCTTTCTCGGCGAACGGTTCAGCCCGGTGCGCATGATCTCGGTTGCGGTTGTGCTGGCCGGGCTCATGCTGATGCGGCTTTAGCCAATCGCAACCGTCCTCGCCATCCCGGACAGCGATCACCCTCCCCGAGGGCCTCAGGGAAACAGCGCAAGCTGCTCCAGCCCCGCCGTCTCCGGCAGGCCCAGCATGAGATTCATGTTCTGGATGGCCTGGCCGCTCGCACCCTTCACCAGGTTGTCGAGCACCGAGATCAGGATGGTGCGGCCGGGCTGCCGGTCGGCGACGACGCCGATCAGACAGTGGTTCGACCCGCGTACATGCCGCGTGGCCGGCGTCCTGCCGAAAGGTAGCACGTGCACGAAGGGCTCGCCGGCGAAACGCTCGGCGAGCCGGGCGTGGATCGCCTGCGCCTCGCCCTTCAGATAGGTCGTGGCCAGGATTCCGCGGTTCTGCGGCAGAAGATGCGGCGTGAAGCTCGCCGTCACCGGCCGGCCCGCGGCCTTGGACAGTTCCTGGTCGATTTCGCCCATGTGCCGGTGGCCGGCCACCGAATAGGCGTGGAAGCCCTCGGAAACTTCGGTGAACAGGTTCGCCTCCTTGGCCGCGCGTCCGGCTCCCGAGACTCCGGACTTGGCGTCGATGATGATCCAGTCCGGATCGGCAAGGCCGGCCTCCAGCACCGGGATCAGCGGAATGATCGCCGCGGCGACATAGCAGCCGGTGTTGGCGACGATGCGGGCGGATTTCACCTTCTCGCGGTAGAACTCCGGCAAGCCGTAGACGACCTCCTTCTGAAGCTCGCGTTCGGCGTGGGCGTGCCCGTACCACTTCTCGTAGGCGGCCGGATCCTCGAGCCGGAAATCGGCGGACAGATCGACGATCTTCAGCCGCTTCGGCAGGCCCGCGATCACCTTCTGGGTTGTCGCGTGCGGCAGCGCGCAGAACACCGCATCGACGCCGTTCCAGTCCACCTCGTCGATCGCCGTGAGCGGCGGCAGATCGAGAATCGCAAGGTGCGGAAAGACGTCCGCCATCGACTGGCCGGCCTTGCGGTCGGCGGTCAGCGCGGCGATCTCCATGTTCGGATGGCGGGAGAGAAGGCGCACCAGCTCCGCCCCCGTATATCCGCTCGCCCCGAGTATCGCGACCCGTGTGGTGGTCATGGCCGTCTCCGTTCAGTTCGCATGCGGACGTCGCCGCACCCGCCCACTTGTTCCATCCGCATCGTCATCCCGGCCGCAGTCGCGCGGAGAGCCCCGATCGGGGTGTCGCCAGCGCGGGAGGCGACCCGATCCGGTACCGGCCTTCGGCCGTCCGGGATGACGAAGCGCCTGGCCCACAGACAAAAAGGGCGCCCGCAGGCGCCCTCGATCCGTCCACGCTGCCTGCCTGAAGGTCAGCGCTTCGAGAACTGGAAGCTGCGGCGCGCCTTGCGCTTGCCATACTTCTTGCGCTCGACGACGCGCGAGTCGCGGGTCAGGAAGCCGCCCTTCTTGAGCACCGACCTGAGCTCCGGCTCGTAATGGGTCAAGGCCTTGGCCAGCCCGTGCCGGACCGCGCCGGCTTGGCCCGACAGGCCGCCGCCGGCAACCGTGCAGACGACATCGAACTGACCCTGCCGGTTGGCGGCGATCAGCGGCTGCTGGATGACCATGCGCAGCACCGGACGCGCGAAATACCGGTCGAACTCCTTGCCGTTGACGGTGATCAGGCCGCGGCCGGGTTTGACCCAGACGCGGGCGACCGCGTCCTTGCGCTTGCCGGTGGCGTAGGCCCGCCCCTGGGCATCGACCTTCTTCTCGTAGACGGGAGCCTCGGGGCTCTGCGTGCCGAGCGCGGCGCCGAGATCACCGAGCGACTGGATGTCCTGCCCACTCATCTTCACTGGCTCCTGGCATTCTTGGCATTGAGGGCGGCCACGTCCAGCTTCACCGGCTGCTGGGCCTCGTGCGGATGGTCAGGGCCGGCATAGACCCGAAGATTGCGGAGCTGCTGGCGGCCGAGCGGCCCGCGCGGCAGCATGCGCTCGACCGCCTTCTCGACGACCCGTTCGGGATGCTTGCCCTCGAGGATGAAGCGCGCCGTACGCTCCTTGATGCCACCGGGATAGCCGGTGTGCCAGTGATAGACCTTGTCGTCGCGCTTGCGGCCGGTGAAGACAACGCGGTCCGCGTTGACGACGATCACATTGTCGCCGCAGTCGACATGCGGGGTGAAGCTCGCCTTGTGCTTGCCCCGCAGACGGGTCGCGATCAGGGCCGCCAGCCGGCCGACCACGAGGCCGTCGGCGTCGATCACCACCCACTGCTTGTCGATCTCGGCCGGCTTCGCCGAAAACGTCTTCATGAGGTCACCTGTCGGATGTGCGCTCATCCGGCAGCCCGGACGCGCATACGAAACGGCGCCCTGCCGGGGCGCCTCGTCGGACGCGGCTTGTACGCTCTCCAGGCCGCCGCGTCAAGCCACCCAGCGCGTTGCGATCCGAAATTTCACGATCAATATCAGGACTCTATGTATGAGGTATTATTTTACCACACTCCTCATCGCCGATCGGGGATCGAGTAGGTGGTGACAACATGGGCCGCCATATCCGTCTCGCCGTCCGAAAACAGACTGACTTCGCCGACCGCCAGGCGACGACCGAGCTTGATGATCCGGCAATCGGCCAGCATGTCGCGCCGTGCAGGCTTGCGCAGGAAATTGATCGACAGATTGGTCGTCACAGCGAGAGCCACCGGGCCGATCTGAGCGAGCAGCGCGATGTACATGGTGTAGTCGGCGAGCGACATCATCGACGGACCGGAAATCGTGCCGCCGGGGCGGATGTGTCGTTCGTGGTAGACCATGCGCGCCCGCGCGCCGAGTGGCCGGACCTCCTCGATGAAGAAGCTCTTGCCGCCATACTGCATCTGAGGGAACTCGACTGCGAGGAAATCGTCTATTTCCTGCGCCGTCATGACCGTCGGCCGCGGCGTGTCCGCAAGCATTCGCCATCTCCGATTGCTTCAGCTCGCCGGCTGCTTTGACATGCGTGGGGCGGTCACGGCAAGATCGGTCCGATCAAGAACCGCCGGCCAATTCATGGTCTCAACCACGTTCCCCACCTGAGCGGTCGCCGCCCGCGGGGAGTCGCCAGCACCCGGATCCCGAAACATGACCTTGATGCTCCGAGCAGTCTGCCTCGCCGCCGTCTTCGCCATCGGCGCCATCTGTGTCCCGCAGCCGACGGTCGCCCAGGGACAGGACCTGCCGCCACAGGTGCAACTGACGCCCGGGCTCGTCGAGTCCTTCATCGCCAGCTATCCGCAGCTGCAGGAGCTCGGCAAGCAGCTCGAACAGAGATATGGCCGGGCAGTCGCCGATCCCGAGGATCCGACGAGCGGAATCGCTGCGTTCGCGGCCTACGCGGAGGCCCGCGGCCAGATCGAGCAGATCGTCACCGCACACGGGATCGATTCGCTCGAGGACTGGACGCGGATCGCCTATTCCGTGATGCTCGCCTACTCCTTTGCCGAACGCGGCGACGGTGGTGGCAGCGTCGACAGCGAGATGGCCGAGGCGATGGAGCAGATCCGCGGCGATGACAACATACCCGCCGCGCAGAAGGAGCAGCTCATCGCCATGCTCCAGCAGCAGATGGCGGCAATCAGCCAGCTGCGCCCCCCGGCAGGCAACATCGAGGCTGTAACCCCCTTTCTCGATCAGATCCGCGCCATCGCCGAGACCAATTGAGGCTGGCGGCCGAAAACAGGACGACGACAATGACGCCACTCGGAGCATCCTCGTCACATCCGGCCAGCAACGTGCCGCTGCTGACCGAGCGCCGTGGCGGCATAGCCATCCTGACGCTGAACCGGCCGGCACAGCGCAATGCGCTGTCGGAGGCGCTGATCAGCGCACTGACGGAAGCCATCCGCGACGTCGGCTCCGACGATGCTATCCGCGCCGTGGTGATTGCGGGCTCACCACCCGCCTTCTGCGCGGGGCATGATCTGAAGGAGATGACGGCCCATCGCAGCGACCCGGACGGCGGTCGCGGCTACTACGAGGATCTGTTTACCCGTTGCAGCGCGATGATGAGTTCGATCGTGCGCACGCCGAAACCCTTCATCGCAGCGGTGGAGGGCATAGCCACGGCCGCAGGCTGCCAGCTTGTCGCGACCTGCGACATGGCGATTGCCGGCGCCGATGCGAGGCTCGCCACCAATGGCATCGATCAGGGGCTATTCTGCTCGACGCCGATGGTTGCCCTGACGCGCAACGTCGCGCCAAAGCATGCGATGGAGCTGTTGATGTCGGGCCGCATGATCGGCGCGGAGGAAGCCGCCCGGATCGGTCTCGTCAACCGTGTGGTTTCCGCCGGCGAGGCACTTGCCGCCGCCATTGCGCTCGCCGAAGTCTGCGCGGCCAAGTCGCAGGTCGCGGTGCGAACCGGCAAGGATGCCTTCTACCGCCAGATCGGGCTCGATCTCGACGAGGCCTATGCGGTCACGACAAAGGCGATGGCCTGCAACATGATGGCCGAGGACGCCGCCGAAGGGATCGGTGCATTCATCGAGAAGCGCAAACCGGTGTGGCGGGACAGGTAGTCGCCGTCCCTGGCCGCGACCAGGTCGCCTGTCGCGCTTGCCCCCCATAGCGGCAAGGGGTACTGGCTACGCGATGCCTGTCGCATCCGTTTCGTGATCCGCCCATGCGCCCCCTCGCCTACGCCGACGACGACATCCGAACCATCCTGCAGGAGGTGCGCACCATTGCCATGGTGGGCGCCAGCCCGAACACCATCAGGCCGAGCTACTTCGTTCTGAAGTATCTGCTCGAGAAGGGGTACCGGGTGATCCCGGTCAATCCTGGCCAGGCCGGCAAGACGATCCTCGGCCAGACCGTGTATGCACGACTGGCCGACATCCCCGGACCGATCGACATGGTCGACATCTTCCGATCGTCCGAAGCGGCGGCCGCAGTGGTTGACGAGGCGCTGGCACTCGATCCGCTGCCCCGCGTCATCTGGATGCAGCTCGGCGTACGCAACGACGAGGCAGCCGCGAAAGCGGAGGCAGCGGGACTGCGGGTGGTGATGGATCGCTGCCCGAAGATCGAGTACGGCCGCCTGTCAGGCGAAATTGCCTGGGCGGGGGTCAACACGCGCACGCTGTCGAGCCAACGGCCGAAGCTCTCCGGAAGGGGCGTCCAGCACCTGTCGATCCTGCGCAGCGAATCGGCGAAGCGCGACACATCGACCGACGAATGATTTGACGCTGTGTCGATGCGGATGGAATAACCGTCAGCCGTCCGCCCACCAGAAACCCCCGGGAGGGAATCAGTATGAGCGAAGACCGCGTCCCCGGCTTCAGCACCCTGGCCATTCACGCCGGCGCGCAGCCCGATCCGACGACCGGCGCACGCGCGACGCCGATCTACCAGACGACATCGTTCGTCTTCGACGATGTGGACCACGCCGCCTCGCTGTTCGGGCTGCAGGCGTTCGGCAACATCTATACACGCATCGGCAATCCGACCTGCGCGGTGCTCGAGGAGCGGGTCGCCGCCCTCGAAGGCGGCACCGCTGCGCTGGCGGTCGCCTCCGGCCATGCGGCCCAGGTGCTGGTGTTCCACACCCTGCTGCAGCCGGGCGACGAGTTCATTGCCTCGCGCCAGCTCTATGGCGGCTCGATCAACCAGTTCAACCATTCGTTCAAGAAGTTCGGCTGGAACGTGGTCTGGGCGGATTCCAGTGACATTTCAACTTTCGAGAAGGCCGTCACGCCGAAGACGAAGGCGATCTTCATCGAATCGATCGCCAATCCGGGCGGAATCGTCACCGATATCGAGGCCGTGGCGAAGGTCGCGCGGCGGGCTGGGGTGCCGCTGATCGTCGACAACACGCTGGCGACACCCTATCTGTGCCGGCCCTTCGAGCACGGCGCCGACATCGTGGTGCATTCGCTGACCAAGTTCCTCGGCGGTCACGGCAACTCGATCGGCGGCATCATCGTCGACGGCGGAACGTTCAACTGGTCGCGCGAAGGCCGCTATCCGACGCTCTCCGAGCCATGCGAATCCTATCAGGGCATGGTGCTGCACGAGACCTTCGGCAATTTCGCCTTTGCGATCGCCTGCCGGGTGCTCGGCCTGCGCGACCTCGGTCCGGCGCTTTCGCCCTTCAACGCCTTCCTGATTCTCACCGGCATCGAGACGCTGTCGCTGAGGATGCAGCGGCATTGCGAGAATGCACTGGCGGTGGCCGAGTACCTGTCGGCGCACCCGAAGGTGTCCTGGGTGAGCTATGCGGGGCTACCCGGCGACCGCACCCATGCGCTGGCTGAGAAATATTGCCCAAAGGGGGCCGGAGCGGTGTTCACCTTCGGCGTCAAGGGCGGATACGAGGCCGGCGTCAAGCTGGTCTCTTCGGTCAAGCTGTTCTCGCATCTGGCCAATATCGGCGATACCCGCAGCCTGATCATCCACCCGGCCTCGACCACCCACCGCCAGCTTTCCGATGCACAGAAGACGTCGGCCGGCGCCGGACCGGACGTGGTGCGGCTGTCGATCGGCATCGAGGACAAGGCCGACGTCATCGCCGATCTGGACCAGGCGCTGGACCAGATCTGAATATTGCCGAGCGTCACCGCGCACGCCTTCCGGCCGATCCGGGATCGTGCGGGCAACACCGTCGCCCTTGCGTCGCGATCCCGACGTTCGGCTGGAACACTCGTCCCGGCCGCGTCACCGGTTCCTCGTCCGAAATTGCACCGGCACTGAAAGCAGGAGCGGACCGTCGGATCCGTGCAACGATGGACCGCTCCGACACATGAGCCGGGATGACGGTGGCACGAGCGCCTCACCGTCGTCGCGGCCGTTCAAGCGTGTACCGGGGCAATCCGTCAGGCGGACAACGGTCGGCGAAGGGCTTCCGCCGGCAGAGTCTGGCGTGCCGCCACCCACACCCGTCGGACATGCACCGTCAGCAGCGCCAGCAGCAGCATGGCGACCGCCTGGTGGGTAAGGGCGACATGGATATGGACGCCGGTCAGAAGCGTTGCAACGCCGAGGCAGACCTGCACGACGGCGACGATGGCAATCCACATTGCCCGCCGCGCCGCCTCGAGCGAACCGGTCCACCGCGCATCGAGCGCGTGCAGGATCGTCGCGACCACGATCAGATAACCTGCCATGCGATGGTCGAACTGCACTGTGGTGATGTTCTCGAACAGGTTGATCCACCACGGTTCCATCATCATCAGGCCGTCGGGGACGAGCTTGCCATCCATCAACGGCCATGACCGGTACGCGAGGCCGGCCCGCAGGCCCGCCACAAGAGCGCCCAGCACGAACTGCACGAATACGAGTGCGAGCAGCAGCAACGCCCCGATCCTCAACCGAACCGGACCCGCAGGTTCGGAAGCCCGCTGCCGCAGACTGTCGGCCAGCCACAGAAGATAGGAGAAGATCACCGCTGCCATCGTCAGATGCGCGGCAAGGCGGTACTGGCTGACGGTCGTGCGCTCGACGAGCCCGCTCGCCACCATGTACCAGCCCAGCGCTCCCTGGAGCCCGCCCAGCACGAGGGCCCCGGCCAGCCAAGGCACCATCGTCCGTTCGATCCGCCCGCTGAGCAGGAACACGAGAAACGGCACGAGAAAGATTACCCCGATCAGCCGTCCGACCAGGCGATGCGCCCATTCCCACCAGAATATCGTCTTGAACTCGTCGAGACTCATGCCCCGGTTGACGCGCTGGTACTGCGGGATCTGGCGATACTTGTCGAAGGCTTCCTGCCAGGCGTCCTCCGACATCGGTGGCAGCACGCCGGTCACTGGCTGCCACTCCGTGATCGACAGGCCGGATTCGGTCAGCCGCGTCGCTCCTCCGACGAGGACGATGGCAAAGATGCTGAACACCACCACCAGCAGCCACGCCCGCACCCAAGGCCGTGCGGCAACCTGTCGCGGGATCGAACCGGTGGCGGTTTCGGCCTGGGTCATGGGCATGCGCCTGTTGGTTTCGGAGAGCCGGGGGCCTAGTTAGAGCCGGCGGATGGCGGCGGCAACCGCCAGATGACGCCGGCGGCGCGCGACACGATGCCGCCGCGAGGGATCGGAGACGGATGGCGGTGAGACGCGGAACTCGGCGGATTGTCGGTGTGCTGGCGATGAGCGTTTTCGTCATCGTCTACATCGCCGTTGCGATGGTGATCGGCGCGACCGTAATGCCCGAGCGACATCCCGCCCTGCAGATCATCTATTTCGCGGTTGCCGGCTTTGCCTGGACCTTGCCCTGCATGCCGATCATCCGCTGGATGCAGCGCGCCGATCCCGACTGACAGTCCTCAGGCCGCATCGACCCTGCGGAACCCTCGCCACAGCGCGAAGGGGGCACCGGTCAGGTACAGATCCAGGTATTTCCGGCTCTGGTAGTCGCCGTTCAGCGAAACACGCGGCAGCGCCGACAGATGCGCGCGATGATCCGGAAACACGACTCCGGGGCGGGTTGTGACGGCGGTCGCGAAGCCGAGACGCGCGGCAAGCGCGAATTCCCTCGGGCCGGCCGAGGCCGGATCGCCATAGGGATAGGCGAAGTGTTGCGGACGGATGCCGATCCGCTCGGCGATGCGCCGGCGACTCTCCGCCATCTGATACTCCGCCTCTGCCTCCGGCAGGGCGCCCAGCATGGGATGATCGACGGTATGCGCGCCGATCGTGACGAGCGGATCGGCCGCGAGCTCTGCGAGCTCCTGCCAGGACAGCGCCAGTTCGGCAACCATGGCTCTGACGTCCAACCCATGGCGCGCGGCCAGGCCGCGCGCAACGGCCCGACGCTCGGGCTCGCTGCGCCTCCGCAACCACCAGTAAACGGTCTCGTAGACCGCGTACTTCTGGTCGAGATTACCGCAGTCGAGCGGGGCCGAGCCCCTGCCCATCGGTTCGCTCAGCCGGTCCGTGCCGGCAATAACCCGCTCGAGGATCAGCCACCATGGTTCGGCGGTATGATCGGGCAGGCAGGTGGTCACGTAGATGCAGAACGGCGCCTTAAGCCGCCGGAGCACGGGCCAGGCGTGAACAAGGTTGTCGCGATAGCCGTCGTCGAATGTCAGGCAGGCGAAACGCCGGTCGTCGCCCTGCAGCAGCCGTCGTCGTGCCTCATCCAGGGAGACGATGTCGAGCCCTGCTGCCCGGATCGCCAGGACCGTAGCCTCGAGGAATTCCGGCGTTATCGCGAGGATGCGGTTCGGGGCAAAGTCCGCGGGGCTGCCGGGCAGAACGTGGTGCAGGGTGAAGATGACTCCCGATCCAGCCGTGAACGGTGCGAGTGCAAGATGCGCGCGACTGAAATGGAGCGCGTCGAGCCCTGCCTTGAAGATTGCCGTCTTGCGGCGGTTCATTGCCGTCCCCCGCCTCTCTGCCGTCCGGTCTGGACGGCGGCGTGCACGCTCGAGAGGGTGCCAACCAATTGCTAAGCTTTGCTTGATAGCGTGGCGTCTCGTTCATCACTGGGGCCAACGCACGTGAGCATGCCTGAGCCGATCGATATCGCGGGCGACGACAAGAGCATCGAGGCCGCCGCAGGTGACGCCGCCGAAGGCAAGCTGATCGCATCTGTTGCGACACATTCGAGTTTCGCCGCGGCAGAAGGTGTCTGGCGCGATTTCGAGCAGCGCGCCGTGATGACCGCGTATCACCGCTTCGACTGGCTGGAGGCCTGGCACCGTCACATCGGCGCGCCCAAAGGCATCGAGCCGCTGATTGTCGTTGCCCGCCAGCCATCCGGCGCGCCAGCGCTGATCTGGCCGCTCGGGGTGAAGACCGTCGGCGCGGCACGGGTAGCCTCGTGGCTCGGCGGCAAGCTGGTCAACTATCAGTTCGGCCTCTACGACGGCGCGTTGGCGGGCCGTCTCGACCGGGCGCAGCTAATGCCCGTCATGACCCATCTCCGCGAGCATTCCCGCATCGACGCGTTGTCGCTGCGAAACCAGCCGCACGTCTGGCGGGGCGTTGACAACCCGCTCCTCGATCTCCCCCACCAGCCCTCGCCGAGCTTTGCCTATTCCGTCGCTCTCGGTATGGATTTCGAGACGGTCTACGCCTCGCTGCGCAGCGGCTCGACCCGCAAGAAGCTGCGCCGCAGCGAGCGGCGGCTGGCCGAGGAATTCGGCGGATGCAGCCTGCGGCGGCCGAAGACTGCCGACGAGCTCGATCGTGTGCTCGACACGTTCTTCCTGCAGAAGTCCGAGCGGATGCGGGAGCGGCACATCACCAACGTCTTCGCCGAACCGGGCGTGATGAGTCTGTTCCACGAGCTCGGCCAGCGCAGCATCGGCTCGCAGACGCCGCTGCTTGACCTGTTCTGGCTCGATGCCGGCGGCCGCGTAGCCGCAACCTGGGCGGGAACCTCGGACGGTTCCCGGATGTCCGGCATCATCAATTCGTTCGATCTCGGCGTGTTCGCGCCCTTCCAGCCCGGCGAGATATTGCTGCGCAATCTGATCGAACATCTCTGCCGCAGCGGCGTCCGCGAGTTCGATCTGGGCATCGGCGAGGCGCAGTACAAGCGGTCCTGGTGTCCTCGCACCGATCCGCTGTTCGATTCCTTCCTGCCGCTGTCGGCCCTGGGCTGGATGCACACCACCGCAGCGATGACAGGCTTCAAGCTCAAGCGTGCGGCGAAACAATCGCAGTTCCTGCGCGCACTGGCGGAGAAATTCCGCTAGAAGCGAGGCGGATCGGCGCCGAGGTGGGAGGCGCGCCGGTCAGGCCGCCGACTGCCGGGTTCCGTCGCCCTGAATATCATCCACCGAGAGGATCTCGACCTGCCGGACGCCAGCGTCCTCGAGCCGGTCGCAGGCCCGCTGCGCGGCCGGATCGTCCGGGGCCCCCGCGACCAGCAGCACTGCGCGCTCGGCGCGCCGCGCCAGAAGCCTCGCTTCGCCGCGCCGGTCGACGGACGGCGCCACCATGATGAGAACGTCATATGTCTGCTGCAGTGCGTCGAGGACTGATGCCATACGGTCAGAGGCGATGAGCAACAGCGGATCGGCCGTGGCGGCGCCGGCCGGCACCACATGCACGCGAGATGTCACGTCGCGGCGAATGACCGTCTCGAAGTCCGCCCTCCCGGCCAATACCTCGCCCAGCCCGGGACCTGCATCCTTGCCGTCGCCGGCGCGATCTCCGCTTCCGCTCGCCGGTGCGAATTCCGTATGGACGACGACGACCCGAAAGCCCAAGTCGGAGACGGCGCGCGCAAGGTCGAGCGCCATCGCCTCTGCCCCGGCGGCTCGCCGGATGGTCGTGAGAAGCACTGTACGAGTCCCCTCCCCAGCGGACCAGCCGTCCGCGCCACCGCCGATGAGGGCATCGCGCAGTGCGATGATCCGCGGGTCGATGGGGAGCGACTGATAGCGATCCGGTTCAACCTCCATGCGGGGGAGCGGTCCCGACGGATGCGGCACCTGAATGGCGGCGCTGCGGCCGTCGCCCAGCGCCGGGACCGGGACGACGGCTCCCTGCCCCGCGGCGCGGGCCAGCTCCAGCGTGATGACCACGCCGCAGCTCAGCACCAGCGAACCGAGGAACACCGCGATCAGCGTCGCCATGGTCTTGGGGAAGTAGGGTCTTGCCGCCGGCACGGCACGGGAGATGATGCGGGCATCGGCGGGCAGCGCCATGATGTCCTCCCGGGCGCTCGCCTCACGGAAGCGCGCCAGCATGGATTCCAGCAGGTCGCGCTGCGACTTGGCCTCGCGTTCGAGCGCGCGAAGCTGGACCTCGTTCTCGTTCGCCTCGGCGGCGCTGTCCTTCAGCGCCTCCAGCGTCGCAAGCAGCGCCTGCTCGCGCTCGGCGGCGATGCCGGCATCGTTTTCGGCAGCGCGGACGAAGCGGGCGGCCTCCTCCCTGATCTGTCGGCGCAGGTCGCCGAGTTGCGCATTCAGCTCCTTCATGCGCGGGTGCAGGGGTCCAAGCGTCGAGGACAATTCGGCAATCTGCGCGGTGAGCGTGACCTGCTGCGTCACCAGGTTCTGGATCAGGGCCGAGTTGAGCACCTCGGAGGCCTCGATGGGCCGACCGGACTCGATCATCTCGCGGATCATCCGCGCCCGCGCCTGCGCCTCCGACTTCTGCGCACGCGCCAGGGCGAGCTGCGAGGTAAGCTCGCTCAGCTCCTGCTGGCTCAGGGTCTGCGGCTCCGCCGACCCGCGCAGGGTCGAGAACAGGCCGTGCTGCGACCGGAACTCCTCGACCTTGCGCTCGGCCTCGTCGACCTTCGTCGTCAGCTGCGCGATCTGGCTGCTGAGCCAATCGCCGGCATCTCGGGTAATCTCCTGCTTGGCGGCCCGCTGCATCGCGATGTAGCCGTCGGCGACGGCATTGGCGACCCGGGCGGCGACTTCCGGGTCGCTCGAGGAGAACTCGATGGCGATCACGCGGGAGTTGTCGACCTGATAGACGGTCAGCCGGTCGTAATACCGGTCGAGGATGCGCTGATCCTGGCTGAGATGGGTGGTGTCGCGGACTATGCCGAGCAAGGATAGCAGCGGCGACAGAAGTCGCCCGCCCGACGGGTTGAACTCGGGCGAGCGATCGAGCCCTTCCTTGCGGATCACCTCGCGGCTGAGATCGGCCGACAGGATCAGCTGAACCTGGCTCTTCACGGCCTCCTGATCAAGCAGCGCCCGCTCCTCGACTGTGGTCGACGGACGCGTGAATGCGCTTTCGCGATTCTCCACGATCACGCGCGCGGTCGACCGGTAGAGCGGGGTCACGCTGGACAGCCACAGGACCGCCAGTCCGGTGAGGACCACCACCGGAACGGCAATCCACATGCGACGACGCCACAGGGCACCAAGGAGCGCCGGGACGGACACGCTCGCGGGTTCGTTGGGCCCCGAGAAGCCCGCCTTGGCGTAGGTGTGCTGGATAGCCATGTCGACTCACGAGCCTCGGCCCTTGGCCTTCGCCTTCATGAATCGTCCGTCAGGGTAACCAATGGGTTAATGCAACCTGCGCGGCCAGACCGCGGGTTCGCTCGATCAGGCTTTGTTAACCTTGTCTGCTTACCACTCGTGAACCAAGTCAACATCCTGTGCGGCGTCCGAAATGGGTCGGCTGTTCACCTGCCTTCTTCTCTGCAGCCTCGCAGTGCTGTCCGCCTGCGCGGGCCCGCCCAAGGTCGACCAGCGTTTCGTTCAGGCCCTGACGGCTCCCTACCTGCTCGACAGTGGCGACAGGCTGCGCATCGTCGTCTTCAATCAGCCGTCCCTGTCGAACACGTATACCGTCGATGCCTCGGGTTTCATCTCCGTGCCGCTGATCGGCGATGTCCAGGCGCGCGGCAAGACCACCGGCGAACTGGAGACAACCATTGCCGCGCGCCTGCGTGCCGGCTACCTGCGCGAACCATCCGTGACGGTCCAGGTCGATACCTATCGCCCGTTCTTCATCATGGGCGAGGTCCGGGCGCCGGGCCAGTATCCCTATGTCGCCGGGCTGACCGCGCGCACGGCGGTGGCGATCGGCGGAGGGTTCACGCCGCGCGCCGTGCAGGACGTGGTGGTCATATCGCGCCAGATCGACGGGACCATCGTCGAGGCGCGGGTGCCGGCCGACCATCCGGTTCGCCCTGGCGACACGATCTACGTGCTCGAGCGCTGGTTCTGACCGTCCGCCATGATTCGCCGCCCCCTGCGCATCGTCCATTGCATGCGGGCGCCGGTGGGCGGACTGTTCCGACATGTCTGCGACCTGGCCGAGGCGCAGGCGCAACGCGGCCATAGCGTCGGCATCATCGCCGACGCCGCGACGGGCGGAGATGCCGCCGCGATCAGGTTCCAGACCCTCGCCCGGCACTGCGAGCTCGGCATCTCGCGCTTCGCAATGTCGCGGCTGCCTGGACCGGGCGATCTTGTCGTCGCTGCCAGGATCGTACGTCTGGCCCGCCAGGTGAAGCCGGATGTCCTGCACGGTCACGGCGCCAAGGGCGGCGCCTATGCGCGCATTGCCGGCACCTGGCTGCGACAGGGCGGCCTGCCAGTGCGTGCCTACACGCCGCACGGCGGCAGTCTGCACTACCGAAGGACCTCTCCTGCGGGCTTCTTCTATCTCGCCACGGAGCGGCTGCTAGCCCGCCGCACCGACGTCTTCCTGTTCGAAAGCCGTTATGGCGACCTGACGTTCCGCGACAAGATCGGCACCCCGCCCGGTATCGTCCGGGTGGTGTACAACGGATTGGCGCCCTCCGAATTCGCACCGGTAGCGCAGGAGGCAAACGCGACCGACTTTGTATTCGTCGGCGAGTTGCGGGCGCTGAAAGGGGTCGACCTGCTGCTCGACGCCCTCGCCCGTCTCACTGCGGCCGGGCTGCCGGCAACCGCGACCATCGTCGGCGCCGGCGCGGATGCGGAGAGCCTGCGCCGCATGGCCGCCCGGCTCGGACTGTCGGAGCGGGTGCGGTTTCCAGGCGCCATGCCGGCCCGTGCTGCCTTTGCGCAAGGCCGCTGCGTGGTCGTGCCCTCGCGGGCGGAATCGCTTCCCTACGTCGTTCTCGAGGCCGCAGCAGCGGCGATGCCCATCGTTGCCACCACGGTCGGCGGCATTCCGGAGATATTCGGCAACCAAGCCCACCGCCTGGTTGAGCCCGATAACGCCGACGCACTGGCAACGGAGATGGGACACTTTCTCGCCAACCCGGCCGAAGCGCGCAGGCAGGCCGAGGTGCTGGCGGTCGAGATTCGACGCCACTTCTCGGCGGACGCCATGGCTGACGGCGTGCTGGCCGCGTACGAGGCAGCGCTCGAAGCGGCCGAAAGTTAAGTCTTCCTAGAACAATTGCTGTTAGTCGGGTCGATCGTCCGGCGCGCCGATGCCACGGATGATCGATAATGCACGGATATGCGCAATGAACCAGGCGAATGGCAGCCACAGCGATGTCGCCAGCGCGCTTCGGGCGGCAGTGGTCGATACAACCGCATCCATGTCCCGCGGACCGAGCCGCGGCGCCCCTCCGCCGGAGCTTGGTCCACTGGCCAAGTCGATCGCCGGGGAGAAGGTCGATCCCGCGATTTCACCGATCGTCGTCGCCGGAGCGGCCCGGCTGGCGGAGTTCCTGCTCATTATCGTCTCGGGTTTTGCGGTCCAGCTCGGCTACGTCTATCCGCACGAAGGAATGCCGGTCATCTATCCCGTAGCCATCGTGACGGGTGCGGTGCTGGCAATTCTGGCCTTCCAGTCGGCCGACAGCTATTCGCCGCACGGGCTGCGGAGCTACGGCCGGCAAATCGGCAAGCTCGCAGTCGCCTGGTTCGGCGCCTTCGCGATCCTCGCGCTGGGGGCATTCCTGCTCAAGCTCGGCGATGCCTTTTCGCGGGTCTGGATGGCACTGTGGTTCCTCGCCGGCCTCGCCGCACTGACGGCGTTCCGCATCGCGATGGCGTCGATGGTGCGGCGCTGGACCCGATCCGGACGGTTGGAACGCCGCGCGGTGATCGTCGGCGGCGGCGACCGCGCTGCCGAGCTGATCGAGGCCATCAAGGCCTCGCCGGATACCGACATCCGCATCTGCGGCATCTTCGACGACCGCAGCGACGACCGCTCGCCGCCGGTCGTGGCAGGCTTCCCCAAGCTCGGCAATATCGACCAGCTGGTCGAGTTCGCCCGCCGCACCCGGGTCGACCTGCTGATCGTCACGCTGCCGATCACCGCCGAGGAACGGCTGCTGGAGTTCCTCAAGAAACTCTGGGTTCTGCCGGTCGACATCCGGCTCAGCGCGCACACCAACCGGCTGCGGTTCCGGCCGCGATCCTACTCCTATATCGGCAGTGTGCCGTTCATCGACATCTTCGACAAGCCGATCACCGACTGGGATTTCGTGGTGAAGTGGCTCTTCGACCGGGTCATCGGCTCAGCGCTGCTGCTCCTGGCCCTGCCGGTGATGGCCATCGTCGCGATCGCCATCAAGCTCGACAGCCGCGGACCGGTGCTGTTCCGTCAGAAGCGCTACGGCTTCAACAACGAGCTGATTGAGGTGTTCAAGTTCCGCTCGATGTATGTCGATCAGTGCGATTCGACCGCGAGCAAGCTGGTGACGAAGGGCGATCCTCGCGTGACGCGGGTCGGGCGCTTCATCCGCAAGACCAGCCTCGACGAACTGCCACAGCTGTTCAATGTGCTGCGTGGCGAGCTGTCCCTCGTCGGGCCGCGGCCGCACGCCCTGCAGGCAAAGGCCGCCGAGCGGCTCTACGACGAGGTCGTCGACGGCTACTTCGCCCGCCACAAGGTGAAGCCCGGCATCACCGGCTGGGCGCAGATCAACGGCTGGCGCGGCGAGACCGACACGCCGGAGAAGATCCAGCGCCGCGTCGAGTGCGACCTCTACTACATCGAGAACTGGTCGGTGCTGTTCGACCTCTACATCCTGGCGATGACGCCGATATCGCTGCTGTCGAAGACGGAGAGCGCGTATTGACGGCCGGCCCAGCCGGTCCGGCCTGCACGGCGCCGTCGGGCGACGAGATCCGACGCGCGCTGCTCGACCGGCGGCTGGTCAGACCGATCCTGTGGCTGACGATCCTGACGAGCTGCTTCGTCACGTTCGAGCCCTCGCCCTACGAGTTCTTGTTCCTGCTGCTGCTGTGGGCCGTACTGGTACGGGGGCTTGCATTTCCCCGTTTCATCGCACCGCTCATTCTCTTCCTGCCGGTGCTGTTCACGATCGGCGGCATGCTCTCCGTCGTTCAAGTCGTCTACGATTTCGACTCGGTGCGCTATGTCGCAATCACGATGTATCTGACGGTGACGACCGTCGTCTTCGCCTCGCTGGTCGCCGAGAATCCCGTCTCGCGGCTCGACACCATCCGCAGCGCCTACATCATTGCCGCCGTGATCGCAGCGCTGGCAGGCATCGCCGGGTACTTCCATCTGTTTCCCGGCGCGGACACCTTCACCCTGTACAACCGCGCGCGCGGCACGTTCAAGGATCCCAATGTCTACGGACCCTACCTCGTGTTCCCGGCGCTGCTCCTGATCCAGAGCATGCTGTCGCTGCACGGGCGCAAGCTGCTGTTTACCGCGCTGCCGCTTGGCATCATCGTGATCGGGCTGCTGCTGTCGTTCTCGCGCGCCGCCTGGGGCAATTTCCTCCTCGCGACGATCCTGATGGTGGCGATGATGTTTCTTGCCTCGCCGGGCCCTCTGTTCCGCCTGCGCATGCTGATCGGTGCGGCGTTGGGTGCACTGCTGTGCGCGGGACTGGTCATCGGGATCCTTACCATCCCAGGCGTCGGCGAGGTGTTCGAGCAGCGCGCCGACCTCACGCAGAGCTACGATGTCGGCGAACAGGGGCGGTTCGGCAACCAGCGCCGCGCGATCCCGGAGCTGCTCGAGCGTCCATTCGGATACGGACCGCTGTACTTCGCCAAGCGCTTCCACCAGGATCCGCACAACGTCTACGTCAACGCCTTCGCCGCCTATGGCTGGCTCGGCGGATTCAGTTACACTACCTTCGTCGTACTGACTTGGCTTGTCGGCTTCCGCAACGTGTTCGAACGTGTCCCCTGGCAGCATTATCAGATGGCGGCGCTCGCGACCTTCGTCGCGGTGTCGCTGCAGGGCTTCGTGGTCGACACCGACCACTGGCGTCACTTCTTCATGATCGCCGGGGTGGTCTGGGGCATGGCCGCGGCGAGCGAGGCCGTCCGCCGGACGGCACGGACCGCCGCCATGACCTCGATGCCAACCTATTTGCGGGCGACAATATAGGCGTAGCTGGTGAGCCACCGCCAATCGCGCCCGGCGGCAACACGGTTGAGTAGATTGTCGATCTGGCGGACCACCGGAATCGACTCGAAATATTCGTGATGCCAGAACGGGATAACCTTGACCTCGCGGAAGCCGATGGCGGCCAGACGGGGCGCGAGTCTGCGACCATCGCCGTAACACCAGTCGTAGTGGGCCGGGAACTTCGGGTCCTCGTCGTCGGTGCGGTGGGCATAGAGCAGCCGGACGATCCGCCGCGAAACCGCCTCCGGGATGGCCAGGTTGACCAGATAGGGAATGGCATAGAGGGTCGGGATGAAGGCGATCGCGACACCGCCCGGCACCAGTAGCCGATGGGTGTTCGTCCAGGCCTGCTGCGCGTCCTTCACGTGCTCGAACACCATCCGCGAGAAGACAAGGTCGAACCGGCCGGTGAATTCGGCAAGCTCGTCCCCTGCCCCCGCCACGTCGAAGCACGCCTTGTCGAAAGCGGCCGGCGCGAACCGCAGTTCGTCGGGCGAGATGTCGTTGATGGTGAAGCGAACCGCTGCGGATGCGATCTCCTCCGGCGTGAACAGCGGATCGCGCCCGCCACCGATCTCGATGAACCGGTCAAGGCCGAACTCGCACGCCAGACCGACGACCGTCTCCTTGTAGTGATCCCACGCCCATTGCGAATGGGCAGCGGGTGCAAGTCGCTCGAAGAAGAGGTCGAGCGTGTTCGGCAACTGGCCGAGATCACCATCGACGGCAATGGCGCGTGGCGCCGCGATCGGTTCGATATGCGTCATTCTCGCCCGTCCGTGATGCGGGATCTTCCCCTGCCGGACTCCTAACCGAACTTCACCGTGCGGCGAGCGAAACACCAATAAGAGGTTAACGGTACGCGTCGGCAATCTCCGACGCCCGTCAGACGACGCCAATCGCCAGGCCTGCGAGCAGCAGGATCACGAGACTGACACTTGCCACCAGAACCGCCAGGACCGGCCGCCCCAGCCTTCCCTGACGGGCTTCGCGCGGGTTGATCTCTTCTTGCCGGGGTCCGACTTCGGGCATCATGTCCTCCTCATGCAGCACGCGGAGCATCCGCTCCGCTCCTGCAGGGGGAACGGGTGAACCTCGATCTGGTTCAGTCACCTGGTTCAGTCGCTGTCGACAGGCCCTGACAGGCGGTACTGCCGAAGCGCATGCTCTCAGATTGCGTCGTTGCGAACCCGGGCGGCGGGGAGCGACCGGTACGATCGCGAGGTGTCCAGGCGCTCGAGGAAAACGTAGTCCTCGCGGTAGCGATCGCGAACGATGGCCTCGACCTCGGGCGAGATTGCCTCGCTGTCGGCCAGGACGTCGGTCCGGTTGCGCCTGCCCAAACGCATCATCGGCTCGCGTTTCGACGGCGGGATGCCGATCGTCTCGAGGATGAGGGCAAAATCCTCCTCGAGCGTCTCCACGCGGCCGATGAAATCGACGGCCGGCGGGCGGCCTATCCAGCGCAGCTGCGGTGCGAGGATGTTGTCTGGACCGGGCGAGCGGAAGAAGTCGCTGACGACGAACTGTTCGAAACTGCCGAATCCATCCATGACCTCCGCCCCGCGCCAGTTGCGGAACTTGTGCTTCAGGAACCGGTAGGTCGACTGCGCGCGCGCAAGCGGATCGCGCATGAAGGCGAAGCTGAACATACGCATCCAGGCCGCCTGACCTAGCACGTTGCGGATCTGGATGGCCGTCGCATGCTTGCCGATGCCGTGACGGGTGGCGTAGTGGTCGGCCATCGCCTGCCCCAGCGGCGTTGCGCCGATCTCGATGTCGCAATAGGCGCTCGCCTGGCTCAGCGCCATCGCCACGGTCGTCCCCGCGCATTTGGGGACATGCACGAAGACGAAGCCGAATGTGTGGTTGATGATGCTCATTCGGGTTCCAGAACGCGACGGCGATCCCAGTAATGCCCCTTGGAGACGTCGATCCCGGCGGACCAGCTGCCCGGGGCAAGGGATCAGCTTCGTCCGTAGATGTCGTCGTAGCGGACGATGTCGTCCTCGTCGAGATAGCTGCCGGTCTGAATCTCGATCAGATGCATGGGGATGCGCCCAGGATTCTCCAGCCGGTGCACGGAGCGAAGCGGAATGTAGACCGACTCGTTCTCGGTGACGAGCCGCACGTTGTCGTCGACCGTCACCCGCGCCGTACCGCGCACCACTACCCAGTGCTCGGCCCTGTGATGATGCGACTGCAACGACAGCCGGCCACCCGGATAGACGACAATCTCCTTGACCTGGTAGCGATCTCCCACGTTGAGCGTCTGGTACCACCCCCAGGGACGGTAGGTGCGGGAATGGGATATCGCCTGCGGCCGACCGCGGGCCTGCAATTCGCCCACGACCTTGCGCAGTTCCTCGCTGCGGTCGGCCGCACCGACATAGACAGCATCGGCACTGGCGACGACGACCAGGTCCTCGAGCCCGTGCGCGACGATCAGCGGCCCGTCGCTCATCGCCAGCACGCCCTCACAATCGATGAGTTCCACCGCCCCTGATGCGACGTTCTCGCGAGAGCCAAGCCCCGTATGCGCCAGTCTCAGCGACTGCCAGGAGCCGATGTCGGACCATCCCATCGCAACCGGTACCACGGCCATTGCGCCTTGCAGGCGCTCGGCAAAGGCATAGTCGAAGGATATCGACGGAAGGTCGCAATACGGCTCGCGCGCCAGCCTGAGGAAGTCCAGATCACGTGACGCGCCGGCACAGGCCGCCCGGCAGAGGTCCAGCATCCGCGGTTCAAGCCGATGCGCCGCAGCCAGCAGCACCTGCGGTGCGAACAGGAAGATGCCTGCGTTCCAGCAGAACCTGCCGCTCGCCAGATACGCTTCGGCAACCTCGCGGTCGGGCTTCTCGCGAAAACTGTCCACCGACTCTGCGCCGTCGATCCCGGCGAGCGGTGCGCCCCGCTCGATATAGCCGTAGCCCGTCTCCGGACGATCGGGCGTGACGCCGAAGGTCACCACCCGTCCGGACCGTGCTGCCGCCATCGCCGTTGCCACCGCCGCGCGATAAGCCGAGGCATCGCCGATGATGTGATCGGCGGGGGCCAGCAGAACCAGACAGTCGTCGCCGAACTTCTCCTGAGCCCGCAGCGCGGCGATCAGGGCAACGGGCGCCGTATTGCGCATTTCTGGCTCGAGCAGGATCTCCGCAGACAGTCCGACCTGGCGAAGCTGCTCGGCGATCAGGAACCGGTGTTCCTCGTTGCCGATGACGATGGTTTCGACAGGCTGGCCGGCTTGCGGCAATCGGCTTACGGTGGCCTGCAGAAGGGAGCGGTCGCCACCGAGCGACAGGAACTGCTTGGGATAGGACTGTCGCGACCACGGCCACAGGCGGGTGCCGGATCCGCCGCACATCACGGTATGGACCAATCGTGTCATGACAATCCTTCGGCGCCTGGCGATGCGCCCGCGGACCGGTTTCGGGGCCGGAACCTGGCGGATCGGCCGGCGGGCTTGTTCTGACTCTCAGGACGCTACGCGCTCCCGGGCACGGTCGGCAACGGCGGGCGCGGCAGCGGCGGGCCCCGCCGCCGGCGTCCCCAACGGCGCATCGACGATCTCCCGGAGGCGGTCCAGCCCTCTTCGCCTGCTGAACACCTCCTCGACAAACGCCTGACCGCCGGCGGAGAGCTTCTGCCAGAGCGTCTCGTCGTCATAGACCCGCAGCACCGCCTCGGCGAACTGTTCGGGATCGTCGCGGACAAGCACCTGCTCGCCATCGACAAGCGCCATGCCCTCGGCGGCGCAGGAGGTCGCGACCACCGGAACGCCGTACGCCAGCGCCGAGGCGACCTTGCCCTTGAGACCAGCGCCATAGCGGATCGGCGCCACCAGGATCCGTATCGAATCGAACAGCGCCTGAAGGTCCTCGACGAAGCCGACGACCTCGATGTTGTTCCGGCCGTGCAGCGCCGCGATTTCGGCCGGCACCCCGCTGCCGACGACCTTGAACACCATCTCAGGATTCCGCTGGCGGATCAGCGGCCAGATCGCCTCGGCGAAGTAGCGCACGGCATCGACATTCGGAGGGTGAGCGTAGCCGCCCAGATAGGCGATGTGATTCCGCGCTGCGAAACCGGGTCCCAGCGGAACCGGATCGACGATCCAGGGGAAGACCCGGACGGTCGCGTCCGGGGCATGCAGGGCGAGGACATCCTTCTCGTAGTGGCTGTGGACAATCGTGACATCCGAGGAGACGGCACAGAAGATCTCGTATGCCTGTATCAGCCGCAGTATGCTCGGCGGCTTGGCGCAGCCATCGATCCCGGTCGCCCGGGCCTCACGGATGAAATGAAGGTCGGCCGGGTGGAATATCAGCCTCGCCTGCGGGGCGACTTCACGCACGAGCGGAATCAGTTTCGAGGCGCAGTAGTGCCGGAAGATGAACACCACATCGAACAGTTCGCCATGCTCGGCAAGGTACTCGCCCAGCGAGCGGTAGTGCGGACTGTAGATGGCCTCGACCCCGATGCGCTGTAACGGCGGCGTCAGAGTCCGGTCAAACCCAGAGGCATCCTGAGGCCAGAAGCTGACCTTGTAGCCGATGGCCTGGAACAACCTGATGAGCTCGACGGTGAACACCGAGCCCGCATCGTTGTCCGGATTTGGCGTCAGCGCATCGACGACGAGGACCCGCTTCGTGACACCACGCTCGCGCTCGCGCATCACGTCGACGCCGTCGGGGCGGTGCCCCTCGAGCCTGTCGCGCCAGCGCTTGCGCAGCTTCCTGAGGTTGGACACCTGATAGGCCTTCACGCCCTTGCGGATGTCTGTGCCCGAGGTCGCCCCCTCGAAATGCAGCACCATCGACCAGGGCTGCAGTACCACACGCCGCCCGGACGCCTGGATTCGGAAGGCGAGATCGACGTCTTCGGCATAGGCGACGTCGTACCAGGGATCGAAGCCGCCCATCTCCCACCACAGCTCGCGCCTGAGCAGGATGGACGCGCCGGAGATGTAGTCGACGTCGCGCAGATAGCTGAACTCCGGCCGCATCGGGTCCTGGTCGCGGCCATAATTCCAGGCCGAACCATCCCGCCAGACGATCCCGCCGGCCTCCTGCAGGCGGCCATTGCCGAAGATCAGCTTGGAGCCGACGAGTCCGATCGAGTCGTCACGCTCCAGCGTGTCGACGAGTTCGTCGAGCCAGCCCGGTAGGACGATCGTGTCATTGTTGAGAAAGACCAGGTACCGCCCCCTGGCCTCGACGGCGGCGCGATTGCAGTTGGCGATGAAACCGCCGTTGACGTCGCTGCGCGCCAGGACGACACCCGGGAGGCGGGATATCACCTCAGGCGTCGCGTCAGTCGAGGCATCGTCGGCGATGATGATCTCGAAACTGCGGCGTGGCTTCAGATCGGCCAGCGAATGCAGGCAGGCCATCGTCTGCGAAATGTTGTTGAAGACCGGAATGATGATCGAGACATCGGGGACAATGTCGGCCCCGACGGTCGCGCCCGCGAGCCGGTCCGACATCTCCGCGATCCAGGCCGCAATCTCCGCCTCCGACTGCGGCGGCGAGGGCGGCCGGCCCCCGTCCGGCACCAGACGATAGCGGCGGTAATACCTCTCGATCCGAACCATCACCTCGGGACCGAAAATGCTCTTTAGGAACGGGCCGACCGAGAACCACGGACCGCCTTCGGCGGGCTTGCCCGCGGCGAACCAGCGGAATGCCTCGTCGGCCGCCGTCAGCAAGTGACCGTTGCCCGAACCCGGCAGGTCGAAGTCGGGGTTCGGACGTGCGCCGGCCTTCCAGCCTGCCACGACATAATGGATCAGGGGCGCCGCATCGCGCTGCCCGCCCATATAGGTGCGGACATACCAGTCGCCGGCGAAGGAGGGATGCGGATCGCGGCCCTCGCGATGTCCCGCCATGACGTAATGGACCAGCGGATTGACTCCCGCCGCGCGCACATCCGGGTTGTGGTCCAGGTACCACTGCGCATCGAACAGCGGATGCGGCGAACGGGCTTCGGCGTGGCCGGTGGTCAGGTAATGCACAAGCGGGTTGATGCCGGACGCGCGAACGTCCGGATAGCGCTCAAGATACCA
>Ga0209909_100237_pt1 | contig 62822 bp, 65 predicted proteins | sample FECB22metaG_FD_188302 | JGI IMG/M metagenome (GOLD analysis project Ga0209909, IMG submission 188302) | Cyanobacterial communities from the Joint Genome Institute, California, USA - FECB-22 (SPAdes) (version 3) | ecosystem: Environmental > Aquatic > Thermal springs > Hot (42-90C) > Microbial mats...
CGATGATCAGCGCCGGGTGCTCGGCAGCGCTATCCGACACCGCGTCCCCGTCGATCAGCGCTTCGGCGAATACCGGCGTCGGTAATGCCTCGGGCGTCTCGGCCTCCTGCGCCGCGCCCGCATCGAGGAGCTTGCGCCGCCAGGTATAGATCAGCGCCGAAGAAATATCGTGACGGCGGCACACCTCGGCAACGCACGCGCCAGGCGCGAATGCCTCGGACAGGATCTGCAGCCGCTCTTCCTCACTCCACCGGCGGCGCCGTCGTTCCGGCCCCGAAAATACCGTCACCTGACCCATCGAACACTCCTAAGCACGCTCAAAAGAGCACGCTGAAGAGCGCTCACTACCCACCCACGCCAGGCGGCCCCCGCCGGATGGATACCATGCGCTCGGGCATCGGCCTGCCCTTGGGCTTGCGGCGATGGATGCGGCTCTTGAGCATGTTGGCCTTCAGCCATGCCTCGTTCTGGCTGCTGCGATAGGCGCTGTCTGCCCAGACATCGCCGGCGGTGGTGGCGGTGTCGATCACCCTGCGCACCTGGCGCCCGTCGCTGTCGGCTGCCGAGGTCACCGCAGCCTTGCGAATGAACCCGAAGCGTCGATCGATGCTGATATGCGACTTGTAGCCAAACACCGGCGTGGCGATCTGCGGCAGCGGCGTCCCATCGGGACGATGGCGGACCTTGCCCCCTATCTTCACCGTCCAGCGTGCATCGACATCCTTGCTCAGCCGCTCCAGGTGCTCCGCCAGCGAAAACAGGCTGCGGGGGTGCATCAAACCTCTCCGTCCAATGCACAGAGTGAATCAGATCATGGCCTCAATCGCGAGCGGTTTTTGCGGGTGTCCAGCTCTTTCGGGTGACGATCCGCGCGATCGGCGAGGCCGCAAGCCCCCGCGCCTCAGTCGCCCTCGAAATCCCCGGGCGTGCCCAGATGCGGGGCCTCGTGCGTGGCCCAGTCGGCGGTGTTGCTTGGCGGGGCGGGGGTGCCGGCCAGGCCGGGTTCGGCCGCGCCGGGCGCGCTCCGCAGCCGGTGAAGGTGCACCTTGGCGATCATGTTGGCGGTGATCGGGGCGGTAACGAACAGGAACAGCGAGACCAGCAATTCGTGGGTCGTCCACACGCCCTTGCCCAGCTGGAACCAGGCGATCGAGGCGAGGAGCAACGCCCCCAGGCCCAGCGTCGTCGCCTTGGTCGGGCCGTGGAGGCGCTCCATCAGCGAAGGCAGGCGCACCAGCCCCCAGCTGCCGATCAGGGCAAAGGCGGCGCCCAGCACGATCAGCGCGCTCACCAGCCACTCGGCCCAGGGTGCCGCCCCGCTCATTCGATGATATCTCCGCGCAGCAGGAACTTGGCATAGGCCACGGTGCCGACAAAGCCGACCATGGCGAGCAGCAGCGCGGCCTCGAAGGCGGTGCCGCTGCCATGGGCAATCCCGGCAAGCACGATGAGGCCGATGACATTGATCACCATGGTATCGAGCGCCAGGATCCGGTCAGCAAGCCCGGGCCCGCGAAACAGCCGCCACAGGTTCATCACCAGCGCAAGGCCAAGCGCGCCAAAGCCGAAGGCGAGCGCCGCCGTGATCACGCTCCCGCTCATGCGAAGATCCTCTTGAGCCGGGCCTCGTAGCGCGCCTTGACCGTCGCCACCGCCGCGGCCGAATCGGGCGCATGGAGCGCGTGGACGAGGAGATAGCGCCCGCAGGCCGAAATGTCGCAGGACACCGTCCCCGGCGTCAGGCTGATGGTGCCGGCAAACACGGTGATCGCCTCGGGGCTGGTCAATTCCAGCGGCACCGTGAGCCAGGCCGGGCGCAGTGCGTGGTTGGGCTTGAACAGGATGATCGCCGCGACCTCGAAATTGGCGACGACGATATCGCGCAGGACGAGGGCGAGATAGGCAAGGGCGGGAAGAAAGCGCACCCGCGGGCGCCCCGGCCACCAGGGCGCGGTGAAAAGCGGCACCGCCACCGCGATCACAAGGCCGAGAAAGATCGTGCCGAAGGTGAGGTCGTTGACCATCACCACCCACATCACCGCCAGCAAGGCGGAAAGGCCGGGGTGCGGGAGCAGGCGGGTCATGGCGTGTCCCTCCCCAGCACGGCGCGCGCGCTCGCCGCAGGATCGAGCACCTGGCGCGCGGCATCCTCGGCCAGCGCGCTCGCCCAGCCTGCCCCGGCGGCCAGCGCACCGAGCAGCGCCAGCGCCAGCACCGGGGCGAGCAGATCGGCGCGGGTGGCCGGTGCTGGCGGGCTATCCGCCTCGGGCGCGGTCTTCCAGAACACCGCGCTTCCCACCCGGGCAAAGCCGATGACGGCAATGAGGGTGGTGCCAAGGATCACCCCCCAGGCCCAGCCCCATTGCGGCTGGGCAGCCGCGGCCTTGAGGATCATGAGCTTGCCCAGAAAGCCCGAGAGCGGCGGCAGGCCGGCCACGGCGATCCCGGCGAGCAGGAAGGCAAGGCCCACCCCGGCGCGATCGGCAAAGGCGGGGCCGGGCGCGGCGCTGTCGGCAAAGGCGCCGCGCCGCCGCGCGGCAACATCGCCCACCAGGAACAGCGCGGCTGCCGCAAGGGTCGAATGGACGAGGTAGAACAGCCCCGCGCCAAGGCTGGCCACCTGCCAGCCCGAGACCGCGATCAGCAGCGTCCCGGTCGATCCGATCACGGCAAAGGCGGCCTGTTCGGCAAGGGCGCGGGCGACGAACACCCCGGCAAAGCCGATCACGGCGCTCAGCAGCGCGGCGGGCCACAGCCACGGCGCGGGCACGAAGGCGGCCGCCCCCGCACTTTCGCCAAAGACCTGCGGCACCACCCGGATGAGCGCATAGACGCCCACCTTGGTCATGATCGCAAACAGCGCCGCCACCGCCGGGGTGGCGACAGCATAGGTGCGCACCAGCCACAGGTGGAGCGGCGCCAGCGCCGCCTTCAGGGCAAAGACGCTCACCAGCAGCAGCGCCGCGATGCGCAGCAGGCCCTGGTCGGCCGGGGCGATGGCCGCCACCCGCGCTCCCATGTCGGCCATGTTGAGCGTGCCGGTGAGCGCATAGAGCAGACCGAGCGCGATCAGGAACAGCGCGGAGCCGACGAGGTTGACCACCACATATTGCACCCCGGCCTTGAGCCGCGCCGGCCCCTGCCCGTGCAGCATCAGGCCATAGGAGGCGATCAGCAGCACCTCGAAGAAGACGAACAGGTTGAAGAGGTCGCCGGTGAGAAAGGCGCCGTTGAGGCCCATCAGCTGGAACTGGAACAGGGCATGGAAATGCCAGCCCTTGCGATCGGCCCGGGTGATGATCGCGTGGACAAGCGCGATGAGACCGAGCGTAGCGGTGAGCACCAGCATGATCGCCGCCAGCCGGTCTGCCACCAGCACGATGCCGAAGGGCGCAGGCCAGTCCCCCAGCGCATAGGCACTGATGGTGCCATCCACGGCCCGGGCGAGCAGCGCCAGCGCCGCGGCCAGCATCAAGAGGCACGAAAGCGCCGAGATCGCAATGCCAAGCCGCCGCCGCCTGCGCATCACCAGCACCAGGGCCGGCGCGGCAAGCGCGGGGATGGCGACGGGCAGGATCGGCAGGTGATCGGCCAGCGTCATGCAGCTTCGCCCTCCCCGGCGCGCTCGGCCATGCCGTCCTGCGCGTCGCAGGGCACGATCGCGCCATCGACATGATCGCTGCCGGTTTCGAGGAAGCTGCGCAGCGCCAGGATCACCACCAGCGCGGTCATGCCGAAGGTGATGACGATCGCCGTCAGCACGAGCGCCTGGGGCAGCGGATCGGTGTATTGGCTCATGCCCTTGGCAAGGATCGGCGGGCGGGCCAGCACCAGCCGCCCGCTCGCAAACAGGAAGAGGTTGACCGCATAGGAGATGAGCGTGAGCCCGAGCACCACCTGGAAGGTGCGCGCGCGCAGCGCGAGATAGATGCCGCCGGCCACCAGCACGCCGATCGCGCTGGCCACGAGGAATTCGTAGGTCATGGCGCGCTCTCCCCGGCACCGGCGCCTTCAGCCTCGATCCGCGCGGCATGGGCGCGGGCGGCGCGCTGGGCGATGTGGCTGAGCTGGGCGAGCGCCAGCATCACCGCACCGAAGACGGTGAGGAACACCCCGGCATCGAAGGCCATGGCGCTCGCCAGCTCGAATGTCCCGATCAGCGGAAGGGAGAAATAATCGTAGGCCGAGGTGAGGAAGGGCGCGCCGAGCACCATGGCGGCAAGCCCGGTGCCCATCGCCACCAGCACGCCCCAGCCGATCATCTGGTGTTCGCCAAAGCGCTTGCGCGCATCCGACCAGTCGAACCCGGCGGCAAGATACTGGACGAGGAAAGCGATCGCCACCACCAGTGCGGCGATGAAGCCCCCGCCCGGCTGGTTGTGGCCGCGCAGGAAGAGGTAGATGCCCACGGTCAGCGTCAGCGGCAGGATGATGCGGCTGGCGGCGAGCAGCATCATCGGGTGGCGCTCGGGCGAATGGGGCATGTCCTCGCGCCAGGCCCTCAGGCGCGCGCCCGCCGCACCGCGCGCGGTGGTGTCGAGCAGGGCATAGATCGTGAGACCCGCAATCCCCAGCACGATGATCTCGCCCAGCGTGTCGAAGGCGCGGAAATCGACGAGGATGACGTTGACGACATTGGTGCCGCCCCCGCCGGGCTTGGCATTGGCCAGGTGCCAGGCCGAGATGCTCTCGACCGGCGCGCGGGTGAGCATGGCATAGGCAAGCCCGCCAAAGAGCGTGCCGCCCAGCACCGCCAGCGCTCCGTCGCGCCAGCGCCGCGGCGCGCCCGAGAGGCGCGGCGGGGACTTGGGCAGGAGATTGAGCGCGAGGAGGAGCAGCAGCACCGTCACCACCTCGACCGAGATCTGCGTGAGCGCGAGATCGGGGGCGGAGAGTTCGACAAAGGCCAGGCTGATGACAAGGCCGATGACGCTGACATGGATCAGCACGGCAAAGCGCTGGCGCGCCGCGTTCACCACCGCGGCGCAGGCCGCGAGAAGCAGCGCCCAGGCGATCACCGCCGGGAGCGGCGCGGCAAGCCCGGGCCGGCTGCCTGCAAGCGCACCGCCGCCGGTGAGCGCGCCCTCGATCACCAGCGCCAGTGTCACCGCAAAGACCGCGAGCAGCATCCGCTGGAGCGAGGGGGTGTGGAGCGCCACGATTCCCTTGCGCACCCAGCGATCGGCAAAGGCAAGGGCGGCCTCGAACAGGCGCTTGGCATCGGGGAGCGGCGCGCGCTCCCACAGGGCCAGCAGCACGCCATGGCGCCAGAACAGGAGGGCGCCGCCCCCGAGCGCGACCAGGCTGAGCACCAGCGCGAGGTTGACCCCATGCCACAGCGCAAGATCAAGCTCAGGGGGCGACCCGCCCGTCACCGCCGCTGTCACCGCGGCGACCAGCGGGCCGGCCAGCGCCATCGGCATGAGGCCGAGCAGCACCGCCAGCGTGGTGAGCAGCGCCGGGGCGGCGATGAGGCCCATGCCCGGATCGTGGGCGCGGGCGTGGGGCTCCGCCTCGCGCGGGGCGCCGAAGAACTGGTGGGCAACGAGCCGCAGCGAATAGGCGGCGGAAAAGGCTGCGCCCAGCGTCGGCAGCAGCGGCAGGAGCCAGACGGCATTGGGGGCGGCAAACGCGATCGCCTCTGTCAGCATCAGCTCCTTGGAGATGAACCCGCCGAGCGGCGGCACCCCGGCCATCGAGGCGGCGGCGAGGGTGGCAATGAGCGCGGTGATCGGCATGGCCTTGGCGAGCCCACCCAAACGGCGGATGTCGCGCGTGCCGGCCTCGTGCTCGACGATGCCGGCGCCCATGAACAGCGCGGCCTTGAAGGCGGCATGGTTGAGGATATGGAGCACCGCCGCCAGCGCCGCGGCCTCAAGGCTCGTCCCTAGCAGCATCACCAGCATGCCGAGCTGCGAAATGGTGGAATAGGCGAGGATCGATTTGAGATCGTGGCGGAACAGCGCCACCGAGGCGCCAAGGATCATCGTGACGAGGCCCACGCTGGTGACCGTCACCGTGTAAAGCTCGGTCCCGGCGAGCACCGGCCACAGCCGCGCCAGCAGGAACACGCCCGCCTTCACCATGGTGGCCGAGTGCAGATAGGCGCTCACCGGCGTGGGTGCGGCCATGGCGTGGGGCAGCCAGAAATGGAAGGGAAACTGGGCTGACTTGGTGAAGCAGCCGATAAGGATAAGGCCAAGCGCGAGCGGATAGAGCGGCGCCGCGCGCACCGCCGCGCCGCGCGCGAGGATCGTGGCCAGGTCGAAGGATCCGGCAAGAAGGCCAAGCAGCACCAGCCCGCCGATCAGCGCCAGCCCGCCGCCGCCGGTGATCGCCAGAGCCAGCCGTGCGCCCTGCCGGGCTTCGGGCCTGTGCTGCCAGAAGCCGATGAGGAGGAAGGAGGCAAGGCTGGTCAGCTCCCAGAATACCAGCAGCAGCAGGACATTGCCGGCGATCACGATGCCCAGCATCGCCCCCTGGAACAGCATCAGGCTGGCAAAGAAGCGCCCGCTCGCCTCGCCCGGATAGAGGTAGAAATGGGCATAGAGCGCAACGAGCAGGCCAATGCCGAGGATGAGGGCGGCAAACATCAACCCCAAGGGATCGACCATCAGGGCAAGATCAAGCCCGAGGCTCGGCACCCAGTCCCAGCGCGCCTGCATCACCGCGCCGGAAAGCACGGCAGGGGCAAGACTGCCAAGCAGCGCTAGGCCGAGCGCGCTTGCTGCAGCGGCAAGGCCCGAATGCACCGCGCGCGTGGCCCCGCCGACCAGCGCGATGGCAAGCGCCGCGGCAAAGGGCAGCACCAGCAGCGTTGCAAGCATTGCGGCGATTGCCATGGGCGGCCCGGGCGCTCCCTTGAAGGGTGGAACTCTGCTGCGAAAAAGGGCGCATCCGCGCGCCCCCCAAGCGGCATAGACGCGCGGGCGCCGCCTTTACAACCCTTGGCGCAAGCGCGCGGTTCCCGCCACGAGGGGCGGGGCCTATTCGCCCTCGAATTGCATCAGCGCGCTCACCGTGATCCCCGCCGCGCGCAGGCGTTCGGCCCCGCCGAGGTCGGGAAGGTCGATCACGAACAGCGCATGGGTGACCTCGGCTCCGGCCTTGCGCAGCAGCTCGGCCGAGGCAAGCGCGGTGCCACCGGTGGCGATGAGGTCATCGACAATCACCACCTTCTGCCCCGGTTCGATCGCGCCCGGATCCATCTCCAGCCGGTCGGTGCCATATTCGAGCGCATATTCGATCCCGATGGTCTCAACCGGCAGCTTGCCGGGCTTGCGCACCGGCACGAAGCCAAGGCCGAGCTGCACCGCCACCGCGGCGCCGAAGATGAAGCCGCGCGCCTCCATCCCGGCGATCTTGTGCGCCCCCGCACCCCCGACGCGCGCGGCAAGGTGATAGACAGCGGCGGCCATGCCCTGGTGATGGCCAATGAGCGTGGTGATGTCGCGGAACATGATGCCGGGCTTGGGAAAGTCCGGCACGGTGCGCACCAGCGCCTTGAGTTCATCAGCAGTCAGATGCGGCGCGCTCATGTCTGGTCAAAGCCCCTTGCCTGGCGCCTTCAAAGCAGAGCGCCCCGCCATCTGCAAGCGATGACGGGGCGCCAATGGTGCTGCGGGCGGATGGAATCAGCCCTTCCTGGGCTTCATCCCGGCCCAGATCTGCTTGTAGCTCAGGAAGGCCAGCGCCGTGGCGAAGAGCAGGAAGCCGAGCACGAACCAGCCGGTCTGCTTGCGCTCGATCAGCGAGGGCTCAGCCGTCCAGGTCAGGAAGGCGGCGACATCCTCGGCCATCTGCGGGATCGTCGCCTTGGTGCCATCGGCATAGGTCACCTGCCCATCGATCGCCAGCGGCGGCGGCATGGCGATGTTGACGTTGGGGAAGTGCTTGTTGAAGTACAGCCCGGTCGGCGTCTCGAAGCCGACCTTCCTGGCCTTCTCCGGGTCAGGCTCGCCATAGCCGGTGAGCAGCGCGTAAATGTAGTTCGAACCATCGTGGCGCGCCTTGGCCATCAGCGAAAGATCGGGCGGAATGGCATTGTTGTTCGCCGCCGCCGCCGCGATCGCGTTGGGATAGGGGCTGGGGAAATAATCGGTCGGCTCGCCCGGGCGGGTGGTCGCCTCGCCGGTCGCAGGATCGATGCCCGGCACCGTCCAGGTCGCGGCTTCGGCATCGACCTCGGCATCGGTGTAGCCCAGCTGCTTGAGGTTGCGGAAGGCGACGAACTTCAGGCTGTGGCAGGCCGCGCAGACCTCCTTGTAGACCTGATAGCCGCGCTGGAGCTGGGCCACGTCCCACTTGCCCAGCGGCCCCTCGAAGGAGAAGCCACCTTCCGGCCCTTCGCCATGTTCGTAGAAGGCATAGGAGGGCTGCTGCTCCGGCGCCGGGCCGAAGGCGAGGTTGTAGGCACCGGGCAGGAGCGACCACAGCACCAGCACCGCGGTGATGGCGAGGCCTGCAAGGATGCCGCCGAGACGAATGGTCATGTCCGAACTCTTTCTCGTTGTCGGGTCGGATGGGCGAGGAAGGCCCGGCCGATCACTCGGCCGGTTGCAGCGAACCTTCGGGAAGGGCGCCGGGGGTGCCCGCATCGGCAATGCCGGCGCGCGGCTCTGCCGGTGCCTTGTCCTTGCCGAGCACCGCTTCGGTGATCGAGAAGGGCAGGGGCTTGGGCACCTCGATCTGGCTGACGATCGGCAGGATCACCAGGAAGTGGAGAAAATAGTAGGCCGTCGCCACCTGGCTGATGATCACATAGGGCTCTTCTGCCGGAGCGCCGCCGCAGATGAACAGCGCGATCATCGCCGGGATCAGGCCGAACCAGAAGAACTTGCGGAACAGCGGGCGATAGTGGCCCGAGCGCACCGGGCTCTTGTCGAGCCACGGCAGGAAGAACCACAGGAGGATCGCGCCGAACATCGCGATCACGCCGAGGAGCTTGGCCGGGATCAGGGTGATGCCGGTGAAGGGGATGGTAAGATCGCCGGTGAAGGCGCGCAGGATGGCGTAGAAGGGCCAGAAATACCACTCGGGCACGATATGCGCCGGGGTCGAGAGCGGGTTGGCCTCGATATAGTTGTCCGGATGGCCCAGCGCATTGGGCAGGAAGAACACCATCACCGAGAACAGGATCAGGAACACGCCGAGCCCGAAGCCATCCTTGGCGGTGTAATAGGGGTGGAAGGGCACGGTGTCCGATTCCTGCTTCACCTCGACCCCGGTGGGGTTGGACGAGCCGGGGATGTGCAGCGCCCAGATGTGCAGGATGACGACGCCGGCGATCACGAAAGGCAGCAGGAAGTGCAGACTGAAGAAGCGGTTGAGCGCGGCATTGTCCGGGGCAAAGCCACCCAGCAGCCACACCTGCAGCGGCTCGCCCACCAGCGGGATGGCGCTGAACAGGCCGGTGATCACCTGCGCCCCCCAGAAGCTCATCTGCCCCCAGGGCAGCACATAGCCCATGAAGGCGGTCGCCATCATCAGGAGGAAGATCACCACGCCCAGGAGCCAGATCATCTCGCGCGGGGCCTTGTAGGAGGAATAGAAGAACCCGCGGAAGATGTGCAGATAGACGACGATGAAGAAGAAGCTCGCCCCATTGGCATGGGCATAGCGCAACAGCCAGCCGTAGTTGACGTTGCGCATGATGTGCTCGACCGTGCCGAAGGCGACCTGGGCATTGGCGGCATAGTGCATCGCCAGCACCACCCCGGTGACGATCTGGAGCATCAGGCAGAACCCGGCGAGCACGCCGAAATTCCACATGTAGTTGAGATTGCGCGGCACCGGGTAGCCGGCACCCACCGCGTTGTACACCAGCCGCGGCAGCGGCAGCTTCTCGTCCAGCCACTTCATCAGCGGCGTCTTCGGTTCGTACTGCTTGGCCCAGGCGAAACTCATGGCGCTCTCTCGGGTTGGTGTGGTCGAAACGGGCCGCTGTCTGCCCGCATGGCAGTTACGCAGGATCAGCCCACGCGGATGACGGTATCGGACGTGAAGGTGTAATCGGGCACCTTGAGGTTGAGCGGCGCAGGGCCCTTGCGGATGCGCCCGGCCACATCATAGTGCGAGCCATGGCAGGGGCAGAAATAGCCGCCGAACTCGCCCTTGTTCTCGCCCTCGGCCGCGCCCAGCGGCACGCAGCCCAGATGGGTGCACACCCCCATGGTGACGAGAACGTCCTCGTGTCCCGGCTTGGTGCGTTCGGCGAGGGTGGCCGGATCGCGCATCGGCGCGCCGTCATCGGCCTTGGCCTTGGCGATCTCCTCGGCGGTGAGCCGCTTGACGAACAGCGGCTGCTTGCGGAACACCGCCTTGATCGCCTGGCCGGGCTGGATCGCGCTGACATCGACTTCGGTGGTGCTGGCCGCAAGCACATCGGCTGAGGGCGCCATCTGGCTGATCAGCGGGATCAGCACCGATGCTCCGCCCACGCCCGCAGTGCTGAGCGCGGCAATGTGGATCCAGTCGCGGCGACGCACGCCTTCTTGGCTTTCATGGTCGGTGGTCACGGCCGTGTCAGTCGCCATCGTGTCTTATCCTGCTCGCTACGCCGCGCCGGAATTGAGCCCCGCGCGGCCTGGTGTCCTGTTGCGGGGCCTTGCCTGGCCCCCAAGCCCGATCCGTCGATTGATCCCTGTCCCAGACCCGGCGGGCAAAGGCTTGCGCACCTGGCCAGAAACTCGGGGCGCGCAATTAACGGCAATCCGGCGAGATTCCAACCGTGTTTTAAGCAAGGCCCGTTCGCCGCCATGCAAGCGGCCATCAGGGCAGGGCTATCATGCTGATTTGCCTGCCATAATTGGCCGCGCCTCGGTGGCTTGCGCGCCTGTGCGAATGGTAACGCGCGACCTCGGCAAAAGTATCCCGGGCAAGATCGTCAACCTTGCCGATCCCCGCCGCGGCGAGCTCGGCGCCGACAAAGCCGGGCAGGTCGAAGTGCCAGCGCGCCATGCCATCGCGGTGGGGCGCCGGGGCAAAGAAGCGCGCGGCCCCGGCGGCAAAATGGGCGCGAAAAGGGGCATCGACCTCATAGCTCGGCTGGGCGATGGTCGGCCCGATCGCGGCACGGATGCGCGCGCGGCGTGCCCCCAGCGCCTCCATCGCCGCCACGGTGTTGGCGATCACCCCGCCCACCGCCCCGCGCCAGCCGGCATGGGCAGCGCCGACCACCCCGGCCTCAGGGTCAGCCAGCAGCACCGGGGCGCAATCGGCGGTGAGGATGCCGAGCACCACCCCGCGGCGCCGCGTCACCACCGCATCGGCGACCGGGCGGCCTGCGGCATCATCGGGCCAGGGTTCATCAACCACCACCACATCGCTCGAATGGACCTGGTGCGGGGCGGCAAGCACTCCGCCGGGGCAGATCGCCGCCGCCGCCGCGGCGCGCAGCCGGGTGATCGCGCCCGCATCCCCCGGCCCGCCGAAGCCGAACTGGTGCGCGCCCCCGGCGCTGCCGAAAAAGCCGTGGGGCACGTCCGCCAGCAGCGGCGCGGTCTCGATCGCAAAGCCGCTCACGCTAGGCTTCCAGCGAGCGGCTGACCTGCTCGAAGGTATCGCGCGAGAGCTTGCCCGCGGCCATGATCCGCTCGAGCTCGGCGCGCATCAGCGCGGCCCGGCCCGGCTCGATCCGCTGCCAGCGCCCGAGCGCGGGGACGAAGCGCGCCGCGGTCTGCGGGTTGATCGGATCGAGCGCGAGGATGACATCGGCGATGATGCGATAGCCCTCGCCGCTCGGCGCATGGAAGGCCTTGGGATTGCCGGCAAAGGCCATGTGGAGCGCGCGCACCCGGTTGGGGTTCCTGAGAGTGAAATCGGGATGCCCGGCGAGCGCGCGGACATGATCGATCACCTGCGGGTGGAGCGAGAGCGCCTGGAGCGAGAACCACTTGTCCACCACCAGCGCATTGTCGCGGTAGCGCGCGTAGAAATCGGCCAACCGGCTCTCGCGCTCGGGGCAATCGAGCCCGGCAAGCACCATCAGCGCGCCCTGGCGGTCGGTCATGTTGTCGGCCGCATCATACTGGGCGGCGGCAAGCGCGGCGGCGGCGGCGGGATCGGCAGCGGCGATGAGGCCAAGGGCGATGGTCTTGACCTTGCGCGCCCCGCGCCCGGCCGGATCCTCGCGCGGCACCGCCGAAGCCCGGGCATGGAGCGCGCGCAGCTCGCCGCCAAGCGCCGCGGCGATCGCGGCCTTGAGGCCCTCGCGCGCGGCGTGGATCGCGCCGGGATCGGCCTTGCGCGCGCCCACGGCCATGGCCTCGAACAGATAGGTCTCGGACGGCAGCAGCAGCAATTCGCCGCGCATCGCATCATCGAGCGCATTGTCGGCAAGGCTGGAGGCAAAGGCGGCGATGATCGCCGCCTCGCCCGCGGCCTGATCGTCGGGCGCCAGCGTCCCTGCGGCAAGGCCGACAAGATGGGCCACGGCCAGCTCCTGCAGGGCTTCGGAACGGGCGAAGGGATCATCATCATGCGCGGCGAGGAACACGAGGTCCTCGCGCGCAAGTGCGCGCTCGATGATCACCGGGGCGGTAAAGCCGCGGTTGATCGAGACCACCGGATCGGGCCCGGCAAGCGGCAGATCGAAGCTCTGCTCAGCCTCCTCGAGCACGACCAGCCGCTCCTCCCCCAGCGCGCCGCGGCGCGAATGGACGGCGAGCTTGAGCGGGATCGGCATCGGCTGCTTGTGCGGCTGGCCGGGCGTGGGCGGCACGCTCTGGCGCAGGGTGAGCCGCAGCCGGTCGCCCTCGACTTCCTGCGAGACGGCCACGCGCGGCGTGCCGGCCTGGCTGTACCACAGGCGAAAGCGGGACAGGTCTATCCCGGCCCCGTCCTCGATCGCCTTGACGAAATCCTCGCAGGTCGCCGCCTCGCCATCATGGCGCGCGAAATAGAGATCGCAGCCCGCGCGGAACCGCGCCTCGCCCACCATGCTGCGCATCATGCGGATCACCTCGGCCCCCTTGTTGTAAACGGTGGCCGTGTAGAAATTGCTGATCTCGCGGTAGGAATCGGGTCGGATCGGGTGGGCGAGCGGCCCGGCATCCTCGGGGAACTGGGCGGCGCGCAGGATCCGCACGTCCTCGATGCGCTTGACCGCCTCGCCGCGCATGTCCTGGCTGAAGAGCTGGTCGCGCAGCACGGTGAAGCCTTCCTTCAGCGAAAGCTGGAACCAGTCGCGGCAGGTGACGCGGTTGCCCGACCAGTTGTGGAAATATTCGTGCGCGATCACGCCTTCGACCGCGTCGAAATCGGCATCGGTGGCGGTGTCGGGATCGGCCAGCACATATTTGGTGTTGAAGATATTGAGGCCCTTGTTCTCCATCGCCCCCATGTTGAAATCGGACACGGCAACGATGTTATAAAGATCAAGGTCATATTCGCGCCCGAACACCTCCTCGTCCCACTTCATCGCGCGGTGGAGCGATTCGAGCGCGTGATCGGTGCGGGCCAGGTCCTCCTTGCGCACCCAGATGTTGCATGTGACCACCCGGCCCGAGCGGGTGGTGAAGGGTTTGGTGTTCGCCACCAGATCGCCCGCCACCAGGGCAAAGAGATAGGACGGCTTGGGCCAGGGATCGTGCCATTCGGCCCAATGCGTGCCATCGCCATTGTCCCCTTCGGCGATCTTGTTGCCATTGCACAGAAGCACCGGGAAGGCGGCCTTCTCGCCGCTCATCCGCACCCGATAGACCGAGAGCACATCGGGCCGATCGGGAAAGAAGGTGATGCGGCGAAAGCCTTCGGCCTCACACTGGGTGCACAGCATCCCGTTCGAGGCATAAAGGCCCATCAGCTGGGTGTTGGCGCTGGGGTCGATCGCGGTCGTGATGGTGATGAGGTGGCTCTCGCCGCGCAGGGGCACGATGCAATCGCCCCCGTCCATGTGCCAATCGACCGGCGCGCCATCGACCAGCACGCCGAGCGGGGCAAGGCCATCGCCGTTGAGGCGGATGGTTTCGGCCCGATCGGCCCGGGCGTTGCGTTGCACCGTCAGCTCGGCCTCGACCCGGGTGTGGGTGAGCCCGAGCGCGAAATCGAGCCTGACCTCGGGCACCAGCCAGGGGAAGGGGCGATAATCCTCGCGCCGGATCACCGGCGGCTCGTGCGGGGTGGGGGCGGCATCGGCCAGTTCGGGGCCGGCCTCTGGGGCGATGGGGGGCGTGGTGATGTCCATATGCGCCGATTTAGGTTGATTCGCCGCGCGGTCCAATCTTTAGCTTGTGGCCCATGGGCGCGCTCATGATCTTCGGCCTCGGCTACACCGCCACGCGCATCGCCCAGGCGATGGCCCGGCAGGGCTGGCGGGTGCGCGCCACGGGCCGCGCGGGTGACATTGCCTTTGCCGATCGCAGCGCGGTGCTGGCGGCGCTGGCCGAGGCGAGCCACGTGCTCTCCTCGGTCCCGCCCGATCGGGCAAGCGGGGCCGATCCGGTGCTCGCCGCCTATGGCGAGAGCCTCGACGGCAAGGCGCTGTTCTACCTCTCCTCCACCGGGGTCTATGGCGATCGCCAGGGCGCCTGGGTGGACGAGGCCGCCCCCACCATCGCCGAGCAGGGCGAGGGGCGCCGCAACGCCCGGGCCGAGGCGGATCTGGCCTGGCTCGGCCGCAGCGCGCGGGTGTTCCGCCTGCCTGGCATCTACGGGCCGGGGCGCAGCGCGCTCGACCGGGTGCGCGCCGGCGCGGCGCGGCGGATTGCCCTGCCCGGGCAGGTGTTCAGCCGCGTTCATGTCGATGACATTGCCAGCGCCGTCGCCGCGGCGCTGGCGCAGGATGCGCCCGCCGGGGCCTACAACCTGGGCGATGACCTGCCCTGCAGCGGCAATGAGGTGACCGAACATGCCTGCCGCCTGCTCGGGGTGGAGCCGCCGGCGCTCGAGACGCTGGATGAGGCGCAGCTCTCCCCCATGGCGCGCGGCTTTTACATGGAGAACCGCCGCATCGCCAATGGCAAGGCCAAGCGGGTGCTGGGCTGGCGCCTGCGCTATCCCACCTATGTCGAGGGCCTCGCCGCGCTGCGCGAGGGCTGAACGGCGCGCCTTCAGCCGCGCTGGCGCGCCCTCAGCGCCAGCCCCATGCCGATCAGCGCCAGCGCCATGCCCGCCGATGACAGCCCATCCCAGCGGAAGCCCTCGAACAGGGTGGAAAGCAGCATCGCCACCGCCACTGTGAGGATGCCGTTATAGGCGGTGCGCCCGGCGCCGATCTCGCGCACCAGATTGTAATGCAGCGGGAAGGTGACGACCGAGCCGATCAGCGCAAGATAGGCGGTGCCGGCCCAGAAGCGCCACGCGCCGGGCACCACCGGCGGGCCGGCCAGAACCAGCGCATAGGCAAGATCGAACAGCGTGCCATAGAACATCGCCCAGGCCAGCAGGCTCACCATCGGCACGCCGCGCCCGGTGGGATTGGCCTGGATGACATTGGCGATCGAGGCGGCGAGCATCCCCCCCACCGCAAGGGCAATGCCCAGCGCAACATCGCCGCCGAGCGGGGCGGCGCGCCATTCGTGCACCAGCAGCATGGCCACCCCGGCAATCGCCACCAGGCTTCCGGTGATGAAGCCGCCCGCCACCTTCTCCCCCAGAAACAGGCGTGCAAACAGCGCATTGGGCACCATCAGCAGCGCAAACATCACCGCCACGATGCCGGAGGTGATGTGCGCCTCGGCGTGATAGACGAACAGGAAATTGCCGGAAAACTGGGCGATGCCGACCATCAGGGCGAGCAGGTGTTCATGCCGGCCAAGCCGCAGCCGCCGGCCCATCGCCGCGGCAAGGGCAAAGAGCGCCGGAGTGGCGATGGCAAAGCGGTAGAACACCCCCCAGGGCGCGGGCACCCCGGCGATCTGCCCGGTGATGACGAACCAGGTCGATCCCCAGATCGCCCCGGTCAGCACGAAGGGGATCAGCACCCGGGGGCTGAGCATCGAGGGGGTGGCAGGGGCGGCCGGAGCGCTCACAGGGCAGCGATCGCCTTGCCCAGCGCCTCGGCGTCCTCGCTGCGCGTGTTCCAGGCGGTGACGAAGCGGGCGGCCTCGGCGCCCCAGTCGTAGAAGGCAAAGCCGGCGGCGCGCAGGGCCTCGCGTTCTGCCGGGCTGAGGCGCACGAACACCTCGTTGGCCTCGACCGGGTGGAGCAGGCGCGCGCCGCAGCCGCTCGCCACCTCGCGCGCGGCGGCATTGGCGTGGGCGGCATTGGCGAGCCACAGATCGCCCTCGAGCATGGCGAGGATCTGCGCGGCGAGATAGCGCCCCTTGCATTGCAGGTGCCCGGCGCGCTTGCGGCGATAGCGCACCTCATCGGCGCGCGCGGGATCGAACAGCACCACCGCCTCGGCCCCCATCGCGCCGTTCTTGATGAAGCCGAAGGCAAGGCTGTCCACCGGCCCGGCGGCGGCGCGCGCGGCGTCTTCGGCGCTGGTGCCAAGGAAGGCCGCGGCATTGGCAAAGCGCGCCCCGTCCATGTGCAGGCCAAGCCCGCGCGCGCGGGCGAAGGCGCCGAGCGCGGCGAGCGCATCGGGCCGATAGGTGCGGCCATATTCGCTCGCCTGGGTGATGGCGATGGCATGGGGCTGCACCTGGTGCACGTCCTTGCGGATCGGATCGATCAGCGCGGCGATGGCCTCAACCGTCAGCATCGCCCCCTCGCCCTCGGCCAGCATCAGCTTGGCGCCGTGGAGGAAGAAGCCGGGCGCCCCGCCTTCGTCAACCTCGATATGGGCCTCGCGGTGGCACACCACGCCGCCATGGGGCGGGCATAAAGTGCCGAGCGCGAGGCAATTGGCAGCCGTGCCGCTTGCCACCCACAGCGCCGCGCATTCGCGCGCGAACAGCGCCGAGAAGCGTTCGTCGAGCGCGCGCGAGAGCGCATCGCCATCATAGGGCTGATCGGGCGCATCGGCGGCGCGCATCGCCTCCCACACGCGGGGGTGGACGCTCGCGGCGTTGTCGGACAGGAAGGGCTTGAGGCGGGTCATGCGCGCAAGGCCTCTAGCGGTGCGCGCCGCCAAGGCAAGCCGGGAGCACGCCGCCATGGACGAAACGCGCACAGACCTGACAATCACGCACCACCCGCAGGGCCGCGGCGGGCGCTATGTCGCGGTTCTGGCCGGGGCCGCGCCGCAAGGTCATCTCGCGTGGGAACCGGGCGCGGCGCAGCGCGGCCAGCCGGTGCGGATCGCCACCCACACGCTCGTGCCGCGCGCGATCGGCGGGCGCGGGGTGGCGGGGGCGCTGGTGGCGCGGCTGGTGGCCGATGCCAAGGCCCAAGGCTTCCTCATCCGCCCGCAGTGCTCCTATGTCGCGCGCAGGCTGGCCGAAAGGCCGGATTGGGCGGCGCTCATCGCCTGATCGGCAGGCCCCGCGCGCCTTGCCGCGGGGGCGGCGGCGGTGATGGTCTCCAGGATCGCGGCGCGCAGGCCCCGCGCTTCGGCCAGCGCCAGCCCCGGAATCGCCAGCGTCCCCCCGGCAAGCCCGAGATGGAGCGTGGCATAGCCGCGCCAGCGCCCGAGCGGGCCCTGCGCGATCTCGGCCGTATGGAGCCGCGCGCGCTTGGCAATGCGGGTGGTGGGCGACAGGAAGCCGGTGGTGGTGACGATCTGGTCGCCATCGATCCCGTGGCGGCGAAACTCCCAGGCATAAAGGTTGAGCCCGGCGAGCATGACCGCAAGGCCGAGCACGATGAACGACAGGCCGAAGGACGCATGGAGCGCCACCGGCACGGCGATGAGCGCGAGCGCGCCCGATTGCAGCAGGATGCTGTCGGCAAGGTGGCGCCGGCTGGCGCGGTGCCAGGCCAGCTCCGGCCCGGGCAGGCGGTATCCGGCCGCCTCGGCAATCGCGCCGATCTCCGCCATCCGCGCGAGCGGGGCGACCATGTGGTTCTCGCTGCCGAAATCCTGCGCCAGGCTGACAAAGCGCAGATCATGCCAGCCGAAGCGATAGCGCAGCGGCCCGGTGCCGATCACCAACGCCTGCACCCGGTGGCACGGCATCACCACATCGGTGCGGGTGAAAAGGCCGCGCTGGCGGCGAAAGCCGCGCGGGCTGAGGCTCAAGACAAAGCCCCAGTCGCGCACGAAGCTGCGCGCCACCCCGGTGGCAAAGCCGATCAGCGCCAGGCCCATCAGCCCGGCGATTATGGCGGCGGCCTGCGCATAGGGGCCGAGCCGGGCGATGGTGCTGCCCTGCCGCTCGATCCAGCCGCGCCACAATTCGACATTCCACACATCGATGCCGCTGACATTGTCGAGATATTGAAGAAGGCCGCCCAGGGCGGCGAAGATGGCCAGCGAGAACTCGAACAGGCCGAGCGTGAGGAGCCGCCGCGGCCCCATGGCAAGAAGCACCTGCTCGCCGGCTTCGCCCTCGGCCGCGCCAGCGGCGCGCGGCCCCTCGCCAAGCGCGCCCTCGCGCCGCGCGCGCACCAGCTGGCGCAGGCGCTCACCCTCGGCGGCGCTGAGGTATTCGAGCTTGATGTCCTCGGCCCCGCCCGCCCCGGTCTCGAACCTGACCGCCACCAGCCCCAAGAGGCGCGGCACCAGCCTTGCCTCGAGGCTCACGTCCTGGATGCGCTCATAGGGCACCGCGCGCGCAGTGCGGCTGATGAGCCCGCGCTCCACCCGGATATCGGCAGGGCCGATGGTGTAGGTCAGCCGCCGCCAGGCAAGATAGCGCGCCAGCGTGCCCACCAGCACCGCGGCAAGGCCAACGCCGAGCGCAACCGCCACCCGGCTGCCCGAGCCGATCCCGGAAAAGGCGATCGCCACCGCCGGCAGGATCGCCTCGCGCAGGCTGGAAAGCGCGCCGATCACCACGCCAAGCGGCGCGGTGCGCTGCGCGGTGGGGGCGCTCACAGCTCTTCCCGGCGGATATGGGCGCGGATCGCCTCGCGCATCGCCCGCGCGGTCTCCTCGGCCAGGCCCGGCAGGGCGACGCTGGCATTGTGCGTGCCCGCGGTGTGGAGCGTGAGCGTGGCGATGCCGAACAGGCGTTCGAGCGGCCCCTGGCTCACGTCGATATGCTGCACCCGGCTGAAGGGCACGATCGTGTCGGAATGCCACAGCACCCCGCGCACCACCCGCAGCCGGTCTGCGCCGAGGTGATAGCCGCGCGCCTGCCAGCGCCGCAGCGGCACGCGGATGACGAGCACCAGCGCCACCACCAGCACCGCCCCGGCGATCAGCCCCGGCGGCAGCAGCGCCGCATCGCGCAGTGCCGCCTCGATAACCAGCGCGGCCAGCAGCGCGGGGATCGCGGCGAGCAGCGCCTCGATCCGCAGCGCATGGGCATAGTGGGGGTGGAGCCGGGTGAGCGCGGCCTCATCCGCAGCGGCGGCAAGGCGCGGCGCGGCCTTGGCCTCGGCATCAGGGGACGCGGCGGCGGGGGCGTGATCCATGGTGCCTTAGATGCGCAACACAGTGTCGCCGCGCAAGCGCTTTTGCCCGCCCCTGCCTTGCCGCGGCAATCCTAACGCAATTGGCAGGGCGACGCGCGCCCCAAGCGCCCCTAAAACCGCCAGGGCCATCCCAGCAAAAGAGCCCATGCCATGATGATCCTGCATTCGAGCCTCGGCCCCAACCCCCGCCTCTTGCGCATGTTCCTGATCGAGAAGGGGCTTGAGGAAGGGCGCGATTTCACCCGCATCCATTATGACATCATCGCCGGCGAGAACCGCAGCAACCAGGCCTATCTCGCCAAGAACCCGCTCGGCACCATGCCGATGCTCGAGCTTGATGATGGCACCTGCCTCACCGAAAGCTGGCCGATCTGCGAATATGTCGAGGAACTCCACCCCGACCCCAACCTCTTTGGCACGTCGCCGGTGGAACGGGCCGAGGTGCGCAAATGGGCGCGGCTGTTCGATCAGGAAGTGGTGGTGCCGATGACCATGGGCTTTCGCGCCACCACCGGCCGGCCGATGTTCGCGCCGCGCATGGCGGTGGTCTCGCCCGAGGCCGGGGCCGAACTCTTTGCCATGGCCGATGCCAAGTGGCGGATGTTCGATGGCTTCCTCGGCGCGCGCGACAACATCGCGCTCGGCCGTTTCACCTTTGCCGATCTTCTCATCTTCGCCTTTGCCCATTTCGGCTTCACCGTCGGCTGGAAGCTGCCCGAGGGGACGGACAATCTCGCCCGCTTCGTTGCAACCCACAACCAGCGGCCCTGCGCGGCGGTGTGGCAGCAAGCCGAATGAGGGGCGATCTTGCTGGCAAGGTGGCGATCGTCACCGGCTGCGCGAGCGGCATCGGCGCTGCGACGGTGCGCCGCTTGCGGGACGAGGGTGCCGAGGTGCTCGGCACCGATGTCGATGCGGCGCGCGGCGCGGCGGCCTGCGCCGAGGCGGGCGCGCTGTTTGCCGTGCAGGATGTCGCAGCGCGCGGCGCGTGGCCGCAGATCATCGCCCGGGCGCGCGAAGCCTTCGGGCGGCTCGACATTCTCGTCAACAATGCCGGGATCATCTCGGGCGCAGGCATCGGCGAGGGCGAGGATGAGGCGATGTTCGCCGCCTGGGACCGGGTGCTCGCCGTCAACCTCACCGGCACCATGGCCGGCTGCCGCGCCGCGATCGCGGCGATGCGCGCCAATCCCGGCGGGGCGCGGGGCGCGATCGTCAATATCGCCTCGACCAGCGCGATCGCCGCGCTGCCGGGCGATCCCGGCTATTCGGCGAGCAAGGCCGGGGTGCTGGCGCTGACCCGCTCGGTTGCCGCCTGGTGCGCGCGGCAGGGCCTGGCGATCCGCTGCAACGCGGTGATCCCGGGGGCGACCATGACCGGCATCCTCGCCGCGGCCGAGGCGCAGACCCCGGGGCTGATCGCCGCGGTGGCGCGCACCTCGCCGCTCGGGCGCCTTGCCGATCCGGCCGAAACCGCCGCCGCGATCGCCTTTCTCGCCAGCGACGAATGCCCCTTCATGACCGGGGCGGAGTTGCGCGTCGATGGCGCCGCGCTGGCGATCCACCCCGGCTTCTAGCCGCCGCGCAGCCGCGCCAGATAGCCGCTCGGCCCCATCTGCGCCGCGGTCCAGGCGAAGATGGCGAGCGCCACCAGGCCCGCAACAAGGCACACGCCGAACACCGCCAGCGCCAGCGCGCTCGCCCCGAGGCTGGGGCGCAGCGCATCGCTGAGCGCGCCGATCACCGCCAGCCCCAGCGCCTGCCCGACGAGGTTGTTGAAGAACAGCGCGATCGCCACGGCAAAGCCGCGGCTCGCCGGATCGACCGCGGCCTGGATGCCGGAAAGGATCCCCGCCTGGCTGGCGACATAGATGGCATAGGCAAGCCCGAACCAGCCGAGGAAACCCGCAAGGCTGGTGGAAGCAAGGCTCATGCCCAGGGGCGCAACACAGGCAAGGCTCACCACCCCCGGCAGCCAGGCGCGCCAGCGCTCGTCCCTGAGGCACAGCCAATGGGTGAGATAGCCGCCGAGGATCGGCCCCGGAATCCCGCCAGCCAGGAAGGTGAGGCCGAGCGTGAGGCCGACCGCGCCGGTCGAAATCTCGAATTGCCGCAGCATCACCGCCGCCATCCAGAAGGCGAGCGCATAGCCGATCATGATCTGCACCGCCCAGCCGAGCGCGAGGCCCATGAACACCCGGTTGCTGACAAGGCCGCGCACCGTCGCCCCCAGCGGCAATTGCCTGACAGCGCTGCCCCGCGGGGCAAAGCGCCCGCGCCGCGGCTCGCGCACGGTGAGGTAAAGGAGCGCGCCGATGGCAAGCCCGGGCAGGCCCATGAGGATGAAAGCCCAGCGCCAGCCGAAAGCCTCGGCGAGCTGCCCGCCGAACACCAGCCCGGCGGCGGTCCCCACGGTCGAACCGAGGGTGAGGAACCCCATCGCCTTGGCCAGCTCGCCGGGCGCGAAGAAATCGGCCACCAGGCTCTGCGAGGAGGGGCCGGAGCAGCCCTCGCCCACCCCCACCCCGGTGCGGGCGAGGAACAGCGTCCAGAACCCGCTCGCCAGCCCGCAGGCCGCGGTCATCAGGCTCCAGAAGCTGATCGCCGCGGCCACGATGGTCTTGCGCGTGGCGCGGTCGGCAAGGCGCGCGGCGGGAAAGCCAGCGAGCACATAGACGAGGCTGAAGGCCGCCCCGCCGAGCAGGCCTAGCTCGAAATCGCTAAGCGCAAAGGCGGCCTTGATGTCCTCGACCAGGATGCCGAAGACCAGCCGGTCAGCCACGCTGAAGGCGCTGGTGAGCGTGAGCAGGGCGAGCACATACCAGCGGTAAGCGCCCCCGCCTTCGCCCCCCGCCGCGCCCGCGGCCCCGGCCTCAGTGGTGGGGGCGGGCGTAAAGCCCATTGTCCACCGGGATGGTCAGCCCATTCAGGAACCGCGCCTCGTCCGAAGCGAGGAACAGCACGCAGGCGGCCACATCCTTGGGGTGGCCGAGCGCATCGGCGGGCAGCGGGCCATCGGGGATCTCCATCGGCTTCTGCCCGGCGCGGCCCGAGACGCCCATCACCATCGGCGTCTCGATCCCCCCGGGGGCGAGCGCATTGACGCGGATGCCATAGGCCTTGTCCTGGAAATCGATCGCCAGGCTGCGCGTCAGCCCGGTAATCCCGGCCTTGCACGCGGCATAGGCCGGGATGTTGCCATAGCCCATCAGTGCCGCGGTCGAGGCCATGTTGATGATCGATGAACCGCCCCCGCCATTGGCAAGGTGGCGGTGCTTCATCAGCGGCACGGCATGTTTGCACCCGAGAAAGGTGCCGACGAGGTGGATGTCGAGATGCAGGCGGAAGTGATCAAGGCTGCAATCCTCGATGCTCTCGAAGATCACGTTGCCGGCGTTGTTCACAAGGATGTCGAGCCCGCCGTGGCGTTCCGCGACCGCGCGCATCACTTCGATCCATTGCTCCTCGCGGGTGACATCGAGCGCCATGGCATCCCCGCCGATGGCATCGGCGACCTGGTGCGCCAGTTCCACCTCGCGGTCGGTGACGATCACCTTGGCCCCCTCGCGCGCGAGGGCCTCGCAATCGGCCTTGCCCAGGCCCATCGCCCCGCCCGTCACCAGCGCGACCCGGCCTGCCACTCTGCCTGCCATGCCCTTCTCTCCCTGCCCTTTTTCCTGCCGCCGAGCCTATCGGCGCGCCGGGCGCATGCCACTGGCGAAAGCGCGAGGCTGCGCAAGGGGCCCGGCGCGCTATTCTCCTTGCCCGAGGGAGAGGGCCGATGATGGACGCTGCGGAAGTCGCGCACTGGAAGGCGATGATGGAATGGGAGGGCCAGCGCAGCGCCCCGCCCGAAGGCTTCCCGGCGCTGCCCGACATGCCCGCCGCGCGCTACACCAGCCCCGAATATTACGCGCTCGAACAGGCCCACGTGTTCCGCAAGAGCTGGCTGTTTGCCGGGCACATGGACGAGATCCCCGAGCCGGGCTGCTTCATGCGCTGGGACAATGCCGGCGAGCCGGTGGTGATCGTGCACGGCATGGACGGGGTGGTGCGCGCCTTCTACAACATCTGCCGCCACCGCGGCGCGCCGGTGGTGACCGAAGAGCGCGGCAAGGCGCCGCGGCTGGTGTGCGCCTATCACCACTGGACCTACAAGACCGACGGCACCCTTGTCGGCCTGCCCGAGCGGCGCGATTTCCCGCCCGATTTCGACCTTTCCTGCCGCAGCCTCATCCCGCTGCGCTGCGAGCGTTTCGGCAAGGTGATCTTCGTCAATTTCGACGATCAGGCCATGCCGCTCATCGACTGGCTCGGGCCGCTGGCGCGCGAGTGGGAGGAGTTCGCCTTCGACCGCATCCGCCTGGCCGCGCGCCACAGCTTCGATCTCAACTGCAACTGGAAGGTGGCGATGGAGGCCAACATGGAGGTTTACCATGTGCCCTATATCCACCCCAGCACGGTCGCCGAATTCGTCGATCCGCGGCGCAACCACAACACCTTCTATCCCAATGGCCATGCGCGGATGCTCGCGCCCACCCCTCAAGGCACCAGCCGCGAACATGCCCGCGGGATCGACAGCCCGCCCGGCTGGCACCCGATCGAGAGCGTGGGCGAGCTCGGGCGCAGCTGCACCCAGAGCTACACCCTGTTTCCCAACTGGGTGAGCCCGCTTTCCAACTTCTTCGTGCCCCCGCTGTTGTTCTGGCCCACCTCGCTCACGACCACCCGCTTCGAGGTGGTGACCATGGCGCTCGACTGGGACGCGGATGCCCCGCCGCCCGATCTGTGGACCGTGCCCGATCCCGATGCGCCCAACGGGCGGCGGCTGAGCCAGGTGCTGCTCGAGGACACCCGGTTCGGCGAGGCGATCCAGCAGGCGATGCAAGGCGCGGCCTTCCGCTCGGTGCCGCTGTCCTATCAGGAGGCGCGCATCTATGCCTTCCACCAGGCGCTCGATGCGATGATCGGCATTGCCAATGTGCCGCCCGAGCTGAGGGTCGCGCCGGTGATCGGGCCGGAGTGGATCTGGCCCAACGATCCGCGCCCCGCCTTGCGCGATGCCGCCGCCGCGGCGGCGCGCGAGGCGGCCGAATGACGCTACGGAAATGATGCTTTTGAGGGGCGGTGTGACCAATTTGTCGCAGTTTGGCGCGGTGCCTATCGCTTTTGCTGATGGCGCACAGGGCGGGCCGCCATACACCTGCAACCCATACCGAAAGGCGCGTGGGAAGGGCGCCTTGGGAAAGCAAGAGACGGGCCGGCGAGAAAGCCGCGGCCCGGTTGGGGAGAGAGAGCGATGACCAGACTTCATGCCCGAATTGCGTCCGGCGGCCTGCGCCGCATCCTCCTGTGCAGCGCCGCGCTGGGCGGGCTGGCCGCGATGCCCGGCACGGCCTTTGCCCAGGACATGCAGGACGAGGGGGCGGAGGCCTCGGCCGAGCGGGTGATCATCGTCCAGGCCCGCCGCCAGAACGAAACCCTGCAAGAAGTGCCGGTCACCGTCACCGCGATCGGCGGCGACACGCTCACCCGCTACAACATCGACCAGGTGGCCGATGTCACCAGCCGGGTGCCGACGCTCAACGTCCAGGTGGGCGGCTCGGGCTCGGGCGGCCAGCTCTCCCTGCGCGGCGTGGGTTCCTCGAACATCTCGGCGGCCTTCGATTCGGCGGTCGCCCTGGAATATGACGGCGTGGTGGTTTCCTCGATGCGCCTGGTGCAGGCCGGGTTCTTCGACGTCGAACAGATCGACGTGCTGCGCGGCCCGCAATCGCTGTTCTTCGGCAAGTCGGCGACCGCGGGCGTGCTTTCGCTGCGCTCGGCCAATCCCACCTCGCGCTGGGAAGTGGGGATGCGCGGCTCCTATGAATTCGAGGAGAAGGGCTATCTGCTCTCGGGCTACATCTCCGGCCCGCTGTCCGACACGCTCGGCATTCGCCTCGCCGCGCAGTTCAACGATATCGACGAGTTCCAGAAGCTCCAGCCCGGCACCCCGGCGGTCAACCAGGAGCGCGGCCTTACCGACTTCATCGGGCGCCTGACGCTCGACTGGAACCCCTCGGACCGCTTCCGCGCCAATTTCAAGCTGCAATATACCAAGAACGAGAACGACGGGGCGATCGGCACCGCCGAGATCAATTGCGGTGCCAATGGACTGGCAGATCCCATTTACCTGCTCGGCGGGGCGGTGCGCATCCCGGCGGGCTATGATTGCCGTTCCTTCGACCAGCGCTATTTCCTCACCGATGCCGCGCCCCAGCTTGCCCCGGGGGTGCCGACCCCGTCGAAGGCGGCCGGGCGCAACGGTGTGCCTTTCGGCGAGACCGAGATCTGGTTCGGGCGCCTGCAATTCGATCTCGATCTCAGCGACACCCTGTCGCTCACCTCGGTCACCGGGCTGCTCAACATGGATGCGGTCGATTTCGACTGCTATGCCTATGGCGGGCGCTTCCCCGGGCCCAATGGCACCTTCATCCCCGGTGGGGCGGGCTGTTCGGATCCGCGCAACGCGCTCGAGCAATACAGCCAGGAGCTGCGCCTGCGTTCGGACTTCGATGGTCCGTTCAACTTCATGCTCGGCGCCTTCTATGAAGACCGCACCTTCATCTTCGATACCGCCCAGCAGGGGGTGAACATCTCCTTCCTCGGGCGCGACCCCGTCACCGGCTTCACCTATGACTGGGACAAGATCCACACAACCAAGACCGAGGCGCTCTCGTTCTTCGGCAGCGTGATGTTCGACATCACCGACAAGCTCGAGCTTTCGGGCGGGGTGCGCTGGACCGACGAGCAGAAGGTGCAGACCATCGCCGTGCCCTATCTGCACACCTTCCTCCAGGGACCGGGCTTCGTGCAGCCGGGCTTCTTCTCGGGCCCGATCAACTTCAAGGACGACAACATCTCGCCCGAAGTCACGCTGCGCTACCAGGCAACGCCCGATCTCAACATCTTCGCCTCGTTCAAGACCGGGTTCAAGTCGGGCGGGATCGACAATTCGGCGCTGCCCTCGAACAGCCTCAGCCAGGCCGCGCTCTCGGGCGATTTCAGCTCGCTGATCTTCCAGTCGGAGAAGGCCAAGGGCGGCGAGATCGGCTTCAAGTCGCAATGGGCCAACCGCGACTTCACCCTCAATGCCACCGCGTTCTATTACGTCTTCGACGATCTGCAGGTGCAGAACTTCAACGCGGTGAGCATCCAGTTCGTCACCAGCAATGCCGGCGAGCTGACCACCAAGGGGGTTGACCTTGAAACCCGCTGGCGCACCCCGGTGAGCGGGCTGACGCTGTCGGCCAACCTGTCCTATCTCGACGCCGAATATACCGACACCTTCATCCAGCCGCTGCTCGGCAGCACGGTTGATCTTGAGGGGCGGCGGGCGAGCCAGTCGCCCGAATGGGCCGGCAACATCGCCTTCGACTGGGCCGTTCCTCTGAGCGACAATCTCGAGCTGTTCCTCTCGGGCAACGCCGCCTACAATGATGGCTACATCACCGACGAGGCCACGCTCAACGACTATGTCCAGCCGAGCTTCTGGCTGCTCGATGCCAATATCTCTATCGGCCATCCCGACGGCCGCTGGAAGCTCTCGCTGGTGGGGCAGAACCTCACCGACGAGATCTTCGTCATCACCACCGGGCCGCGCCCCTTCCTCGCGCCTCCCGGCAATCCCTTCGGCCTGCCGCCGGGCGATGACTTCGTGATGACCCAGAACCGCGGCCGGCAGATCTTCGCCGAGGTGAGCTTCAAGTTCTAGGGCGCTGCGTCCAAAGGGGGGACAAGCCGGGGGCGGGCCAGCAATGGCCTGCCCCCTTGGCTTTTTGCGCCCCTCCGCGCCGCGCCCCGGGCGCTTTGCCAAAAATGCGCATTGCCGCGCCCCGGGCGAGGGCCGATGCTCGGGCGCTACGGACGAGCGGCGGGAGAGGATTGCAATGTCACGCGAAATGTCACGCGAGTGGTCACGCGAAACGCTGGTCGAAATGACCCGCAATCTGGTCGCCCACGGGGCGGCAGGGACGATGGAATATGCCGATGAGGTGGTGCGCATCCCGGCGCGCAGCTACACCGATCCTGAACTGTTCGAGCTGGAAAAGCAGCGCATCTTCCGCCGCCTGCCGCTGATGGTCGCCCCCAGCTGCGAGCTGCCCGATCCGGGCGATTACAAGGCGATGGACATCTGCGGCGTGCCGCTGCTGCTCGCGCGCCAGAAGGATGGCAGCGTGGGCGCCTTTCTCAACATGTGCACCCACCGCGGCAACCCGCTCGCAAGCGGGACGGGCAATGCCAGCCGCTTCACCTGCGGCTATCACGGCTGGACCTTCAAGGCCGATGGCGCGCTCCTCGGCATCGCCTCGCCGCAGGATTTCGGCCGGGTGGACAAGGCCGCGCTGTGCCTCAAGCGCTTCCCCGTCCATGAAAGCGCAGGGCTGATCTGGGTGATCCTCGATCCGGCCTCGCGCCTCAATATTGCCGATTATCTGTGCGGCTATGACGGGCTGCTCGAAGCCTTCGGCTTTGCCAAGTGGACGCTGTTTTCCCAGCGCACCCTCGCCGGGCCGAACTGGAAGACCGCCTATGACGGCTATCTTGATTTTTATCACCTGCCGGTGCTGCACGCCAACACCTTCGGGGCCGATTTCTACAACCGCGCCAATTACTTCGCCTTCGGCCCGCACCAGCGGCTGAGCACCCCTTCCAAGTTCGCGATCAAGGTGCAGGGCGAGGATGACCAGCAGCTCGACCTCGAAGCCATGTCCGACGACCAGCTGCCGCAGGAAGTGCTGGTGCAGGGGGTGTGGACGATCTTCCCGCACATCTCGATCGCCAGCTTCTACGGCGGCGGGCAGCGCGGGGCGATGATCAGCCAGCTCTTTCCCGGCGAGACGGTGGGGGAAAGCCACACCACGCAATATTACGTGATGGAACGACAGCCCGAAACGCCCGAGCAGGTGCAGGCGGCGCACGACCAGTTCAACTTCCTCGAGGTGGTGGTGCGCGACGAGGACTATGCCACCGGCAAGCGCCAGCACCAGGCGCTGCAATCAGGCCTGCTCGATGAAGTGCTGTTCGGCCGCAACGAAAAGGGGGGGCAGGTGTTCCACCAATGGGTCGAACGGCTCACCCATGCGAGCGACGAGGAGCTGATCGCGATCTTCGCCGCCGAGCAGCGCCAGGCGGCCGAATAGGCTCGCAGGGCGAGCAAAAGGGGCGCCGGGCCTGGCCCTGACGCCCCTCGGCTTGCCGGCCTGTGCCTTGGCTTCAGCCGAAGGCGGGCCGGTAATTGCTCTCGCCCCAGTCCTGGCGCTTGGTCCATTCGCCCATGGTCTCCAGCTTGCCCTCCAGTTCGGGGAAGCGTTCATAGACATGGTCCATGTCGACCGCGAAGGGCCTCGTCGGGGCATTGTTGTTGTATTCGTAGAAGGCCTCGATCCCCTTGGCGAAATCCGCGCGCATCGCCTCGGGCATCTCGTCCCCGGCGGCGGCGACCAGATAGCGGCCGAACTCGGCCGGAGTGCACGGATCATATTTGATCGGCCTTCCCAGCGCCTCGGAAAGATACTGCGCCACCTGCTTGCCCACCAGCCGCTCCGGCCCGCCGATATTGAGCCAGGCGCCTTCCATGTCGGGCCGCTCGAGGCTCGCAAGCATGAAGCGCGCGACATCATCGAGGCTGATCCAGTTGGCCTCAAGATCAGGCTTGTGCGGATAGACATAGCGGCCTTCGCCCACGATGAAGGGCCGCGCCCAGCCAGTGAGCAGATTGTCCATGAACAGCACCGAGCCGAACACCGTGCCCGGCGCGCCCGAGCGCCACAGCGCGTTGATGCCCTTGGTGTTCTCGCCATAGGTGAAGGGATCGCCGGGCTTGTCGGGGATCCAGCTCGAGGTGTTCCACACCACCCGCTTGACCCCGAGCTCGGCCGCGGCCTTGCCCACCTGGCCGACCAGCACCGCCCGATCGGCGCGGGCCTGCAGGGGGTGGGTGTAAAAGATATAGTCCGAGCCTTCGAGCGCGGCGCGATAGGTCGATGTGTCGTAGAGATCCATCGGCCGCACCTCGACCTTCTCGATCCCCTCGACCGGCGCGCCTGCGAGCGCATCGGGGCGGCGCGAGATCGCCCGCACCTCATAGCCCGCCTTGAGCGCCTGGCGCACCTGCGCCAGCCCCTGCCGGCCACTTGCGCCGATCACCGTGATAAGTGCCATGCTCTCTCTCCCCGCTTGTGGCTTTTGCAAGAGACTAGGAAGCCCCCACCCCCCGCGCACCGCGCCAAAGTGATAGCCGGCCGCGTCCAGCCCCTGACAAAAAGACGGGGTTGCCGGGCGCGGGCGCGGGGCCAACAAGCATCGCCATGGACAACCGCATCTGGCGCATCGCCCGCCGGCCCGAGGGCAGCGATTTTGCCGCCGCGCTGGAATTGGTCTGCGCCCCGCTCGCCCCCCTTGCCGCGGGGGAGATCCGCCTGCGCAACACCCACCTTTCGATGGATGCGGGCACCAGGCTGTGGCTCACCGATCGCACCGATGGCTACCAGCCGCCGCTGCCCATCGGTGCGCCGATGACGGGGCTGGTGCTGGGCGAGGTGATCGAAAGCCGCGCTGATGGCTTTGCCCCGGGCGATCTGGTGCGCGCCTTTGGCCAATGGGCCGATATCAGCACGCTCGATGCGGCAATGTCGGGCGCGATCCGGCTCGATCCGGCGGTCGCGGACCGGCGTGCCTGGTTCGGCCCGCTCGGCATGAACGGTTGGACCGCGCTGTGGGGCGTGGAGCGCACCGGCGCGGCCAAGCCGGGGGAGAAGGTGCTGGTCTCCGCCGCGGCCGGGGCAACCGGCATGCTTGCGGTGCAGGTCGCCCGCCTGCTGGGCTGCGAGGCCTGGGGCATCGCCGGCGGGCCAGCCAAATGCGCCTATCTGATGGAAGAACTCAAGATCGCAGGGGCGATCGATTACAAGGCGGGCGATGTGGGGGCGCAGCTCGATAGAGCGGGCGGGTTCGATGTCTATTTCGACAATGTCGGGGGCGGGCTGCTCGACGCGGTGCTGCTGCGGATGAACCACTATGGCCGCATCGCCGTGTGCGGGCTCGTGGCCGATTACGCCTCCGGCAGGCGCACGGCGCCGAAAGAATTCGACCAGGTGCTGATGCGACGCCTAAGGGTAGAGGGCTTCTTCTCGCCCGATTTCATGCACGAGGGCGAGAGCCTCACCCGCCGGCTGCGCGCATGGTATGAGGCAGGCGCGCTCACCATGCCCTATGACGTGACGAGGGGCCTCGAGCACACGCTTGTGGCCTATGGCAAGCTGTTTGCCGGGGCCAATCTCGGCAAGGTGATCGTGGAGCTTTGAGCCATGCGTGGCACCATCGAAGACCGTGAGGCGATCCGCGACGTGCTCGCCGCCTATGCCCATGCCATCGACCGGCGCCGCTGGGAGATGATGGAACGCCTGTTCCATGCGGACGCCACCTTCCGCTTCGGCCTCGTCCAAGGCGACTGGCGCAGCTTCGTCGAGCAGGCCCGCGCGATCATCGACCCCTGCCTTGCCACCCAGCACCAGCTGGGCCAGACGATCTTCGGCTTCGAGAGCGACAGCCTCTGCCACACCGAAACCTACATGACCGCGATGCACACTATCCCCCCCGGCTATCCGATGACCGCGGCCTTCCCCGACAAGGGGGTGATCTATTCCGGCATCGTCGCGGGCCGCTATGTCGATCGCTTCGAGAAGCGCGGCGGCGAGTGGCGCATCGCCCAGCGCACCGGACTTTACGACTGGCGCGAATTCCGCCTCGCCGAAGGGGTTGACCTGTCCGACACGCCCGAGGGGGCGGCCGGATATCACGACGCGCGCGACCCTTCGACCGCGGCGGTGAGCGCCTGGCTGGGCTAGGCCCGGCGGATGGCGAACACCCCGCTCATGGTGGCGATCTGTTCATCCCCCCGCCAGATCGCGCCCGAGCAATAGGCCGTGCGCCCTCCCAGCCGGTCGATCCGCACCCGCGCCTCGAGCCAGTCGCCAAGCCGCGCGGCGGCAAGGTAATTGACCGTGAGCGTCACCGTGGCGGGCGCAAGGCGCGGGCGCTCGGCATCATGGACGGCGTGCGAAAGCGCGACATCGGCGAAGGTCGAGATCACCCCGCCATGGGCGGCGTCCTGGTAGTTGATGTGGTGCGGGCAGATCGCCAGCCCCACCATCCGCACGCCCTCGCGGGCGGGGCCGAGGTAGTAGGGCCCGCCATGATCGAGAAAGCCGGGGGAAAAGCCGGCCGGGTCAAATCCTGCGGGAATCGCCATCGCCTGAGCCTAGCGCCCCGGCGGCGGCGCGCCCGCTATGAATTGTGTGAATGACAAGCGCGCCGCGCGCAGGCTATCCCCTGCTGCCATGGGAGAGAATGTGCTGATCGAGGCCGAATCCTTCTGCGAGATCGTGGCCGAACATGCCCGCGCCCAGGGCGATGTTGCCGCCTTCACCTTCGGCGAGGAGACCATCACCTTTGGAGCGCTCGATGCCGGGGCCAATCGCGTCGCCAACGGGCTGTTGGCGCTCGGGGTGAAGCCGGGCGAGCGGGTGGCCTATCTCGGCAAGAACCACCCGCTCTATTTCGAGGCCTTCCTTGGCGCGGCGCGGATCGGCGCGGTGATGACCCCGGTCAACTGGCGCCTCGCCCCGCCCGAGGTCGCCTATATCCTCGGCAATTGCGAGGCGCGCGTGGTCTTTGTCGGCGCCGGCTTTGCCGCCCCGCTCGCCGCCGCGCGCGATGAGGCGCCGCGCATCGCCCATGTCATCGGCATCGATGCCCCCGATCACGAAGGCACGGATTACCGCAGCTGGCGCGATGGCTTTGCCGCCACCCCACCGGCGCACCGGGTGCGCGCGGGCGATGATGCGCTGCAGCTCTACACCTCGGGCACCACCGGCAAGCCCAAGGGCGCAGTGATCACCCATGGCTCGATCCTTTCGAGCCGCGATTCCTCGGGCCAGGAGGGCGAGCTGCGCGAATGGCAAAAGCCGATCCCCGGCGATGTCACCCTGCTGGCCATGCCCTGCTTCCACATCTCGGGCACCGGCACCGGCATCGGCACGATGGTGGCGGGCACCAATGCCATCGTGCTGCCTGAATATGATCCGACCAAGGCCTTGGAGCTCATCGAGCAATATCCGATCTCCAAGATCTTCCTCGTGCCTTCGGCAATCCAGATCCTGCTCAACCACCCGCGGGTGCACGAGGTCGATTTCAGCCGCCTCAAATATGTCACCTATGGCGCCTCGCCGATCCCGCTCGAGCTGATGCGCGAGGCGATGCGGGTGATGGGCTGCGGCTTCGTGCAGATGTATGGCATGACCGAGACGAGCGGCACCATCGTCGCGCTCGATCCCGAAGACCACGTGCCCGAAGGCAGTCCCAGGATGCGCTCGGTCGGCAAGCCGCTCGCCGGGGTGGAGATCAAGGTGATCGACGCGGCTGGCAATGAGGTGCCGGTGGGCACGGTGGGCGAGATCGCCACCCGTTCGTCCAAGAACATGCGCGGCTACTGGAACAATCCCGAGGCCACCGCCGCCACCATCGATGCAGACGGGTGGCTGCGCACCGGCGATGCGGGATACCTCGACGAGGACGGCTATCTCTACATCCACGACCGGGTGAAGGACATGATCATCTCCGGCGGCGAGAACGTCTATCCGGCCGAGGTCGAAAACGCGCTCTATTCGCACCCCAAGGTCGCCGATGTCGCGGTGATCGGGGTTCCCGATCCCAAGTGGGGCGAGGCGGTGAAGGCCTGCGTGGTGGTGAAAAAGGGCGAAACCCTCACCGAGGCCGAACTCATCGCCCATGCCCGCGCGCTGATCGCGGGCTACAAGTGCCCCAAATCGGTCGATTTTCTCGAGGCCCTGCCGAGGAACCCCTCAGGGAAAATCCTGCGGCGCGAGCTGCGTGCGCCCTATTGGGCGGGCAAGGATCGCAACGTCAACTGAGATGCCCGCCCTTGCGCTTCGCGTGCGCCAGCTGGCCTACAAGGTCGATGACCTCGAGGCCGCGATCAGCGCGCATCACCGCCTGTTCGGCTCCGGCCCCTTCTTCGTCGCGCGGCACATTGCCCTCACCGCCTCGCAGCACCGCGGCGAAGAACGGCCCTTCGACCATTCGAGCGCCTATGGCCAATGGGGCGAGCTGATGGTCGAGCTGGTGGTGCAGCACAATCCCGATCCCTCGGCGCTGCACGACATGTTCCCCTGGGGCTCGGGCACGCAAGGGCTGCACCACGCCGCGCTGTTCGTCGATGACGTGGCAAGCGCGATTGCCCGGCTTGGGGCAGAGGGCTTTGCGCTCGCCCAGCTTTCGCTCACCGCCAGCGGCACGGCCTTTGCCTTTGTCGATACCCGCGCGCGGCTCGGGCACATGCTCGAGCTTTATGAACCCACCCCGCTCCTCACCGGGTTTTACGACATGGTTGCCGCGGCAGCGCGCGATTGGGACGGGAGCGATCTCATCCGCGAACTGGGCTAGCCCGCCGCCAGCTCCGCCAAACCCACCAATTGCGCCCGGCATTCGGCATCGGCCAGCGCGGCAAGCACGCTGAAGGCGACGAAGCGCGCCTCGCCCAGGTGCGCGACCAGCGCGGCGGCCTCGGCATCGCTGATCGCGGTGTGTTCAAAAGGAATGCGCCGGGCATAGGCAAGCGCCGCGCGGGTGCCGGGATCAAGCGCGCTTTCATCGGGCGGATCGCCCATCCCGTGCACCGCCGCCACCGCGCGGCGCACCAGCGCCACCAGCACCGGATCGAGCGCGGCCTCGGTCTTGCCGCAGAAATCGGCATAGTGGCGCTGCAGCAAGGGATCGCCCGCCAGCGCGGCGCACACCGCGCTCATGCCGCCGGCTCCAGCACCGCCGGGGTGGGCAGCACGGTGCGCGCCATTTGCTCCGGCTCGAGCCCCATGGTGATGAGCGCCTTGGCGAGCGCGAGGAACAGGCTCACCCCCAGCCCCAGCTCGGCGATCTGGGCGGGGGTGAAATGGGCGGCAAGCGCCGCGCGCGCATCGCCGTCGAGCAGATCGGGATCGTGGATCAGCGCATCGGTGAACTTGAGCGCTGCCTTTTCGGCAGCCGAGAGCCTGGCAGAGGTTTCATAGCCATCGGTGATGTCCTCCACCACCTCCTCGCCGAGGCCCTCGGCGAGCGCCTTGTCGAAGCGGACATTGCGGCAGAACCCGCATTCGGTGACGCGGGCGTTCCTCATCCGCGCCACCTCCTTGATCCGCGCCGAAAGCACCTCGGACTGCCAGAAGCGGCCATAGAGCGCAAAGAAGCTCTGCGCGATGGCTGGCTGGTGGGCGAGCACCGAGGCGAAATGCGGCGGCTCACCGGCAATCGCCGAGGACACGCGGGGGATGGTCGACATGCGGCTGCCTCCTTCAAACGGGAGAATAACAGCCGCCCGCGCAGCGCCAGCCTCGCCATTTTCACAGGGGCAGGCCGGGGCGCTGCCGTGGCACATTCATGCCCGCAGCATGCAGGAAGGGAGACGAGGCCATGCCCGGCGAGGCACAGCGCGTGATCGAGGAATTCTGGCGCATCCAGGACAGCGGCGATTATACCAGGCTCGCCCCGCTGTTTGCCGAGGACGCGCTGCTCGAAGACCCGATCTGGGGCCAGTATCGCGGGCGCGAGGCGATCCTCGGCTTCATGACCAAGATGGTCGAGGAGATGCAAAGCCGCAAGGTGCACTTCACCGTCGATGAGATCTGCGGCGATGACCATGCGGTGTGGGCGCGCTGGACGATGCACATGGAAGGCGCGCCGGCGCGCGGCGGGGTGGGCATCTACAAGGTCGAGGGCGGCAAGCTCACCTATTACCGCGACTACATGGACCCGGCGGGGGAATAGCCTTCGCTTCCTGCTCGCCTCGCACGAGGCGGCCTGTCACATCCGCCGGTAATCCGGGTGCCCGCTGTGGGTGAGATCGAGCATCGGCAGCGGAAACTCGGCCCGCGGGCTGGCATCGGGCTGGTCGGGCATGGGCATGGTCCAGTCCATGATGTAGCGGCGGCTGGCGATGCGCCATTCCTGCCCGCGCTTCTCGTAGGTGTCGAGATAGCGCCCGCCATACATGTTGCCGCGATAGGGCGCGCCCTCCTGCTCACGGCGAAAGCCCAGGGCAATGCCATAGGCCTCGCCCTCGGCCGTGGTGGGCGAGGTCAGGCGGATCGCCAGCGGGGCGAGCATGTGCCAGCGCCGCCCGGTTGACCGCTCGACCTGCATCACCACCGGCACGAACTCGGCCGCACTGCCCTTGAAGAAGCCATAGTCGATCGCCGCATCGGGCCAATAGCACGCGGCCTGGCCCGCATCATCGAGCCAGTCGAGCGTGCGGCAATAGCGGGCGATGAGCTCGTGGATCGCCTGCTTGTCGCTCAGCTCCTGCACCTTGAGGGCGAGGCTTTCCAGATCGCTGCTCATGCCCGCCCGCTCCACCATGCCGGGATCGTCAAGGGAAAGCGCTGCTGCGCGGTTTTCATCGCCTCGCTCGCATCTGGCCCAAGCGGCGGATCGAGCGTGTGCGGCAGCCCCCCGCCCGCCCCTTCGACCGGATCGACATACTCGAGCCTGATCCCGGCCAGCACGGAGGCAAAATCATGGCCCTCGTGATGATCGGACATCTGGTGGTGATAGAAGGCCCACTTGTCCTTGAAGCTGAGCAGGCAATAATAGCTGAGCGGCGCCTCGCCCTTCCAGTATTCGTAGCGGATCACGCCCTCCTCGGTGGCGAAGGTCTGGCGCACCATGTCGTGCATGATCGCCTCCCACTCTGCCTCCATGCCGGGCTTGATCTGAATGTGGGCAAGCAGCGTGGCCATGCGTGGTTTTCCTTTCAGGCGCAGGTGAGATTGAGCAACAGGCGGTAGATGCCGAGCATGATCCCGCCCTGGTGGCGGAAATCATTGCCCGGGGCATAGGCAAGCGCCGAAAAGGCATCGGCAAGGCGATCCCAGGCGATCATCTGTTCGAGGCGCGACAGGTTCGAGCCGGGGCACGAGCGCGGCCCCTGACTGAAGGCGAGGTGGCGGGTGGCGGCCTTGCGGTCGAGCTTGAGCTCGAGCGGCTCCTCGAACTCGTCGGCATCGATATTGGCCGCCGCCCAGCGCAGGTGCAGCATCGATCCGGCGGGGACGTGGACGCCCTGGAACACCTCGTCATGGGCGCAGATGCGGGTAGACAGCCCCTGGGTGGGGCTGCGCAGGCGCATCCCTTCCTCGATGAAGGTGCGGATCAGCGCGCGATCGGCGCGCAAGGCATCGAACACCCCGGGCCGCTCGCACAGCAATTGGGCCTGTTCGGCGATGGCATATTGGGTGGTCTCCAGCCCGCCGATCACCATGGCATAGACAACGCCGTTGATCTCGTCATCGGTGAGCCTGCGCCCCAGCGCCTGGTATTCGACCTGGGTGAGGAAGCTGATCATGTCATCCTGCGGGCGGGCGCGCTTCTCACGGGTCTTTTGCGCGACATATTCCCTGAAACCGGCGAGCAGGCGGAACTTCTCGGCGGTCTGCTCGGGGGTGAGCAGGTTCTTGTGGGTGGTGCCGTGGACATAGCTCATCACCTGGGCATTGCCCCAGATCTCGAGCTGGGGGATGTCCTCCTGCGGGAAGCCCAGCACATCGGCCATCACCCGCTGCGGCAGGGGCCGGGCGAAGTCGGCGACGAAATCGACCCCCTCCCCGGCCCGCGCCTTCGCACGCAGGCCGGCGATGAGTTCGTCCACGTGACGGGTGATCATGGCGGCATGGCGGGTGCAGCCGGGGCCGACCCAGGGATCGGTGAGCTCCTTCCTGTGCGCGCGCCACAGCTCCGGCGTGGGGCGCAGCGAGACGATGCTGGCAACCATCGCGTCGATATCGGGGATGTGGCTCGGCATCTGGCCGGACTGGATGATCTGCGCCACCAGCAGCGAGAGCGTGGGCGTGAAGCGCTCCCAATCCATCACCACGCGGCGCACGTCCGCATACTTGGTGAGCACGAAGGCATCCGAGCCCGGCGTCAGCCCCTCGCCGGGAAGGCGCAGCACCGGGGCCTCGGCATGCAGGATCGCATAGGCATCATACCAATGCTCCTGCGCGCCCGGCGCAAACAGATCGACCTCGGCCAATGTGCGCGGCGGCTGTGCCTGCAATGTGTCTCTCCCCAGTGGGCCTCGACTGCCCGCAGCGGCCCGCTTAGCGAATCCGCCAATTGCCGCGGGCATGCTTGTCCCCCAGCCTTGCCGTTACGGAAACGGGCGAAAGTGCTAAGGCCCGCACCAAGGGGAACAGAGCCGTGAGCCGCATTGCCAAGCTACCGGTGGAGCAGTGGGACCCGCGCCTCGTCGCCGCGGTTCAGCCCGGCAATCTCACCGATCTCGAACAGGGCCTTGCCCGCTTCCTTGCCCATTGCCCGGAGCAGGCGCTGGGGCTGATGGGCTTCGGGGGCGCGCTCAAGCGCCACCGCCGCCTGCCCGAGCGGCTGGTGGAACTGGTGCGCCTGCGCATCGCCTTCTTCAACCAGTGCCGCTCGTGCATGGCGATCCGCTATGCCGATGCCCTGGCTGACGGGGTGGACGAGGGGCTGGTCTGTTCGCTCGAGCGCCCGCAGGAGGCCGAGAACCTCTCGGCGGCGGAGAAGGCCGCGATCCGCTATGGCGAGCTGATGGCCACCGATCACCTCGCCATCGATGATGGCATCTATGCCGAGCTCAAGGCGCATTTTTCCGAGGCCGAGATCGTCGAGCTGGGCATGACGGTGGCCTTCTTCGTCGGCTTCGGGCGGCTGGCGGCGACCTGGCACATGGTCGAGGAACTGCCCGAAGCCTTCCAGAAGGCCGAGACCATCGCCCCCTGGGGGGCCGAGAGCATCACGGTGCGCTGATGGCAAGCAACCCCGATACCCCCACCTCAGCCAGCGGCCCGGTGATCGACCTGTTCGATCCCGAGCTGCAGCAATGCCCCTACGCTGCCTACAAGACCCTGCGCGACGAGGCCCCGGTTTACAACATCCCCGGCACGCCGATCTGGGTGGTCACCCGCTACGAGCACGTGCGCGAGGTGCTGATGGACCCGGAGCGCTTCCCCTCGACCGCGGCCAATGAGCTGATGCGCGCCAGCCCCACCGATCTTGAACGCGGGCGCAAGGTGGCGGCGCGCTTCCGCGAGAAGGGCTGGCTGCCGGCCCCCACGCTCGCCGGGCGCGACGATCCGGGTCACAAGCAGATGCGCAGCATGTTCAACGAGGCGTTCAAGCCCAGCCGCATCAAGCAGATCGATCCCAGGGTCGAGACCCTCGCCTATGAGCTCATCGATGCCTTCATCGATGAGGGCGAATGCGATTGGGTGCGCCAGTTCTGCATCCCCCTGCCGCTGTTCATCATCGGCGAGCAGATGGGCGCAAGGCGCGAGGACATGTGGAAGATCAAGGGCTGGACCGACGCCTTCTTCCATCGCATTTCCCTCATGCTGCCCGAGGACAAGCACCTCGAGATGGTCGATCGCGAGATCGAGGCCCAGCACTATTTCCAGCCGATCTTTGAAAAGCTGCGCAAGGAGCCGGATGGCAGCCTGATCTCGGTGCTGGTCAACACCGTGATCGAGGGATGGGGCCGCACGCTCACCGACGAGGAGCTGCACGCCGAGATGATGGCCGATACCTTCGTCGGCGGCTCGGAGACCACCACCAATGCCCTTGCCGCGGGCATGAAGCTGCTGATCGAGAACAAGGACGTGTGGGCGAAGCTCAAGGCCGAGCCCGAGCGCTACCTGCGCAATTTCGTCGAGGAGGTGCTGAGGCTCGAAAGCCCGGTGCAATCGCTGATGCGCTTCACCCACAAGGATGTCGAGCTTGCCGGCGTGACCATTCCGGCCGGATCGGTGGTCAATGTCCGCTACGGCGCGGCCAACCGCGATGAACGCATGTTCCCCTGCCCCGAGAAGCTCGATCTCGATCGGCCCAAGCCCGGCGCGCACCTTGCCTTCGGCTCGGGCACGCACCACTGCCTTGGTGCCCCGCTCGCCCGGCGCGAGCTGACCTGGGGCTTTCAGGCGGTGATCGACCGCTTCGAGGACATGGACTTCGCCCCCGGCAAGAACGACTTTGCCTATCACCCGCACTTCCTGCTGCGCAGCCTCAAGCAGCTCCACATCACCTTCGTGCCGAAGAAGAGGCGCTGAGGTGGCAACGCACGCCAGGCCCGCCCCGACGCGGATCGATCTTGCGCCGCGGCCGCTGCCTGCGCTTTCGGGCGGGCCGATCGACGGGCGGCGTTACTGGTGCCGCGACTTCATGGCGCGCGAATGGGAGGCGATCTGGACCAGGGCCTGGCTGATCGGCGGGCTGGCGCGCCAGGTGGCCCGGCCCGGCGATTTCTTCACCTATGATCTCGCCCGCGAGAACATCCTTGTCATCCGCGGCGAGGATGGGCGGGTGCGGGCCTTCTACAATGTCTGCCCGCACCGCGGCAAAAGGCTGGTGATGGCCGAGGAGGGCCAGGCCCGGCGCCTTTCCTGTTCCTATCACGGCTGGCGCTTCACCAGCACCGGCGATCTCACCTTTGTCCCTTGCCCTGAGGATTTCGCCGGCGGCAATCCCTGCGGCAAGCTGCGGCTGGAAGAAGTGAAGTGCGAGGTCTTTGCCGGCTTCGTCTGGGTCAATCTCGATCGCGCTGCCGCGCCGCTTGCCGATCACCTTGGCCCGGTCGGCCCGCAGCTGGCGCTCTACCGCATGGAGCAGATGCACCGCACCCATTGGGTGACGCTCGAGGGTGACTGGAACTGGAAATGCGTGCAGGACAATTTCAACGAGAGCTACCACCTGCCCTTCGTCCACCCGCAGACCCGCTTCGTGATGGAGCAGAGCTACAGGGACTGCCAGTTCGATCTCTATGCCCCGCACGGCCATGCGCGCATGATCATGCCCGGCGCGCGGCCCTCGCGCGCGCTGCGCGGGCACGCGGACACAGTGCTCGAGATGATGCGCACCGAACTGGTGTTCTGGGGGCTTGATCCTGAGGATTTTCGCGATGATCCTTCAGCCATCCGGGCCGCGCTGCAGGCCGCCAAGCGCGCCCGGGGTGCCGAGAAGGGCTATGATTTCAGCCATTTCCACGATTGCCAGCTCACCGATCATGTGCACTTCACGATCTTTCCCAACATGAGCTTCAGCCTGAAGCCTGATGGCTGCATCTGGCTGCGCGCCGATCCGCACCCGAGCGATCCCGAGCGGTGCTATTTCGATATGTGGTATTTCACCTGGTTTCCCGAAGGGGTTGAGCGCTACTACGCCCATTCGATGGGCCAGGAGGTTGATCGCACCCTCCCCGCGCCGCACCAGCGCGGGAAGGTGGGGGAGTTCTCCTGCGGCCCCGGCATCGATCAGGACGTGGCGATCTGGAGCGAGCAGCAGAAGGGGCTGCGCTCGCGCGGCTACCGGGGCGGGCACCTTGCCGGGCAGGAGGCGCGGGTGCGCTTCTTCCACGACACCATCGACCGCTGGCTCGCGGGTCAGAGGTTTGCCAGCGCCGCCGCGCGCCCGGCAAGATAGCCGAAGGTGAGCGCCGGGCCCAAGGTCCCGCCCGCGCCGGCATAGACGCCGCCGGTGGGCGCGGCGATGGCATTGCCCGCCCCGAACAGCCCGGCAATCGGCGCGCCATCGTGGCCGAGCACCCGGCCCTTGCCATCGGTGCGCGGCCCGCCATTGGTGCCGAGCAGCCCCGAGGCGATCTCCACCGCGAAGAAGGGCGGCTGGCGGATCGCACCCAGGGTGACGAAGGGCCCGGTGCGCGCGCGATCGCCATAGAAATGGTCATAGGGGCTGGTGCCGCGGCCGAAATCGGGATCGGCCCCCGCATCGGCATGGGCGTTGAAGCGCGCCACCGTGGCGCCGAGCGCGGCCGGATCGAGCCCTATCTGCCGGGCCAGATCCTCGATCGTCTCGGCGCGCATCACCCAATCGGGCAGGGGCTGGCCCGGCTGGCGGGTGCCGAGCGGATAGCGCGCGGCATATTGCGCATCGAAGATCAGCCAGGCGGGCAGGTTCGGATAATCATAGCGCGTGGCATCGAACTGGTGGAACACCCCGCCGAGCGCCGAATAATTGGCCGCCTCGTTGCAGAACCTCTTGCCCGCGCGGTTGACCATGATGGAATGGGGCACGGTGCGCTCGATCAGCACGATCTGCGCACGCGGCGCGCCGCCGGGCCAGGGTGCATCGGGGGTCACCAGCGTCGGCGCCCACCAGGCGCTCGTCATGTTGCCGAGCCGCGCCCCGGCGGCCATGGCAAGCTTCAGCCCCTCGCCGGTGGCGGTCGGCGGGCTGGCCGGCGCGGTGACGGGGCCGCGCAGGAAGGTCTGGCGCAGATCCGCGTCCCACTCGAAGCCGCCGGTCGCCAGCACCACCCCGCGCCGCGCGCGCAGGGCAAGGGGCTTGCCCGCCCGCACGCCTTCGATCCCGGCGATGCGTCCACCCTCCTTGACCAGCCGCTGCGTCTCGACCCCGAGCAGCGGCACGATGCCGCGATCAAGGCAGGCCTTCAACAGCCGCGCCACCATCGCCTGGCCAAAGCCGCATTGGCGCGCGGCGAGGCGCTGGGCGAGCACCTCCGGCCCGGGCACCGCCTTGGCTCCGCCGAGCGGGGTCTCGCGCAGCATCAGCGGGCGCGGCTCCTCGATCGCGTAGATCTTGGCCGCCCATTCGCCAAGCTCGCCCAGATCGAAGAGGTCATGATCGAGCGCGCGGCTGCCCTGCGGCTTGGCGCCGGGCCGATCGGTGTAGTAATCGGGATAGCCCGGCAGCACCGCCACCTTGAGCGCGCCGATCGCGGCAAGGAAGGCCAGCGCCTCGGGCCCGTGATCGACGAAAGCCTCGAGCGTCTCGTCCACGAGGTCGCCATGATCGAGGCTGCGGAAATAGGCGAGCGCCTCTGCGCGGCTGTCCGCGATGCCGGCTGCGCGCATCCACGGATTGTCCGCCACCCAGATCACCCCGCCCGAAACCGCCGAGGTGCCCCCGATCCGCTCCCAGCGTTCGACCAGGCGCACGCGCGCCCCGGCCTCGTGCGCGGCGAGCGCGGCGGCGAGGCCCGCTGCGCCCGTGCCCAGAACGATCACGTCAACCGCGTCCATGGCCCGGTTAGAGCGCCGCGATACTGCCCCGGGCAACCCGTCATTTTGGCAAGGTGCACGGGGCGCGGGGCGCGGCTAGGCAGGGCGCGGGAAGGAGAGAGGCGATGAAACTTCAAGGCAGGATCGCGGCCATCACCGGGGGCACGGCGGGCATGGGGCGCGGCATTGCCGAAGCCTTCCTCGCCGAAGGGGCCAAGGTCGCGCTGTTCGCGCGCAATGCGGACAAGGGCGCACAGGTGCTCGCGGAGCTTGGCGCGGGCGCCAACGCCATCTTCATCGCCGGGGACGTGATGAACCAGGCCGATATCGAGGGCTTCATCGACCAGGTGATCGCCCATTTCGGCACGCTCGACATCCTCGTCAACAATGCCGGGGGGGCGGGCGATCTGCAGCCGCTCGTCAACCTTTCCGATCACGCCTTTGACGAGGCGATGAAGTGGAACGTCTATTCCACCTTCTGGGCCACCCGCCGGGCGCTGCCCACCATGCTCGCCAGGAAGAACGGGCGGATCATCAACATCTCCTCGATGGAGGGCAAGCACGGCAAGCCGGTGCTCACCGCCTATTCAGCCGCCAAGCACGCGGTCAACGGGCTGACCAAGAGCCTGGCGCGCGAGGTCGGCGCGGAAGGGGTGACGGTCAACGCCATCTGCCCCGGCCTCGTCATCACCGACATCATCCGCAACAACGGGCCGGCAACCGCTGCGGCGATGGGCATGGCGTTCGAGGAGATGATCGCCATGTTCGCCGAGGAGGCGGCGATCAAGCGGCCCAACAAGGTCGAGGAAATCGCCGCGGTGGCGGTGCTGCTCGCCAGCGAGGCGGGCGCGGGGATCACCGGGGCACAGATCAGCGTCGATGGGGGCACGGCGCAATATTGAGCCTGCACGCGCGGCGCGGCGCGCCGGTTTGCCAGCGCCAATGTTTCACGTGGAACCGAAGGTCTGCACCGCAGAAACATTGGCGCAGCGCCTCACCCCTGTTGCTGGCGCGCCATCGCCGCTGCCACCGCCGCGGCGACATCGCCCGCCTGGGGATTGCCGCGCAGCGTCAGCCCGCCATTGGGCTGGATGTTCTGCCCGGTGATGAACGCCTGGTCAGTGCACAGCCAAAGGCATGCATAAGCAACGTCATCGACGGTGTTGAGCCGGCCGAGCGGATAGCGCGGCAGAAAGGCATCGACCAGCCCCGGCACCTGGAAGCTCTCCTGCGTCATCGGGCTTTGGGTAAAGGCGGGTGAGACGGTGTTGGCCTTGATGCCAAGGTGGCCATAATCATTGGCCACGCATTCGATCAGCGCCTCGGCGCCGCGCTTGGTGCCGATATAGGCGGCATGGTTGGTGATCAGCGCCTTGGTGGTGGCCGATGAGAGGCTGATGAGCGATCCGCCGGTAGGCTGCTGCTGGCTCATCACCCGCACGAAGGCCTGCAAGAAATGGTGCACGCCCTTGAATTGCAGATCGACGATCCGGTCGAGCTGTTCCTCAGTGATCTCCTCGAGGCTTGCAAGCAGGCCCCAGCCGGTGGTGTTGATGGCAATATCCACCCGCCCGAAGGTCTCGCGCGCCGTGTCGGCAAGGGCATGCACCTCGCCGTGACGGGTGATGTCGCACAGGGCATGGGCGCCGCCGATCTCAGCCGCGAGCGCGGCGAGCGGGCCTTGCCGGCGTCCGGCCACCATCACCCTTGCCCCCTCGCGCGCAAACAGCCGGGCGATCGCCTGGCCCATGTTGCCCTCTGATGCCGCGCCGAGCACCACCGCGCTCTTGCCTTCGAGTTGTCCCATCGCCGCTCTCCTCTCCTTGGCCTCACGCCTACCATGCGGCATGGGGCCAAGGCCCTTGCCAAAAGTGGGCATTGTCCGCCCGGCCAGCCGGGCCGATAGCCGCACCCACCAAGCGTGAGAGGATGCAAGCCATGTTCACCGGGCCGCTCGAGGATCGCGTGGCGATCGCCGAACTCAATGGCACCTATGCCGATGGCGTGGTGCGCGGCGATGCGACCACCTGGGCCAGCGTCTGGGCGGAGGACGCGCGCTGGGACCTGATGGGCCATCAGACCGAGGGCAAGGCGGCGATCGTCGCCTTCTGGCAGCAGGCGATGAGCGGCCTTGAGGCGGTGAGCTTCCACTGCATCCCCTGCATGATCGCGGTCGAGGCAAACCGCGCCACGGCGCGGGTGCAGACCCAGGAGATCCTCAAGCCCAAGGAGGGCAAGGCGCGCCATGTCGGCGGGCTTTACGAGGATGAACTGCGCAAGATCGACGGCGCCTGGCGCTTCACCAGCCGCACCTTCCGCATTATCGCCGAATTCGGGGCAGAGGGCTGAAATCCATGGCAAAAATCCTCATCTGCGCACAGATCGACGTCGATCCCGCCCGGCGCGCCGAAGCGCTCGAGACCGCCCGGGTGCATATCGCCGCCGCGCGCGCCGAGAAGGGCTGCATCCACTATGACTGGAGCGCCTGCGCGATGAACCCGGCGCGCATCAACGTGTTCGAGGAATGGGAAAGCGAGCAGGCCCTGGCCGCCCATTTCCGCGATCCGGCCTATCTGGGGATGCGCGATCACATCGGCCGCTTCGGCATCACCAGCGCGGTGAGCCGCAAATATCGGGTGGACGCCGAGGCGCCGGTCTATGACGAGGAAGGCCTGCCGAGCGCGGCCTTCGGCTAGGCCCTGGCGCCGTGCTGCTGGGCGCGATCCTTGCAGGCGGTGCGGCGCGGCGCTTTGGCAGCGACAAGGCCGCGGCCACCTGGCGCGGCAGGCGGCTCATTGATCATGTCGCCGCCGCGCTGGGCGCGCAGTGCGCTGCGATAGTGGTGTGCGGGCGGGCCGAGCCGGGTTTTGCCTGCCTCGATGACTGGCCCGCGCCCGGGCTCGGGCCGCTGGGCGGGCTGGCCGCGGCGCTGCGCCATGCCGAGGCCCATGGCTTTTCCCACGTGCTTTCGGCCGGGGTCGATGCCCCCGATCTGCCGCACGATCTTGCCGCCACGCTTGCCGGCGCGGGCGCGGCGATCCTGGCGAGCCAGCCGGTGATCGGCCTGTGGCCGGCGGGCCTTGCAGCTGCGCTTTGTGACTATCTCGCCGGTGGCGGGCGCGCGCTCTATGGCTTTGCCGCCGCGGTGGGCGCGCGCGAGGTGGCTCTCCCCCGCCCGGTGATGAACGTCAACCGGCCCGAGGACCTGGCCTAGAGCCTCAGCATCTGCTTGCCGCGGTTCTGGCCCGAAAACAGGCGCTGCAGGGTGGCCGGGGCGTTCTCAAAGCCGTGCTGGATATCTTCCTGATAGGTGAGCCGGCCCTCCTTGACGAAGCCTTCAAGCCGCTTGCGGATCGCCGGAAACTCGCTCGCCCAGTCAAGCACGATGAAGCCGGCCATGGTGCCACGGCGAAAGACGAGGTTGAAATAGTTCTCCGGCCCGGCGGGGAGCGTGCCGGTTTCATAGCGGCTGATCCCGCCGCAGATCACCACCCGCGCGCCGGTGGCGATCTGGCTCAGCATGTCGTTGAGGATCTTGCCCCCGACATTGTCATAGATCACATCGACCCCGCGCGGGCACAGCTCCCTGATCTGGTCCCTGACGCTGCCGGCCTTGTAATCGATCGCGCCGTCATAGCCGGCCTCGCGCACCAGCCAGTCGCACTTCTCCTTGCCGCCGGCGATGCCGATCGCCCGGCACCCGGCGATTTTCGCAAGCTGGCCGACGATGCTGCCCGTTGCTCCGGCCGCGCCCGAGACCAGCACGGTATCGCCCGCCACCGGTTTGCCGACCTTGAAGAGCCCGCACCAGGCGGTGAGCCCGGTGGTGCCGAGCACCGAGAGCACCGCGGTGGGGGGAAGCGTGGTTTCAACCTTGGTCAGCTCCTTGCCGTCAGACACGAGATACTCGGTCCACCCGGTGGTGCCGAACACCAGATCGCCCACGGCAAAGCGCCCGCCGTTCGAGGCCACCACCTCGCAGATGCCGCTGCCGCGCATGACATCGCCGATCGCCATCGGGGCGACATAATCGGCGATGTTCTCCATCCAGCCCTTCTGCGCCGGATCGAAGCCGAGATAGAGCGTTTTGAGCAGCATCTGTCCGGGGCCGGGATCGGGCAGCTCGGTGGTGGCGAGGCGGAAATCATTGGCAATGTCGATCGGGCGGCCGCGCGGGTGGCCGTTGAGCAGCCATTGGCGGGTGGTGGTCGGCATTGGTCTCTCCTTGGGTTGCAGCCATGCTATGGCGGAGGCGCGCCGCCGCGCTCCACGGACAAAAGTGTCAGTCGAGCAGGCCCTCGCCTGTGCTAGTCTCAAGCGCGAGGGAGAGGATCATGCGCGCGCACACCCACAAGACCTTCTGCCGCTTCTGCCATGCCAATTGCGCGATGGAGGTGGATGTTGCCGACGGGCGCGTCATCGCCGTGCGCGGCGATCCGGAAGACCCGGCCTTTGGCGGCTATACCTGCATGAAGGGCCGCGAACTGCCCGAATCGCACAATTCCCCCGATCGCCTGCGCCGCAGCCTGGTGCGCGGCGCGGATGGGCAGTTCGTGCCGACCCCGATGGCCGAGGCGCTCGCCCATGTCGCGCGCGAACTGAGGCGCATCATCGCTGCCCACGGGCCCCATGCGGTGGCGGTGTTCATGGGTTCGGGCGGTTTCCAGAACTCGGCGGCGATGGCCGCCTCGCTGTCCTTCGCGCAAGCGATCGGCACCCGCAATTTCTACACCTCGGTCACGCTCGACCAGCCGGCCAAGGTCTTCACCACCGCGCGCTATGGCAAGTGGATGGCCGGCCCCAACACCTTCAGCCAGAGCGATGTCGCCTTCTTCATCGGCAACAACCCGATCGTCTCGCACTATGCGCCGGTGGGGGGCGTGCCGCCCTTCAGCCCCTCGCGCCGCATCCGCGACCGGAAGACGCAAGGGCTCAAACTCATCGTCGCCGACCCGCGGATGAGCGATGTCGCGCGGCTGGCGGACATCTATCTGCCGGTAAAGCCCGGGGAAGACCCGGCGATGCTCGCCGGGATGCTCCACGTCATCATCACCGAGGAGCTTTACGACCGCAATTTCGTTGCCGCCCATGTCGATGGCTTCGAAGCGCTGGCCGAGGCGGTCAAGGCCTTCCCGCCCGAGGTTGCCGCGGCGCGCGCAGGCCTCGACAAGGACCAACTGATTGCCGCCGCGCGGATGTTTGCCGGCGGCGCCATGGGCTGCGCGGTCACCGGCACGGGGCCGGAAATGGCGGGCAACGGCACGCTCACCGAATATCTCGTCACCTGCCTCAACACCATTTGTGCGCGCTTCAAGCAGGAGGGCGAGAAGGCGGCGATCCCGGGCGTGTTCAGCCCGCTCCAGGGCCCGCGCCGCGCCCAGGTCGGCCCCCCGGCGGTGATGTTCGGCGCGGAAGGGATGCCCAAGTCACGGTTTCGCGGGCTGGGCCATCTCGGCTGGGAAATGCCCTGCAACGTGCTGGCCGATGAAATCCTCACCCCCGGCGAAGGCCAGGTGCGCGCGCTGATCTCGGTCGGCGGCAATCCGGTGGTGGGCTTTCCCGATCAGGCCAAGATGGTGCGCGCGCTCGATGATCTTGAACTCTTCGTCCAGATCGACCCGTGGATGAGCGCCTCGGCGAAGCGCGCCAGCGTGGTGCTCGCGCCCTCGCAATGCCTCGAGCGCGAGGACATCACCAACCTTTCCGAATGGTGGCACGAGGAGCCCTATGCCCGCTACACCGAGGCGATCGTGCCGCCCCCGGGCGATTGCATCGACGAATACGAGATGTTCTGGACGCTCGCCCAACACCTCGGCCTGCAACTCATGCTCGCCGGCGGGCCGCTGCCGATGGACAGGAAGCCGAGCAAGGAGGAGTTCCTCGATCTGGCCACCGCCGGCTGCCTCAAGAAGCCTTCCGAGGTGCGGCGCGATTGCCAGGCCCATGGCGGGGCGGCGATGATCTATCCCGCGCTGCACCCGGTGGTCGAACCGGCGGATGAAAGCCAGTTTTACCGCTTCAACCTTGCCGCCGGAGCCATGCCGGAGGCCTTGCGCAAATATGCCGAGAACCGCGCGGCGAAGGAGGGTTTTGACTTCCGCCTGATCAGCCGCCGTTCGAAAAGCAGGTTCAATTCGATCGGCCACCCGCTCAAGAACCTGCAGGCCAGGGCCACCACCAACCCTGCCTATATCCACCCCGATGACATCGCCGCCCTCGGGCTCGAGGAAGGCGGGATCGTGGCGATCTCGAGCCCGCATGCCACGATCTACGGCGTGGTCAAGGCGAGCGACAAGCTGCGGCGCGGGATCGTCTCGATGGCCCATGCCTATGGCGATGCCGATGCCGGCAAGCACGATGTGCGCACCCGCGGTTCTTCCACCAACCGGCTGGTGAGCGAGGTGGTCGATTATGATCCGATCACCGGCCAATCGCTGCAAAGCGCCATTCCGGTGCGGCTCGCGCCCGCCTGATCCTCGCCCGACACAAGCAAAGGAAACCCATGCCCAGCAACCGCCGCTTCCTCCTGATGCGCCGCCCCCAAGGCACCCCGGTGCCCGAGGACTTCGCGCTGGTGAGCGAGCCCACCCCCGCGCTCGCGCCGGGTGAGTTCCTGATCCGCAACCACTATGCCTCGCTCGATCCGGCGATGCGCGGGTGGATGGATGCGGGGGGCAATTACATGCCGCCGATCCCCTTGGGCGCGCCGGTCAGGGCGAGCACCATCGGGGTGATCGCCGAAAGCCGCGCCGAAGGCTTTGCCCCCGGGCAATGGGTGATGGGCTTGAACGCGCTCGAGGACTATTCGGTGGGCGTTGCCGGGGGCTTTACCCAGGTGATCGATCCGGCCGCGGTGCCCAGCGTCACCAATTACCTTTCGATCTTCGGGGCGGTGGGGATGACCGCCTATTTCGGCTTTTTCGAGGTGTGCGAGCCGAAGCCGGGCGAGACCGTGCTGGTCTCGGGCGCGGCCGGCGCGGTGGGGAGCCTCGTCGGCCAGCTCGCCAAGATCCACGGCTGCCGCGCGGTGGGGATCGCCGGGGGGCCGGCCAAGTGCGCGCGCCTGACCGAGAACTACGGCTTTGACGGCGCGATCGACTACAAGGGCAAGGACGAGGCGGCGCTGAGCCAAGCGATCGCGGCGGCCTGCCCCGATGGGGTGGACGTGATCTTCGAGAATGTCGGCGGGGTCATCCTCGATGCCGGGCTGATGAACCTCAATCTTAACGCCCGGGTGGGCCTGTGCGGCCTCATCAGCGAATACAACACCGCCCCGCGCGGCTGCCGCAACCTGTGGCAGCTGATCGTCAAGCGCGCGCAAATCCGCGGGCTGCTGGTGGCCGATTATGTCGATCGCTTTGCCGAGGGCGCCGCGCAGATGGGCCAGTGGGCCGCGCAAGGCCGGCTCAGAATCGATGAACATATCGATGAAGGGCTGGAAAACGCTTTTTCCAGCTTCATGCGGCTGTTTGCCGGCACCAATGACGGCAAGATGATCCTCAAGATCGCCTGATGGCGCGCAGCCTGCTCGTGCTGTCCGGTGGGCACCCCTACGAGGCCGGGCCGTTTGACGACCTGCTGCGAGCCTTGGGCGATTGGGACATCACCCACCTCGTCCACCCCGAGGACGGCGAGGCCGATGCAGGAGCGGCGATCGCGAGCGCCGATGCGCTGCTGCTTTACGACATGCCGGGCTACAGCTTCGGCGAAGGCAAGGTGACGATGCGCCCGCCCTCGCCGGCCTGGCGCGCGGCGCTCGCCCGCCGCTTTGCCCGCGGCAAGGGCGCGGTGGCGCTGCACCATGCCCTTGCCGGCTGGGCGCTGTGGGAAGAGTGGCACGCATGGCTGGGCGGGCAGTTCCACTACCAGCCGGGGCCGCACGGGCCGGATTCGGGCTATCGCCACGAGGTCGCCTACACCGCCCGGGTGGTGGCCGATCATCCGGTTACCCGCGGATTGCCCCAGATCTTCCCTGTCACCGACGAGCTTTATCTGTGCCCGATTGACGAGGCGGCCATCACCCCGCTCGTCAGGGCCGAGGGCTTTGCCTTCACCCGCGAAAATTTCTTTTCCGCCGCCAGGGCCGTGGCCGGGGCGATGTTCAGCCGCGCCGGCTGGGATCATCCCGATGGCAGCAATTGCATCGCCTGGGAAAGCCGCCGCGCGCCCGCCCCGCTCATCTATATCCAGTGCGGCGATGGGCCGGCGGCCTATGCCCATCCCCAGCTGCGCCGGCTGATCGCCCAGGCGCTCGCCTACACTGCTGAAGGAGCCTGCCCATGACCCCGGAGGAAACCGTCACCGCCTTCATCGACCAGTGGAACCGCAACGATATGGAGGCCATGCTGGCCATGTGCGCCGAGGAGGTGGTGTGGCACAACATCCCGATGGAGCCGATCCGCGGCAAGGCGGCGATGCGCGCCGCGGTGGAAGGCTTCATGGCCGGGGTGGATGGCTGCGCCTGGCAGGTGCACGCCATCGCCGCCAAGGGCGCCACGGTGCTGACCGAGCGCACCGATGGCTTTGTCCTCAAGGACGGGCGCACAGCCAAGATCCGGGTGATGGGCACCTTCGAGCTCGATGCCGCGGGGCGTATCGCCCAGTGGCGCGACTATTTCGACATGGCCGAGTTCACCCGCGAATTTGGCAGCGCCTGATGCACGCAGCGCAATCCTAACACAAACGCGCATCGCATCCGGGCGCGGGGCGTGGCTAGGCTTGACCATGCAATTCCAAGGTGCCGGAGCCGCCCGATGAACAAGCCCGAAGGCAATCTCTTTGCCCCCGAGACGCTGCTTGATCCCTTCGACTATTACCGCGCCGTGCACGAGGCCGGGATCGGGATCGAATATCTCGAGGGCATGAACACCTATGTGGTCTATTCCTATGACCTGTGCAGCGAGGCGGCCAGCAATCCCGAGGTGTTCTCCAATGATTTCACCGCGCTGATGGGGCGCGAGGCGGAGGAGGAGATCAAGGCGATCCTGGCCGAGGGCTGGCCCGACGTGCCCACCCTGCTGACCGCCGATCACCCGGTGCACACCCGCAACCGCAAGCTCGTCAACCTTGCCTTTTCCGCCCCGCGGGTGAACGCGATCGAGGCGGACATGCGCAAGAAATCGATCGAGCTGATCGAGGCCTTTGCCGACCGGGGCGCATGCGAATTCGTCGAGGAGTTTGCCGTGCCTCTGCCGGTGGCGATGATCGCCGGGCAGATCGGGCTCGAGGACGATCCCAAGCGGGTCAAGGCCTGGTCTGACGCGGCGGTCGATCGATTCAGCCAGATGATCGATTTTGAACGCAAGAAGGAATGTGCCCGCAGCCTTGTCGAGTTCCAGCACTATATCAAGGGCCTGATTGACGAGCGCCGGGCGCATGGCGGCAATGACCTGTTGACCGACCTGGTCGAGGCGCGGGTCGAGGGCGAAACCCCGCTCACCGATCCGGAAATCATGTCGCTGATGCAGCAGTTCATGGTGGCGGGAAATGAAACCACCACCTCGACCCTCGCCGGGGGGCTGCTCCAGCTGATCCGCAACCCCGAGCAGATGGCCAAGGCCAGGGCCGCGGCCGGCGGGCGCGATCCCAAGCTGATCATGAACCTGGTGGAGGAGGCGCTGCGCTACGAAACGCCGACCGCGGGCATGTGGCGGATCGTCAAAAAGGACACCGAGCTTGGGGGCATGAAGATCCCGGCGGGCGCGGTGATGCAGCTGCGTTATGCCGCGGCCAACCGCGATCCGAAGAAATTCCCCGATCCCGACCGCTTCGATATCGAGCGCGCCAATGCCCGTGCGCACCTCTCCTTCGGCAAGGGGCCGCACATGTGCGTGGGTAACATGCTCAGCCGCAAGGAGATGCTGGTGGCCTTCGACGAGCTGCTCGAGCGGCTCGATAATTTCGCCATCGCCGACGAGAACGCCATTCGCATCCTGCCCAACATCCTGCTGCGCGGGGTCACGCACCTGCCGATCACCTTCACCCGCAAGGCTTGAAGCGCATGAATTTCGATCTTTCCGAAGAGCAGCAGATGTTCGTGACCGCGGTGGAGCGCTTTGCCGCGCCCATCGACGTGCCGGCACGGCGGCGCCTGCGTGCCAGCCCCAGCGGCTATGACCGGGCGCGCTGGCAGGAACTTGCTGGCCTCGGCCTCATCGCGCTTGCCGCGGGCGAGACGGCGGGCGGGCTGGGCGGCGCGCCGATCGATCTGGCGCTGGTGGCCGAGGCGCTGGGCAAGGCCAATGCCCCCGATCCGCTGATCGAGCTGGGATTTCTGCCGGCCCTGCTGCTCGAACGCGGCGGCGCCGCCGAGCCGCTCGCCCGCCTGATCGCCGGCGAGACCATCGCCACCTTCGCCTGGACCGAGCGCGCCCAGCGCTACAGCCTCACCCCCCGCGCCACCCGGGCCGAGCAAAGGGGCGAGGGCTTTGCCCTTACGGGCGAGAAAACCATGGTGATGGGCGCAGGCCTTGCCGACCTGTTCATCGTCAGCGCCGAGTGCGCCGGCGAGACCGCCTGCTTCCTGGTGGAGAAGGAGGCGCCGGGCCTTGAGCTGCGGCCCTATCGCCTCGCCGATGGCAGCATCGCCGGCGAGCTGCGCCTCACCCGCACCCCGGCGACCGCGCGCCTCGCTCTCGATGCCGCAGCGCTCGCCGCGATTGCCGCCGATGTGCGCCTCTATGCCGCGGCCGAGATGGTCGGCTTGGGCGCGCGGCTGCTCGAGGACACGCTCGCCTATGTCAAGGAGCGCGAGCAGTTCGGCGTTGCCATCGGCAGCTTCCAGGCGCTCCAGCACCGCCTCGTCGATTGCTATGCCCGGGCCGAGCAGGCGCGCTCGATGCTCTATCGCGCCGCGCTCGCCGATCGCACCAATGCCGCCACCTGGCAGCGCGCTGCCGCCGGGGCCAAGGCCTATATCAGCGAGAATGTCGATGCCATCGCCCGCGAGGCGGTGCAGATGCACGGCGGCATGGGGATCACCGATGAATTGGCGATCGGCCATGCGATGAAGCGCGTGCTGCTGCTCGCGCGCCTGTTCGGCGATGCCGACAGCGTGCTCGCCGAATATGCGCTGGCAGCCTGAGCGCGCGGGGAGGGGACAGGAGAGCATGGGCGAGAAGATCGATCCCAATCTGTGGAGCGACGATCCCGAGCCGCACCTCATCGGCGGACGGCTGGCCTCGGGCGAGATCGTCTTTCCCATGCCGGTGGGCGATGCCGCCGAGGGCGTTGCGCCTTACAAGCTCAAGCGCCGCGGGCGCCTGTGGTCGTGGACCACACAGGGCTTCCTGCCCAAGGAGCCCTATATCGGCCCCGGTGCCGGGCCGGGCGAGGGGCCGGGCGATTTTAAGCCCTTCCTTCTCGGCTATGTCGAACTTCCCGGTGAAGTGATCGTCGAGAGCCGCCTTGTCGATTGCCAGCTCGCCGATCTGCACCTCGGGATGGAAATGGAGCTGTGCATCGTGCCCTTCAACGCGCGCTATGACACCTTCGCCTTCCGTCCTGTCAGCATCAGCGAGGCCCAAGCCGCATGAGCGAGAATGTCTATATCATCGGCGCCGGGATCCACCCCTTTGGCCGCACCGAGGGCCGCTCGGGCCGCGAGCAGGGGGTGGTGGCGGTGCGCGAGGCGCTGAAGGATGCGGGGCTCGAATGGGCCGATATCGAATGCGCCTATGGCGGCTCGGCCGCGGCGGGCAATGCCGATATCATGGTCAACGAGCTGGGCCTTACCAGCCTGCCCTTCACCAATGTCGCCAATGGCTGCGCCACCGGCGGCAGCGCGCTCGCCTCGGCCCAGCAGGCGATCGCCAGCGGCATGTATGACCTTGCCCTGGCGGTGGGTTTTGACAAGCATCCGCGCGGCGCCTTCAACGCCAAGCCTGCCGATTATGGTCTGCCCGACTGGTATGGGCAGACCGGCATGATGCTGACGACGCAGTTCTTCGCGCTCAAGATCCAGCGCTACATGCAGCTTCACGGCATCAGCCGGCGCACGCTTGGCCTTGTGGCGGAAAAGGCCTTCCGCAACGGCAGCCTTGCCCCCCATGCCTGGCGGCGCAGCCCGGTCGATCTCGACACCATCCTAAACGCCCCCGTGATCAACGATCCGCTGACCAAATACATGTTCTGCTCGCCCTCCGAAGGGGCGGTGGCGCTGATCCTGGCTTCGGAGAAGAAGATGCGCGCGCTGGGCGCGGATGGTGTCAAGATCCGCGCCATCGCGGTCAAGACCCGCCCACCCCATTCCTTCGAGGTGTTCCAGCCCGGGGTAAGCATCGCGGAAGGCAGCAAGCCCACGGTGCTCGCCAGCAAGGCCGCCTTCGAGCGCGCCGGGATCGGGCCAGAGGACATTTCGGTGGCCCAGCTCCAGGACACCGAAAGCGGGGCCGAGATCATGCACATGGCCGAAAACGGCTTCTGCAAGGATGGCGAGCAGGAAGAATGGCTCGCCAATGGCTGGAGCGAGATCGGCGGGCGCCTGCCGATCAACACCGATGGCGGGTGCCTGGCCTGCGGCGAGCCGATCGGGGCCTCGGGCCTGAGACAGGTCTATGAGAACGTCACCCAGCTGCGCCAGCGCGCCGGGGCGCGGCAGGTGCCCGGGCGCGACGGCAAGGGGCCGCGTTTCGGCTACAGCCATGTCTATGGCGCCCCGGGGCTTTCGGCGGTGGCGATCCTGGAGCGCGCATGAAGCGGATGGCGGGCAAGGTCGCGCTGGTCTCGGGCGGCGCGGAAGGGATCGGCGCGGCGGTGGCGCGCGCGATCGTCGCCGAGGGCGGCAGCGTGATGCTGGGCGACATCCAGCATGACAAGGCCGAGGCCCTGGCGCGCGAGCTCGGCGATCGCGCCGCGGCGGTGGCGCTCGATGTGCGCGCGCTCGACCAGTGGGAAGCCGCCGTGGCGGCCACCCAGGCGCGCTTCGGCAAGCTCACCGTGCTTGCCAATGTCGCCGGGATTTCCGAGCCCGGCACGGTGACCGATGGCCCGCTCGAGCTGTGGCACCGCACGCTTGCGATCAACCTCACCGGGCCGTTCTACGGGATGCGCGCGGCGATCCCGGCGATGGTGGCAAGCGGGGAGCCTTGCGCGATCGTCAATATCGGCTCGATGATCGCATTGCGACCCGCGGCCTTCGTCGCCGCCTATTCGGCCTCCAAGACCGGCCTGCGCGGGCTCACCCAAGCGGTCGCGCTCGATCTGGCCGCGCGCGGGCTGCCGATCCGGGTCAACATGGTGCACCCGGGCGCGATCCGCACCCCGATGTATGAGCGCTACAAGTTTTCCGGCGCCGACAGCCCCGAGGCCATCGAGGCCAATTTTGCCGCCACCCATCCGATGAACCGCATCGGCGAGCCCGAGGAAGTCGCCCGCGCGGTGGTGTTTCTCGCCAGTGACGAGACCGGCTTTACCACGGGATGCGATTTCACCGTCGATGGCGGCGGCAGCATCAGGAGTTGACATGAGCCAGCAACCCGCCGGGCGGATCGATGCCCATTTCATCGCCGCGGGCAAATATCACGATATCGACCATGCCCGGCTCGAGATCCTGAGGCTGCTTGCCGAGCATCCGCAGATCCGCACCACGGTGGCCTGCGACTATTCCGGGCTCGAACGGCTCGATCAGTGCCGCTTCCTCATCACCTATACCTGCGATCTGATGCCCACGCCCGAGGAAGCCGCGCAGCTGCGCGCGTGGATGGAAAAGGGCGGCAAGTGGATGGCGCTGCACGGCACCAATTCGATCCTCGTCTTCACCCCCGAGGGCCTGGTCGATGCGCCCGAGACGCGCCCGGATGTGATGGAGATGCTGGGCACGCAGTTCCTTGCCCATCCGCCGATCGACAAGTTCATGGTCGAGGTGGTCAATCCCGATCACGAGCTCACCCGTGGCATCGCCGATTTCGAGGTGGTGGACGAGCTTTACCTTTCCACCACCACCGCGCCGATCGAAACGCTGATGCAGACCAGCTTTGCAGGCGAGGCCACCGGCTTTACCCGCAGCCACTGGGACAAGACCAGCGTGCCTATCCTTTATACGAGGAAGATCGGCGCGGGGCAGATCGTATACAATACGCTGGGCCATTGCCGCGGACATTATGACCTTCCCGGCATGGTCGATTTCTATCCGCACAAGGAAATGTGCGCGTGGAATTACGATGTCTATTATGAGCTTTTGCGGCGCACCATCCGCTGGGCCATGAGAGACGGGGCCTGAACGGATCAAGACTTGCGACGCCTGGGATCGAACTGACATGGACATGGATTTCTCGCCCGAGGATCTCGCCTTCCGCGAGGAGGTGCGCGCCTTCCTCAAGGACAACCTGCCCGAGCGGCTGCGCGACGGGGCGCGGCGCACGCCGGGGGTTTTCGTCGAGCCCGATATCGGGATGGAATGGCACCGCATCCTCTACAAGAAGGGCTGGGTCGCCCCGCACTGGCCCAAGGAGGATGGCGGCACCGGCTGGACCCCGACGCAGAAATTCATCTTCGAGAAGGAATGCGCGCTCGCCGGCGCCCCGGCGCTCGCCATTCTCGGCTTGCGCCTGGTTGGCCCGGTGATCTGCGAATTCGGCACACCCGAGCAGAAGGCGCGCTTCCTGCCGCGCATCCTTTCGGGCGAGGATTACTGGTGCCAGGGCTATTCCGAACCGGGTTCGGGCTCCGACCTTGCATCCCTCAAGACCTCCGCCCGGCTGGAGGGGGATGAATATGTCATCAACGGCTCGAAGATCTGGACCACCCACGCCCACCACGCCAACTGGATCTTCGCGCTGGTGCGCACCGATCCCACGGTGAAGAAGCAGCAGGGCATCAGCTTCCTGCTGGTGCCGATGGACCAGCCCGGGGTGGAGGTGACGCCGATCTATTCGATGTCGGGCGATCACGAGGTCAACCAGGTGTTCTTCACCAATGCCCGCACCCATGTGTCGAACCGCATCGGCGCGGAAGGCCAGGGCTGGAGCATCGCCAAGTTCCTGCTCGAAAACGAGCGCGGCGGATCGTGCTTTGCCCCGCGCCTCCTGCAATCGATCGAGCGGCTCGAAGCGCTGGCGCGCACCCAGCCTTCGGGTGTCAACGGGGCGATCGGCCACGATCCGCGCTTTCGTGATCGGCTGGCGCGGGTCAAGCTCGAGGCCGAGGCGCTCGAGGTGACCGAGCTGCGCATCCTCGCTGAACTGGCCAAGGGCCGCGCGCCCGGGCCGCAGACCTCGCTGGTCAAGCTGCTCGGCGCCAATATCGGCCAGCAGGTCGATACCTTGCGGCTCGAACTGCTCGGCCCGGACGCCCTGCAACTGCCGCTCGAGCGCCCGCTCTATGGCAACGAGGCGCCCGAGCCGGTGGGCAGCGAATATGCCCAGATCGCCATGGGCCGCTATCTCAACAACCGCGCCGCCACCATCTTCGGCGGATCGGACGAGGTGCAGAAGAACATCATCGCCAAGACCGTGCTGGGGCTGTGAGGCCAAGGCAGCGCTGGCTGCCTTGCGGTTGCTGGCGGGCCGAGGGGCTTGATCGCCGCGCCGCGCGGGTTTCGGCAAGCAGTGACGTGACGAGGAAGGAAGCATCACATGGACGTTTCAAAACTGATGTTCCGCGACGGGCTGATGCAGGGCGAGCGCATTCTCGTGACCGGCGGGGGCACGGGGCTGGGGCGCGAGATGGCCGAGGCCTTCCTCGCGCTGGGGGCGACGGTCTATATCTGCGGGCGGCGGCAGTCCAAGCTCGACGAGACCGCCGCCGAACTCACCGAGCGCCACGGCGGCAAGATCGTCGGCATGGCCTGCGACATCCGCGATGCCGACATGATCCACGATATGGTTGACCGGATCTGGGCCGATGGCGGGGCGCTGACCGGCGTGGTCAACAATGCCGCGGGCAATTTCATCAGTCGCACCGAGGATCTTTCGGTCAATGGCTTCAACGCCATTGCCGATATCGTCATGCGCGGCACCTTCTATGTCACGCTTGATATCGGCAAGCGGCTGATCAAGGAGAAGAAGAAGGCGAGTTTCCTCTCGATCCTCACCACCTGGGTGTGGTCGGGCAGCGCCTTTGTGGTGCCGAGCGCGATGAGCAAGACCGCGATCCACGCCATGACCCAGAGCCTGGCCACCGAATGGGGCCGCTATGGCCTGAGGTTCAACGCCATCGCCCCCGGCCTGTTTCCGACCAAGGGCATGAACGCCCGGCTCAACCCGGGCAGCAGCGGCAACAATCAGAAGAACCTGCTCAACCCCATGGGCCGCGCCGGGGAGATGCACGAGCTTGCCAATCTCGCGGTGTTCCTGATGGCCAAGGGCGCCGAATATGTGAACGGCCAGACCATCGCCATCGACGGGGCGGGCTTCCAGGCCAATGGCGGCACCTTCTACCCCATGCTCCACGCGCTCGGCGATGCCGAGTGGGAGGCGATGCGGGCGATGATCAAGGGCACCAACGAGAAGGACAAGGCCGAGCGCAGCGTCGGTTGACGCGCGCCCCGGATCGGCCTTGCTCTCAGCCCTGGCTGCGCCCGCGCGCCTGCACCGCGGCGCGGCGCGCCTCGACCTCCTGCGGGCTGACCGCGGCATTGGCCGCAGACGAGCGCGTGGCCTCGAGCGCGAGGCCCTCGGCAAGGCTCAAGGCAAAGCCATCATCAATGAGGCGCTTGTAGGCGGCAAGGAAAGCAGGGTCGATCCCGGCCATGTCAGCCGCAAGGCGGCGGGCGAGCGGCAGGAGCTCCTCGCTCGCCACCACGTGGTTGACCAGCCCCCAGGCATGGGCCGTGTGGGCATCGAGGAAATTGCCGGTGAAGGCCAGTTCCTTGGCCCGCGAAATGCCGATCATCCGGCTCAGCTTCTGCGACAGGCCCCAGCCCGGCACGATCCCCACCCGCGCATGGGTATCGGCAAAGCGGGCATTGGTGCTGGCGATCAGCACGTCGCAGGCGAGCGCCAGCTCGAACCCGCCGGTGATCGCCACCCCGTTGATCGCCCCGATCACCGGCTTGGAGCATTGTTCGACTGCTTTCACCGGATTGTCGGCCGGATCGGTGGCATTGGCGCTGCCGAGCGCGCCCGCTTCGCTCCCCAGTTCCTTCAAGTCAAGCCCGGCGGTAAAGGCGCGCGTGCCCGCCCCGGTGAGGATCACCGCGCGCACCCCTGCATCGCCATCGAGCGCGCGCATCACCTCCGCCAGCCGCGCGCGCAGCGCCCGGCTCAGCGCGTTCATCGCCTCGGGCCGGTTGAGGGTGACGGTGGCGATGCCCTCGGCCACTTCGCACAGAACCACATCCGCGATCATTCCAGTCTCCAGTCGATGGTGCCGCGCCCGTTTGCGGCGAGAAAGGCGTTGGTCTGGCTGAACGGGCGCGAGCCGAAAAAGCCGCTGTGCGCGGAAAGCGGGCTGGGGTGGGGCGAGGCAAGGACGAGATGGTGCGAGGGGCGCGCCAATTCGCGCACCCGGCTCGCCTTCTTGCGCGCGTGGCTGCCCCAGAGGATGAACACGCTCGGCTCTGCCCGCGCCGCCACCGCGGCAACGCAGGCATCGGTGATCGCATCCCAGCCGCGCCCGGCATGGCTCCCGGCCTTGCCCGCCTCGACCGTGAGCGTGTTGTTGAGCAGCAGCACCCCCTGGCGCGCCCAGGGCGAAAGATCGCCGTGGCGCGGCACGGGCACGCCGCAATCGGCCGCAAGCTCCTTGAAGATATTGACCAGCGAGGGCGGCAGCGGCACCCCGGCGCGCACCGAGAAGGCAAGGCCATGCGCCTGGCCCGGGCCGTGATAGGGATCCTGCCCCAGGATCACGCAGCGCACCTGATCGAGCGGGGTGAGCGCCAAGGCCGCCAGCCGCTCCCCGCGCGGGGGATAGACTTGCTTGCCGGCGGCTTCCTCGGCCCTGAGCCAGCCGCCCAGCCGCCGCGCCTCGGGCGCGGCGAGCACGGGTTCGAGCACGCCGCGCCAGCTTGGGGGGAGCGATTCGCCTGCCATTGCGCCGCGCAAATTCGCACGCCGGGCGCAAGCGGGCCAATCGGCGCTTTCACTCTTTCCCCAATCGGCGTAGGGCGCGGGGCCATGGCTGTGCATTTCCACGAAGAAGACCTGCCCGCCGGCGTGCTGGTGAATGATCGCCCGCTGGCGGTGGATACCGAAACCATGGGCCTTGTCACCCACCGCGACCGGCTGTGCGTGGTGCAATTGTCCGACGGCACGGGCGATGAGCACCTGGTGCGCTTTGCCCCGGGCAGCGCCTATGACGCGCCCAATCTCAAGGCGGTGCTGGGCGATCCGGCCCGGCTCAAGATCTTCCACTTCGCCCGCTTCGATCTGGCCGCGATCCAGCACTATCTCGGGGTGATGGCCGCGCCGGTGTTCTGCACCAAGATCGCCAGCCGCCTGACCCGCACCTATACCGACCGGCATGGCCTCAAGAACCTCGTCGAGGAACTGCTGGGCGAGACCATTTCCAAGCAGCAGCAATCCTCCGACTGGGGCGGGCCGGTGCTCTCCGAGGCCCAGCGCGACTATGCCGCCTCGGACGTGCGCTATCTCCACGCCCTGCGCGACGAGCTCGCCGGGCGCCTCGCGCGTGAGGGGCGCAGCGCGCTCGCCCAGGCGTGCTTCGATTTCCTCCCCGCCCGCGCGCTGCTCGATCTGGCCGGCTGGGGCGAGGCCGATATCTTCAGCCACGTGTAAGGGGCAGAAAGGCACAGCCGGCAGCATGGCCCCCGCCCACCACAGCGCGCAGGAGACCAGCGAGGCGCGGATGCTGCGCAGCCGGCGCCAGCACTTTGCCGCGCCCGGCGGCACGCATGACCGGCTGGTGGGCTTTCTCGCCCGCGCCCTGCCGATGGCGGTGGGGGTGATCGCCGCGCTGATGATCCTCACCCCCTTGTCGCCGCGCGGGGAGGTGAGCTTCCTGCTCGATCGCAACAAGGTGGCGGTGATCGATGACCGGCTCAGCGTCGCCAACGCCATGTATCGCGGGCGCGACAGCGCCGGGCGCCCCTTCGCGCTCACCGCCGGGGCGGCGGTGCAGCGCTCGAGCCGCGAGGGGCTGGTGCGGATGGAGGACCTCGTCGCGCAATTGCTGCTGAGCGACGGGCCGGCGCGGCTTTCCGCGCGCGGCGGGGTCTATGACATCAGGGCCGAAACCGTCACCATCGACGGGCCGGTGCGCTTCACCGCCAGCGATGGCTATGCCATGATCGCGCGCGGCGTGGCGGTCGATCTCAAGGCGCGCCGGCTGCGCGGCGAGGAGGGCGTCTCGGGCGAGGTTCCGGCCGGCACCTTTTCCGCCCGCCGGCTCGAGGCCGATCTTGCCAGCCGCACGATCACGCTTGAAGGCGATGCCCGCCTGACCATGGTGCCCGGACAGTTGAGGATGCCGCGATGACCGATCTGCCCCCTTCCCGCCCTTCGCTCGCCCGGCTGGCGCTCGGCTGGGGCGCGGGCGGCTTCGCGCTCGCCGCGGTGCTGGCCGGCGCGATGCAGCTGAGCGCCCAGACGCTGGCCGCGCACGATTCAAGCGCGCCGGTGAGCTTTGATGCCCAGCGCATCGAATTGCAGGACCGGGCCGACCGGGTGATCCTCTCGGGCGATGTGGTGATCGAGCAGGCCGGGCTGCGCCTGCGTTCGGATCGCACGCTCGTCGATTTCACCGATGCCGGGCGGCTCGAACTCCAGCGCATCACCGCCACCGGCGGGGTGGTGGTCACCCGCGGCGAGGAACAGGCCACCGGCGACAGCGCGATCTATGACGTGGGCCGGCGCATCATCACCATGGCCGGCAATGTCCGCCTGCGCCGCGGCGCCACCGACCGGCTCGAGGGCGGGCGGCTGGTGATCGATCTCAACAGCCGCAATGCCAGCGTCGATGGCAGCGGGGCGCGCCCGGGCCGTGTCACCGGCACCTTCAATGTCCCCCAGCGGCGCGAGGGCAAGCAGCCCTAGGCCCCCCGGGGGGGAGGCCCGCCTCAATAGGCGTTGCGGTGGCACAGCACCATCACGGTGCGCAGCACGATGCCGATGTCGCGGCACAGCGACCAGCCCGAGATATATTCAAGATCGGACTGGAGCCGGTTGGTAAGGTCCTTCTCCTGCTCGGTCGCGCCGCGATGGCCGCGCACCTGGGCCAGCCCGGTCAGCCCCGGCTTGAGGCAGTGCCGCTGCCAGTACTTGCGTATCCATCCGGCGGGGGCCGCCTTGCGTGGGTGGGTAGTGAGCGCTCTTCAGCGTGCTCTTTTGTATCCATCCGGCGGGGGCCGCCTTGCGTGGGTGGGTAGTGAGCGCTCTTCAGCGTGCTCTT
>Ga0209909_100238_pt1 | contig 62533 bp, 60 predicted proteins | sample FECB22metaG_FD_188302 | JGI IMG/M metagenome (GOLD analysis project Ga0209909, IMG submission 188302) | Cyanobacterial communities from the Joint Genome Institute, California, USA - FECB-22 (SPAdes) (version 3) | ecosystem: Environmental > Aquatic > Thermal springs > Hot (42-90C) > Microbial mats...
CGACCCGATCCCGAAGGTCCTGTGAAAGCGTCCGTGCCATCCATGCTGGCCTCCTGCATCCAGCAAAAAGGATGAATCAGAACCACCCCCGAATAGGAATCCCCACCGAGTCAGAACGTGGGGAAAACGCTCTAGAGCACCTTGTCGCCCACGCCGATCATGCGCCCGCGGGTGATGATCACCTTGTCGCCGCGCTTGGTAGCAGCAAACAGCTTGGCGGCAAATTCATCCGGCACCCCGATGCAGCCGTGCGAGGCATAGCCGTTCATCACCGGCGAGCCATGGATGGCAATGCCGGTGCGGGTGAGCCACAGGCTCCAGGGCATCGGGGCATTGTCGTACTTGCGCGAGAAATGCTGGCGCGACTTGTCGAGCACCGGAAAGACCCCGAGCGGGGTGGGGTGCGAGGGCGTGCCCACCAGCGCCACCGCGGTGCCGATCTCGTGCCCGTCGCGAAAGACGCTGAGCACCCGGGCTTCGAGATCGACGGTGATCACCAGCTGGCCGGTGGCGGGCGCGGCGCTTTCGTCCCAGAACCAGTCGCCATAGCGGATCGTGCCCTCGATCGGCAGGATCGACTTGACGATGAAGGGCTGAGGCTCCGGGCGCGGGGCCTTGGCCGTGCTCTGGCTTGCCGCCTTGGGGGCGGGCCTGGGCGCGGCGGGAGGAAGCGGCTGGACCACCGACTCGGCGATCATCCGCACCGCCGGGCCGCGCGGGGGCGCCGGTTCGTTGGCCGGGGCCGGGGCGGGCGCGGCCTCAACGAGCGGCGGCAACCCAGCATAGGAGGCCATGGCGGCATCATCGGCGGGCATCTCGCTGTCGGGATCGATGCGCTCGAAGGCGCCGCGTGCCTGCCCGGCCACGGCCTCGGCGGCCTCGGCAGCGCGCGAAGCTTCGCCGGCAGCGTCCGGCACGGTCTGGCCAAGGGCCGGCCAGGCCAGCGCGGCGAGCGCGATGAGCGCGATCGGGGTGACGAGCGAGCGGATCATGCGCCCCTTATGCCGCAGCGCTCCTGTCAAGACCAGCGCCTTGGCCCTGGCCGTCCCCCCGGGGGACGCGCCGCGCCAAGGGGTTAACGCGCCCGGCCCCGGTTGCGGGCCTGCACAGCGCAGGCGCTCAGGCGCTCAGACGTTCAGGCGATCACGCCGAACAGGTCGTGGGCGTCGGCATCCTCGATGGTGACTTGGACGATATCGCCGGGCGCGAGGCTTTCGGGCACGTGGCGCAGGTGCACCGCCCCGTCGATCTCGGGCGCGTCGGCCTGGCTGCGGCCGGTGGCGCCGATATCGCCATCCGCGTCCGGCGCGCCCACCTCGTCGATGATGACGGGCAGGGTGCGGCCCACCTTGGCCGCAAGCTTGGCGGCGCTGATCCGCGCGCAGGCTTCCATCAGCCGCGCATAGCGCTCTTCCTTGACCGCCTCGGGCACCGGATCGGGCAGGGCATTGGCCGGAGCGCCCGCCACGGGCTCGAAGCGGAAGGCGCCGACGCGGTCGAGCTGAGCTTCCTCGAGCCAATCGAGCAGATAGCGGAAATCCTCCGCGCTCTCGCCCGGAAAGCCCACCACGAAGGACGAGCGGATGGCAATATCGGGGCAGATCGCGCGCCAGGCCCTGAGCCGCTCGAGCACCTTGGCCTCGTTCGCCGGGCGGCGCATGGCCTTGAGCACGCGCGGGCTGGCGTGCTGGAAGGGAATGTCGAGATAGGGGGTGATCAGCCCCTCGGCCATCAGCGGGATGAGCTGATCGACATGGGGATAGGGATAGACATAGTGCAGCCGCACCCAGGGCCGCTCGCCCTCGGGCGTGCGCAGTGCGCCCAGTTCGCGCGCAAGATCGGTCAGGTGCGCGCGCACCTCGCGCCCCTTCCAGGCGCGCGCCTCGTGGCGGATATCGACCCCGTAGGCGCTGGTATCCTGCGAGATGATGAGCAGTTCCCGGGTGCCTGCCGCCACCAGCTTTTCCGCCTCGCGCAGGCAGGCATCGATCCGGCGGCTGGCGAGCTTGCCGCGCAATTGCGGGATGATGCAGAAGCTGCAGGCGTGGTTGCAGCCCTCGGAAATCTTGAGATAGCTGTAATGGCGCGGGGTGAGCTTGATGGCGTTTTCGTCTGCGCTACCGCTTCGCTGCTTGCGCGCAGGGTGCTGCGGGATCAGGTCGATGAACGGCCCCTGGCTCGGCGGGGCGTGGGTGTGCACCGCCGCCACAACCTCCTCATACTGGTGCGCCCCGGTGATCGCCAGCACCTGCGGGTGCACGGCGCGGATCGCCTCGGCCTCCTCGCCCATGCACCCGGTCACGATCACCCGGCCATTGGCGGCAATCGCCTCGCCGATCGCGGCAAGGCTTTCGGCCTTGGCCGAATCGAGAAAGCCGCAGGTGTTGACCAGCACCACGTCGGCCCCGGCATAGTCCTCGGCAAAGGCATAGCCATCGGCGCGCAGCCGGGTGAGGATGCGCTCGGAATCGACCAGCGCCTTGGGGCAGCCGAGGCTGACCATGCCGATGCGCTTCTGCTGGGGCAGGGTGGTGGGGGTGTTCATCGCCGCGCGCCCCCTACACTGCGCGCGCCGCCAGCGCTAGGCTTGACCGCGGGGCGCCTGTAGGGGCATCGCATGGCGCCATGATCGACCGCCTGCTGTTTGACCACCCCCGCGCCGTGGGCGAGACCTATGGCGCGCATGCCCGCACCGCGCTCGGCTTTGGCTGGCGGATGGTGGCGGCGGGGCTTGCCTGCATCATCCACGCGCTCATCCCCGGCCTGTTTGCCGACACCGCCAGCCGCACCGTCGCCCGGCTCGCGCTCGAGATGCGCGACCGCAAGCCGCGGCCCGCTCCGGCGGGCGGGATGGAGTCCTTCGCCTATGTCATCTAGCGGCCGGGCAGCGGCGGGCGGCACCGCGGCATGAGCGACTTTGCCCTCATCCCCGTGCTCGCCGGCACCGCGGCGTTCTTTCTCGTGGGCGCGCTGTGGTATGGGGTGATCTTCGGCAAGGCGTGGCAGCGCGCCGCGGGGCTGGCCGAGGCCGATCTGGCGCGCGGCAACATGGCGCTGATCTTCGGCCTGACGCTCGCCCTTGAAATGCTGGTGGCGATGGTGCTGTGGCACCTCATCGCCCGCACCGATCCTGCCCCCCACGTGGTGCTGATGATGGCGCTGGGCTTTGCCGGGGGCGTGATGATCCCGGCGGTGGGGATCAACTACCTTTACCAGCGCAAGCCCTTGGCGCTGTTCCTGATCGATGCCGGGCATTTCATTGCTGGCATGGCGGCGATGGGGGCGGTGTTCGTCGCCTTTCGCGGCTAGTCGCGCGGGCTTTCGCTCGGCACGGTGGGGACGATCTCGACCACCACATCACCCGGCTGGAGGCTCTGGCATTCTGCCTCCCAGAAGCCGATCGCCCGGCCATTGCGATAGACCCGCACCCCCCGTCCGCCGCTCGTCAGGCTGTCGAGCGAGCGGCCGCATTCCTCCGGCCCCACCACCCTTTCCACCAGTTGCACCCGCCCGCCGACGCTGGCGAGGTCGGCGAGATAGTCGGCAATATGCGCGCCCCTGACGCTGCCGGCGAGGAGCAATCCCGTAAAGCGCACCGGATTGATCACGATGTCGGCCCCGGCCTGGCGGGCGAGCAGCTCGTTGTCATCGGCGCGCACCACCACGCTGATCGGCACCTTGGGGGCAAGGTGGCGCACGGTCAGCACGATCAGGATCGAGGTGTCATCGCGCCCGGCGCTGACCAGCACGCTCGCTGCCTGATCGATTCGCACCGCCTTGAGCGTTTCGTCACGCGTGGCATCGGCCGCCATCACGTTGACGCCGAGCTTCTCGGCCTCGGCAAGGCGCTCCTCGGACGGATCGATCACCACGATGGTGCGCGGATCGACCCCGCGCTCGATGAGCTCGCCCACGCTCTCGCTGTTCGAGGTGCCATACCCCAGCACCACCACATGGCCGGTGAGCTGTTCCTGGATGCGCGCCATGCGCCACTTCTCCCAACTGCGCCTGATGACGAAATCGTAGGCCGCGCCGACGAAGATGAACAGCACCGCCACCCGCACGGGGGTGACGATCACCGCCTCGATCAGCCGCGCCCGGTCGCTCACCGGGGCGATGTCGCCAAAGCCGGTGGTGGTGATGCTGATCATGGTGAAATAGACCACGTCGAGAAAGCTGACGTGCCCATCGAGATTGTCGTTGAGGCCGGCGCGGTCCCACCAGTGGATGGCGATGACCAGGCCGATGAGCGCGAGCGCAAGTCCCAGCCGGATGCCAAGATCGCCCCATACCGGGATCTTCACTTGTCGCCGCAAGGGTTGGAACCGATCGGCGAGCATCGCCTTGCGGCGGAAGGGATTGCGGCTTGCCTGCGGCCCGGCCATGCCCGCCCCGCCGCTCAGGCGCCGAAGCGCTCGGCCAGGATGCCGATGGTCGAATAGTGGGTGAGGTCGAGCTGCAGCGGGGTGACCGCGACATAGCCCTCCTCGATCGCTTCGAGATCCGTGCCGTGGTCGAGGGTGTGCTCGATCGGATCGAGCCCGAACCAGAAATAGCGATAACCGCGCGGGTCGCGCCCTTCGACCACGGTGCCGCGCGAATAGTCGTGAAAGCCCTGGCGCACCACCCGGATGCCCTTGACCTCCTCTGGCGCGAGGGCGGGAAAGTTGATGTTGATGAGCGTGCGTTCGGCCAGCGGCGCATCGATCAGCGGCCGGAGCACCCGCGCGCCCCAGGCCCGCGCGGCGCCGAAGGGCACGTCATCGCCCATGCCCTCGCGGGCATAGACCTGGCTCAGCGCGACCGCGCGGATGCCGGCGAGCGCCCCCTCGATCGCGGCCGAGACCGTGCCCGAATAGGTGATGTCATCGCCGAGATTGGCGCCGCGGTTGACGCCCGAAAGGATGATGTCGGGCGGGGCGGGCATCACCGTGCGCAGTGCCATCATCACCGCATCGGTGGGCGTGCCGGTGACGGCAAAGCGCTTGTCGCCGAGCTTGTGCAGCCGCACCGGGCGGGTGAGAGTGAGCGAATGGCCCGCGCCCGATTGCTCCTCTGACGGGGCGCAGATCCAGATATCTTCGGAAAACTGCCGCGCGATCTCCTCCAGCACCTTGAGGCCGGGGGCGTGGACGCCATCGTCATTGGTGAGGAGGATGCGCATCGCCCGGCTCATTCATTGCCCATGATGATATCGCCAAGCCCGCCGAGCACGCTGCCCTCACCGCGGTTGCCGCCCGCGTTGCCCGCCGCGGCCAGCATCCGCGCCGCCAGGCGGCTGAAGGGCAGCGACTGGATCCACACCTTGCCCGGGCCCCGCAGCCGCGCGAAGAACACGCCTTCCCCGGCAAAGAGCATCGATTTGACCCCGCCCACGGTCTGCAAGTCCATGTCCACCCCGGCGGTGAAGGCAGCGATGCAGCCGGTATCGACGTGCAGTTCCTCGCCCGGGCCAAGTTCGCGCTCGATCAGGGTGCCGCCCATCTGCACGAACACCCAGCCATCGCCCGAAAGCCGCTGCATGATGAAGCCTTCGCCCCCGAACAGCCCGGTCATCACCTTGCGCTGGAAGGCGATGCCAAGCTGCACCCCGCGCGCCGCGGCGAGGAAGCTGTCCTTCTGGCAGATCAGCGTGCCGCCCACTTCGCTGAGCTTGATCGGCAGGATGGTGCCGGGCGTGGGCGCGGCAAAGGCCACCCGCGCCTTGCCCTGGCCCTGGTGGGTGAAGACCGTGGTGAACAGCGATTCGCCGGTGATCAGCCGCTTGCCCGCACCCAGGAGCTTGCCCATGAAGCCGCCCTCGGCGCCGCTGTCGCTGCCATCGCCGAACACCGTGGTCATCACCACGCTGGCATCCTTCCACACCATCGCCCGGGCCTCGGCCACCGCGCTTTCACCGGGATCAAGCTCGATCTCGACCATCTGCAAGTCCTGCCCGCGGATGTCGAAATCAATGTCATCGGCAACACCCGATTGGCGGGCGTGGTGCCAGGGATTGGCGCTCATCACTGGTCTCCTTGTGGCGCAATACGATCAAGGCCGCCCATGTAGGGCACGAGGGCGCTCGGAATTGTGACGCTGCCATCGGCGTTCTGGAAGTTCTCGATCACCGCCACCAGCGTGCGCCCCACGGCAAGGCCCGAGCCATTGAGGGTGTGGACGAAGCGGGTGGCCTTTTCGCCCGCGGCGCGGCAGCGCGTGTTCATCCGCCGGGCCTGGAAATCGCCGGTGTTCGAGCACGAGCTGATCTCGCGATAGGCGCCCTGGCCGGGAAGCCAGACCTCGAGATCGAAGGTCTTGCGCGCGCCGAAGCCCATGTCGCCGGTGCACAGCAGCACCCGGCGATAGGGCAGGCCGAGCCGCTCGAGGATGGTCTCGGCGGCGCGGGTCATGCGCTCGTGCTCGGCCTCGCTGTCCTCGGGCCGGGTGATCGAGACCAGCTCGCACTTTTCAAACTGGTGCTGGCGGATGAAGCCGCGGGTGTCGCGCCCGGCAGCGCCTGCCTCCGAGCGGAAGCACAAGGTGAGCGCGGTGAGGCGGATGGGAAGCGCGGCCTCGTCGAGCAATTCGCCCATGACGCTGGCGGTGAGCGGCACCTCGCTGGTGGGGATCAGCCAGCGCCCGCTCGTGGTGCAGAAGCTGTCGCCTGCAAACTTGGGCAGCTTGTCGGTGCCATACATGGCCGCATCGCTCACCAGCACCGGCGGGTTGCATTCGGCATAGCCGTGCTCGCCGGTCTGCACGTCGAGCATGAACTGGCCAAGCGCGCGGTGGAGCCGGGCGAGGGGGCCGCGCAGGAAGGTGAAGCGCGCGCCCGAAAGCCGCGCCCCGGTTTCGAAATCCATGCCGAGCGCGGGGGCGATGTCGGCGTGTTCGCGCGGGGTGAAGGCAAAGCTGCGCTTCTCGCCCCACTCGTGCACCACCACATTTCCGCTCTCATCCACCCCGTCGGGCACATCGGCGGCGGGCAGATTGGGGATGACTTCGAGCGCGGCCTGCAACTGCCCCGCGAGCTCCGCGGCGCGCGCCTCGCGCGCGGGCAATTCCTCCTTGAGCGCGGCGACCTCGGCCTTGAGCGCCTCGGCCCGTGCTGTGTCGCCCGCCGCCATGGCCGCACCGATCGCCTTGCTCGCCTCGTTGCGGCGGCTCTGGGCCTGCTGCGCCGCTGTCACCGCCTCGCGGCGGGCTTCGTCAAGCGCGATCAGCCGGGCTGCCTCGGGGCCAAGCCCCCGGCGGGCAAGCCCGGCATCGAAGGCCTCGGGGTTCTCTCGGATCAAGCGGATATCGTGCATGGGCAGGGCCTATGCCCGCTTGGCCGAGGCAAGGAAAGGGGGAAGGGGAAAAGCGCGGCCCTGACGCAGCGGCCGCGCTTCGCCCTGCTTCACCGGCAGATCAGAAATTGACCTGCGCGGTCACATAGATGCGCCGCGGATCGCCATAGAAGGCGGTCAACGTGCCTTCGCGCCCGAGCGTGGGGATGAAGGGCGCGCCCCCGACGCCCCCGGCAACGAAATTGTAGCCGGCGACGATATATTCCTTGTCGAACAGGTTTTTGCCATGGAGGCCCAGCGAGTAGCGGCCATCATCGGTGGTATAGACGAGGCTCGCATCGACGAGCACGAAGCCATCCTGATCGAGGAAGCGGTTGGGCACCTCGAACTGGCTGGCATCGGAACGCAGCGAGGCAAGGCCGATCAGGTTCACCATCCCGCTCGCCACCGGCAGGCCGAGGTTGAAGCCCATGTGCGCGGTGATCTCGGGAGTGTTCTGGAACACGCGGCTGTCGGCCACGTCCTGGCCGAAGGCATCGATGAAGGTGTTGAACTTGGCATCGATCACCCCCAGCGACCAATTGACGCTGAAGCGGCTGCCTTCCCCGGCAAAATCCTTGCCAACGAGGGCATTGCCCTCGAACTCGATCCCGTTGATATCGGCATCGGCGGCGTTCGAGGTGATGCCGATGAAGGTGTCGTTCACCCCGTCGCCATTGCTGTCGAAGCCGACCGAGCCGGGGATCTGCACGTTCTTGTATTGCCCGAGGAACCCGGCGAGGCGGATGTTGAGGCGGTTGTCGAGCAGCGAGGCCTTCCAGCCCAATTCGTAGCTGTCCACCGTCTCCGGCTCGAAGCTCATGAAGTCGAACACTTCCTGAGCGTTGCAGGTGCCACCGGTGGCGTTGCGGCAGGCAGTGGTCTGGCCGCGCGGGTCAAACCCGCCGCCCTTGAAGCCCTGCGAATAGGTGAAATAGACATTGTTGTTGGCATCGGGCTGCCAGCTGATCGAGGCGCGCGGGTTGAAATCCTCGAAGGTGCGGCTGCCGTTGAAATTGCTGGTGACGGCAAAGGCCGTGCCGGTGCCGCCGAAGAGGTTGGAAAAGCCGCCGAAGAAGCTCGTGCGCAGCACCCGGCTGGTGCGCTTGTCGTTGGTGTAACGCCCGCCGAGCGAGACGCTGATGGTGTCGGTGAGATCATAGGTGAAATCGCCGAAGATCGACCAGGTCTCGGTGTCCACATCCCCCAGCGTCTGCGCGGTGAGGCCGGGCAGGCCCAGCAGCGCGCCGGTGGTGAACAGCCCGACATCAAAGGCGGTGAAGGCCTTGGCGTCGAGATAGTAGAAGCCGAGCACGCCCGAGAGCCGGTCGCCCTCATAGACGAGCTGCACTTCCTGGCTGAACTGCTCGTTCTCATAGACCGCCGGCACGTCGACATCGACCGCGGGCAGCGAATCGAAATCGATCGGGGTGGTGGACTTGTCCTTGCGGTAGCCGGTGATCGACTTCAGGGTGAGCGTGTCGCTGAGCGCGACAGCGACATTGAGCGCGCCGCCCCAGGCCTCGACCTCCTGATCGACGATGTTGAGCCCTGCGCGGGTGTCGAACACGTCATCGAGCACCGGCGCGCCCGAAACCAGGCCGGGGATCAGCCGGTGCCCCTGGCGTGCCTCGGAATTGTCCTTGATGTAATCGCCCGAAAGGCGAACGAACACCGGCCCGCTGTCGAACTCGATGGTGCCGCGCGCGGCCCACACGTCCTTGTTGTAGTTCTCGGTGCCGAGCGTGAGGTTGTCGCCAAAGCCCCCGCGCGACAGGCGCGCGCCGCTGGCGCCGATCTTGAGGTTGCTGCCGATCGGGGTCGAGGCGCTGACGATGATGTCGGCCTGATCATAGGAGCCATAGGTGGCGCGCACCTTGAGGTTGAGATCATCGGGCAGGCGTGCGGTGACATATTTGATCGCCCCGCCGATGGTGTTGCGCCCGTAGAGCGTGCCCTGCGGCCCGCGCAGCACCTCGATCCGCTCGACATCATAGATATCGAGCACCGCGGCCTGCGGGCGGTTGAGATAGACATCGTCGATATACAGGCCCACGCCCGCCTCGAACCCGGCGACCGGATCCTGCTGGCCGACGCCGCGGATGAAGGCGGTGAGCGTGGTGTTGGTGCCGCGGCTCACCTCCAGCGTGATGTTGGGCACCTGCTGGGCGATCTGGGTCAGCTCGAGCACGCCCTGCTGGGCGAGCTCCTCGCCCGAAATCGCGGTGACCGAGAGCGGCACGTCGAGCAGGCGCTCCTCGCGGCGGCGGGCGGTGACATAGATCACCCCGTCCTCGGCAAGGTCGCTCGCGGCTGCATCAGCGACCGTCTCGGCGGCGCTGTCCTGCGCGGCGGCGGGTGCGGCAAAAGTGGCAAGCCCGGCAGCGCCGGCAAGCAGCAGCGCGCGGGTGCAAAGCATCGTCTTCATCGGAAAAGTCCTCTCCTGGCCCTCTTGTGGCGTCCTTGATATTGAAAGGTGAACCACCTTTCAAGTTTGGACTTGTGCCGGCGCCCCTCTCGGCGTAGCGAAAGGGGCAAGGGAGTAGCCGATGGGCAACAGTCATGCGCGCGCGGCCGGGCCGGTTGCGGCGGGCCAGCTTGAGGCCAAGGCTCCGCGCACCGAGCGCGGGCGGCGCACCTTGCGCAAGCTGCTCGATGCGGCGGCCGAGGAGTTTGGCGAAAAGGGCTTTCACGAGGCTTCGGTGAGTTCGATCACCCGCCGGGCGGGCGTGGCGCTGGGCAGTTTCTACACCTATTTCGACAGCAAGGATGCGCTGTTCCGCGCGCTGGTGGCGGACATGAGCGAGAAGGTGCGCACCAGCGCCCGCGCGGCGCTGCGCGAGGGCATGGACGCGCTCGAGATCGAGCGTGCCGCGCTCGCGGCCTTCCTTGCCTTTGCTGCCGAGCACAAGGAGATTTACCGGATCATCGACGAGGCGGAATTTGTCGATCCGGCAAGCTACCGGGCGCATTATGAGACCATCGCCGCGCGCATTGCCGAGCGGCTGCGCGCCGGGGCGGCGCGGGGCGAGCTGCGCGATGGCCTGGGCGAGCTTGAGGCCTGGGCATTGATGGGGATGAACGTCTTTGTCGGCCTGCGCTATGTGGTGTGGGGCGATGGCGCGGCGGCGCACGAGGAGATTGCCGCCGCGGTCAACCGCCTGCTCGCCGAAGGCATTGCCCGGCGCTGAAGCCCGGCGCCAGGCACACGCGCAGGGCGCCGCTGCCCTGACAGACCCCTGATCCCGCAAGACTTGTTCGCCCCCCCCGCCGTGGCCGCGGGCAGGCCGGCTCGTGCCCGCGAGGCAAATATGCGAACGATTCTTATTTGCATACCTATTGACTCTCATTCGCAATAAGGTCAGAAGCGCGCCGCAACCCTCTTTCCCCAAAAGGATCGCCGCGTGTCTCGCATCACCCGACTTGCCCTTTGTGCCGCCCCGCTTGCCCTTCTCGCCGCCGCGCCGGCTGTTGCCGCGCCGGGCGAGGATGCGCTTGATGCCGCGCGCGAGGCCGAGGCCGAAGGCCAGCTGCAAAGCGGGCGCATCACCGTCACCGCCACCCGCACCCCGGTGTTGCAGGAGGAGGCCCCGGCCACGGTCACGGTGATCACCAGCGAGGAGATCGCCGACCAGCTTGCCACCGACATCAAGGACGTGCTGCGCTTTGAACCCGGGGTCTCGGTGCGCCGCGCCCCGGCGCGCTTCGGCGCCGCGCTCGGCTCCACCGGGCGGGCGCGCAACGAGGACATCACCATCCGCGGGATCGGCGGGAACCGGGTGCTGATCCAGGTCGATGGCATCCGCGCGCCGCAGGGCTTCAGCTTCGGCGCGCAGGAGGTGGGGCGCGGCGGCTTTGCCGATGTCAGCCTGGTGAAGCAGGTCGAGCTGCTGCGCGGCCCGGCCTCGGCGCTCTATGGCTCGGATGGCCTTGCCGGCGCGGTCAGCGTCACCACCGCCGATCCTGCCGATCTTCTTGGCAGCGCGCGCCTCGGCGGCTTTGTCTCGAGCCAATATGCGAGCGCTGATGAGGAATTCGCCCAGCTTGCCACGCTCGCCGGCAGGAGCGGCGAGGTCTCGGGCCTCATTGCCTATTCGCGGCGCGATTTTGCCGAGCTCGACAACCGCGCCCGCACCGGTGGCACCGGCCCCGCGCGCACCCGGCCCAATCCGCAGGACGGCAGCAGCGATGCGCTGCTGGCCAAGCTGGTGTGGAACCGGGGCGCGCACCGTCTGCGTCTGACCGGCGAGCTGTTCGAGACCACGATCCGTTCGAACATCCTTTCGGGCCTTGGCCCGGTGTTCCTGTTCGGCCCGGCGCCGGTGTGGACGGTCGATGCGCTCACTGCCCGCGATGCGACCAGGCGCCAACGCGTCTCGCTCGACTGGACCTATGAGGGCGGGGCCGGGGAGGTGATCGAGCGGGCTTTTCTTGCCGCCTATTGGCAGGACGCCAGGGACCGCCAGTTCACGCTCGAGGAGCGCACGCCGCTTGGGACGACGCCCGCCCCTGACCGCGAGCGGCGCAACAGCTTCGACAACCGGGTCTATGGCCTCGCCGGCGAGCTCGGCAGCAGCTTCGCGCTCGGCCCCATGCGCCACCGCCTCGCGCTTGGCGGCGATATCAGCTGGACCCGGCAGCAGGGCCTGCGCGATGGCACCGTGCCGCCGCGCGGCGAGACCTTCCCAACCCGCGCCTTCCCGGTCACCGATTTCACCTTGGGCGGCCTCTTCCTTGCCGACGAGATCGCGCTCGGCGAGGGCGCGCTGACGCTGTTTCCGGCGCTGCGCTTCGATTTCTATGAGCTCGATCCAAAGGCCGATCCGCTGCTGCCAGGCTTTGCCGCTGCGGGGCAGAGCGGCAGCCGGCTTTCGCCCAAGCTGGGCCTGACGCTGAAAGCAGGGGGCGCTCTGGTGCTGTTCGGCCACTATGCCCAGGGCTTCCTTGCGCCCACCCCGAGCCAGGTGAACAATTTCTTCGAGAACCTCGCCAGCGGCTATACCTCGATCCCCAATCCGGATCTCAGGCCCGAGACCAGCGAGAGCTGGGAAGCCGGGGCCCGCTATCTTGCCGGGGGGCTCTCGCTCCAGCTCGCAGCCTTCCGCGGTGATTATGACAATTTCATCAGCCAGCAGGTGGTGGGCGGCAGCTTCACCCCGCAGGACCCGGCGGTGTTCCAGTTCGTCAATTTCGATCGGGTGCGGATCGAAGGGGTGGAGGCGCGCGCCGAGCTGCGCCTTGCCGCAGGCTGGACCTCGCGGCTTGCCCTTGCCCATGCCGATGGCACGGTGATCGGCCCGGATGGCAGCCGCACCCCGCTCGACACCATCGATCCCTTCACCCTGGTGGCCGCGGCGGGTTATCGCGATCCCGGCGGGCGCTTCGGTGGTGAGCTGATCCTCACCCACAATGCCCGCAAGCGCGCCGACGAGGTCGAGCGCGCCGCCGATGGCAGCGATCTTTTCGTCCGCCCCGCGGCCTCGACCATCCTCGATCTCACCGCCTTTGTGGCGCTCACCGACCGGCTCAAGCTGCGCGCCGGGCTCTTCAACCTCACCAACGAACGCTACGCCCTGTGGTCCGATGTCCGCGGGCTGCGCCTTGCCGATGCCGCGATCGCCGAGGCCTTCACCCGCCCCGGGCGCAATCTCAGCCTCGCGGCGAGCTACCGCTTCTGACCTGAGCCAAGGAGGAACACCACCATGCCCAGATTGCGCCATTGCCTTGCCGCGGGATTGGCCGCGCTCACCCTGCCGCTCGCCGCGCTTCCCGCCCCGGCGTTTGCCGACGGGCCGATCGTCCAATCGCCCGAGGCGGCGCGGGCCGCCTTTGAACAGGACCGCCAGGCGATCCTTGCCATGGCGGGCGATTTCAAGGTCACCTTCGACATGCAGGAATCGACCCCCTGGATGGCCGGCTACCAGCCGCTCGAGCGCAAGATTTCGGGCGGGTATGAAAGCGTGCGGGTGATCGAGGACAGCGGCACGCGCATCGTGCTCCAGCACCTGCTCGTCACCGGCGACGAGGCCAATCCCTATGTCGTCAAGCACTGGCGGCAGGACTGGCAATACGAGCCCGCGCGCATCCTCGTCTTCAAGGGCGCCGATCGCTGGGAATGGGAAGATGTGCCCCAGAAGATGCGCGCCGGGCGCTGGTCGCAGACCGTCTGGCAGGTGGATGACAGTCCGCGCTATGCCGGCTGGGGCCAGTGGGAAACGGTGCAGGGCATCCGCCGCTGGCGCTCCAACTGGACGATGCGCCCGCTCGCCCGGCGCGATGCGATCCGAAATCCCATCTATGATCACTATGTCGGGATCAACCGCCACCAGATCACCCCGGATGGCTGGATCCACTGGCAGGACAACACCAAGATGATCAGCGCCAAGGATGGCGGCGAGGCGCAGCCGGTGGTGCAGGAATATGTGCTCAACACCTACACGCGCTTCAACGGCTACAATGTCGCTGCGGCCGATGCCTATTGGGAAAAGACCCGGAGCTTCTGGGACGCGGTGCGGCGCAAGTGGGACGCGGTGGCCGAGAGCGAGGGCGGCATCCGCATCGCCCAGGAGCCGGGGGCCGGCACCACCATCGCCGATGACCTTTTGCGCCTTGCCGATGCGATCAAGGACGGCAAGACCTCGGGCGAGGTGGCCAGCGCCGAGGCCCTCGCGCTGATCGCGGCGGCGACCACGGGCAAGGGCGGCTGATCGCGCCCCCCGTGGCCGCCCGGCGCCGGGCGCGCTTTCCTCCGCGCGTGCCCGGCGCTAAGCCCATTGCTCCATGATCCTTGTTATCGACGCCCTCGCTGATCGCGAACACCTCGCCGCGCTTGCCGAGCGCATCGCCCTGCTCGAATGGCGCGATGGGCGCGAGAGCGCGGGCAAGGTGGCCGCAGCGGTCAAGCGCAATCTCCAGGCGGCGATGGCCAGCCCGGCCGGGCGGCGGCTGCACGAGGAATTGCTCCGGCTGATTGCCGATCACCCGGTGGTGCAGGCCGCCGCCCGACCGCGGCGCTTCTCCCCGCTCCTCATCAGCCGCACCGAGGCGGGCGGGGGCTATGGCGCGCATATCGACAATCCGCTGATGGGCAAGGGCGAGGGGCAGCTGCGCAGCGATGTCTCCTTCACCCTGTTTCTGAGCCCGCCTGAGGATTACGATGGCGGCGAGCTGGTGATCCACGCCGCCGGGATGACCCAGGAAGTCAAGGGAAAGGCCGGGCAGCTGCTGCTCTATCCCGCGACCAGCATCCACGAGGTGCGGCCCGTTACCCGCGGCACGCGGATCGTGTGCGTGGGCTGGATCGAGAGCCTCGTGCCCGATCCGGCGCAGCGTGAGCTGCTGTTTGATCTGGAGAACCTGCGCGCCGCGCTGCGCCAGCGCCTGGAGCTGCAATCGGCCGAGCTGCTGACCCTCGACAAGAGCCTTGCCAACCTATTGCGGATGTGGGCGCGCCCCTGAGCGGGCCTCAGGGCCCAAGCGCCGCCGCTGCTGGCGCGAGAAATGGATGATGAGGCCGACCCCGATCACGCTCGGCCCGGCCCAGATCGCCGGGTTGAAGACATGTTCGGGCACCAGCCGAATGAGCCCCACCGAAAGAAAGGCGGTATAGGCCGAAATCCCCATGCCGATGAGCGCGCGGAAATGCTCGGCCACGTGGGTGCCGAGCGGCAAGGCGGCACGGCGCCAGATGTAGCGCTGCTCGATGGCCATGGCGAGCAGGCCGATCACCGCCACCAGCACCATGAGCGGGTGGCCGACCTTCAAGCCATAGATACCGCACCAGGCGCCCGAGAGCGCCACCGCGGCGATCACCGCTTGATGGCGCGGCGCGCGCAGCGCCGCGCGGGCGCGGGCGTGGCGCACCACCGCCAGCCCATAATCGACAAAGCCGATGGTGAGCAGTCCGAGATAGAGCATCATCCAGCCGAACAGCCCATCGAACAGCGCCCGGTCGCTCACTTCCGGGTGGCGGTGTTCCGGCCCATAGAGCGAGAGCAGCGCCATCGCGATCGCCAGCGTGCCGGCGCCCACGAAGCCATAGCAGGCCGTGCGGCCCCAGCGGCGGTGGGGGGCTGAACCCTTTCTTGTGACGATCGGCCCCCAGAAGGCGGTCAGCCCCACCGCGCCGGTGGCGACATGGGCAATGACGAGGGCCTCGAACAGCGCCATGGCCCAAAGCATGGCACAATCCCCGCCCGCTTCCTAGAGCGGGCGCCGCCGCCGGCCTAGCTCGCGATCGCAGCGGTGCGCGCGCGCCCAAGCCGGTGGGCGGCGGACTTGGCCAGGCTGACCAGCGGCCTTTCGACATAGAGATAAAAGCCCACGCCCACCGCCAGCGCCAGCAGCGCCGCCGAAAGCAGCAGCAGCACGTCGCTTTGCTGCACCATGGCGGGCATCATCGGCCAGACCTTGCGCACCGCCCCCAGCGGAAAGAGGTGCGTGAGGTAGATGGCATAGGAGGCATTGCCGAGCAGCAGCAGGGTGCGGTTCAGCGGAACCGTGCCGCGCAGATCGAGTGCGGCGATGCAGGCCACCACCAGCGCCGCGGGCAAGCCCCAGATCAGGAACCGCGTCTGGCTCAGCCGGCCGACATCGAAGGACAGCGAATAGAGCCAGATCGCCAGCGCCACCGGCAGGGCCGCGGCCACCACCCGGGGGCTGACCGGATAGCGCTGGAGGACGAGCGCGATTGCCATGCCGAACACGAACTCGATCATGATCGTCGAGGAATAGAACTGGAAGAAGTCGTTGCCGTCATTGGGGATGAACAGCTGCATCGAGACCAGGGCAAGGATCGCGCCGGCTGCGATCACGATCCGGGCTTCGCGCGCAATCAGCATGGCCAGCGCGAAGATCGCATAGAACAGCATCTCGTAATTGAGCGTCCAGCCGATCTGCAGCAGCGGCGCCGTGCCGGGCACTGCCGTGCTGGGCCAGGGGATGAACAGCAGCGAGGTGATGAGCGTGGCGATGTCGAACGAAGCCGAGCGGAACACGCTGGGCGCAACGATCAGCACCGCCGCCATCAGCAGCGTGATCAGCCAATAGGGCGGTGCGATCCGCGCGGCGCGATCCAGCATGAACTGCCCCGGGCCAACCGGGCGCTGGCTGGTGATATGGACCATGATGAAGCCGCTGATGACGAAGAACAGGTCCACGCCCGCCGCGCCGCCGGGGAAGCTGGCGCCGACCAGGCTCCCCCCCCCCCCCCCCCCCCCCCCCCCCCCCCCCCCCCCACGATCGGCACCATCTGCCAGGCATGGGCCAACACCACCATCAGCGCGGCCACGAAGCGCAGATACTGGATGCCCCGCAACAACCCGTCTTGCGCTTGCTGGTTCAAGCTTCGTCCCCCCGTCATCGCCGGGTGCCCGGCGCGCCGCTGCCGCAAGAGGTATAGAAGGATGAAGGCACGGCGCAAGGCCAGCCCCGTGACATGGCGGGCGGCGCCGCGCCCCCCGCGGGGGTCTCAGCGCACCCGCGCCGGGGCCACCAGCACCGCATTGGCGAGCAGCAGGTCGAGCCCTTCGAGATAGGCGCGGGTGGAAGGATCGTGGGCAAATCCGATCACCAGCCCGCGGCCCTGTGGCTGGGCCATGAGATAGGGCTTGAAGGCGAGCTGGCGCTGGTTTTCCTGCCACACATAGCCGCTGGCGATCAGGCTTTCGGCCGCGGCAAAGCGCAGCACGTTGGTGCCATCGCCACGCCCGAGCGGGGTGTAGATGCGCGTGCCGGTGGCGAGCACCACCGCGCCCTCGTCATAGCCGGCGGAAAGGAAATGGTCGCGCTCGGCCACCACCTTCAGCAGCGCGCCGGGCAATTCGTCGGGCGCGGCCGCCTGGTCCTTGATCGCCTCGCGGTATTCGGCCTCGCTCGCGATCGCGCGGCCCTCGGCCAGCGCGCCCTTGTCCTTCTTCTCAGCTTCTTCGGGCTTGCGCCCCAGCGCCGCCTCGCGCCGCACCGCCAGCAGGGGATTGTCGCCTGCGCTGAAGGCATCGAGGCTCTCGCCGATCGCCACCAGCACCCCGCCGCGCCGCACGAAATCGCGGATGGTGCGCTGCCCGGCTTCGCCCAGCACGCCCGCGGGCGCGCCCTCGGGCACCAGCAGCACGTCATAATCGGCAAGGTCAGCCCGGGCGAGGCGGCGGGTGCGGATCGGCGTGATCGGCAGGCCGAGCCGCTGCTCGAGCACATAGCGCAGCGCCCCGGCGCTGAGCTGCGAGATCCCCTCGTCCCAGGCCACGGCCACCCGCGGCAGGGTGAGGCGGACAAAGCTCTCGCTGCCGAAATTGGGGCCATCCTCGACCCAGCCGCTCGCGAGCGCGACGGTGTGGGCGCCGACCTCGCGGGCGAGCGCGGCCAGCCGGGCCATCTGTTCGGGGCTGTTGGCCCCGGCGAGGAACACCACCGTGCCGCGCGGGAAGCGGCGCCCTTGGGCGGTGAAGGCCTTGTCGGTGACGCGCGCCTCGATCCCCTCGCGCAGCGCCAGGGTGACGAGCCGGGCCTGGCCGCTGTCGCTCCACGGCACGGCGATGGCAAAGCTGCCTTGGCCCTCGGCAAGCGGCGCGATCGGGGCTTCGGCGCTCACCGGGGTGCCGCTGGCCGCGGCATTGCACAGCGCCACCTCCACCCCCGCCATCGGCCCGAGCGACCAGGCGGTGACATCGTAAAGCTCGTGCGGCAGGTCCTCGGCGCGGCGGCGCTCCTGCTCGGTGATGAAGGCGCGCGGCAGCGGCGTGTCGCGCGCGAGCAGGCTGGCGACCAGCCGTGCGGCGGGCTGGGCCTGCGGCACCGCGAGATATCCGGCCGGATAGCTGCGCCCGCACAGGCTGGCCGGCCCGTCGCGGCGCAGCACGGTGATGCCCTGTTCGGCCAGGCGCCGCCCCAGCCGCTCGGCGTTCCAGCGGCGGGTGGCAAGGTCGATCACATAGGCGCCGCGCCCTGCCGCCCCGGAAGCATTGGCGGCGCGATAGGCGGCAAAATCGGCAAGGAAGCGCCGGGCGTTGGCGGCCACGGCGGCGGCGGTGGCGAGGCTGGCGGTGAAGTGGTTCCTCACCCCATCGGCATAGGTCAGCGTGGTGCCATCGCGCCGGGCAAAGACGAGCCCGCGCGCCGAGCCTTGCTCATAGGTGCTGCCGATCGCGCCGTGATGCGCGTTCCAGGTATCGCCATAGCCGGGATAGAACAGGTCATAGACCTCGCGGGTGAAATAGGGCTCGCCCATGGCATCGAAGGCCGCGGCATTGGCGCGCCCGATCAGCTCATAGGCGCGCAGTTGCGCGGGCGAGAGGTTGGGATTGAGCGGGTCGGCGGCAGGGCTGAAGAAATAGGTCTGATCGCCCCCCATCTCGTGCAGATCGACCACCACCACCGGGTTCCACTGGCGGATCGCGGCCACCTTGCCGCGGGTCTCGGGCTGGGAGAGGGTGAACCAGTCGCGGTTGAGATCGAACATGTAGTGGTTGACCCGCCCGCTCGGCCAGGGCTCATCGTGCTCGGCGGCCTGGCGGTCGGCAGCGGGCACGATCCCGCTCGCGCCAAGGAAGCTGGCGAGGAAGCGCGCGCGCCCATCGGGGTTCTGCATCGGATCGATCACCACGATGGTCTCGCGCAGGATCGTCTCGACCTCGGCATCGCCCGTGGCGGCGAGCAGGTGATAGGCGGTCATCAGCGCGGCATCGGTGGAAGAAATCTCGTTGCCGTGGACGCCATAGGCAAGCCATGTCACCGGCAGGGCGCTGCCATTGCCCGGGCGCCCGGCGGCGATGGTGGCAAGATCGGCGCGGATCGCCTCGAGCCGGGCGATGTTCTGCTTCGCGGAGATCACGAGGTAATGAAGCGGGCGGCCCTCCCAGCTCGTGGCATAGCGCACCAGCCGCACCCGATCGGGCGCAGCCTTGGCCAGCGCCTCGAGATAGGCATAGGTCTGATCGGGCGAGGTGATGCGGGTGCCCGGGGCATGGCCCGCGATTTGGGTGAGCGTGGGGATCGCCGGATCGAACTGCCCCTCGCGGAAGGATTGCGCCGCCAGTGGCGCGGCTGCGCTCAAGGCCAGCACCAGAAACGCCAACGCCCCCGCCAAAGCCTTCTTCACCATGCCTGTCCCTTGTGATGCGCCGCCGCTTGCCGCGCGCGAGGGGCGAGCCTTGCCGCGCGCGCACCGCCGCGGTCAAGCCGGATGGGGCAAATGACGAAGGCTATGGTGAGGAAAGGCGCACCACCAACTGCTGGCCGCAATGCGAGGCCGGGCCATTTCCGTGAAGCAAGCAGCCAGGGAAATGGTGGGCGCGACAGGGATTGAACCTGTGACCCCACCCGTGTGAAGGGTGTGCTCTACCGCTGAGCTACGCGCCCGCCGCGGGACCATTGGCCCCGGACAGGGGCGCGCCTTTAATGCGGCCTTGCGCGCTTGGCAAGCGCTGGCGCGCGGCTGGGGGCGATTGTCTGCCTCTCAGCGCCCGGCAAGCGCGGCGAGCAGCGCGAGCAGGCCGGCCGGCTCGTCCTGCTTGCGCTGCCGGGCGGCGGGAAGCGCCGGGCATTCGAGGCACAGCGCCTGCGCCCCGCGGGTGCCCAGCAGCCGTTGAAGATCATCGACCAGCCGGGTTCCCAGCGCCGCGTTGCGCGCCGCGACGAGGGCAAAGATATCGCCGCCCGCGCCCGCCTGCGCCGCCGGGGTGCCGTTGCCGCGGCGGGTGAGGAGCTTGCGGACCAGCGAATCATAGCCCTCGTCCGCCGCGCCAAGGAACACCGGGTGCCATTCGTCCTCCTTGAGCCCGGCCCTGGCCGCAGCCCAGGCGAGCGCATCGTCAAGCCCGCCGAAGGCATCGACCAGCCCGATCTGGCGCGCCGCACCGCCATCCCACACCCGCCCTTCGGCAATCGCCTCGACCTTTTCGGGCGCGAGCTTGCGGCCCTTGGCCACCAGCGTGACGAAATCGCGGTAGGTGGCGCTGATCGAGCCTTGCAGCACCGCGTCCATCTCGGGCGAAAAGCCACCGATGATGTCCGGCTGTCCCGAAAGCGGGGTGGTGCGATAGCCATCGGCCCTGATGCCGAGCCGCGCCGCGCTGCCCTCGAAGGTGGGCACCACCGCGAAGACCCCGATCGAGCCGGTGATGGTGGCGGGCTGGGCAAAGATCCGGTCGCTCGCCATCGCCACCCAATAGCCTCCGCTCGCGGCGAGATTGGCAAAGGAGACCGCAACCGGGATCTTGCGCTGGCGGTGGCGGTCGATGGCGCGGCGGATCTCCTCGGCCGCGGTGGCCGAGCCGCCGGGCGAATCGACCCGCACCACCAGCGCCGCAAGGTCCTGCGCGAGCGCGGCATCGAGCATATCGGCGATGCGCTTGCCCCCGGCGATCCCCGGCCCGGCCTCGCCATCGACGATCTCGCCGGCGATGGTGACAACGCCGATCGCCTTGCCGCCACGCGGCGGGCCGAGATCGGCAAGGTAGGAATCAAGTTCGCTCGCGGCAAAGGCGCCCGGCGTCTCGTCGCCAGGGGGCTTGCCGGCGATCTCGGCCACCCGCTCGCCAAACTGGATGCGATCGCCCAGCTTGTCGACCAGCCCGGCGGCCAGCGCGGCATCGGCCAGATCGCCCCTCGCCGCGCCGATCCAGCCGATCACATCGCCGGTGACCTTGCCCAGCGCGAGGCGCGGGCGGGCCTTGGCGAGATTGGCCTGGTATTCCTCCCACAGCGCGCCCAGCACCCCGGCGATATTGGCGCGCGCCTCGTCCGACATCGAATTGCGCGACCACGGCTCGACCGCGGACTTGAAGGTGCCGACCCGATAGACGTGGGCCTTGATGCTGAGCTTGTCGAGCAGTTCGGCATAATAGAGGTTGGTGCCGCCCGGCCCGGCGATGATCGCCAGGCCCTGGGGATCGAGCCAGACCTCGCTGGCATGGGCGGCCAGCAGCATGTGATCATCGGCATAGCCGCGGGCAAAGGCGAGCACCGGCTTCTTCGCCTTGCGCACCCGGTCCATCGCCTCGCCGATTTCGGTGAGGTGCACCTGCCCGCCGCCAAGAAAGGTGCTGAGATCAAGCACCACCACCTTGATTCGCGGGTCCGTGGCGGCAGCATCGAGCGCGCGGACGATGTCGCGGGCGCGGTATTCGGTCACCGGCGCGGTGCCCGAAAGCAGGGTCTCCACCGGGTCAAACAGTGACTTTTCCTCCACCACCACGCCTTCGAGCGCGAGCAGCAGCGCGCCTTCGCGCACCGTGCCGGGGTGGGGGCGGGCCGAAAGCAGGGCAAACAGGCCAATGAAGAACAGCAGCATGAACAAAAGGACGAGGCCGTCCTTGATCCCGACCAGGATTTTCCAGACTTTGCCGACGAAATTCATGCAGAAGCTTCCTTGTGCAGCGCCTGCCCATCTAGGGGCATTGGCAGCCAAGTTCCATGCCAAAGCCTACGCTGCGGCTTGAGCGGCGGATGCGGCTCGACTAAGGGCTGGCGGCTGATGGGCACCACCGCTTCCTCCGCCCCCGCGGGCCGCTTTCCCCCCGGCCGGCTTGCCTTTCCCCACCGCGATCTGACCGGGATAGGCCAGCTTGAGCGCCACGAGATCCTCTACCTGCTCGATCAGGCCGAGCAATGGGTGGCGCTCAACCGCCAGCCGAGCAAGCATTGCGACCTGCTTTCCGGCCTCACGATCATCAACGCCTTCTTTGAAAACTCCACCCGCACGCTCCTCTCCTTCGAGATCGCCGGCAAGCGCCTCGGGGCCGATGTGGTCAACATGCAGGCGGCGACCTCGAGCCTCAAGAAGGGCGAGACGCTGATCGACACCGCGATCACCCTGAATGCCATGCGCGCCGATGCGATCGTGATCCGCCATGGCTCGTCCGGCGCCACGCGGCTGATCGCCGACAAGGTCGATTGCCCGGTGCTCAACGCCGGGGATGGCAGCCACGAACATCCCACCCAGGCGCTGCTCGATGCGCTCACCTTGCGTCATGCGCTGGCCGAGCGGGGCGAGGCGGCGGAGGATTTTGCCGGGCTCACCGTCACCATCTGCGGCGACATTCTCCACAGCCGGGTGGCGCGGTCGAACATCCTGTGCCTCACCGCGCTCGGCGCCAAGGTGCGCCTGTGCGCCCCCCCGGCGCTGATGCCCCGCGGGATCGAAGCGATGGGGGTGGAGGTGTTCCATCATTTCGATGCCGCGCTCGAAGGGGCCGAGGTGGTGATGATGCTGCGCCTGCAATCCGAGCGGATGAGCGGGCAGTTCGTGCCGAGCGCGCGCGAATACCGCCACCTTTATGGCCTCACCACCAGGCGCCTCGCGCTCGCCCGCCCCGGGGCGCTGGTGATGCACCCCGGGCCGATGAACCGCGGGGTCGAGATCGACAGCGAGGTGGCCGACCTTGCCGGCCGCTCGCTCATCACCCGGCAGGTGGAGATGGGGGTGGCAATCCGCATGGCCTGTCTCGACATCCTCACCCGCACGGCGCGCGGGGTGGATGGCTGGGCATGAGGCAGGCCCGCGCGCTCACCATCACCGACGCCCGGATCGTCACCCCCGGCGGCGTGATCACCGGCGCGCTGCGCGCCGAGAATGGCTTGATCGCGGCGCTGGGGCGCGATGTTTCCCCGCAGGAGGGCGATGAGGTGATCGCCGCGAGGGGGCAGCTGCTCGCCCCCGGCCTCATCGATTTCGGGGTCTTCGCGGTGGACAAGCCCGCCTTCCATTTCGGTGGGATCACCCGGGCGGCGCTGATGCCCGATCAGGCCCCGCCGCTCGATCTGCCGAGCCGGGTGGGGTTCATCGCCAAGAGCGGCAAGCCTGACCTGTGGGTGCACCCGCTTGCCGCTGCCACGCGCGCGCTTGCCGGCCGCGAATTGGCGGAACTCGCACTGATGCAGGAGGCAGGCGCGCGCGGGGTCGCCACCGGGCGCGGCTGGATCGCCGATTCGGGGGTGATGCTGCGCCTGTGTGAATATGCCGCGATGCTGGGTCTGGTGGTCGTCACCCATGCCGAGGATGGCGGCCTTGTCGGCGCGGCGGTGGCGACTGCGGGAGAAATTGCCACCCGGCTCGGGCTGCCGGCCGCCCCGGCCGAGGCCGAGGCGCTGGCGATCATGCGCGATCTGGCGCTGGCCGAATTGGCCGGCGCGCGGCTCCACATCCGCCAGGTGACCACCGCGCGCGGGTTTAATCTGGTGCGCGCCGCCAAGGCGCGGGGCCTGCCGGTGACCTGCGGCATCACGCCTGCCCATTTCCTCCTTTCCGATCTTGCCACCGCCGATTTCCGCACCTTCACCCGGCTCTCGCCCCCCTTGCGCAGCGAGGCCGACCGCAAGGCCGCGCTTGCCGCGATCGCCGATGGCACCGTGGACGTGATCGCCAGCGGCCACGATCCGCGCGGGCCCGAGGACAAGCGCCTGCCCTTTGCCGATGCCGCGCCGGGCATGGCCGGGGCCGAAACCCTCCTCGCCATGACCCTCGGGCTGGTGCGCGATGGCCTTATCGATCTGCCGCGCGCCTTCGATCTGCTCGCGCGCAATCCGGCGCGGCTGCTCGGCGTTGCCGCGGGGGAGCTTGCGGTGGGGCTTGAGGCCGATCTTGCCCTGATCGATCCGGACGCGCCGTGGATCATCGACCGGCGCAAGATGGAGGCGACCGCCGACAACACCCCCTTCGACCGGCTGGGCACCGAGGGGCGCGTGCGGGGGCTGTGGAAGGGCGGGGTGCGGCTCGGCCTGCCTGGCTGAGCGCGGCGCCGCCGCCCGCGCCGCGTGCACATCCCCAGCGCAAAAGAACCCCCGCAGGCGCTTGGGCGCTGCGGGGGCACAAGGTCTTGCTCAAGAGGAAAGGAGAAGGGGCCTACTTCATCCGCGCGGCCATGCGCACCTCGCGGGTCACCGCGCCGGCAGGCGGGTTGGTGGCGGCATAGGCAAAGCAGCCGCGCCCGGCCGATTTCACCGTGCTGCACATCGCCCGCGCGCTCATCGGGCCAAAGCCCTCGGCCGCCACGCGCCAGAAGGTGCGCCCGCCGACCACCGCCTCGGTGATCACCAGCCTGTGGTCCTTGAGCTGCGGGAACCTGGACTGGAGCAGGTTCCAGCCGCGCTCTGCCTCGATGCGGCTGTCATAGGCGCCAAGCTGGACGAGGTGGGTGGCCGCGGCCTTGTCGCTGGGAGCGTCGCTGGGAGCGTCGCTGGCAGCGCGCCGCGCACGGCTGGCCGGCGCGGCGGCAAGGCGCGGGGCCGCCTGGGCGCGCGGGGCAGCGCGCGCGGGCAACGGCTGCACCACCGGGTTGGAAACAAAACGCAGGCCCGATCCCGCCTCGCTCGCCCGAGCCGCAGCCGGAGCCGGAGCCGGTGCGGGGGCGGGCAGCGGCTCGGCAAAGGCCTCGGCAAAGCGCGCGGTGGCAGGCACGGCCGGCGCCGGGACAGGTTCAGGCTCAACGCCTGCCGCCTCGGCCAGCATCGCCGCGGGCGCCTGGGCCGCGGCCTCGGCAACCATGGTCTGGGCGGCCGGGAAATTGGCGAGCGCAAGGCGCTGCGGCTGGCCGCTGTCGGGCTGCGGGGTGACCTTGAGCAGGCTGGCAACGCGCTGCTGGAACTGTTCGGGCGCGGCGCTTGCCGCCCACTGGGCAAGGCGCGCGTCGAGCTGGTCGGCGGGCACGTCCTCGGCCGCCATCACCCGCGCCGCGCGCCAATTGCCCGCCAGCGCATAGGCATAGGCAAGGTTCTGGCGCAGCTTGGGGGTGGCCTGCTCGCTGCTGCGCACCGCGTTGACCAGCACATGCACCCCGCGTTCCGGCTGGCCAGCGAGCGCCAACGCAAGGCCGAGATCGGCCGGATCGAGCGTGGCGGCATAATCATCGAGCACGGCGAGCGCCGCGCGCTTCTCGCCCAGCGCGATCTTGGCAAGGGCAAAGCTCAGCACCGTGCGCGGACTTTCGTCACCAAGGTCGAGCGCATCGCCAAAGCTGGTCGCCGCCGCCTGGAAGCGCCCGGCCTCGAGATAGGCCGCCCCCAGCAGCGCGCGGAAGCCCGGATTGCGCGGCTCGGCCAGCACCGCGGCCTCGGCATGGGTGATCGCGGCGGAGACCTTGCCCTGCTTGAGCGCCGCCTGGGCATTGGCGAAGGACAGATCGGCGCGCGGCGCGGCCGCGGCGGTCATGCAGCCGCCCAGCGCCAGCGCGGCGAGCGCGCCCGAAAGCGCCAGCGCGCAGCGCGCGGCGGGGCGGCGGCCTTTCGTCGTGATGCTGCTCTCCATGGTCATATCCCCCGTGTGATCTTTGCTGGTGGGCCCTGGGTTGGCGTGGTTGGTCAATTGCGCTTCAATTGGCTGGCGATGGCATCGAGCGCGCCATATTCGGCGAGCAGGCGATCGAGCGCCTCGGTCACCAGCGCCTGGGCGCTCACACCCTGGACGGTGGCGGCAAGGCGCAGCTTGAGATGGCGCTCGGCATCGAGGCGCAGGGTGAAGGCTGCCCGGCGCCCGGCTGCGAGCGCCGCACCGCGCGGCCGGCGCGGGGCCGGCGCCGTTGGCGGCGTGGGGCGGTGGGGCGCGGCCTCGGCGGCGAAGGGCACATCGCGCTCATCGCCTTCGCTGCCTTCCTCCTCGTCCCATTCCTCCGCGTCGGGATCGCGGTCTTCAGGCCCGGTCATCACCGCATCGGCGAGCACGCGCTGCTCGAGCCGGCGCTGCTGGCGCACCACGATCGGGCTGGGGCTGGCGGCCAGCTGCTCGGGCGTGAGCGTGCCGTTGAACGGCACCACGGCGCCGCTTTCGGCCCCAGCCCCATCCTGGCCCCCATCATGGCCCATATCGTTCCAGCCAAGGTCCTCGAGCTTGTCCTCGGGGATCGCGGCGGGGCTTGCGGCGCTTTCGACCAGCGGGGCAAGCTGCGGGCGCATCGCGGGCCTGGCCCCGCCCTTGCGCGCCAGCAGGGACGGGCCGAGCGAGGCAAACCCGGAATCGGACATCGCCCTTGGCCTCCTTGCCGCTTACTGCTGCGCCACCCGGCGCCCGAATCCGCCCACCGGGCGCGGCACGCCGCCCAGCGGCTGGCCCACGCCATTGGGCGCGGCGGCAAAGACGGTGCGGCGGAAGTTCTTTTCCAGCCGGTCGGCGACATAGCGCCACAGCGCGGCGATCTCGGCAGCCGAGCGGCTTTCGGGATCGACCTCCATCACCGTGCGCCCGTCGATCATCGCCGCGGCGTAATCGGTGCGGTGGTGCAGGGTGATCGGCGCCACGGTGCCGTGCTGCGACAGCGCGACCGCGGCTTCCGAGGTGATCTTGGCCTTGGGGGTGGCAGCGTTGACGACGAAGACCAGCGGCTTGCCCGCGCGCTCGCACAGATCGACCGTGGCGCCCACGGCGCGCAGATCGTGGGGCGAGGGGCGGGTCGGCACCACGATCAGCTCGGCCACCGAGATCACCGACTGGATCGCCATGGTGATCGCCGGCGGGGTATCGATCACCGCCAGCTTGAAGCCCTGCTGGCGCAGCACCTGCAGGTCATTGGCCAGCCGCGCCACGGTGGTCTGGGCGAAGGCGGGAAACTCGGCCTCGCGCTCGTTCCACCAGTCGGCGAGCGAGCCCTGCGGGTCGATGTCGATGAGCACGACCGGCCCGGCGCCCGTGCGCTGGGCCTGGACGGCGAGATGACCGGACAGGGTGGTCTTGCCCGATCCACCTTTCTGCGATGCCAAAGCAAGTACACGCAACGCCAGGGTCCCCCATGGATAGCTTGGTCGCAGCGCCGCCCGTTTGTGGCAGCCAGCAGCGACTGGATGGCCACCGGGATCGCAGGATACCCCTAATTTAGAGTTAACGGCGGGCCATGCCGGTGCATTTCCCGGATGTTGCCTTGCCTTGCCCGCCCGCGCGCCGCCAGCGCGGCGAATCCGCGCCACTCCCGCGGGGGGCAGGGCAACCAATTGCTAACCCTGTTCGGCTAACTGGGAGGCGCAAATCACGCGCCGGGGGCGCAAGCGAGGCTGTCCATGGCAAGCAGCAGGACGATCATGCACAGGTCACTTACCATCCTTTCGCTCGCAGGGGCGGGGCTGCTGCTCGCCAGCGTGCCTGCGCGCGCCGATGTCAAGGCCGGGGTCGATGCCTGGAGCGCCGGGGACTATGCCCGCGCGGTGGTGGAATGGCAGGGCCCGGCGGCCAAGGGTGATCCCGATGCGCTGTTCAACCTCGCCCAGGCCTATCGCCTTGGCCGCGGGGTGGAACGCGACAATGCCCGCGCACGCAAGCTTTATGAGGAAGCCGCGCGCCAGGGCCACGTCAAGGCTGCCGACAATCTCGGGCTGATGCTGTTTCAGGAAGGCGAGCAGGAGCGCGCCATGCCCCTCATCCGCGCCGCTGCCGAGCGCGGCGATCCGCGCGCGCAATATGTGCTGGGCCTGTCGCACTTCAACGCCGATTATGCCCCGCGCGACTGGGTGCGCGCCTATGCGCTGATGACGCTGGCAAGCGGGGCGGGCCTGCCGCAGGCGCGCGATGCGCTGGCGCAGATGGACAGCTTCGTGCCCCAGGCGCAGCGCTCCCAGGCGCAGGTGCTCGCGCGCGAGCTCGAGGCCGGGGCCAAGGCGCAGCGCGCGGCCGAGCTGGCCGCCGCCGAACTGGCCACCCGCCCGGCAGCCCCCCAGCAGGCCAGCGCCGCGGCGCGCCCGCCGGCACCCGCATCCGCACCGGCGCCGCGGCCCGTGCCGGCCCCGGCGGCGCCAGCCCGGCCCGCCGTGATCACCCCTGCCGCCGTGGCCCCGCAGCAGGGTGCCGCGGCCCGGCCGCTGCCCCTCCCCGCCGCCGCGACGCTTGCCAGCGCCGCGCCGCGCCCGGGCAATTGGCGGGTGCAGCTTGGCGCCTTCGGCATCGCCGCCAATGCCGACAAGCTGTGGCGCCAGCTTTCCGGCCACGCCGCGCTTGCGGGCACGCGCAAGGTGCTCGTTCCCAGCGGCAATCTCACCCGTCTTGTCGCCAGCGGCTTTGCCAGCGAGGCCGAGGCCGCGCGCGCCTGCGCGGCGCTCAAGCGCGACGGCCAGGCCTGCGTGGTGGCCGGACAGGGCTGAACGCAAGGATCGCTCGACCAGCGGGTCTTTCCCAAGCCAGCGTGCCTGCTATGCTGCCCCGGCCAACGAGGCCGGGGATCAGCCATGCACGAGACGATGCCAGCGCGCGCGGCCGAGCTGCACGCGGACCAGCCGCCCGCCGCCGCCGCGCTCGCGCCGGTCGAGGCAGGCGCGCGAATCGACACGCTCGATTTCATCCGCGGGATCGCGGTGATGGGCATTCTCGGGGCCAATATCATCGCCTTCGGCCAGCCCTTTGCCGCCTATCTCTATCCTGCCGCCTTTCTCACCGATCCCGGCGATCCGGGCGGGTGGCTGTGGATTGCCCAGTTCGTGCTCATCGATGGCAAGATGCGCGGGCTGTTCACCCTGCTGTTCGGCGCAGGCATGGTGCTGTTCATGGAGAAGGCCTGGGAGAAGGGCGCCACCCGCTGGCTGCAGGCCTGGCGGCTCATCATCCTGCTTGGCTTCGGGATGGTGCATTTCTTTTTCATCTGGCCGGGCGATATCCTTGCTTTTTATGCGCTTTACGGCCTCATCGCGCTGCTTTGCATGCGCTGGAGCAGCAAGGTCCAGCTGGCGGCGGGGCTTGGCGGCTACATGCTGGGGGTGGTGGTCTATCTATCGCTCAGCTTTCCCTGGGCGATCGTCGATACTCCGCTGGGTGAGAGCACGGGCGAGATGCGTGCCCAGCGCGCCGCCCTCATCGCCGAGATCGACACCGCGCTTGCCCGCGATGCGGTGCCAAGCGCGCTGATCCGCGCGGGCGATTATGCCGGCCTCGTGGCGCACCGCATCACCGAGCAGTGGAGCGAGCCGCTCCAGAACGCGGTGCTGTTCGGCTTTGAGACACTGCCGCTGATGTTGATCGGCATGGCGCTTTACCGGCTCGGCTTCTTCACCGGCGGGATTGCCCGGGCCAAGCTGCTGCGCTGGGGCTGGGTCGGGGTGATCGCCGGGGGCCTTGCGCATCTCGTGCTCGGGCTGGTCGTTCAGGCCGGGGGCTTTTCCTACTATGGCACGCTCGCGGCGATGATGGGCGCAAGCCCGCTGCCGCGGCTGTGGATGGTGCTGGGCCTCGCCGCGCTGCTGGTGGCCTATGCCCCCGGCGCGACCGGCTGGCTGGGCGAGAGGGTGCGCGCCGCGGGCCGGGCGGCCTTCACCAATTATCTCGGCACCTCGGTGGTGATGATGTTCGTGTTCCACGGCTGGGCGCTGGGGCTGTTCGGCCAATTGAACCGCCCGCAACTCTATCTGGTGATGCTGCTCGCCTGGGCGGTGATGCTGGCCTGGTCGAAGCCCTGGCTCGATCGCTACCGCTATGGCCCGCTCGAATGGCTGTGGCGCTGCCTCACCTATCGCCGGGTGTTCGCGCTGCACCGGTGATTTTCCCACTTGTTATTGAGAGTGGTTTGCATATTTTGCCTCCTGCAATCGCCTCGCAGGAAGGATTCGCGCGCCCATGTATATCTGCATCTGCAACGCCATTCGTGAGAATGATTTGCGCAAGGCCGCGCTTGCCTGCGATGGCGATGCCGAGGCGACCTATGCCTGCCTGGGCAAGCGCCCCAATTGCGGCCAATGCCTTGGCGAGGCGCAGCAATTCATCGAGGCGGCCCGGGCAGCGGCGGCCTGCGAGTTCCTCGCAGTAGAAGCCGCCTGAACCGCGATTGCGAACCGCTCGCAAACATCTGATTCATAAAGAGATTTGATCGCCGCCCCTTGCGGTGGGCCTTGGCATCCGGTTACAATGGCGCCGTTGCCGCTGGCCGGCTTTGACATTTCGCAAGGGACACAAACGCGATGAAGGGCGACCCCAAGGTCATCGACTATCTCAACCAGGCGCTCACCAACGAGCTGACCGCAATCAACCAGTATTGGCTGCATTACCGTGTGCTCGACAATTGGGGCCTCAAAAAGCTCGCCGCCTATGAACGCCACGAATCGATCGAGGAGATGGAGCACGCCGACAAGCTGGCCGAGCGCATCCTGTTCCTCGAGGCGTTGCCCAACTTCCAGGCGATCCACAAGCTCAAGGTGGGCGAGAGCGTCGAGGAGATCCTCAAGGCCGATCTCGCGCTCGAGCACGAGGCGATCCCGCTGCTGCGCGATGCGATCGAATATTGCGAGAGCGTGCGCGACTTCGTCAGCCGCGAGCTGTTTGCCCATATCCTCAAGAACGAGGAGGAGCATGTCGATTTTCTCGAGACCCAGTTCGAGCTGATCGAGCGCATGGGGCTTGCCAACTACTGCCAGCTGCAAAGCGCGCCCGCGGGCGACAGCTAGGGGCTGGCCGGAAGGTCTGCACCACGGGCGGGCAGGGCCGGGCGCGGCGCCTGCCCGTTTTTGCGCGCTAATCCTCGCTTGCCTGCGCGCCCACCGCCGCCAGCCGGGTCTCGAGCAGGAAGAAGCCGAGCCCGGTGACCAGCAGCACCATGGTGAGCACCCAGAGCATCGCGATGATCGTGCCGATCTGCGCCTTGATATAGGCCGAGACGAACAGCAGCATGATCACCGCGCTGATGATCACCGCCGCGGCGGTCGAGAACAGAATCGCCCCCTGCGCGAGCTTGCGCCGCCGCATCAGCCAGGCGTGTTCGCGCACCTGCCGGGCGCCCAGCTGATCCTCCATGCGGTCCTCGATCTTGTCGATCCGCTGGGCGATCCAGATCATCCGGCTCATGATCACGTTCATGATCGCCCCGATCCCCGAGAGCAGGAAGGCCGGCGCAAGGCTCAGCTGCACCACCTGCTGCACCCGCGGGGTGGAGGCGGTGCGCTCGAGGATCTCGAAGGCAAAGGGCTGGTGCGCGGCGGCAAGCAGATCGGTGAGCATCATCCCTCCAGGGCAAAGGCGGCCTTGCCCGACAGCGCGGGGGCCTCGGGCGAGGATATGGGTTCCCACTTCATGCGGGTAAAGCTGATGCGCAAAGCGCGGCCATCAGCGGCAAAGGCGTGGACGAGATCAAATTCGGTATCGCCCTCGGGCACGAAAATCCTGGTCAGAGTGCCGGGGGGCAAGGCCTTCGGGGGCGATGTCCTGCGGCACCGCAATCACGCCCACGGCCCGCGGCTGGGCGCCGGAGCGCTGCTGATCGCCGGGGTAGGTCAGGTAATTGACCAGAAACAGCGCAATGTCGCTGGTGATGGGGCGCGTCCAGCGCACCTCGGTGGCATCGCCGGCGGGTGAGGCGGCCAAGGTTTGCGCGTCCAGATCATAAAGCCCGGCAAATTCGGCAAGGATGCTCTGCACCTGCGTCATGCCGAGGCCGGTCACGATGATCCGGCCTGACTTCAGCGGTGGCGCGGGCGCGGCCGTGCGCCTCCCGGAAGTGGAGCCATAGCGCAATTTGATCATGGTCATAATGACGATCGCAATGATGCCGGCCGCGGCAATCAGAACGGGGCCTTCCATCATCGCCCTAATCCTTCGCGTAGGGGTTCTTGTTGGCCTTCAGCGTCACGCGCACCGGCACCGCATCAAAGCCGAGATGGGCGCGGATCGAATTGACGAGATAGCGCTCGTAGCTCTTGGGCAGCAGGTCGAGCCGGTTGCCGAAGATCACGAAGCGCGGCGGGCGCGTGCCGGCCTGGGTGATATACCTGAGCTTGATCCGCTTGCCCCCCGGCGCCGGCGGCGGGTTGGCGGCGAGCGCATCGTCGAACCAGCGGTTGAGCGCCGCGGTCGGCACCCGTTTCGACCAGGCCGCGCGCAGATCGAAGGCGGCGGCGAGCAGCTGGTCAAGCCCCTTGCCGGTGCGTGCGCTCACCGCGAGCAGCGGCAGGCCGCGCACCTGCGCCAGCCCTTCGTCGAGCGCGGCGCGGATGCCGTTGAACAGCTTGCTTGGCTCTTCGGCCACATCCCACTTGTTGATCGCCACCATCAGCGCCCGGCCCTCCTCGAGCACCTGCGCGGCGATCTTCAGATCCTGGTGCTCGAGCCCCTTGGTGGCATCGAGCAGCAGCACCACCACCTCGGCAAAGTCCACCGCCCGGCGGGCATCGGCGACCGCGAGCTTTTCAAGCTTCTCGGTGACATTGCGGCGCTTGCGCATCCCGGCGGTGTCGATCAGCCGCACCGCGCGCACCTCGCCAGATCGGGGATCGCGCCACTGCCAGTCCACCGCGATCGAATCGCGGGTAATCCCCGCCTCGGGGCCGGTGAGCAGGCGATCCTCGCCGAGCAGGCGGTTGATGAGGGTGGACTTGCCGGCATTGGGCCGCCCGACGATGGCAAGCTTGAGCGGCCCGGCGGGGCGTTCCTCGGCCTCGTCCTCGGCCTCGGCGGCGCGCCGGGCTTCCTCGGCCGCCGCGAAGGCCTCGGCCTTGGCGCCGATCAGCGGCCAGAGCGCGCCGAACAGATCGGCCACCCCCTCGCCATGCTCGGCCGAGATCGCCAGCGGCTCGCCAAGGCCCAGGGCATAGGCCTCGATCACCCCGGCCTGGGCGGCTGCGCCTTCGGCCTTGTTGGCCACCAGCACCACCGGCACCGCCTGTTCGCGCAGATAGCGGGCGATCTCGGCATCGAGCGGGGTGATCCCGGCGCGGGCATCGACCACGAACAGCGCGGCATCGGCGCCCTCGAGGCTCGCCTCGGTCTGCTTCCTCATCCGCCCGGGGAGCGAGAGTTCGTCCTCGTCCTCCCACCCGGCGGTATCAACCACGGTGAAGCGCAGGCCTGCCACCAGCGCATCGCCCATGCGCCGGTCGCGCGTCACCCCGGGCTGGTCATCCACCAGCGCGAGCTTCTTGCCCACCAGGCGGTTGAACAGCGTGGACTTGCCGACATTGGGCCGCCCGATGATCACGACTTCGGGCTTTGCGGCCACGGGCGTGGGGGTGCCGGACGGATCGGGAATGGGCCTATCGGGGGGGGGCGTATCGGGGATGGGCATGGCCCGGCCCAAGTGGGCGCAAAGCCCGGCTTTGGCAAGCCGGGGCGGCCTTCAGCCCTTGCGCGCCACCGGGGGATCCTCGCCCAGATCCTCGAACCAGGCCTCGACCGGGCCATTGAGCTTGATCGTCAGCGGCTGGCCCTTGCGGTCAACCGTCTTGCCCACCTGCACCCTGATCCAGCCTTCCGAGATCGAATATTCCTCGACATCGCGGCGCACCGCGCCCTTGAAGCGCACCCCCACCCCGCGGCGCAGCAGCTCGGCGTTGAAGAAGGGGCTGGCCGGGTTGACGGCAAGGCGATCGGGCGGGACATCGGCACCTGAAGCGTTGCGCGCGGCCTCGGGCGCGCTGTCGGGCGAGGGAGAGGGGTTCTGGTCGCTCATCGCCCGCGCCCATAATCGCCCCCTTGCCCGCCTTCAAGCGTGTTGCGCTTGCTCTTTCGCCCGGAGCGGGATAGAGGCGCTGGCCAATACGCGCGGGGGGCCACGGCTTCCCGCGCGGCTTCGTTCGGGCAGGCGGGCGTGGCGAAATTGGTAGACGCGCCAGATTTAGGTTCTGGTATCGCAAGATGTGGGGGTTCGAGTCCCTTCGCCCGCACCAAGTTCGCTCCGATCCGGCCCGTGCTCACGCCATTCTTTGCAAGAAGGTTCAAGACCAGTTCCCATGCAGACCCAGCAGACCGTCAACGAGGGGCTCAAGCGCGCCTACCTGATCACCTTCACCGCTGCCGAGCTGGCGGAGAGAGTCGATGCCGAGATCAAGAAGGTGGCGCCGCAGGTGCGGATGCCCGGTTTCCGCCCCGGCAAGGTGCCCGCCAACCTGATCCGCAAGATGCACGGGGCTGCGCTGCACGGGCAGGTGGTCAACGACACCATCCGCGAGGCGGTGGACAGGCTGCTGCGCGATGAGGGCCTGCGCCCGGCGATGCAGCCCGAGGTTGCGCTCAACCCCGATTATGCCGAGGGCAAGGACGCCGAGATCACCGTCAGCCTCGAGGTGCTGCCGCAGATCGAGGCGCCCAGGATCGAGGGGCTGAAGCTCGAAAAGCTGGTGGTGCCCGTCACCGATGAACAGGTGGACGAGGCGCTCGCCAGGATCGCCGCGCAGAACAAGAGCTACAAGGATGCGGCCAAGACGAAGAAGGCCGCCGCGGGCGATCAGCTGATCATCGATTTCGTCGGCAAGCTCGATGGCGAGCCCTTCGAGGGCGGCAGCGCCACCGATGCGGCGCTGGTGCTTGGTTCGGGCACCTTCATCCCCGGCTTCGAGGATGCGCTCATCGGGGTCAAGACCGGCGAGCAGAAGACCATCACCGTCACCTTCCCGGCCGATTACCAGGCCGCGCACCTGGCTGGCAAGGAAGCCACCTTCGATGTCACGGTGAAGGCGGTCAAGGTCGAGACCGAGACCAAGCTCGACGAGGACTTTGCCAAGAGCCTCGGGCTCGACAGCCTCGACAAGCTCAAGGAGATCATGCGCGGCCAGCTCGAACAGCAGACCGCCGGGCTCACCCGCACCCAGATGAAGCGCGCCCTGCTCGATCAGCTCGCCGCGGGCCACAGCTTCGAGGTGCCGGCGAGGATGGTCGAGGCCGAGTTCCAGCAGATCTGGGCCCAGCTTGAACAGGAAGCGGCCAATGACGCCGATCCCGAGGCCGCGCGCAAGCAGATCGAGGCGGAGAAGGACGAATACCGCGCCATCGCCGAGCGGCGGGTGCGGCTTGGCCTGCTGCTCTCCGAGATCGGCCAGGCCAATGGGGTCGAGGTGACGGGGCAGGAAATGTCGATGCTGATTCAGCAGGCGGCGATGCAATACCGGCCCGAGGACCGCGAGCGCTTCGTGCAATATATCCAGTCCGAGCCGATGGCCGCCGCCCAGCTGCGCGCCCCGCTCTACGAGGACAAGGTGGTCGATTTCCTCTTTGACAAGGCCGAGATCACCACCCGCGAGGTGACCCTCGAGGAACTCCAGGCCGCGATCGAGGCGGAAGACACCGCCGAGGCTGCCCCTGCTGTGGAGAAGGATGCGCCCAAGAAGAAGGCTGCGGCGAAGAAGGAAGCAGCGGCTGAGGAAGCCCCCGCGGCTGAGGAAAAGCCGGCCAGGAAGGCTCCTGCCAAGAAGGCCGCGGCCAAGCAGGAAGCCGCCCCGGCTGATGAGGCCGAGGCCAAGCCCGCCAAGAAGGCCCCGTCCAAGAAGGCGGCCGCCAAGAAGTGATCCGGCGCGGCCGGGGCTATTCCCCCGCCGCTTGCCACGGCTTGAACGAGGGCGCGGGCAGGGGGGCTGTCCGCGCCCTTTCGTATGCCGCGCCCGCTTTCAGCACCGCGTGGTCCTGCCACTGCCCGCCGATGATGCTGAGCCCCACCGGCAGGCCCTCGATCGCCCCCATCGGCACGGTGAGATGCGGATAGCCCGCGATCGCGGCGAGATAGCCCGCACCGATCCCCCCGGCGTAATTGTCGCCGTTGACAAGGTCGCTCGTCCAGGCCGGGCCGGTGGTCGGGGCGATGAGGAAGGTAACCTCATGGTCCTTCAGCAGCTTGTCGATCCCTTCCGCGCGCGAGAGGCGCCTCAGGGTGGCAAGGTTCTGTTCGTAAGCCTCGGCATCGGTGGTGTTGAGCGCCTGCACGAACAGCTCCTGCCCGAACCAGCGCATTTCCGCGTCCTCATGCGCGATGTTGAAGCCGATCACATCGGCAAGGCTGCGCGGCCCGCCCGCCACGGGGCGGGTCGCGAGATACTTGTCCAGCTCCTCGCGCAGCTCGTAAAGCAGCACGGGAAGTTCGGCCTCCCACAAGGCGCGCGGCGGGGCGTATTCCACATCGACCAGCACCGCCCCCGCGCGGGCCAGATCGGCGAGCGCCTCCGCGAACAGCGCCGCGATCGCCGGGCGATTGCCCACCTGGCCGCGCAGCACCCCGATGCGCACGCCATCGAGCGAGGCCGTGCCCAGCCCTTCGGTGTAGTCTGTCACCCGCCTTGCCCCAAGCGTCACCGGATCGGCGGCGTCCTCTCCCGCGATGGCGGTGAGCAGCAGCGCCGCGTCATGGACGGTGCGGGTCATCGGCCCGGCGGTGTCCTGCGTGCGCGCGATCGGCACCACGTGGGTGCGGCTGACGATCCCGACGCTGGGCTTGAACCCGACGATGCCGTTGACGCTCGCCGGGCAGGTGATCGAGCCGTTGGTCTCGGTGCCGATCGCGCCCCAGGCAAGCCCCGCCGCCACGCCTGCGCCGCTGCCGCTCGAGGAGCCGCAGGGGTTGCGATCGGTGGCATGGGGGTTCTTCGTCAGCCCGCCGATCGCGCTCCACCCGCTGGTGGAATTGTCCGAGCGGATATTGGCCCATTCGGAAAGATTGGTCTTGCCCAGCACCACCCCGCCCGCAGCCCTGAGGTTGGCAATCAGCGGCGCATCGCGCCCGGTGGTGTTGCCCGCAAGGGCAAGGCTGCCCGCGGTGGTCGGCCATTCGGCGGTCTCGATATTGTCCTTCACCAGCACGGTGCGGCCCATGAGGATGCCCTTGCCCGCTGCGGCGCGGGCCTTGGCCGCGGGGGCGGGATCGTGGACGATCACCGCATTGAGGCGCGGCCCGGCATCATCGAGCGCGGCGATGCGCTGCGCATGGGTCTGCGCCGCGGCGGCGGCATCATCGGCGCTTTCCTCGGCGAGCGCTGCGGGCGCGAGCGAAGCGAGCAGCAGGGCAAGCGCGGGGCGGGCAAGATGTTTGGTCATCATGGTGCAAGGCTTGGCCACGCATCCGCGCCGCGGCAAGGGTCAATTCATCCCCCCCCCCCCCCGCGCGCCTGCGCCGGCTCCGGCAATTCACAGGGGCATGGTAAACGGCCTTGAAATTGCCCCGCGCCTGACGACATAGCCAGAGAAAGTTTCAGGAAGGACACCATCCCCCATGATCGATCTGTTCGGCAATGCTGGCGAAACCTATGGCGCGCAGGGCAAGTTCACGCGCGATCCGCTCACCGGGGCGCTGGTGCCGGTGGTGGTCGAACAGACCAGCCGGGGGGAACGCAGCTTCGACATCTTCTCCCGCCTGCTGCGCGAGCGGATCGTGTTCGTGACCGGGCAGATCGAGGACACCATGGCGAGCCTGATCGTCGCCCAGCTCCTGTTCCTCGAAAGCGAGAATCCGTCGAAGCCGATCAGCATGTATATCAACTCGCCCGGCGGGGTGGTGACCGCGGGGCTCGCCATCTATGACACCATGCAATATATCCGCCCGCGGGTGTCCACCGTGTGCATCGGCCAGGCGGCGAGCATGGGCAGCTTCCTCCTCGCTGCGGGTGAGCCGGGGATGCGCATTGCCCTTCCCAATTCGCGGATCATGATCCACCAGCCCTCGGGCGGGGCGCGCGGCATGGCCTCGGACATCGAGATCCAGGCGCGCGAGATCCTGCGCATCCGCAGCCGCATGAACGATCTCTACGTCAAGTTCACCGGCCGCAGCCTCGAGGAGATCGAGAAGGCGATGGACCGTGACACCTTCCTCGAGGCCGAGGAGGCCAAGGCCTTTGGCCTGGTTGACAAGGTGTTCGAGACCCGGCCCGAGACCGAGGAGAGCGGGGATGACAGCGGCTCTGGCGGTGCGCCCGATTAAGCCCCGGCGCGCGGCCTGGCCCGGGGCGGGACAGGGGCCTGTTCCCCCTGCCAGCTGCGCCACTTGCCGCCCCGGCCAGCCATGCTAACCTCACCATTTCGTGCAGCGCGTGTTGATTCATCCGGCGCGCACGATAGATTTGCACAATCCGCCCGCGGTGTTCCGGCGCCTGCCCATGCGGATTCGAGGACACAGGAATGACCAAATTGAGCGGATCGGACAGCAAGAGCACCCTCTATTGCAGCTTCTGCGGCAAGTCGCAGCACGAGGTGCGCAAGCTGATCGCCGGGCCGACGGTGTTCATCTGCGATGAATGCGTCGAGCTGTGCAATGACATCATCCGCGAGGAGACCAAGGCCGGGATCGCCGGGAAGAAGGACGGCGAGATCCCGACGCCGATGGATATCTTCACCACGCTCAACGATTACGTGATCGGTCAGGATCGGGCCAAGCGCGTGCTCTCGGTCGCGGTGCACAACCACTACAAGCGCCTCAAGCACTCCGGCAAGGCGGGCGATGTGGAACTGGCCAAGTCGAACATCCTGCTCGTCGGCCCCACCGGCAGCGGCAAGACCTTGCTGGCCCAGACGCTGGCGCGCACCTTCGATGTGCCCTTCACCATGGCCGATGCCACCACGCTCACCGAGGCGGGCTATGTCGGCGAGGATGTGGAGAACATCATCCTCAAGCTGCTCCAGGCTTCCGACTACAATGTCGAGAAGGCCCAGCAGGGGATCGTCTATATCGACGAGATCGACAAGATCACCCGCAAGGCGGAAAACCCCTCGATCACCCGCGACGTTTCGGGCGAGGGGGTGCAACAGGCGCTGCTCAAGCTCATGGAAGGCACCACCGCGAGCGTTCCGCCGCAGGGCGGGCGCAAGCATCCGCAGCAGGAATTCTTGCAGGTGGACACCACCAACATCCTGTTCATCTGCGGCGGGGCCTTTGCCGGGCTCGACAAGATCATCGCCGATCGCCTGCAGAAGCGCTCGATCGGCTTTGGCGCCCATGTCGCCGATCCGGACAAGCGCCGGGTGGGCGAGCTGCTCGAGAAATGCGAGCCGGAAGACCTGCTCAAGTTCGGCCTCATCCCCGAATTTGTCGGGCGCCTGCCGGTGATCGCGACGCTGCACGATCTCGACATCCCGGCGCTGGTGACGATCCTGAAAGAGCCGAAGAACGCGCTGGTGAAGCAGTATCGCAAGCTCTTCGAACTTGAGGATGTGGAACTGACCTTCACCGACGATGCCCTGCAGGCGATCGCCGAGCGCGCGATCAAGCGCAAGACCGGGGCGCGCGGGCTTCGCTCGATCGTCGAGGGCCTGCTGCTCGACACCATGTTCGACCTGCCCGACATGGAAGGCGTCACCGAAATCGTGATCGACCGCGAAGTGGTGGAGGGCAAGAAGGACCCGATCCGCGTCCACGGCGGCGAAGCCAAGAAGGAAGCCGCGGCCTAGGCTGTCCGCGGCTGTCCGCGGCTGTCCGCAAGGCCGGCGGCGCGTCCGCACGCCCCCACCAGTCATCCGCACGGCGGGCTGGCCTGCGCGGCTTGCCTTCGCATGGGCTCGACACCCCGGCCGCGCCGCGCCTTGAGGCAGCGGCTCTGCCCCCGCGCCTTGCGCCAACCTGCCCTTGGCCAGCGCAAAAAAGACCCCGTCCGGCGCCGAGGGAAGGGCCGGACGGGGTCGGGAGAGGCGCCGCCCCCGGAGCGTAGGGGTGGGGGAACGGGAGCGGCGCAAAGCCGATGGCGCGGCGCTCAGGCGGGCAGGAACACCCCGTCGGTGACGTGGATCACCCCGTTCGAGGTCATCACGTCGGCCTGCACCACGCTGGTCTTGCCGCCCTTGGCATCGGTGATCACCACCTTGCCGCCCTCGAGCATCGCGGTGAGCGTGCCGCCCTGCACCGTGGTGAGGGTGGCCTTGCCGCCATTCTCATTGATGCGCTTGATAAGGTCGCCCGCGCTCACCTTACCCGCCACCGCGTGATAGGTGAGGATCGCGGTCAGCGTCGCCTTGTTCTCGGGCTTGACCAGCGCTTCCACCGTGCCCGCCGGGAGCTTGGCAAAGGCGGCATCGGTGGGGGCGAAGATGGTGAAGGGTCCGGGGCCGGCGAGCACCTCGCCAAGGCCAGCCGCCTTCACCGCGGCGACCAGGGTGTTGTGCGCGCCGGTGCCCATAGCGGTCTCGACAATATTGGCCGAGGCTTCGGCGGCAGCACCGTGCCCGGCATGGCCCTGCGCCAGCGCCGGCGTGGCGGCGAGGGGGGCGCCGAGCGCGAGTGCGGCGGCAAGGGCGGTGCGGATCGGGGTGAGCTTCACGATAAGGTCTCCATTGGCATGGTTGGGCCAGGGGGCGCCTGAGGGGGTCAGGCGGGCAAGCCCCTCCCGCTTGCCGAGGAAGCTACGCGGCGCGGTGCGCGGCGGATGCGCGCTTGTTGCACATGCGGATGAATTGCCGCTTCTATGCAGCGAGTGGTTGGCGGCCTCAGACCCGGCCGAGCGTGCCGCGCGCCACCACGGGCCCTGCCGCCGCCCCGGCAGGCTTGCCGCCGATCGGTTCGCGGGTCAGCACCAGCCGCGCGCCCTCGCCGATCTGGGCAGCCAGTTCGTCCGGCAAGGCCATGCTGCGCACCGTGCCCGGGGCGATCACCCCGAGCGAATGCAGCGCGCGGCCATCGGCCCCCACCAGCCAGAGCTGGTGATCGTGCACCCCGTCCGCCGCCAGCCCCAGCGCGGTAACGATCATCCGGCGGCTTTCGGGCACATAGGTGACATCGAGCCTGAGGCCGCCCTCGCCCAGCGGGATCGCCGCCACCATCGGCGTGGGCGGCTCCGCCGGGGTGCGCAGCGGCCCCAGCGCGAGCCATGCCAGCGCCACCACCGCCGCCGCGCTGGCGAGCCCCGCGATCCAGCGCCAGCGCCGCAGCCGGGCTTCGAGATCGGCGATGCGCGCGCCAAGCTGTTCCGGCTCTGCCGCCGCGGCGCGCTGGGCTGCCACCCGTGCGGCGATCGCCTGCCACACGTGTTCGCCCGGCTCGGCCCCGGGGATCGCATCGGCGAGCGGGGCAAACCAGCCGTCCCACCATTCCTTGCGCCAGGCAAAGGCCGGGTCGGTGGCATATTTGCCGCGCGCGGCGAGCAGTTCCTCGCCCTCGAGCAGGCCGAGCGACCATTCCGCGGCGATCATCGGATCGTCGCGCTCGGGCGCGTCGGGGGCATTGTCCTCGGGCGTGCTCATGCCGCCTCGCTCGCTTCGAGACAGGCGCGCAGGCGTTGCAGGCCGCGACGGATCCAGCTCTTCATCGTCCCCAGCGGCACGCCCGCGCGCTCGGCCAGCTGGGCATAGGTGTAGCCATCGAAGAAGGCAGCGCGGATGTGCTGCCGGGTGCGCGCATCGAGCCGCTCAAGGCACTGGTGGATCTGCGCGGTCTGTTCGGCATCGATAAGCAGCGCATCGGCTAGCGGGGCTTCGTCAGGCAGCGGCAGCGCCTCCTCGATCTCCACCGCCCCGCCGCGCACCTTACCGGTGCGCAGCCGGTCGATCGCGCGGTTGCGGGCAAAGGCCGCCAGCCACGCGATCGGGCTGGCGCGCGCGGGGTCATAGCGGTCGGCCCGCTGCCAGAGTTGGACATAGACGTCCTGCAAGGCGTCCTCGGCTTCCTTTCGATCGCCCAAGATACGCAAGGTGATGCCGAACAGCTTCACCCGGGTGAGGCGGTAGACCTCCTCGAGCGCCGCCTCGTCCCCCGCCGCAAGCCGCGCCATCGCCGCACGCAGCGCGGCGCGGGCATCCTCCGGGTCGGGGCGCGGACGGGTGGCCATCAGCCGCGCATCCCGGCGCGCCCCTCGCAGGGGTGCGGGCAAGGTTCCTCGCCGCTTTCGACCTGCAAGGTGGCATGGCCCACCCCGAAGCGCGTCTTGAGCGAGGCGGCGATCGCGCGCAGGGTGCCGTCCGAGGCGGGCCCGCCCGGCATCACCAGGTGCGCGGTGAGCGCGGTTTCGGTGGTGGAGATCGGCCAGACATGCAGATCGTGCACCGCGCTCACCCCCTCGACACTGGCGAGATGGGCGCGCACCTCGGCCAGGTCGATCCCGGCCGGGGCGGCGTTGAGGCCCATGGTGAGGCTGTCGCGCGCAAGGCCCCAGGTGCCGCGCGCGATCACCGCCACGATGACAAGGCTCACCAGCGGATCGATCCAGGCCAGGCCAGTGAGAAGGATCGCCGCCCCGGCCAGCACCACGCCGAGCGAGACCAGCGCATCGGCGGCCATGTGGAGATAGGCGCCGCGGATGTTGAGATCCTCCTGACCGCGCATGAACAGCATGGCAGTCAACGCATTGATCGCGATCCCGATCCCGGCAACGATCATCATCACCAGCCCCTGCGGCTCGGTCGGCTGCATCAGCCGGTGCAGCGTCTCGATCAGGATCGCCCCCACCGCCACCGCCAGCAGCAGGGCATTGGCGAGCGCGGCAAGGATGGTCGAGCTCTTGTAGCCATAGGTGAAGCGCCCCTGCGGCGCGCGCCGCGCGGCCAGGCTGGCAAGCCAGGCGAGCGCGAGGGCAAGCACGTCGGAAAGATTGTGCCCGGCATCGGCCAGCAGCGCCATCGAGCCTGAGACAAGGCCCGCCGCCACCTCGATCACCACGAAGGTGATGTTGAGGCCGATCCCGATGAGGAAGGCGCGGCCGAAATCGGCAGGGCCATGGTGGTGCCCGCGCGGATCGTGGAGGCCATGGCAATCGGACGCAGCCGCCCCCGCATCGCCATGCGCATGGCTGTGCGCGTGAGCATGGGCATGGGCATGGGCATGGGCGTGGCTGTGGGTGTGGGTGCGGGCCATGGCGCTGCTAGTTGTAAACGCAGGCGTCGAGCCCGTCACGCCTGACAATGCCGATGCGCCGCGCAATGCGCTTGCCATGGGCGGCAAGCCAGCCGCGCGGCGCCTTGACCGCGCGCTTCTTGGGGCTGGGCAGGGCCGCGGCCATGCGCGCCGCCTCGTCGGTGGAAAGGCGCGCGGCCGAATGGCCGAAATAGCGCTGCGCCCCGGCCTCGGCGCCATAGGTGCCGATCCCGGTCTCGGCGACGTTGAGATAGACCTCCATGATCCGCCGCTTGCCCCACACCGCCTCGATCCAGAAGGTGAACCAGGCCTCCAGCCCCTTGCGCAGGAAGCCGCCGCCCTGCCACAGGAAGACGTTCTTGGCGGTCTGCTGGCTGATGGTCGAGCCGCCGCGGATGCGCCCGCCGTTCGCGGCCGCCTCCAGGTTCTCGCGCATCGCCTGCTCGATCGCCTCGGCATCAAAGCCGAAATGCTCGCAGAAGCGCGAATCCTCCGCCGCGATCACCGCGGCCACGAGGTTGCGGTCGATATGCCCAAGGCTCTCCCAGTCCTTGGTGAAGCCGTTTTCGTCCATCAGCATGGTGGCGGTGACGGGAACGGGCAGCCACTTGAAGGCGATCACCAGCAGGAGCGTGAGGCCGACGAAGCACAAGATGGCCTTGGCGGCATAGCGGGCAAGGGTGGGGATCATCGGGGCGGATTAGCCGCTCGTGGCGCGGCAGAAAAGCGGGGCTTTGTTCGCCCAATGTTTCACGTGAAACATGGGGAACCGCGCCATCAGGGGCGCCGCGAAGGGCGCAGCGCCCCCCGATGTGATGCAAAGCCTGCGCAATACTCGCGCAAGCGCGCTGCGGTTACGCCACCCCTGGCAGCAGCCGTTCCCCGGCGATGCGCTGCATCGCCTTCTGGAGCTTTTCAAAGGCGCGCACCTCGATCTGGCGGATGCGCTCGCGGCTGACGTCATATTCCTGGCTCAGCTCCTCGAGCGTCTGCGGCTTGTCGGTGAGGCGCCGCTCGGTGAGGATGTGCCGCTCGCGCTCGTTGAGGCTCTGCATCGCCTCGGCCAGCATCTCCTGGCGCAGCTGCCATTCCTCGGCCTCGGCCACGGTTTCATCCTGCAGCGGGCGATCATCGACCAGCCAGTCCTGCCACTGGCCCGAGCCGTCCTCATCCCCGCGCAGGGCGACATTGAGCGAGGCATCCCCGCCCAGCATCATCCGCCGGTTCATGTTGACGACCTCGGCCTCGGGCACGCCGAGATCGGTGGCGATGCGGGCCACGTCCTCGGGGCTCAAATCAGCGTCCTCATAGGCCTCGAGCTGCTTCTTCATCCGCCTGAGGTTGAAGAACAGCTTCTTCTGCGCCGCGGTGGTGCCCATCTTGACGAGGCTCCACGAGCGCAGGATGAACTCCTGGATCGAGGCCTTGATCCACCACATCGCATAGGTGGCGAGGCGAAAGCCGCGGTCGGGCTCGAACTTCTTGACGCCCTGCATCAGCCCGACATTGCCTTCGGAGATGAGATCGGCCAGCGGCAGGCCATAGCCGCGATAGCCCATGGCGATCTTGGCCACGAGCCGCAGGTGGCTGGAGACCAGCTGGGCCGCCGCCTCAGGGTCGCCATGTTCCTGATAGCGCTTGGCGAGCATATATTCCTGCTCGGCAGTGAGCACAGGAAACTTCTTGATTTCGGCAAGATAGCGATTGAGCGACTGCTCGCCCGTCAGCACCGGGAGAGAGGAAGTCTTGGACTGGGTCACTGTGTGCCTAACCTTTCTGTGTCGACCGCTTGCGCGGGACCCCTGCTGGGCATCCCGCGATCTGGGCCACGGGTTACGGATATACGCGAAAACCGGTCAGAAGTATGCGTTTTTCATCGATCAAAATGACGCAGTTGGTCGATCAGTTCCCGCATGTCCTGCGGCAGCGCGCTGGCAAAGCGCAGCGCCGCGCCGCTTGCGGGATGGACAAAGCCCAGCTCCGCCGCGTGGAGCGCCTGGCGGGCAAAGCCCAGCGCTTCGAGCACGGGGCGCAAGGGTTTGGGGGTGCGGCCATAGGCAGGGTCTCCCAATAGCGGATGGCCGATTGATGCAAGGTGAACGCGCACCTGGTGGGTGCGCCCGGTTTCCAGCCGGCATTCCACCAGCGCGGCATCGGCCAGCCGCTCGCGCACCTTGTAATGCGTGATCGCGCTTTTGCCGCGCGAGGAATTCTTGGGCAGCACCGTCATTTTCTTGCGGTCGGCATCAGAGCGGCCGATGCGCGCGTCGATCACCCCCTCGCCCGGCACGGGATGCCCGGCGCAGACCGCCAGGTAGCGGCGGTGGACGCTGTGCGCGGCGAACTGGCGGGCCAGGCCCTCGTGCGCGGCGTCGGTCTTGGCCACCACGATAAGGCCCGAGGTGTCCTTGTCGATGCGGTGGACGATCCCCGGGCGCGCCACCCCGCCGATCCCCGAAAGCTGCCCGCGGCAATGGTGGAGGAGGGCATTGACCAGCGTGCCCGCCGGATTGCCCGCCGCAGGGTGCACCACCATGCCAGCGGGCTTGTCGATGACGATGACCGCGCTGTCCTCGTAAACGATTGCAAGATCAATCGCTTCGGGCTGCGCTGCGGCAGGCTCTGCGGGAGGAAGGGCAAGGGCAAAGCCCATGCCGGGGGTGACCTTGAGCGCCCCCGAGGGGGCCGCGCGCCCCGCGACCGTGACCGCCCCGGCGGCAATCAGCGCCTGCACCCGCGCGCGCGACAGGCCGGTTGCCTCGGCCAGCGCCTTGTCGAGCCGGGCGGGGGCGGTGAAAGAGCCGGTGATGATTTCGCGCGCGGCCATGCTATCGCCATGGGCGATGGAACTCGTGGTGACAAGCCGGGCGCTCGCCTCGATGCGCGCCCATGCCCGCGCGGCCCACCCGCAGGAGGCCTGCGGGCTGCTGCTGGGCGCGCTGGGCGAAGCGGCCGGGGCGGGGCGGGTGTGGATCACCGAGGCGCGGCCCACGGCCAATGTCCACCCTTCGCCGCTCACCCATTTCGAGATCGACCCGGCGGCGCTGATTGCCGCCCACCGCGCCGCGCGCGCGCCCGGCGCCCCGGCGCTGATCGGCTGTTACCACACCCATCCTGCGGGCGCGGCGGCGCCCTCGGCCACCGATCAGGCGCTCGCCGCGCGCGACGGGCGGGTGTGGGCGATCATCGCCGCGGATGAGGTGCGCTTCTGGCACGATTCGCCCCACGGCTTTGTCGCTCTTTCCTTTGGCATCCGCGATGGTTAGGGTGGGGCGATGACGTCCCAGACCGATCTTGCCGCGATGCTGTGCTCGCGGCTGTGCCATGACATGCTCTCGCCCGTGGGGGCGCTTGCCAACGGGCTTGAACTCTTGGCCGACGAGCAGAACCCGGCGATGCGGGCGCGCTGCATCGAGCTGCTCGAGCAATCGGCGCGGATCAGCACCGACAAGCTCAGGTTCTTCCGCCTCGCCTTTGGCGCGGCCGGGGGCTTTGGCGAGGCGATCCCGATCGACGAGGCGCGCCAGGTGATCGAGGCGCTTGCCGCCGATGCCCGCCGGGTCGAGGTCAATTGGGCGATCGCCGAGCCGAGCCTGCCCAAGCCGGCGGTCAAGGTGCTGTTGAACCTTGCCCAGATCGCGCTCGAAAGCCTGGTGCGCGGCGGCGCGCTCGACATCGGGGCCGAGCGGCGCGAGGGCGCGGTGGAGATCGTCGCCCGCGCCCGGGGTGAGCGCATCGCCTTTGACGAAAACATCGGCCGCGCGCTCCAGGGCGAGCTTGACGCGGGCGAGCTGACCAGCCGCACCGCACCGGCGCACATGATCGCGCTCATGGCCGAGGAGCTGGCCGGCGGGCTGCAATACAAGCTCGGCGAAGGCGTGCTGGTGCTGGGCGCGGTGCTGCCCGAGCCGGAAGGGCTGATCGGCTAGAGCGGCAGGGGCGTGGGGGGAGCCATGGCGGGGGGGGTGGACGAGCTGGTGCACGAGGAGCGCCCCTCGCCCAATTTCGATGCGCGCAGCCTGCCGATCAGCATGGTGGTGCTGCACTATACCGAGATGAAGCCGGTGGAGGCGGCGCTGGCGCGGCTCACCGATCCTGAGGCCAAGGTCAGCGCCCATTATCTCATCACCGAGGAGGGCCGGGTGATCCGCCTCGTGCCCGAGGACAAGCGCGCCTGGCACGCCGGGGCGAGCTATTGGCGCGGCATTCCCGATGTCAATTCGGCGAGCATCGGGATCGAGCTCGATCACCCAGGCCATGCGCCCGAAAACGGCGGCTATCGCCCCTTTGCCGAGGCGCAGATCGACGCGCTGATCCCGCTCCTCGCCCGGATCGTGCGCGCGTATGACATTCCGCGCGCCAATGTGGTGGGGCACAGCGATGTTGCGCCGATGCGCAAGATCGATCCGGGCGAGCTGTTCCCGTGGGAGCGGCTGGCCGAATATCGCCTGTGCCTGCCGCGCCCGCAGTGCCTCGCCGCGGGCAACCCCTTCCCCAACGAGGGCAGCTTCCTTCTCGCGCTCGAGCGCTTCGGCTATGACATCACCGACCCGCGCAAGGCGGTCGAGGCCTTCGCGCGGCGCTGGCGGCCCGCGCGCATCACCGGGGTGCCCGATGGCGAAATGGCGGCGATCTTGTGGCAATTGCTGCTCGATCGCGATCAGGGGCGCACGCGCTAGGGAGAACGGGTTTTTCAACGTCTGGCCGGAAATGGGATCCGGCGGGCCAAACGGGGGAAATGCGATGATGAAGAAACTGGCGGCTGAGTTTGTCGGCACCTTCTGGCTGGTGTTCGGGGGCTGTGGTTCAGCGGTGTTGGCGGCGGGGTTTCCGGAACTGGGGATCGGTTTTGTCGGGGTGAGCCTTGCCTTCGGGCTGACCGTGCTCACCATGGCCTATGCCCTGGGCGGCATTTCGGGCGGGCATTTCAACCCGGCGGTGAGCCTTGGGCTTGCCATCGGCGGGCGCTTTTCGTGGGGCGAACTGGCGCCCTATTGGGCCGCGCAGGTGCTCGGCGCCTTCACCGCGGCGGGCACGCTGTTCGTGATCGCCAGCGGCGCGAGCGATTTTGCCGCGGGCGGCTTTGCGTCGAATGGTTATGGCGAATTGTCGCCCGGCGGCTATTCGCTGCTCGCCGCGCTGGTCACCGAGGTGGTGCTGACGGCGGGTTTCCTGATCGTGATCCTGGGCGCGACTTCGGCCAGGGCGCCGGCGGGCTTTGCCCCGATCGCGATCGGCCTTGCGCTCACGCTCATCCACCTCATCTCGATTCCGGTGACCAACACCTCGGTCAATCCGGCGCGCTCGACCAGCGTGGCCTTCTATGCCGAGACCGCGGCGGTGAGCCAGCTGTGGCTGTTCTGGGTCGCGCCGCTCGCCGGGGCGGCGCTGGGCGCGCTGGTGTGGCGGCTGCTGCTCTCGGACGGCAGCGACTGAGCTGTCTTTGCCAAATCGGGCGTGCGGGCCTATATCGCCCGCGTCAGGGGGCCTGAGGCAGCCGCGCGCCGTTCCGCAAGGGGGCGCGAGGAAAGTCCGGGCTCCACGAAACAAGGGTGGCGGGTAACGCCCGCCGGCCCCGTCCTCGGGCGGGGCAAGGGAAAGTGCCACAGAGAGCAGACCGCCGATGGCCCTTCCTTGGCGAAGGGGACAGGCAAGGGTGAAAGGGTGCGGCAAGAGCGCACCGGGGGGCTGGCAACAGCCACCGCATGGCAAACCCCACCCGGAGCAAGGCCGAATAGGGGTCTCGCGCCGCTCGCCAGGGCGGCAGGCGGGTTTCGCGCCGAGAGGCCCGGGTTGGCTGCTAGAGCCGTCGAGCAATCGCCGGCCCAGAGGAATGGCTGCCACCCCGGGGCCGGTCCGTGAAGGATACCGCCCGGGGAGACAGAACCCGGCTTATGACGGCCCCCTGACACTGTCTGCCTGTGCAAACTTGATCCCGGTCAATGCCAGGGCGCGCGGGTGCGTGCTTGGCACAAGGCGCACCACACATCGGGAGCCCTGCATGACTCACACGACGTTCAAGGACTGGCCCAGTCTTGCCGCCAATCTCACCCCCGCAATCCGTGAACTCCACAAGGCCGCGCCAGGCGTGATGAAGGCGTTCCGCGAAATGGGCGGGGCAGCGCATGGCGCGGGTGCTCTTGATGCAAAGACCAAGGAGCTTTTGGCGGTGGCGATCTCGGTTGCCGTGCGCTGCGATCCTTGCATCACCTTCCATGTTGAAGGCGCGCGCAGGCACGGGGCGAGCCGCGAGGAGTTGGCCGAGACCATCGGCCTTGCGATCTACATGGGCGCAGGCCCCAGCGCGATGTATGCCGCACAGGCGCTTGAAGCCTATGATCAATATGCCGACAAGGCGGGCTGAGCACGGTGGGCAGAGGGGGCGCCGGCGCGCGCCGGCCCGGGTTCAGGGACGGCCCACGCTCACATAGGCAAAGCCCGCGGCGCGCATGTCCTCGGGCTTGTAGATGTTCCTCAAGTCCACCATCACCGGGGCCTTGGCGAGCTGCTTGACCCGATTGAGATCGAGCGCGCGGAAGGCGTCCCATTCGGTCACGATCACCACCACATCGGCGCCGGTGATGGCATCATAGGCGCTCTCGCACATCGTCACCTCGGGCAGCAGCGGGCGGGCCTGCTCCATGCCTTCGGGGTCATAGGCGGCCACCGACACCCCGGCATCGAGCAGCGCCTGGGCGATCGCGAGCGCGGGCGAATCGCGCATGTCATCGGTGTTGGGCTTGAAGGTGAGGCCGAGCAGCGCCGCGCGCTTGCTCCGTGCCGCCTCGGCCCCGCCGAGCGCATCGATCACCTTGCGGCCCATCGCCCGCTTGCGGCTGTCATTGACCTTGACCACCGCCTCGATAATCCGCATCGGGCTGTCGTAATCCTCGGCGGTCTTGAGCAGGGCAAGCGTGTCCTTGGGAAAGCACGAGCCGCCATAGCCCGGCCCGGCGTGCAGGAACTTGGGGCCGATGCGATTGTCCATGCCGATCCCGCGGGCGACATCCTGGACATTGGCGCCGACCTTCTCGCACAGATCGGCAATCTCGTTGATGAAGGTGATCTTGGTCGCCAGGAAGGCGTTGGCGGCATATTTGATCAGCTCGCTCGTCCGCCTCGAGGTGAACAGGATCGGGCTTTCGTTGAGGAACAGCGGGCGATAGACCTCGCGCATCACCGCGCGGCCATAATCATCCTCGGCGCCGATGACGATACGATCGGGGCGCTTGAAATCGCCGATCGCCGCGCCCTCGCGCAGGAACTCGGGGTTGGAGACCACCGAGACCCGGTGGGGCGTGCCGGTCTCGCGGATGATCCGCTCGACCTCGTCTCCCGTGCCCACCGGCACGGTCGACTTGGTGACCACCACCGCATCATGCGCAAGGCTCTGGCCGACCTCGCGCGCAACCTCGAACACGAAGGTGAGATCGGCATGGCCATCGCCCCGGCGGCTGGGCGTGCCCACCGCGATGAAGATCGCATCCGCCCCGCGGATGCCCTCGGCGAGCGAGGTGGCAAAGCTCAGCCGCCCGGCCCTGGCATTGGCCTCGACCAGCGCATCGAGCCCCGGCTCGTAGATCGGCATGATGCCTTCACGCAGGCGCTCGATCTTGCCTTCGTCCTTGTCGATGCACACCACCTCGTGGCCGAAATCGGCAAAGCATGCCCCCGACACGAGCCCGACATAGCCCGAACCCACCATCGCAATCTTCATGGATACCTGCCCTCAAGACCAAGCGGACGCCCCCTGCCCGTGCGGCAAGCGGGGTGATCAGTGCGCGCGGTCGCCGTGCAAGACCGCCACCGACCCGCCATCTTCGGCGCGGGCCTGGAGGATTCGCCGCTGATCGCCCTCGAGCACGAGGGCTGTAAGCACACCCGAGCGGAAAGCGCCAGTGTCAATCCCGATGCGGTTGCCGCAGTCCATCACGTGATCAAAGATGGTGTGGCCGTGCACCACCACCTTCTCGAGCGGGCCTTCATGGGTGAGGAATGGCTCGCGGATCCACAGAAGATCGCTGCGCCGCTGTTCGGCCAGCGGGCGGGCGGGATCGATCCCGGCATGGACGAACACATAATCGCCCGCGCGGATCATGGTCTCGAAGGCGGCGATGTAATCGCGCACGGCCTGGGGCACCACCTGTGGCAGCAGCGCGAAGATCTCCTCGAGCTCGAGGTTGGCGAGCTGCTGGCGGGTGATGCCGAAGCTGAGCAAGGTCTCAAACCCGCCGTGCTTGAGGAAGTGGCGCAGCATCTCGGGCCGCGCGAAGGCCTCGAGGAACATCTCCTCGTGATTGCCGGCCAGCACCCGCACCGGGCGCTGGCGCTGCCATTCCTGCGTGCGCGCGATCACCCCGGCGCTGTCGGGCCCGCGGTCGATGAGATCGCCGAGCAGCACCACCCGCATCGCAAGCCCGGCCCGGTCGGCGGCGATCTCCTCCTCGATCGCCGCGATCAGCGCCTCATAGAGATCGAGCCGCCCGTGAATGTCACCGATCACGTAGTAGCGCCGGCCCGCGGGCACCCGGGGCAGGCGGGCTGGGCGGGCGGGGCGGAACAGGGCGCGGAGTGTCTCGAGCATGGCCATCAATCGATCTGCCAGTCGCGCAGCGGCACTGCGGCAACCTGCGCTTTGCTGCGCCTCAACGAGAGATGGGGCGCGCGCGGATGGCTTGCAACGCAGCGGTTCAACCAAACCTTTGCCCCGCGCGACCAGCAGTGCGAAATTGTCGTCGGACGGCGCGCGGCGGCGGCCCCGGGGATCGCCGCCGCGTCCCCGAGGCCGCGCGTTAACCATATGCATGCCTTGCCCTCTCCGAGGCGCATCGGGCTTCGTCCAAGCGCCTTTCAATCGAGCGCGAAGCGCACCGTGGTGACCACTCTCACCTTCTTGTAGGGGCTGTCGGCCGAACCCCAGCCGGCGCTTTCGCCATCGCGCGCCTCGATCTCGAAATAGCCCTGGGTGGCCTCGCGGATCCTGCCCACGCGCGAGCCCGAATCCTCGGCAAACTGCTCGGCCGCGGCGCGCGCATCCCTGGTCGCCGCGGCGACCATCGCGGGCTTGATGTCGTTCAGCTTGGTGAAGGTATAGGCCATGCCCGAACCTTCCTCGAGCAGCACGCCGCGCCCGACGAGGTCGAACTGGCGCGCCACCGCCTGCTGGGCGCGCTTGATGTCGGTGGTGCGCAGCGACAGGCGCTGGCGCACGGTGTAGGTGGTCACTCCGTCGCTGGTGAAGCTCGAGACATTGGCGCCGGTGGGCTGGAGCGCCTCGGCGGGAAAGCCCAGCTCCTTGAAGAAGCCGGCGATCGCCTCGGTGTCGCGGCGCACCTTGGCCTGCGCCTCGGCAAGATCGGTCGAGGAAGCGGCGTAGGAGATCGTCCAGGTGGCAAGATCGGCGGTGACATCGCGCTCGGCCAGGCCGCGCACGGTGACCGCGCGCTCGGCATCCTTGGCGCGCAGCAGCCCATCGCCGAGCAGATAGCCACCCACGATCAGCCCGCCGGCGAGGATCCCCGCCGTGCCGAACCACAGCCGGGTGGCAGGCGCGCGCCAGAAACCGCCCGCCCCATTCGCCGGTTGCACATCATCTCCGCTCATCGCATGTTCCCTCCCCGGAAGGTGTTGGTGCGACGAGGTGTGCATCGCCGTCGATGAATGGTGTTTGAATGGTGATCGAGGCGTTTGCCATCCCAATCCTGCTCCTTGCCTGCGCGCGTTTTTGTTTTCCGCACGCCATCCGGCGTGCGGTTCTCGCTAGACGCGCAGCGAGCTGCGCCCGCTGCGGGCGCCCGTTCGGGCTTGCGGTCGCCGGCGCGACCAATCATCCCGTGCCTTGAAAGGAAGTCTTGATGGTCAAATATCTCCACACGATGATCCGCGTTGCCGATCCGGAGGCGACGATCGCCTTCTTCAAGCTGATCGGGCTCGAGGAGGTGCGCCGCTTTGACAGCGCGCAGGGGCGTTTCACCCTGATCTTCCTCTCCGCGCCGGGGCAGGAGGGCGTGGCCGAGCTGGAGCTGACCTATAACTGGCCGCCCGAAGACGGCTCGGCGCCAGAGACCTATACCGGCGGGCGCAATTTCGGCCACCTCGCCTACCGGGTGGAGAACATCTACGAGACCTGCCAGCGGCTGATGGAGGCCGGGCACACCATCCACCGCCCGCCGCGCGATGGGCACATGGCCTTTGTCAAATCGCCCGATGGCATTTCGGTCGAGCTGCTCCAGGAAGGGCGGCTCGCGCCGGCCGAGCCCTGGGCGAGCATGCCCAATATCGGCACCTGGTAGGCCCGCCGCGCCGGCGGGGCCGCTGGCCCCCATCACCGCGGGCAGCACCTTGGGCCGCAGCCGTTGCGCGATCGGCCCACGCAAGCTAACCTCTTGGCTCGCCTGAGGGGAAGAGGGTCGCCTTGTCCGTCGGAACGCTCGATCTGTGGCATTGGCTGGCGCTGGTGCAGCACGAGTTGCTGCTCTTTGCCGGGGTGTTCTTCCTCATCGGTGCCTTTGACGATCTGCTCGTCGATGGCCTGTGGCTGTGGCTCAAGGCAAGCGGGCGGGCGCGCACAGAGCGCCGCAGCCGCGCCGGCCTTCAGGCATTCGCGCCCGAGCGCCCCGTGGCGGTGCTGATCCCGGCCTGGCGCGAGACCGCGGTGATCGGGGCCACCATCCGCCACCTGCTCAAAAGCTGGCCGCAGGAGCGGCTGCGGCTCTATGTCGGCTGCTACCGCAACGATCCGGCAACGCTCGCGGCGGCGGTGGCCGCCGCGCGCGGGGATGAAAGGCTGCGGCTGGTGATCCACGGCGCCGAGGGGCCGACCACCAAGGCCGATTGCCTCAACCGGCTCTATCAGGCGCTGGTGATCGACGAGGCGCGCAGCGGCGCGCGCTTTGGCTTCGTCGTGTTCCACGATGCCGAGGACATGGTCGATCCCGCCGCGCTCGGCCTGATTGCCGAAACCATCGAAGCCGGGGCCGATTTCGTCCAGCTTCCGGTTGCACCGCTGGTGCCGGGGCGCGCGCATGGCTGGGCGGCGCGCCAGGTGGGCGCGCATTACTGCGAGGAATTCGCCGAGGCCCATGGCAAGGCGCTGGTCTTGCGCGATGCCCTCAAGGTCGGGGTGCCGGGGGCGGGTGTGGGCTGCGGCGTCCGGCGCGAGGCGCTCGATCGGCTCGCCGCGCGGCAGGGCGATGGCCTGCCCTTCGCCGCCGATTCGCTCACCGAGGACTATGAGCTTGGCCTTGCGATCGCTGCCGCGGGCGGGCGCTGCCGCTTTGTCCGCGCGCGCGGCGAGGATGGGCGGCTGATCGCCACCCGCGCCTATTTTCCGGACAGTCTCGGCGCGGCGGTCCGGCAGAAGAGCCGCTGGGTGCTGGGGATCGCGCTCCACGGCTGGGACCGGCTCGGCTGGTCGGGCGGGGTGGCCGAAGCCTGGATGCGCGCGCGCGACCGGCGCGGACCGCTCACCGCGCTGGTGCTGCTCGCTGGCTATGTGCTGGTGGTGCTCACCGGGGTGCAGGGGCTGGCGCTGGCGCTCGGCCTTGCCCGGCCGGTGCCGCTCACCCCGCTGCTGGGCGCGGTGCTGCTGGCCAATGCCGCGGCGCTCGCCTGGCGGATCGCGCTGCGCTTTGCCTTCACCGCGCGCGAATATGGCGCTGCCGAGGGGCTGTTGGCGGTGCTGCGCCTGCCGCTCGCCAATGTCATCGCCATCATCGCCGGGCGGCGCGCGCTGTTCGCCTATATCGCCACGCTCGCTGGGCGCGCGGCGGTGTGGGACAAGACCGATCATCCCCGCCATCCGGCCAGCCCGGCGCTCGCCGAGGCGACGCCATGAACGGGAAAGGCGCATGAGCGCGCGCGCGGGCAGCGCCGGGCGCCGCGGCGGGCCGCTGGCGATGCTCGTGCTGCTGCTGGGCGCGTGGAGCGCGGCGCGCGCGGTGCTGTGGCACGATCCCATCACCCCCGCCCCCGCCGCCGTGCCGGAAAGCCCCGAAAGGCTGGCGGGGTTCGCGCCTGCGCCCTTTTCGCCCGCGCCGCCGATCCTGCCCCCGCCGATCCCCTTGCCCCTTGGGGTGCCCCAGCCGCCGCGCGCGGATGCCGTGCCGGCCTTCGCCGGATTGACCGGGGGCGGGGCCGCGCCGCAAGCGCTGCGAGGCCGCACCGCCTTGCTGGCGCAGGCGCGCGCGGCGGCACGATGGGACAGCGCCCAGCTTGCCGCCGGGCACATCTGGCTGCGCGCCGCGGCGCTGGGAGGCGCGGCCCGGGGCCGGGAGCTGGCCTCCTATGTGCTGCCCCCTGGGGAAAGCCGTGCCCAGCCCCCCTTCCTGCCGCCGCCGCCGGGGGCTGGGGCCGCAAGCCGGCGCCCCGGCGCCGCGCCGCCGGGCGGGCGCTGGTCGGCACAGGCCTGGGCCTTGTGGCGCCAGGGTTCGGGCGCGGGCGCGGTCTCGCAAGGGCGGGTGCCGATCTATGGCGCGAGCCAGATGGGCGCGCTGATCGACTATCGCCTCGCCCGCGCCTCGGCCCACGATCCGCGGCTCTATGCCCGCGCCTATCGCGCGCTGGTGCGCGGCGGCGAGAGCGAGCTGGCGCTCGGCGCCTCTGCCCGGCCCTTCGGGCGCCTGCCGCTGCGGCTCGCAGGCGAGCTGCGCCACACCGATGCCGCCGCGGGCCGCAGCCTGCGCCCGGCGGCCTATGGCGTCACCGAAATTGCGCCCCAGGCCCTGCCGCTCGGCGCCCGGCTCGAGGCCTATGCCCAGGGCGGCTGGGTCGGCGGGCGGGGGCGCACCCCCTTTGCCGATGGGCAGGTGACGATCACCCGCGAGGTCCACGCGCTCGCCCGGCTCACCGACGAGGCGGCGCGGCTCAGCCTTGGCCTTGGCGCCTGGGGCGGGGCGCAGAAGGATACCGAGCGGCTCGACCTTGGCCCGACCATGCGCGTCGATGTCACCCTTGGGCAGACCGCGGCGCGGCTCTCGCTCGACTGGCGCGCGCGCGTGGCGGGCGAGGCCAGCCCCGGATCGGGGCTGGCGGCGACACTTTCAACCAGCTTTTGAACCTGCCCCCGCGCGCTCGGCGGACAAGCTGCCTGCCGCGGCTTTCATCCCCTCGCGCGCTGGTCTAATCGGGCGGGCATGGATGTCTATCTGCCCATCGCGAATCTCTCGGTGAACGGGCTTTACATCGTGTTGCTGGGCGGGCTGACGGGGATCCTCTCGGGGCTGTTCGGCGTCGGCGGCGGGTTTCTGACCACGCCCTTGCTGATCTTCTACGGCATCCCCCCCACGGTCGCCGCCGCCTCGGCCGCGACCCAGGTGACCGGCGCGAGCGTTTCGGGCGTGATCGCCCATTCGCGCCGCAAGGGGGTGGATTACCGCATGGGCACGGTGATGGTCGCCGGCGGCGTGGTGGGCGCGCTGATCGGGGCGGCGCTGTTCCGCGCGCTCCAGGCGATCGGCCAGATCGACGTGGTGATCAACATCCTTTACGTGCTCATGCTCGGCGCGATCGGCAGCCTGATGATGCGCGAGGCGCTGAGCGCGATCCGCCCGGGCAAGGCCGGGCGCGCCGCCCCGGTGCGCAAGCGCCGCCACCATCCGCTGGTTGCCAGCCTGCCCTATCGCTGGCGCTTCTATGCCTCGGGCCTCTACATCTCGCCGCTGGCCCCGGCGATCCTGGGGATGCTGGTGGGCATCCTCACCATGCTGATGGGGGTGGGCGGCGGGTTCCTGCTGGTGCCCGCGATGCTCTACATCCTCGGCATGGCCGGCAATGTGGTGGTGGGCACCTCGCTTTATCAGATCCTGTTCGTGACCATGGTGACCACCATGACCCATGCGCTCACCACCAAGGCGGTCGATCTGGTGTTGGCCGCGCTGCTGCTCCTGGGATCGGTGCTCGGCGCGCAGTTCGGCACCCAGATCGCCTTGAAGGCCCGGCCCGAATATCTGCGCCTGGCGCTTGCTGCGCTGGTGCTGCTGATCGCGCTCAGGATGCTCTACGGGCTCGGGGTTCAGCCCGACGAGATCTACACCGTGGCCCCGTTGTGAGACGCGCGGGGTGAGGGGCGGCGTGCGGCTGGGGCTGGTGGTGCTGGCGGTGCTGATCGCGCTTGCTGCGTTGCTGCTCGGCGCCCTGCCGGCCGCTGCCCAGCGCGAGCCGGTGCTGGTGCCCGCGGTCAGCCAGTCGCGCATCGAGGTGCGCCAGGGCTTCACCGGGGCGCGGCTGCTGCTCTATGGCGCGGTGATCGGGCCGGGCGGCGCCGGGCGCGCGGGCGATTATGACATCGTGGTGGTCTTGAAGGGCCCGACCGAGCCGGTGCGCATCCGCGAGAAGGCGCGCATCGCCGGCATCTGGATGAATGCCGCTTCGAGCGATTTCCGCTCGGCGCCCGCCTTCTTCGCGGTCGCCTCCTCGCGCCCGGTGCGCGAGATCGTCGATGAGCGCACCGCGGCGATCTATGAGCTGGGCACCGATTTCATCCAGCTTTCGCCCTCGGGCCTGATCGATCCGGAAGAACAGGCGCGCTTTGCCCATGGCCTGGTCGAACTGCGGCGGCGCCAGGGGCTCTATCAGGAAAACCCGCGCGGGGTGACGATCCGCGAGAAGGTGCTCTACCAGGCCCGCATCGACTTGCCCTCCAACGTCACCACCGGGCGCTACACCGCCGAGACCTTCGCCATCGCCCGGGGCCGGGTGCTGGCCAGCGCCACCGCCCGGATCGAGGTGGTCAAGACCGGGTTTGAAGGCCAGGTGGTGGCCGCCGCGCAGCGCTGGTCGTTCTTCTATGGGCTTGGCGCGATTGCGCTTTCGCTTGGCATGGGGTGGCTCGCCGGGCGCCTCTTCGCCCGGGCGTGAAGCAGCGCCCGCAGCGCGCGGCATTGACCCGATCTTAACCCAGACGCGCCTAATGCGGCCCCATCACCAATGGGATCACAACAGGCGCACAGATGACCGATCAACCCAGGCAGGATTTCGAGCGCTTCACCGGCCCCGAGCCGCTGGGCGAAGCGCCGGCGCCGGCGAGCGCAGCCCATGCCGCACCCGACAATGCCCGCCTGCCGATCGGCGTGGTGCTCGAGATTTCCGGTTCGGGCTCGCAGATCGCGCTCGATCTGCAACGCATCAACGAATGCATGGCCGATGCCGATCCGGCGGTGCAGATGGCCGGCCAGGTCGGCAGCCAGATCAAGATCCGCGTCGGCGATGCCTGGCTGCTGGCCAGCGTGCGCGACCAGCGCAAGGACCGCCGCACCGAGGGCGGGATCATCGCCCATATCGACTTTCTCGGCGAAGGGGGCGAGGAAAAGCTCACCGGGCGCATCCACGGGTTCAAGCGCGGGGTCACGCGCTATCCCATCCCCGGGGCGATGATCTATCCCTGCACCACCCGCGATCTGGAACAGATCTATGCCAGCGACGGGCGCGCCTCGATCACCATCGGCAAGGTCTTTCCCACCAAGGATATCCGCGCCGGCCTTTATATCGATGCGATGCTGGGCAAGCACTTTGCCCTGCTGGGTTCCACCGGCACCGGCAAATCGACCAGCGCCGCGCTGATCCTCCACCGCATCTGCGAGGCCGCGCCCAAGGGCCATATCGTGATGATCGACCCCCACGGCGAATATTCCGCCGCGTTCCGCACCACGGGGCAGATCCTCGATGTTTCCAACCTGCAGATGCCCTATTGGCTGATGAACTTCGAGGAACATTGCGAGGTGCTGCTCACCAGCAGCGGCAACGAGCGCCAGGTCGATGCCGACATCCTCGCCAAGTGCCTGCTCGCCGCGCGGCAGAAGAACCGCCTCGCCCAGACCATGGGCAAGATCACGGTGGATTCGCCCATTCCCTATCTGCTCTCGGATTTCGGCAACATCCTGCAGGACGAGATGGGCAAGCTCGACAAGGCCACCTCGAGCGCGCCTTACATGCGGATCAAGGCCAAGCTTGACGAGATCAAGGCCGATCCGCGCTACCAGTTCATGTTCTCGGGCATGCTGGTGGGCGACACCATGGTCGATTTCATCAGCAAGATCTTCCGCATGCCCGGCAACGGCAAGCCGATCTCGATCATCGATGTCTCGGGCGTGCCCTCCGACATCACCGCCACCGTGGTGGCGGTGCTCAGCCGCCTGGTGTTCGATTTTGCCATTTGGGGGCGCGAGGAAAAGACCCGCCCGGTGCTGCTGGTGTGCGAGGAAGCGCACCGCTATGTCCCCAACGAGAAGAACGCCGATGGCTCTTCGGTGGGCAAGATCCTCAGCCGCATCGCCAAGGAAGGGCGCAAATACGGCATCAGCCTCGGCCTCATCACCCAGCGCCCCTCCGACCTTGCCGAAGGCGTGCTCTCGCAATGCGGCACGATCATCTCGATGCGGCTCAACAATGACCGCGACCAGGCCTTCGTGCGCGCCGCCATGCCCGAAGGCGCGCGCGGCTTTCTCGATTCGATCCCGGCCCTGCGCAACCGCGAATGCATCATCTGCGGCGAGGGCGTGGCGATCCCGATCCGGGTCGCCTTCGACAATCTCGAGGAACACAAGCGGCCGGCCTCGGAAGACCCGAGCTTTGTCGAATTGTGGAGCCAGAGCGGCGGCGAGGAGGAACTGGTCGAGCGGGTGGTGATGCGCTGGAGGAGCCAGGGGTGATTGCGGGCTGGCCTGCGCGGGCACGCAAACCAGCTACGTCCCGCGGGTATCGCCGTAGAGGTGGATGTGCAGCCGGTCGCTCATTCTCAGGCCATGCTTGCAGCACAGCTCGGATAGCCACGCTTGGCGCGCGCGCAGGGTGGCGCTGTCGGTGCCCTCGGCCATCAGGAAGATGCGCTCTGCGGCAAGGCCATGGCGCGCCTTGAGCGCCAGCACTTCGGCGACATCCTCGGGCGTGGCAATCACGAACTTGAAGAAGGCGCGCGGCTCGCCGGCCCAGGCATCGAGCCGCTCGGGGATGAGGGCAAGGCTTTCCGGATTGCCGCTGTGGGCGAGCTTGGGGCTGACATTGTATTGATCGACCCAGGCATCGAGCCGCGGCGGCGGGGCGATCGTGCCATTGGTCTCGATCTCCACCGCGATTGCCGGCAAATGCTTCAGCATCGCGGCGAGCGCCGGGGCCTGGAGCAGCGGCTCGCCCCCGGTGATGACCAGGCGCCTTTGCCCCAGCGCGGCGATGCGCGCGGCGGCCTCCTCGGGGCTGAGGCTGACCTGATTGGCCTTGCGATCATAGGCGATCCCGCCGCGGTGCGGGCGGTTGTCGCCGGTAAAGCGCCAGGTGTAGGCGGTGTCGCACCAGGTGCAGGCAAGGTTGCAGCGCGACAGCCGCACGAAGGCCACCGGCATGCCCATGCTTGCCCCTTCGCCCTGGAGCGAGGCGAAGATTTCCGGCGCGCCGGTATCATCCGTGGCAAGAACGAGCTTCACGCGCACCCCCTTGCACGAAAGCGCGCCTGCGGGAAAGGCGCCCAGTCGGCGCCGTGGCCCGTGCCGGCAAGGCCATTGCCCTTCCCCGCGGCGCTTTCTATCGCTTGGCGCCGGGAGAGGGAAAGATGGACGCATTTCCGGCGCATCCGGACGAGATCACGCGTGAGTGGTGGGGCGCTCTGCTCGGGCGGATGCCGCGCGCGGCGCGCTGGGAGCCGATCGGCACCGGCCAGGTGGGCGATTCGGTGCGCTTCACCCTCGACATGGGCGAGGGCGCGGCGCCCATGACGCTGGCGGGCAAGTTTGCCGCGGCCGATCCCACCAGCCGTTCGACCGCGGCGATGCTCGGGCTCTATGCCAGGGAAGTGCGCTTCTACCGCAAGCTCGCCCCGCAGCTGCCGATCCGCACCCCGCGCGTGCTCTATGCCGAAATCGCCGATGATGGCGCGCGCTTCTGCCTGATCTTCGAGGATCTCGGCCCCGCGCGCGGGGGCAACCAGATCGCCGGCTGCACTTTGGCCGAGGCGCGCGAGGTGGTGAAGGCCGCCGCCGCGCTCCACGCGCCCAGCTGGCACAATCCGGCGATCCTCGGGCTTGATTGGCTCCAGCCCGATCCTGAGGCCGCGGCCCGGGTGAGGGCGCTCTACCCTCAGGCCCAGGCGGTGTTCCGCGAGCGCTATCGCGATGTCCTCGAGCCTCAATACATGGCGCTGTGCGAGGAACTGGCCGAGATCACCGCCAGCACCGAGCGGCACAGCGAGCCCGTCAGCCTCGTCCACGGCGATTTCCGGCTCGACAATGTCCTGTTTGACATCAAGGGCGGGGCCGAGCCGCTGGCGGTGCTCGACTGGCAGACGCTCACCATCGGCAATGGCCTTACCGATATCGGCTATTTCCTCGGCTGCGGGATCGGCAATGCCTTGCGCCGCGCGCATGAGCGCGAATTGCTCGAACTCTACTGCGCCGAGATGCGCGCGCGCGGGGTGGCGATGCGCCTTGACGATATCTGGGAGGATTATGTGCTGGGCGCGCTCCACGGGGTTTCCACCGCGGTGTTCAGCGCCGCCTTCGTGGAGCGCACCCAAAGGGGCGATGCCAATTTCCTCTCGATGGCGCGCGGCGCCTGCGGCCTGTGCCTCGAACATGGCAGCCTGGCCCGCTTGAAGAAAGGATGATGCGATGGTGCTGACCCGCGGCGATGATTACCCGATCCACCAGACCGCCGATCCGATTGCCTATGCCGGCAGCGATCGCAATTTCTATGATCGCTATTTCTTCAACGGCTATGCGCCCGATGGCAGCGGCTTCTTTGCCGTGGCCTTCGGGGTCTATCCCCATCTCGATGTCGCCGATGCCCATTTCTGCGTGGTGCGCGGGCAAGGCGATGGCGGGGCCGTGCAGCATTGCCTCCATGCCAGCCGCCGACTCGGGATGGAGCGCATGGAGCTTGCCTGCGGCCCGATCCGCATCGAGGTCATCGAGCCGCTGCGGCGCTTGCGGGTGATCGTCGATGGCGAGGGGATCGCCGCCGACCTCACCTTCACGGGCCGCGCCTTCCCAATCGAGGAGCCGCGCTTCACCTTTCGGGTGGGGGCGCGCACGGTGATGGATTACACCCGCCTCACGCAGAACGGCCATTATGAAGGCTGGATCGCGGTCGATGGCGCGCGCGCGGCGCTCGCTCCCGGCACCATGGGCACGCGCGATCGCAGCTGGGGGGTGCGCCCGGTGGGCGCGAGCGATCCGCAATTTGCGGGGCGCGCCGCGGCGCAGTTCTTCTGGCAATGGACCCCGATCAACCTGCCGCAGCGCAGCCTGTTCTTCCATCTCAACGCCCATGCCGATGGCACGCCGTGGAACACCCGCGCGGTGATCGCCCCCGACGGCGCGGGGCCGGAAGGCTTTGCCGAAACCCATGCCGCGCGCATGGCAACCCGGCTGGCCCCGGGCACGCGCTGGCCGGCGGCGGGCGAGCTGGTGATCGGGCCAGAGCGCTTCGCGCTTATGCCGCTGGCGCGCTTCCAGATGCGCGGGCTGGGCTACACCTCGCCCACCTGGGGCCACGGGCTTGACCATGGGCCGCTGGCGGTCGCACGCGAAGATATTGATCTGGGCGCGATCGACCCCACCCGGCCCGACAATCTCCACGTGCAGATGCTCTGCCGGGTGACGGGGCCGGGGGGCGAGGCGGGCCTCGGCGTGTTCGAGCAGCTGGCCATCGGCGATTATGCCCCGCTTGGCCTTGCCGGGCTTGCCGCGCCTGCCTGAGGCCTAGGCTCAGGACTCATTGGCCGAGCCAGAAGATGACGGTTGCGGCGATGCAGATGGCTGAGAAGAAGGCATGGGCGCAGCGGTCGTAGCGGGTGTGGATGCGGCGCCAGTCTTTCAGGCGGCCGAACAT
>Ga0209909_100239_pt1 | contig 62405 bp, 50 predicted proteins | sample FECB22metaG_FD_188302 | JGI IMG/M metagenome (GOLD analysis project Ga0209909, IMG submission 188302) | Cyanobacterial communities from the Joint Genome Institute, California, USA - FECB-22 (SPAdes) (version 3) | ecosystem: Environmental > Aquatic > Thermal springs > Hot (42-90C) > Microbial mats...
CGTTACCAATGTCTCAACGGATGTGGACGGCAATGGCGTCAAACTGACACTGGTCCGGCACGCCGACGCGTTTGGCGTTCAGGCGTCCGTTGGCCCGAGCGGCTGCCAGCCCGCCGCACTCGAACCTCAATTCTCAACCCCGGGCTTCAACGGTCTCACGGTTCAGGGCGAGTGGAAGGTCCGAGTGGGCTGCACCAACCAGGTCTTTTGGAACAATCCGCCGGCACGCATCGCCCTGCGGGTCGCCTGGAGCCTGTAATGCGATCTTCGCTCACGGTGTGGAAGGATCAGAGGAGGCCACCATGACTAGGGAAAAATGTGGAAAGCGATTCAAGTTGCGGGTCACCGACATCAAGGACCCGCTGCCGAATGCAACGTTCGGGAGCATCGGCCGCTACGTGGAAGCAGCTCACCCGGGCAAGCTCGACGGGCCGCCTGTGCCGCAACGGCTCACGCTCGGCTTCACCGAGAAGCAGGCCAGGCACGTCGATCCCTGGACCTTGATGCTGTTCCGGGTCGACGTCGAGTCGCGCACCTTCACGCCAGTCGAGAGTTCCCGCGTCGATGTGGACAGACGCGAGGTCACGGCCTGGGTGAACCAGCCCGGTACCTACGGGCTGATCGGGCTTCCCAAGCACAAGGCCATTCTCGAGACCCTCGAGCTGTTCGACCGCCTCGGCCCGCAGCTCCTCGAGGAACGCGAACGGGGCGAGCACGGGCTGCACGACCGAATTTGCGGACTGATTCTGTGTGCCGACCCCAACCCCTGGGGCGACGGGCCTCACGGTCCGGGGAATCCCTGCACGAAGTGTCTCGGCCTAGACATCTCGTTCGACCGATTTCCCGAACGATACCTGCTGAAGCGCCCGAGAAAAGTCCCGGGAGGCTTCACGGTCATCGAACCTGCGGTCGAAGCATCCTTGCTCGCTTGGGGTTACAACTACTCGGGAGAGCTCGGCGACGGCTCCACCGCGACGCAGAATACCCCGGTATGGGTAGTGCCGGCGCTGAAGCCGAAGAAGGTCCTTGGCGGCGGGATCGATCTCAGGGGCCTCTGGACCCTCGCACTCGACACCGACGGCGCCGTTTGGTCGTGGGGTGACAATATCTCCGGCCAGCTGGGCAATGGCAGTTTGGCCGCGAGTTCGACGCCTGTCCGCGTTGGTTCGCCGACCGAAATCATCAACATCGTTGACATCGCCGCCGGCACCCGCCATGGGCTCGCCCTGCGCTCGGACGGAAGCGTCTGGAGATGGGGATGGCCGGACTCGCCCGTATCCGGCACGCCGTCTGACCTGTCACCGGTGCAGATCGCCGGTCTCAGCGATGTCATTGCGGTCGCCGCTGGACACGACTTCAGCCTTGCGCTTCGCAACGACGGCAAGGTCTTTGCCTGGGGCGACAACTCCCTCGGACAACTCGGCGACGGGACCGGATTTTTCCGGGCGAACCCGGTGCAGGTCCCCTTGGTGACTGCCATCCGCTCCATCGCTGCCGGGTCAGGCGCGTCGTTCGCGATTAAGTCCGACGGCTCGGTCGTGGCGTGGGGGGCTGGAGGAACGCTCGGCGATGGCGGGACTGCCAACCAGCTGTTGCCGGTGCCGATTCCAGGTCTGAGCAACATCGAGCAGGTCAGTGCCAGAAATTACAACGGCCTGGCGCGAACCGCTGCCGGCCAAGTGTGGTTCTGGGGAGACGATTCCTATGGGGCGCGTGGCGACGGAAACCAAAGCGGTGTCTACCGCAGCCCGGTGCGCGTTCCCGGCCTCCAGCAGATCACAGACATTGCCGTCGGAGAGATGCACAACCTCGCGCTCCAGGGCAACGGCATGGTGTGGGCCTGGGGCAGCGGCATGTTGGGGGAAATCGGCATCGCGCCGCCGGTGTACACTCAGGACACTCCGATCGCGGTGCCTCTCCCAGGGAGCCGGCGGGCCGCAGGTGTCGCAGCGGGATCGCGGTCGAGCTTCGCAATCATCAACTAGAAGCCTGGTACAACCTCGCCCTGGCGGCCGAGGACGAGCAGCAGATGGACCTCGCCATCGCCGAGTACCGGCGCGCGGTGAAGGCGCAGCCCGACTGGGGCGACGCGCACTTCAACCTGGCGCTGCTGCTGACCCAGGTCGAGCGCTGCGAGGAGGCGCTGTCGGCGTGGCAACGCTTCCTCGAGGTCGAGCCGATGGGCAAGCATGCGGCGACGGCGCAGAAGGCGATCGCGCTCTGCCGGATGAAGATCCAGCAGGACAAGGCAAAGGCGGGGTAGTCGCGCTGCATCATCAGCTTGCAGATCAAATACCACCTCACCCTGAGGAGCGGCGCGAAGCGACGCGTCTCGAAGGGTGGGCCACAGTTTTGCTGTTGCCACCCTTCGAGACGCGCCCTTCGGGCGCTCCTCAGGGTGAGGTTATCGGGTTACCCCGCTCTCATGACGCACCACTAGCTATTCCGCCGTCACGATGGTCGGCGCCGGCGCATCGTGCCGGCTGTCGATCTCCTCGAAGGTGCGGCCCTTGGGCTCGAAGCCGAAGACCCAGAAGCCGATCACGCCCAGAAGATACCAGGCGGCGAAGTAGCTGAGCGCGGGGCCGAGCATGACGAGGTTGGGCGCGGCCGGCTTGATCAGGTCGCCGGCGCCCATGATCAGCGCCAGCCCGAGCGGGCCCAGGAACTTGCCGCAATTGCCGACGCCATAGGAGAGCCCCATGCCGCTGGCGCGCAGGCGGGCCGGCCAGATCTCCGCCATGTACGGCCCGACGACGGTGTAGACGGCGCTGCCGAAGAAGGATTGCGCCACGAGCAGGATGTAGAACAGCGAGAAGCCGGCGATGTAGACGTCGTGCAGGTAGCCCGCCAGCACCATCAGCACCGCCGCCAGGACGCAATAGAGCGTGCCCGAGCCGCGCCGCCCCATGGGCTCGATCAGCGCGGTGATGCTGAACCGCCCGAGCACTCCCGCGAGGTTGACGAAGATCATCAGGAAGGCCGCCTCCTCCGGCGTGATCCTGGGGACGAGGACCAGCACCAGCAGGGTCGGTCCCCACAAGCCCAGCGAGGCCCCGCCGGTCTGGGTCAGGCCGGTGAGACAGCCGGCGGCGACCAGCCGCGGATACTGGAACAGCTCGCGCCACCGCGTCTTGGGGGCCTCGGGCACCGCGGCCGGCAGGGCGATGTCCTCGGGCTTGATCATCAGCGCCCAGGCGAGCGAGCGTCGCGCTTCCTCGCAGCGGCCCTTGAGCATCAGCCAGCGCGGCGATTCGGGCACCCACCAGCGGATCATCAGCACCAGCACCAGCGGCGCCAGGCCGACCAGGAACAGGCCGCGCCAGCCGACGACCGGCAGGAGCTGCCAGGCCGCCACGCCGGCCAGCATGCTGCCGGCCGGCAGCAAGGTCGTGATCAGCGCACTGACCCAGCCGCGCTTGTAGGCAGGGATGAACTCCTGCACCAGCGGCAGGTCGATGGTGAAGATGCCGGCATTGCCGACGCCGACGAAGAAGCGGAAGAACATCAGGAAGAACCAGCCCGGGATCAGCGCGTCCTGGTCCGGCGTGAACACCATGACGCCGGTGGCGAGCGAGATGGTGATGGTCGACAGGATGAACACGGTGCGGCGGCCGACCCGGTCGCCGAGCCAGCCCCAGAAGAAGGCGCCGGGCACCGCGCCGAGACCGGAGGCGAGCAGGATCGCCCCGCCTTCCCAATAGGTCAGCGACCATTGCTTGGTCAGGGCCGCCGTGACGTAGCCGATCAGGAAGAAATCGAAGAAATCGAGCAGATCCGCCACGTTGGCCGTGCAGATCAACTTCCATTGGTTGGTCGTCAGCTTCTTCTGTCGTTCCAGGAGCTCGATCATGACGCTGCCTCCGCTGGCCGGCGGATAGCGAAATGAACGCTGCGCGACGCTCTTCTCTGTTGTGCGTGACCTGGTAGCTGAAAGCTAAGCGTGACTGGTAACGAAGCGCCCAACCGTCATCGGTTGCCGCCACCGCCAGCGACGTCGAGGGTATGCGCTTCGTGGCGGCAGGACAAGGCGCAGACGGTGTAGTGTAGTGGTTCCTCCCCACGCTCCGCGTGGGGCGGGGGCAACTGCGGAGGACGACATGAAACCGCTTCCGGTGGTCGAACTCGAAGCCATCACCAAGGAACTCGCCTCGACCGGCAAGCGCGTGAAGGTGCTGTGGCAGGAAGCGGGGTCGCTCGCCTTCGTCGCCCGCGGGCGCGAGTACCGCAGCGAGTTCCACATCAATGCCAGCGATGAAGTCACCTACATGATCAAGGGGCGGATGAACCTTCATTACCGCACGCCCGAGGGCAAGGAAGAGATCGCGGTCCTCGAGCAAGGCTCGACCAACTGGATGCCGCCCGGCGTGCCGCATTCGCCGCGCTTTCCGCCCGACGCCTTCGCGCTGATCGTCGAGCGCCAGCGCAAGGCCGGCGAGATCGACAATTTCCATTGGTACTGCCAGAGTTGCGGCACCTTCCTTCACGAGGAGACTTTCGTGGTCAGCGATTACCGGGCCGATCCGGTGTCGCAGGCCTACAAGCGCTTCTTCGACAACGAGGACGCACGCACCTGCAAAAAATGCGGCACCGTGATGCCGAACGCGATGGAGACATGACGCCATGATCGTCAAGCAGATCTGGACCGCCAACGCCTACCGCAATTTCAACTATCTCATCGCCTGCAAGGAGACCGGCGAGGCGCTGGCCGTCGATCCGCTGGATCACGAGAAGTGCCTGAAGGCCGCCAAGGACGAAGGCTGGGAGATCACCCAGATCCTGAACACCCACGAGCATCGCGACCATACCGGCGGCAACGAGGCGCTGGTGCAGAAGACCGGCGCCAAGGTGCTGGCGCACAAGAACGCCAAGGACAAGATCGCCGGCATGGCACGCGGGCTCGGCGCCGGCGACGTCGTCAAGGTGGGCAAGACGGTCGAGCTCGAGGCGCTGGACACGCCGGGCCACACGATGTGCCACATCTGCCTGCGCTCGCACACCGACCAGCCGGCGCTGTTCTGCGGCGACACGCTGTTCAACGCCGGCGCCGGCAATTGCCACAATGGCGGCCATCCGAACGAGCTGTACAAGACGTTCGACGAGCAGCTCGACAAGCTGCCGCCGTCGACTCTGATCTATCCGGGCCACGACTACATCGAGAACAACCTCAAATTCACGCTCGACCGCGAGCCCGACAACAAGAAGGCGCGCGAGATGCTCGACAAGCTCTCCGGCCAGGATCCCAACAAGGCGTATGTCTCGACGCTCGACGCCGAACGCGAGATCAACACGTTCTTCCGGCTGGGCAGCCCGACGGTGATCGCCAGGCTGCGCGAGCGCTTCCCCGACATCGGCGACAAGCCCGACCGACGCACGGTATTCCTGAAGCTGCGCGAGCTGCGCAATTCGTGGTGATCTTTCGTCATCCCGAGCGGAGCCGCCTGAAAGGCGGCGTAGTCGAGGGACCTGTTTTGGAGGCGCTGGCGACAAGAGGAGGTCCCTCGACTACGCCTCGCTTCGCGAGGCTCCGCTCGGGATGACGGTGATGCAAATCAACACCATCACGCCCGCGTTCCGGGAGCTGGCGAGCGGGTTGCAGTTTCCCGAGGGGCCGATCGTGCTGCCGGATGGGTCGGTGATCCTGGTCGAGATGCGGCGCCAGACGCTGAGCCGGGTGACGCCCAAGGGCGAGGTCGAGATCATCGCCGAGCTGGGCGGCGGGCCGAACGGCGCGGCGGTCGGACCGGACGGGCTGATCTACGTCACCAACAATGGCGGGCCGGAGTGGATGGTCGATGCGCAGGGCCACAGCTTCGCGATCAGCCCGGCGACCGCCGGCGGATCGATCCAGGTGGTCGAGCCGCGCACCGGCAAATGGCGGACACTCTACGATCGCTGCGACGGGCACCCCATCGGCTGCCCCAACGATCTGGTGTTCGACGACCACGGCGGCTTCTGGTTCACGGATTTCGGAACGTTCCAGCCTGAAAGCGCCGAGAGCGGCGGCGTCTACTATGCGCGGGCCGACGGCTCGCACATCGAGCCCGCGCTCTTCCCGCTGAACCATCCCAACGGCATCGGCCTGTCGACGGACGGCAAGCGGCTCTACATCGCCGAGACGCCGAAGGGGCGATGCCTGGCCTACGACCTCGCGGCGCCGGGCGTGCTCGCCAACGGCGACGCCGAGGTGCTGGCGCTGCCCGACGGCCAGCTGGTCGATTCGCTGGCGGTCGATGGCGACGGCCATGTCGCGGTCGCCACGCTGGTCACCGGCGCCATCAGCGATATCTCGCCAGACGGCACGCGCGTCGACCAATACATGCTGCCCGATCCGATCGTGACCAATGTCTGCTTCGGCGGCGCCGACCTTCGCACCGCGTTTGCCACCCTCTCCATGCATGGCCGGCTGGTGGCCTTCGACTGGCCGCGATCTGGCCTGCCCTTGCGCTGGCTGCCACACTGAGCGGCAGGAGGCGCCCATGACATCGAGAGTCGATCCGGACATTGAGAAGATCCTGCCGCTGCTGCCGCTCGGCGACGCGGCGAGCCTGACACCCGAGCGGGCGCGCGCCGACCTCACGGCGCTGGCCGAATCGCGCAAGAACGTGCCGCTGCCCGAGCTCGCGATCGTGAAGGACATCAAGATCGACGGTGCCGCCGGTCCGATCCCGGCACGGCTCTATTCCAACGGCAAGACGCCGGCACCGACCATCGTGTTCTTCCATGGCGGCGGCTGGGTCGCGGGCAGCCTGTTCACGCACGAGCGCCAGGCGCGGGCGCTGGCAATCGATGCCGAGGCGGTCGTGCTGAGCGTCGATTATCGCCAGCCGCCCGAGACGCCGTTTCCCGGCGCCTTCGAGGATTGCCTGGCGGCAACAAAGTGGGCCGCGGCCAACATCGGCTCGCTGGGCGGCGACGCGGCGCGGCTCGCCGTGGCGGGCGACAGCGCCGGCGGCAATCTCGCTGCTGCGGTGGCACAAGCCGCGCGCAGCGGCGGGCCGCGGCTTGCCGCGCAACTGCTGGTCTATCCGGCGACCGATCTCGCGGGCAGCTACGGCGCGGCGACGGAGAACGCGAAGTACCCGTCGCGCAAGGAGAACGCCGAGGGTTATTTCCTGACCGGCGGCGCCATGCGCTTCTTCGCCGGCCACTATCTCTCCCAGGCGAAAGACGGCGAGGATCAGCGCGCCTCGCCGATGCGCGCCGCCGATCTGTCGGGCCTGCCGCCCGCGGTGATCTGCACCGCCGAGTTCGATCCGCTGCGCGACGAGGGCGAGGCCTATGCCAATGCGTTGAAGCGCGCCGGAGTCGAGGTCGTCTATTTCCGCGAGGCCGGCATGGTGCACGGCTTCTTCGGCATGGGCGCGGCGTCACCGGCGGCGGAGGCGGCACGGCTGCGCGCGACGATGGCGTTCAGGAAGATGTTGGGCGGGTAAGGACTCATTGCCGGGAGCGCGCCACTCCAGTGGCGCATCTTCACTGCATCGACACCGAATGAGCGCCACTGGAGTGGCGCGCTCCCGGCAATGAAAAACTACAACACCAGCACCCCGTCCCTGTCGGTGTGGATGTTGATCACCACGTCCTGGAAATCGTTGTCGCCGGTGGCGCGCGGGAGGTCCTCGAAGCCCATCTGCAGGTCGTGGCCGCCGGGCGCCACGCCGGAGAGGACGTGGGCGCCGTCGGGATTGAGGTTGGCGAAGGAGTGGAAGACCGTGGCGCCGTTCAGGATGCCGAGCGTCGCGCTCTGCAGGAAGACCGGACCGCCATTGGCGCTGGGCGCGCCGCCACCCTGGGCCACGAAGGCGAGGTTGTGGCCGAGATCGCCGAACTGGTTGAAGCCGTTCGCAATCAGAAAGAAGCCGATCTGCTCGCCGCTGCCCGGCGTCGCCAGGGTGACGGTCGTCGTACCCGGGTTGTGAGTGTTGGCGAACAGCATGTCGACGCCCTTGATCTTCCCGTCGGTGCCCACCTCGTAGTAGCCCAGCGAGTCGTTGAAGGCAGCGATCGCGGCCAGCAGGCTGACCGAGAAGTGCACGGTGTTGTCGCCGGTCAGGAACGGCTGGTTGGCGACGCCGTTCACCGCACCGGGCGCCACGGCGACGCCTTCGACCAGGCGCGGCAGGTAGGGCTCGTAGCTCACGTCGGTATGCATCACCGGGCCGTTGTTGCGGGCGACGGCCATGAAATCGCCGCCGCTGAAGGAGCCGATCAGCAGAAGCTCGCTGTCGCCCATGCCGAGCGTCGTATTGCCGTCGGCATCGGCCATGATCTTCAGATGATCGCGGCCGATCAGCGAACCGGTGACGTCGATGGTGGTGCTTTGCCCGAAATGGAAGATGGTATCGCCGTTCATGTTGGCGAGCGTGTCGCGCGCGATGTTGAGGCCGCCGCCGCCATCGATCGTGTCGGGACCTGGCCCGCCGGTCAGGACGTCGTTGCCGGCGCCGCCGACCAGCACGTCGCTGCCGGCGCCGCCCATCAGCTTGGAATCGACGTCGGAGGCGTAGATCTTGTCGTTGCCGCTGCCGCCGATGGCGGTCTCGATGATCGTGCCGAAGGCGATGCCGATATTGTTCTTCATTCCTCCGGCGCTCGAGAAGGCGCCGGGATGGAGATCGATCACGGAATCGGTGGAGTACTTCGACAGATCGAGCGTGTTGTTGTGGCCGTTCTCCCAGATCGTGACAATCGGGTGCTGGTTGACGTCGAAGTTGAAGTACTTGCCGATCGGCCCCTGGATGTTGGAATTGAAGCCGAATGTGTGGTCGCCGCCGGTCAGCGGCCCGCTGGTCGCCACGCCGTAGAGGCGCTGCACCGCCAGGATGTCGAGCGGCATCGGCGTCAGCGGCAGATAGTTGTTCCACTCCGTGCCGGCCACCGGATAGTCGTTGCTGTAGGCGGCAGGCTCCTCCGGCCCGATGTACGACATCAGCGTCCACAGCCGCGTGTCGTACGGCCCGAACTGCTGCGTCATCGCGTTGACACCGCCGTCGTAGGGCCCGCCATGCCCCAGGCCCAGCATGTGGCCGAGCTCATGGACCATCGTGTTGACCGCGTAACCGTAGTTTGCCGCGAGGTCGGTGATGGGCCCGGTATAATTGGTGTCGATCTGGATGCGGTTGTCGGTGCTGGCCGGCAGCAGGCCGAGCGTGCTGCTGCCCACCGCGGGATGGGTGAAGCTCGCGTTGTTCCAGTCGGCGCCGCCGTGGCTCGTCCGTATGATGTCGAAGTCGGCGGTTGCGGCGCTGGTGGCCAGGCCGATGGTGACGTTGGCGACGGCCGTCCACAGGCCGAACGCCCCGTCGAAGGCCTGCTTCTCGGCGTCCGTCCAGCCCGATGCCGTGTCGTACCAGTAGGTGATGGTGGCCGTCGTGCCTGGCGTGGCGCCGCCCCACTTGAAGGCGTCCGAGGTGCTGCCGTAGGTGGCCGGAATGGTGGGATACCCGGGGGCATCGCGCCACGTTCCGTAGGAAACGGCAGCGACCAGGCCGTGCGCGTCGACGGCCGACAGATCGGCGATTTCAGCTTCGAGGGGATTTGTCATGGGCGAACCGAGCTTAGACCATTCGCCCCAGTCTCTATCTCATCGCAAAGCGAATCTGAGAGCGGGCGCGCGCTTTCGCCGCTTCGATCTCGCGGTCGCGCGGCGGCGCCGTCGTCACCAGCGACTCGATCAGGTGCCGGGCGGCATGGGCGACCTCGGCGACGGCGCGGTTGAAGGCTTCCTCGTTGGCCTTGGACGGGCGGTTGAAGCCCGAGAGCTTGCGCACGAACTGCAGCGACGAGGCTTGGATCTCCTCGTCGGTGGCGGGCGGCTTGAAGTTGTAGAGGTTCTTGATGTTGCGGCACATGGGGTGGCTCCGAGTGACGATGTTCCCTCGATGCTGGCATGCAGCTGATGTGCCTGTCACCGGTTCTCCCGTCATCCCGAGCGGAGCGCAGCGCAGTCGAGGGACCTGTTTTTGCCGACGCAGCCACACAAAAAAGGTCCCTCCACTCCGCCTCGCTGCGCTCGGCTCCGGTCGGGATGACGGTAAAGTCTGATAGGCTTAGACCGTGGCCAGGTCGCTCGACACCTATAACGCCAAGCGCGACTTCTCGCGGACGCCGGAGCCGCCCGGCAAGAAGGCCGCGGGCGCGGGCGGCAATTCCTACGTGATCCAGAAGCACGCGGCGCGGCGGCTGCACTACGACTTCCGGCTGGAGATGGATGGCGTCCTGAAGAGCTGGGCGGTGCCCGAGGGACCGAGCCTGGTCGCCGGCAAGAAGCGGCTGGCGGTGGCGACCGAGGACCATCCGCTGGACTATGGCGGCTTCGAAGGCGTGATCCCCGAAGGACAGTACGGCGGCGGCACGGTGATGATCTGGGACGAAGGCACGTGGACGCCCGAGTTCGATCCCGCCTTCGGCTACAAGAAGGGACATCTCAAGTTCCAGCTGCACGGCAAGAAGCTGAAAGGCCAGTGGCATCTCGTGCGCATGAAACCGAAGCCGCGCGAGAAGAACGAGAACTGGTTGCTGTTCAAGTCGGACGACGAGGCAGCGCGGCCGGCCGGCGCGCCCGACATCACGACGGAGAAGCCGAACTCGGCCGCCACGGGGCGCAGCCTCGAGGCGATCGCCCGCGAGAAGGACCGGATGTGGGCGTCCGGCCCCTCTCCGGAGCTGGGGGGCGAGATCACGGAGTCGAAGAAGAAGACGCGGCGGCGCAAGTCGTCCGTCGATGCCGCCAAGATCGCCAAGGCGAAGGCGGCGCCGATGCCGGGCTACATCGAGCCCAGCCTGGCGACGGCGGCCGAGACCGCGCCATCGGGCGCGGGCTGGCTGCACGAGATCAAGCATGACGGCTATCGCCTGCAGGCCCACCTGGAGAACGGCCGCGTAAAGCTGTTCAGCCGGCAGGGGCTGGACTGGACGGAGCGCTTCCCCTCGATCGCGCACGCTTTCGCCGACGTGCCCGCCAAGCTCGCCATCATCGACGGCGAGGTGCTAGTGCAGACGGCGGCCGGCGTCGCAAGCTTCGCCATGCTGGTCGAGGCGCTGAAGAGCGGCGGCGGCGACATGCTCTACTATGCCTTCGACCTGCTCTATCTCGACGGCTACGACCTGCGCGAGGCGCCGCTCAGTGCACGCAAGCAGGCGCTCAGCGAGCTGCTGGGAGAGCTCGGCGAGAACGCCCGCATCCGCTACAGCGATCACATCGAAGGCGACGGCGATGCGGTGTTCAAGCATGCGAGCCGGCTCGGCCTCGAAGGCATCATCTCCAAGCAGGCCGCGCAGCCCTATCGCTCGGGCCGGGTGAAGAGCTGGCTGAAGGTGAAGTCGAGCGAGAGCGACAGCTTCGTGATCGCGGGATTCATTCCCTCGACCGTCGACCCCAAGGCCGTGGGCGCGCTGGTGCTGGGCGAGTATGCCGGCAAGGCGCTGATGCCGGTCGGCCATTGCGGCTCGGGCTTCACCCAGGCGAGCGCGCGCGAGCTGTGGCAACGGCTCGACCCGCTGCGCACCAGGACCGCGCCGCTCAAGGACGAGACGGCGATCCCCAAAGGCGTGCGCTGGGTCGAGCCGGTGCTGTCGGCCGAGATCGAGTATCGCGGCCGCACCGGCGGCGGGCTGATCCGGCATGCGGTGTTCCGGGAGTTGGTGGAGTTTTCCGGACCGCCGGCGTCCCGCCGGCCTCTTGATTCTGAGCCGGCCAGAGGCCGGCGGTCCGAAAGACATGACGACGCGTTGCCCGTCCGCCTCACCAATCCCGGCCGGCTGCTGTGGCCCGAGCAGGGCATCACCAAGCAGGGGCTGGCCGAGTTCTATGCCGAGATCGCCGACTGGATCCTGCCGCATGTCGTCGGCCGGCCGCTCAGCCTGCTGCGCCATCCCGAGGGCGTGAGCGAGAAGGGCTTCTTCCAGAAGCACGCCTGGGCCGGGCTGAGCGATGCCGTGCGCCGCGTGCCCGTGCCGGGCGACGAGCAGCCCATGCTGGTGATCGACGATCTCGGCGGCCTGCTCGAGCTCGTCCAGGCGAGCGTGCTGGAGATCCATCCGTGGGGCGCGATGGCGAAGCGGCCCGAGCTGCCCGATCGCGTCACCATCGATCTCGATCCCGGCGACAACGTGCCGTGGCAGCGCGTCATCGACGCCGCGCACGACGTGCGCCGGCGCCTGGCCGCCGCGAAGCTGGAGAGCTTCGTGAAGACGACCGGCGGCAAGGGCCTGCACGTGGTGTTTCCCCTGACCCCGAGCGCCGACTGGGATACCGTGAAGGCGTTCGCCCAATCGATCGCCTCGGCGATGGCGGCGGACCGGCCCGACCTCTACACCGACAACATGGCCAAGAGCGGCCGGCGCGGCCGCATCTATGTCGACTACCTGCGCAATGGCCTGGGCGCGACGGCGATCGGCGCCTACTCGACGCGGGCCCGCGACGGCGCGCCGGTGTCGGTGCCGCTGGGCTGGGACGAGCTCGGCGAGAACATCCGCTCCAACCATTTCACCCTGCTCAACCTGCCCAACCGTCTCTCCTTCCTTGAGCACGATCCGTGGGACGGCATCGCCACGCTGAAGCAGACCCTGCCCGGCGCCAGCATCAGCGCGCCAACCGCGGCCGCGCTCACGGCGCACTGGAAGAAGGTGGCTAAGAAGGCGCTCGCCTACCTGGCGCGGCGGCCGCTGGTGCTCGACCGAAAGATCGCGGCTGCCGACCTGCCGAAGGCCGTGCACGCGGACAAGGAGGGCCGCGTCTGGATCGACAGCGTCGAGGGGCTTCTGGCGCTGGCCGAGCGCGGGGTCGTCGAGCTTTCGGCGGTGAACGCCACGATCGACGATCCCGAGCGGCCCGACCAGCTGGTGTTCGCCCTGCCGGCGAAGGACCTCAAGAAGGCCGTCGACACGGCCGAGCGGCTGCGCACGCTGCTCAAGACCGAGGGGCTGGAGAGCTGGGCCCTGCTCACGGGCGGATCCGAGCTGCACGTCATGGTGCCGATCGAGCCCGATCTCGACTGGCGCGAAGCCGAGCGTTACGCCGAGCAGCTGGCGCGACGGCTCGGCGGCACCGCCATCGACTGCCGCTACAACAAGCGCGGGGCGGCCGCCATCGCCGCCTGGTCGCCGCGTGCCCGGCCTGGCTTCGTGGTTGCCGAGCCCGTCGACTGGGCGAAGCTCGCCAAACTCGCGCGGTGAGACGATGCGTCGACGGACCCTGCTGCCTCTGCTGATGGCCGTGGGTCTGCCTGTCCCGGCCCGGCCGCAGCCGTCGTCATGGCGTCCCGGCTTGCAGCTCTTCACGGTGCGCGATGCGCTCGCCGCCGATCTCGACGGCACGCTGCGCAGGATCGCCGAGGTCGGCTATCGCGAGGTCGAGCTCGCCGGGTTTGCCGGCGTGAGCGCCGGCGTGTTCCGCGAGAAGCTGATGCAGCACGGGCTCGGCGTGCCCTCGATGCATGCCGGCTACGAAAGCCTGCGCGACGATCTCGACGGCGTGCTCGACGAGGCCCGGCTGTTCGACGCGAGCTTCCTGGTCTGCCCGTTCGTCGACGCCCGCGAACGCCGCACGGCGGCCGACTGGAAACGGGTCTGCCGGACGTTGAATTGGGCCGGCCGCACCATGCGCAACCGCGGCTACACGCTCGCCTACCACAACCACGATTACGAGTTCTCGGCCTTGGCCGGCGGCGTCACGCCGTTCGACCTGCTGCTCGCGGAAACCGATCCGCAGGACGTCAAGCTCGAGCTCGACGTCTATTGGCTCGCCAAGGCGGGCCTCGATCCGGTTCGCTATCTCGCGGAAAGCCGGGACAGACTGATGCTCGTGCACCTGAAAGACCTGGGCGCCGACGGTGCGACGGTGGAGCTGGGCGCGGGCATCCTGCCAATGGAGCGGATCGTTAGGGCCGCGCTGGCGGCGGGGGCGAAGCATCTCTTCGTCGAGCAGGACACGTCAGTCGACCCGCTCGCCAGCATCGCCGTCAGCTGGCGCTTTCTCGCGGGCCTGCCAGCTACCACTTCGCCATGAACTGGCGGATCGGCTCGGCGCCGGGATTGGTGAACCGGCGGTCCATCACGATGGTTCGCGTATTCGCGTTGTTGCTGCCGTAGTAGAGCGCGTTCCAGTCGTTGTCGGGATCGATGAACGAGCCTTCGAGCGAGGCGCCGGCGAACAGGCCGAGCGAGCTTGCGAAGGCGATGATGTCGGCGCCGCCCGCGGCGGTCGTGGCGCCCTCGACACCGATGCCGATGACGGCCAGCGCCACGCCCGCCTCGGCGCCGAACTTGAACTTGTGGTCGAGGATGGCCTGCAGGCCCTTCTCGGTCTTGATGATGAACACGACCTCCGAGACCTTGGCGCCGATCTGCAGGCCGACGCTGCCCGAGCCCATGGCGTAGAAGGCGGGCGGGCTCCAGTCCTTGGGCTGCGTGCGCGCCATCAGCGTGCCGCGACCGCCGGCCAGGCCGAAGATCAGCCCGCCCTGGACCAGCTCGGGCACGATCAGCACGCCGCGCGCGCCTTCGATGTACTTGGCGGCGTCGGGATAGTCCTTGCCGGTGAGGATCTTGCGCGCGGATTCCAGCGAGGAATCGACCAGCGCCTGACGCCTGGCGTCAGCCCGCGCGGGCGTGGTCATGATCGGGGCGGCGAGCAGGGCGGCGGCCCCGCCCAGCACGGTTCGGCGATCGAGCTTCATCTTCTGCTCCTTGGTCTGCAGCCAGCGCCGGGGAGCGCCTTGGCGGCCACAACAACCAGAAGCATAGCACATTTTGGGGCCAATTTCAGGCGGTTGGTGCCTTTGTCTCAGGAAGAACACTAACTGGTCTTCGAGGTATTCCGGGGGGCCGGCCGGTCCTTCATCACAAGCGGCAGGCCGGCCGCCATCAGGATCACCCGGTCGGCGCGCTCGGCCATGCGCATGTTGAGCCGGCCCTGGGCGTCGCGGAAGGCGCGGCCGAGCGGGGTTTCGGGCACCAGGCCGAGGCCAACCTCGTTGCTGACGAACACGACCGGGGGCCCGAGCCCGTCGAGCGTCCGCACCACGTCGTCGGCCGCCTCGTCGAGATCGGCGCCGGCATGCATCAGGTTGGAGAGCCAGAGCGTCAGGCAATCGACCAGCACCGGCTGGCCATGCCCGGCGGCGGCTTCCAGCGCCTCGGCAAGCTTCAACGGCTCCTCGATGGTGGTCCATGCCGAGCCGCGGCGCGCGCGATGGGCCATGATGCGCGTCGCCATCTCGACGTCGCCCGCCTGGGCGGTGGCGATGTAGACCGCGGGCCGCGCCACGCCGCCGAACAGCGTGGCGGTGGCGAGCTTCTCGGCATGCGTGCTCTTACCCGAGCGCGCGCCGCCCAGGACCAGGGTCACCGGCGGCAGCGGGAAGGTCGAGAGGTGCTCCATCAAGTCTTTGCCGGGAGCGCGCCACTCCAGTGGCGCATCATCATCTGTGGTTCGAAGAGCATGAGCGGCACAGGAGTGCCGCGCTCCCGGCAATGAGAGTGTTCAGCCTGCATTGGCCGTCACCAACCAGCAGGCGCCCGGCAGGTGCACGCCCTGCGGGCCCTCGTGCGGCTTGAGCGTCTCGGCGATGGCCTGCTTGGCCTTGTCGATGGCGACGGGCTCGGCATTGGCGAAGGCGCGCGCGAGCGGGCCGAAGCGGCCGGCGCCGGCCACGATCTCGGCGACGCTGTTGCCCATCCAGATCGACCGATCGAACGGCTCGAGCTTCAGCGCCTGGAAGCCCGCCTGGGTGAGGATGCGTTCGACGCGGGCGCGATCGCCGAACGAGAACTGGCCGGGATCCTCCGGCCCTGGGCGCGGCAGCGGCGGCAGGAACGGCTGCGCGGCGCGCAAGGGCACCGTGCCCCAGGGATTCTCCTGCGGCGTGCGCCAGGCGACGAAAGCGAGGCGGCCGGCGGGCTTCAGCGCGCGATGGATGTTGCGGAAGGCCGCGACCGAATCGCCGAAGAACATGACGCCAAAGCGCGAGAAGACGAGGTCGTAGGCGTGCTCCTTGAAGGGATGCGTGGCGGCGTCGCCGACGACGAAGGTGGCGTTGTCGACGCGGTGCGCGCGGGCGGCGTCGACGAGCGTCTCGGAGATATCGACGCCCAGCACGTGGCCGGTCGGCCCCACGGCGCGCGCCAGCGCCACCGTCGTGCCGCCGGTACCGCAGCCGATATCGATGACATGCTCGCCCGGCCGAGGTGCCGCGGCAGACAGGACGCGCTCGCCGATCTCACTCAGCGAGCGCTGGATGCGTTCGTAGGAGGCCAGCCAGCCCTCGCCGCCCGGCCCGTTCCAGAACGCTGCCTGCTCGGAGGAAAGCTCGGTGGTCGTCTTGTTCATGCCAGCGCGGCCGCTTTGGCCGCGTCAGGACGATACGCGGGCAGCTCGCGCGGCATGTAGTTCACGAAGGCGACGCGCCAGGCGTGCTGGGGATCGGCCTGCTCGAAATGCTCGATCATGGTCAGCGAGACGTTGTCGATCTCGAAACGCACTGCCGCCTCGGGATGCAGGTCGAAGGCATGCGCCAGCGCGGCGCGGATGGTGCCGCCATGCGCCGTCGCCACGATGTCACGCCCGCGATGCTCGGCCGTCAGGCGGTCGATGCTGCGCACGGTGCGATCGCGCAGGTCGACGAAGCTCTCGCCGCCCGGCGGCCGGTACTCCGGCGGGCCCAGCCAGAACAGGTGGTTGTTGCCGTGCTTCTCGGCGATCTCGATGTAGGTGAGGCCCTGCCAATCGCCGAAATGCTGCTCGGCGAGGTTGGGATCGATCAGCAGCTCGCTCATCTCGGCGCCGTGGGTCGCCAAGGTCTCGGCCGTCTTGCGGGCGCGCAGCAGGTTCGAGGCGTACCACACCGCGCCCTTGGGCAGCAGCTTCGCCTGGTGCTCGAACAGCGCGTGATTGCTGACATCGCAGTCCTTGTCGCTCTGCCCGTAGCAGCGCGCCTCCGGATTGGGCACCGGCGCATGCCGCACCCACCACCACCGCGTGACCGACCCTGTGATCTTGGCGCCCGTCGCCATCCCGCTTCTCCTCACCCAGCTGCAGGCCGGTGATATGCCACGATTGCAGCGCCGTTCCTACCGCAGCGGCTGGGTGGTGGCACATGGCTTGCTGCGGCTTCGGCACATCCCCTGCAGGGAGCGCGCAATGGTTCTGGCTGCAGTCCCCGTCATCGACATTTCGCCCTATCGCGACGGCAATGCCGCCGCAAAGCGGGCGCTGGCCGCCGAGATCGACCGCACCTGCCGCGAAATCGGCTTCATGGTGATCAGCGGGCACGGCGTCGATCCCGGGCTGATCGACGCCGTCGAAGCCACCAGCCGGGTCTTCTTCGACCTGCCGCTGGAGGAGAAGATGCGGATCGTCCGGCCCGCGCCCGACGTGACGCGCGGCTACCAGCCCTTCAAGGCCGAGGTGCTGGTGAGGAGCCGCGGCGGCAGCGCCGCCGGCGACCTCAACGAGAGCCTGATGATCGGACCGGTCGATGTCGGCTCTTCGGATTACTACACGGCGGCGGCGGCCGGCCGTCACTTCGCGCCCAACCTGTGGCCGCAACGGCCGGACGGGCTGCGCGAGGCCTACGAGCGCTACTATCGCGTCATGGATCGGCTGGCGATCGATCTCATGCGGCTGTTCGCGCTGGCGCTCGATCTGCCGGAGACCTATTTCGACGCCAGCGTCGATCGCAGCATCAGCCGACTGCGCGTGCGGAACTATCCTGCGCCCGATGTCGAGCCCGAGCCGGGACAGCTGCGCGCCAGTGCGCACAGCGACTATGGCAGCCTCACCATCCTCAAGACCGAGGACCGGCCGGGCGGCCTGCAGGTGCAGGACAAGGACGGGCGGTGGCTCGACGTGCCGCATCTGCCCGGCACCTTCGTGGTCAATATCGGCGACATGCTGGCGCGCTGGACCAACGATCGCTGGGTCTCGACCTTGCATCGCGTCGTCAATCCGCCACCCGAGCGCGCCGCCGAGAGCCGCCGGCAATCGGTGGTGTTCTTCCAGAACCCCAACTACGACGCGCTTGTGTCGTGCCTGCCGAGCTGCACCGATGCCGGCCATCCGCCGAAATATCCGCCGACCACGGCGGGCGGCCACCTGCGCGAGAAGTTCCTGGCAACGCAGGAGGCGATCGCTTACGTCGATTGAGGGGCGTCGATTGAGGGGCGTCGATTGATCAGCGACCGATGAACAGCGCCGCCACCACCAGGAACACGATCTCGGCCACCTGCTGGACGGCGCCCAGCGTGTCGCCGGTGTAGCCGCCGATGCGCTCGGCGATCCAGCGCGTGGCGAACCAGGCAGCGGCCAGGGCAAGGAGCGGCGCCAGCAGGGCGACGAAGAAGCCCTTGCCCAGCAGCAGCAGGAAGGCGAGCGCGGCGCCGAGCCCGATGGTGAGCCAGACGTCGTTGTCGGTGGGCTTGCCGACCTGAGACCCCAGCCCATCGGCATGGACCGGCGACTGGGCCAGCAACGGATAGGCGATGGCGGCGCGCGACAGCGCGTGGGCTCCGATCAGCACCACCAGCCCGGTGGCGCCGGTCATCGGGGCGAGGCAGGCCACTTTCACCAGCACCGACAGGGCGAGCGCCAGCACGCCGAACGTGCCGTTGCGGCTGTCGCGCATGATCTCCAGGCGCCGCTCGGCGGCGAGGCCATGGGGCCCAAGCCCGTCGGCGGTGTCGGCCAGGCCATCTTCGTGCAGGGCGCGCGTGATCAGCACGGCCGAACCCACCGCCAGCACGGCCGCCAGCCAGCCCGGACCGAGGCCGCGCATGATGGTGAACACCAGCCCGGCCGCGAGACCGATACCGGCGCCGATGAAGGGCAGCACGGGCAGGACGTCGGCCAGCTGCCAGCGCGGCGCGCCGATATCGAGCTTCAATCCGGTGAAGAAGCTCGCCTGTTCCTTGAAGGCCTGCAGCCATTCGTCGAAGGAAGAGGGCCGGGTGACGGGCGGCTCGGTGGGACTGGTCATGATGGGCCAAATATAGGATGGTCCGCGCCCGCTATGAACGCCCAATCCCCGCCTTCGTCCGGTGCTCCTTCCTTCGACGAGATGCGCAAGATCCTGCGCGAGCTGCCGGGTCCCGACCAGGAGGCCCAGACCAAGGTGGTGCAGCGCCAGACCGAGCTCACCAAGCCGCCCGGGTCGCTCGGCAGGCTGGAGGAGATCGCCGAATGGCTGGCCGCCTGGCAGGGCCGCGCCAGCCCGCGTGTCGAGCGGCCGCGCATCGCGGTGTTCGCCGGCACGCACGGCGTGGCGGCGCGCGGCGTGTCGGCCTACCCGCCGGAAGTCACCGGGCAGATGGTGAAGAACTTCCTGAACGGTGGTGCTGCGATCAATCAGCTCGCGGGCAGCATCGACGCCGACCTGCGCATCTACGAGCTCGATCTCGCGCATCCGACGGGCGACTTCACGCAAGGGCCGGCGATGGGCGAGGCGCGCACGGCCAACGCCATGGCCTACGGCATGATGGCGGCGGAGCCCGGCATCGACGTGCTGTGTCTCGGCGAGATGGGCATCGCCAACACGACGACCGCCGCAGCCTTGTGCGCAGCGCTGTTCGGCGGCAGCGGCGCGGACTGGGCCGGGCCCGGCACCGGCGTGCAGGGCAAGGCGCTCGCCCACAAGATCGCTGTCATCGACGAGGCGCTGGCGCATCACGGCGCGACGATCACCGTCCGTGACCCGCTCGCCATCCTGGCGGCGGTAGGCGGCGAGGAGTTCGCCGCCATCGCCGGCGCCGTGCTGGCCGCGCGCATGGGGCGCATTCCGGTGCTGCTCGACGGCTATGCCTGCACGGCCGCAGCGGCGGTGCTCTACGCGCTGGACCGCCACGCGCTCGATCATTGCCTGGTGGCGCATCGCTCGGCCGAGCCCGGGCATACGCGGCTGCTCGAGAAGATCGGCCAACGGCCGCTGCTCGACTTCGGCATGCGCCTGGGCGAGGCCTCGGCCGCGGCGCTCGCCGTGCCGCTCCTCAAGGCGGCCGCGGCCTGCCACAACGGCATGGCCACCTTCGCGCAGGCGGGCGTAAGCTCGAAGAATGCGTAGACGCACGCTCCTGGCCGTCGCACCGCTTCTCACCGTCCTGCCCGCGCTGGCCCATCCGCCGCGCCAGCCCGACAGCGCGGAGGCGCAGAGCCTGATCGAGGAGATAAAGGGCTTCCGCGACAGGATTGCCAAGGCGGTAACAGGCAAGGACTCGCGGGCCCTGCGCTCGCTCTATGCCGATGCTTTCACGCACACCGACGGCTCGGGGAAGATCGACAACAAGGATGCACGCATCGCCGCGGCGATGGCCGGCGAGCCGATGATCGAGAACGCGCCGGCAAGCGAGCTGAGCTATCGCGTGTTCGCCGGTCCCACCGTGGTCGTGACCGGCAGGAGCCCGATCCTGACCTACGACTTCCGCTGGGTCGCGGTGTACGTCACCGGCCGCGACGGCTGGCTGCTCGCGGTCAGCCAGGCGACGCGGCTTCCGGTCTGACCGTCAGGCCGTTACTTCGATCACACCCGGCTTGTCGGCGGCGATGACGCTGCCGATGACGGCGGCGGCGAGGGTGCCACGCTTCTTGAGATCGGCGACCAGGCCCGCGAGCTTGTCCTGCTTGACGGCGATCAACAGCCCGCCCGACGTCTGCGCGTCGGCGAGCAGCAGGCGCTGCGGCTCGGTGAGGCTGTCGGCAAAGCGGGCGTTGGGCGCGGCGTATTCGAGATTACGCCGCGTGCCGCCGGGGCAGAGGCCTTCCTTCAGGAAGCCCGTCACCCGGTCGAACACCGGAACGGCCGCGTAAGAAAGCCTGGCGCCGATCGGCGAGCCCACTTCCTTCGAAGCGGCGCGCAGCATGTTGCCGAGATGGCCCAAGAGGCCGAAGCCCGTGATGTCGGTGGCGGCGGTGGCGCCGGCGGCGTTCATCGCCTCGGCGGCGTGGCGGTTCAGCGTCGTCATCGACTTGATGGCCTCGGCAAGCACGCTCTCGGGCGCGGCGTTGCGCTTCACCGCCGTGGTGAGCACGCCGGTGCCGATCGGCTTGGTCAGCACCAGCGCATCGCCCGGCCGGGCGCCCGCATTGGACACGACCTTGCGCGGATCGATGGTGCCGGTGACGAACAGTCCGAACTTCGGCTCCTCGTCGACGATCGAATGGCCGCCGGAGATGGCGATGCCGGCCTCCTTGCAGATCGCCGCCGCGCCATCGAGCACCTGGCGCAGCGGCGCGGTGCCGAGCGTGTCGACCGGCCAGGCGACGAAGCTCAGCGCATTCAACGGCGTGCCGCCCATGGCGTAGATGTCGGAGAGCGCGTTGGTGGCGGCGATGCGGCCATAGTCGTAGGCGTCGTCGACGATGGGCGGGAAGATGTCGACGGTCTCGACCAAAGCGAGGTCGTCGCGCAGCTTGACGATGGCGGCATCGTCCGAGGTGTCGTGGCCGACCAGCACACGCGGATCGGCGGCAACGGGGAGACCGGCCAGCGCCTTGTGCAGGTCGGCCTGGCTGATCTTGGCGGCGCAGCCCGCGAAGCGGGCGAGCTCGGTGAGCCGCGGCACGGCGCTTTCAGCGGATTGCGGCTTGGCCGGCGGGGTGGCGACGGTCATGGGGTCCTCCGGAAATTGGGGGCGGATGATCGGACGCAGGCGATGCGCACACAAGACAAAGCCGCGTCCAGTATTTTGCAAATGACTATCACTTGCGCCTAGGCCGCGCGAGGCCAATATAGAGGTATGGACCAATCCCTCGCCCCCTCAGCCATCCGGCGCGACGAGACCATGCGCGCCCTCGAGTTGCTGCTGTCCCGGCAATCGGCCGGACTGTTGCAGGAACCCGCGCCCGACGGCGCCGAGCTCGACCTGATCCTCGATGCCGGCCTGCGCGCGCCCGACCATGGCCGGCTGCGGCCGTGGCGCTTCGTGCTGATCCGCGGCGAGCAGCGGACCAAGTGGGCAGATCGTCTCGCCGAAGCGGCACTGGCGCGCGATCGCGAGAACGGCGCGATGATGGCCGAGAAGGCGCGCGCCTGGGTGGCGCGCACGCCGCTCATCATCGCCGTCGGCGTCGAGGTCAAGGCAGGCAAGATCCCCGAGATCGAGCAGCTGCTGTCGGGCGGTGCTGCCGCCATGAACATGCTGAGCGCCATCCACCTGCTGGGCTATGGCGGCATGTGGGTGACGGGCGCCAACGCCTACGATCCGCAGGTCAACAAGTGGCTGGGCTTCGAAGCGCCGAGCCGGCTGGTCGGCTTCCTGGGCGTCGGCACGCCGAGGCCGATGCCCGCCGACGCGCCGAAGATGGCGCGTCCCCTGCGCGAGCAGCACACGAGGGAGTGGGCGGCCTAGATCTCGTTGTCGTTCCACAAGCGCATCGGCGTTCTCCCCTGTGCGATCTCCTGCTGGTCGGAGAGGGCCGCCATATAGAGATCCCAGTTGAGCACGCGATTCGGGCAGCTCGAATGCGTCGTGCCGGGATCGACTTCCGAATGGCCGGATATGTGATACCTGTCCGCGGCAAAGCCGAGCATGTTGCACAGCCACAGGACGAGCTCAGCGGACTTCAAATACTGCGCGGCCGTGAGCTTCGTGTCCTTGTTGGCGCCACCGCCGCGCGTGTTGTGCTCAATGCCGATCGTCCACTCGTTCGCGGGCCCCGCGTGAAAGGCGATGTCCTTGTGGCGCACGCACTGGACGACGGTTCCGTTGCGTCCAACGATGTAGTGGGCGGCCTGCTGCATCCACTTGCCGCCCTGAAGGTACTTCGGACCACCAAAGGCGTTGTGGGCGGTGATCTCGGCGTTGTCCGTTCCGCCTTCGGTGATGTGAAGAACGATCTCGTCGATGGTGCGGGAATCCCTGCGGGCCCAGCGGTCGGTGTGCGCGGGGATCCAGATCGCTCCGGGAAAACCGTCGGTAGCCATGGTTAGACCTCGTCGATTGCGAGTGACGCGCCCCAAGCCCATTTGGCAGCGTCGGGGCTTCCATGACTGTGACGTTTCCCACCCAGAGAGAGGTGTTTCCGGGCTGGCGCGCCTATTCGATCACCTCGTCGGCGAGTGAAAGTATCGTCGCTGGAATCGTGAGGCCAAGTGCCGCGGCAGTCTTGAGGTTGATTGCCAGCTCGAAATTTGTCGGTGCCTGCACCGGCAGGTCAGCCGGAGCCTCACCCCTCAGGATTCGGTCGACATAGGTCGCTGCTTGCCGGAACTGATCAACGAGATCGGTGCCATACGATATGAGGCCGCCGTCGGTGACGAAATAGTGCGCAAAATAAACTGTCGGCAAATTGTTCTTCTTCGCCAAGGCAATGATCAATTCGCGATGAACGTTGGCGAAGGCGCTGGCTGTTACGATCAAGCCACCGTTGCCCGTCCCCGCAAAGGCAGAGACGGTGCGCTCGATTTCGGCAGCGTCCTGCATGTCGATGGGGCTCACCTCGATTCCAAGCGACGACGCAAGCGACTGGATGACGGCAAACTGGGCGACGCCACCAGCGTTGTCCCGAAGGACCGCCACTCGCTTTACGCGCGGCGCAATCTGGACCAATAGCTCGAGCCATTTTCCACTTAGGGCGTATTCGAACTGCATGAAGCCCGTGGCATTGCCGCCGGGCTTGGCCAGACTTTGGACATAACCTGAGCCAACCGGATCGGCCGCGACCGCGAACACGACCGGTATTTTACGCGTCACCTGCAATAGCGGCGTAATCGTTGCATTGCCGGAGGCCAGGATGACATCCGGCGTGGCTGTTGCGAGCTCGACCGCGTGCTTGCGAGTGAGCTCCGCCTGGCCCTCACCCCATCTAACCTCGATTTGCAAATTTTGCCCTTCGACCCAGCCGCGTTGCGCCAACGTCTGGCCGAAAGCCTTCAGCCGCTTGCGATACTGCGGATCGCTAGCTTCAGCCGCCAAAAGCACACCGACGCGTCGCGCGCCAATGCCGCGTTGCGCTCGTCCTACCGTTGGCCACACCGCGGCGGCACCGACCGAGATGAGCAATTCCCGCCGCCGCATTACCCACCTCTTGGTCTGCGAATGGCACCTTATCGAACTAAACTAAAACACCGGCTTGGCGTCCAAATCCATCGCCATGGGTGTCGTATCGGAGCTTGGTCCGATCGAGCCCGCCGTGAACACCATACCTGCATCGATCCTTGTGCAGCAGCAAATTCCCTATGGTTTGGCCCGCGTTTCAAGGCCCACTCTTGGGCAGGAAGTCGTCAAGCGGCACGCCAAAGGAATTGAGCGCCCACGATACAAGGTTGTACTGGCCGACGGTGAAGACCGCGTCCATCAGCTGCTCGGTCGAGTACTTCTTCGATAGCGTCGCCCATGTGGCGTCGGACACGACCGAGTTCTCGTGCAGATCGTCGGCGACCTGAAGCAACGCGGCTTCATGCTCGCTCCATCCCGCGGCCTTCGGTCCTTCCTTGAGGCGCGCGATGTCGGCATCGGACACACCGCCGCGCTTGGCGATCAGCTCGTGCTGGGCAAACTCGTACTCGGCCTGGTTCAGCCAGCCGATGCGCAGGATCAGGAGCTCGCGATCGCGGAACGGCAGGGTCTGCTTGCTGAGCACGTGGCCGGCAAACGGCGTCCAGCGCTTCACCAGCTGCGGGTGGTGGGCCAGCACCTTGAAGATGTTGAAGACCTGCCCGTTCATGGCGTTCTTCTCGACGTTGGCGCGGTCCTCCGCTGGCATGGTCGAGAGATCGCGCATGGGAATGCGCTGCTTGCGCTTGATCACTGTCAGTCCTCCGTGGATTACAGGAACGGCAATCTAGCGCGTTGACGGCCGCAGGCGATTGCCCGCCTTTCGCATCACGGCTTCAGCCTTGGCGGCGTCCTGCTCAGCCTTGTCTGCGAGCACCCAGCACGTCGCCCACGACCGCCGCCAGCACGATGGCGCCGCCGACGCAGGTCATGACGGCCGGCACCTCACCCAGGACGATCCAGACAAGCGCCGGGGCGAGCGGCGTCTCGAGCGCGCCGATGAGGGCCGAGCGCGTGGCCGAGATCGAGCGCAGCCCGATCGTGAGCAGGAGCTGGCCCAGGCCAAACTGGGTCGTGCCGAACAGCACCAGCCAGCCGAAATCGGAAGCCGTCACCGACAAGGGGTCGGCCCACGGCCACACGACCAGGGCGCACAGGAAAGCCGACAGCGCCGCCGCCGGCAGCATGCAGACCGCCCGATGGTGGCGCATTACCACCATCATGCCCGAGATCAGGACGGTCATGGCAAGCGCCAGTGCGTTGCCCAGCAGCCTGCCGCTCCCCGGCCCCGAACCGAGCGTCGGCACGACCATGGCGACGACACCGAGCAGCGCCACGGCGCTGGCGAGCAACGTGCGGCGCCGCTCGACGACGCCGGTCCAGACCCAAGCCATGATCGCGGTGACGAACGGCGCCGTGGCGTTGATCACCAGCACGTCGGCGACCGCCGTCTGGCGCAGGGCGTTGATGAAGCAGATGGTGGCGGCGGTCGAACAGCCGGCGGCGATCAGCCCGGGCCGGCCGATGCGGCGCAGCGCGGCCATGGCGCCGGCGCCGTCGCGCCAGACGACATAGCCCGCGATCAGCAGGCCGCCGAACAGGCCGCGCCAGAACAGCATGGTCCAGACGTCGGTCTCGACCAGGCGGGTGAAGAGGCCGGCGGTGCTGAAGGCGAAGGCCGATGCCAGCACCACGACCGTGCCCTGCCAGCGCCGCCCGCTTGCCGCATCGCCGCGATCCATGAAGGCATCCGCCGTGGTGCTCATGCGCGCGACCCTAGCGGGCGCCTCCTGACAGCGTTATGTCAGGAGCATGCGCCGCGCCGACCGTCTGTTTGACGTGATCCAGGTCCTCCGCACCGCCAAGAAGCCGGTGACGGCTGCGGCGATCGCCGCGGAGCTGGAAGTCACGGTCCGCACCGTCTACCGCGACATCGCCACACTGCAGGCAAGGCGCGTGCCGATCGAGGGCGCAGCCGGCGTGGGCTACGTGCTGCGCAAGGGCTTCGACCTGCCGCCGCTGATGTTCACCATCGACGAGGTCGAGGCGATCGCCGTCGGCGCCCGCCTGGTGCGCCGCCTGCGCGACAAGGAGCTGCAGCGGGCGGCGGCGCGCGTGCTCGACAAGGTGACAGTCGTCCTGCCGGAGAGCCTGCGCGGCCATGTCGCCGATGCGCCGATCTACGTCTCGCGCGGCGACGCCCAGGAGCCGACGGTCGACGTGGCACAGGTCCGCGCCGCCATTCGCGATCGGCGCAAGATGCGGCTTTCCTATGTCGACGAGAAAGGCCATCGCACGCGACGCACGATCTGGCCGCTGGCCATGGCCTATTACGTCGATGTCACCGTGCTGGGCGCCTGGTGCGAGCTGCGCCGCGATCTGCGCAATTTCCGCGTCGAGCGGATCGCTGCATCACATGTGCTGGCGGCGCGCTTCCAGGATCACAATGGCCGGCTGCTGACCCAGTGGCTCGCGCTGCCCAAGGAGCGCCCCGTTTCCCGGGTGTAGTCACCCGAATGGTCGAGACGGGCGGCGGCCAGCCTGGCGAGGCCGGGTTTGGCGAACGCTGCACCGTCGAGCTCGAGGAACGGCTGGGCCACCGCGTGGAAGCGGAAGGCGTCACCCTCCTGCAGCACGACACCAGCAAGCTTGCCCCAGACTTCGACGACGAAGGGTTCGGTCATGGGTTGGATCATGGGCTGAATCTCCTTCATGGCAGAGAGATGGTCACGATCCGACAATTCGACAATGGTGGAGGCTGTCAAATGCTGCCGTTGCCAAAGCAAATACCGCGCGTGCGGCATCAATATGGCGTCGAGAATCTTTTCCGCGCTGGCGTTACGGTCAACATGACAAGACAATGATGACGTCATGACCTTTCGACCCACACGGGCAGTGACTCGGGCACTCACGAGGGCGACGTTCCTGCGCGCTGCCGGCGCTGCAAGCGTTGCCTCTTTGCCACTGACGGTGGAGGCGCGCGGCGAGGAGTTGTTCGAAGTCACCGACAGCGAGACCGCGACCATCGACGGGCGCGAATGGGACACGCCGATCATGGGCGGCAACACTGTCGATGCCGTGCATCGCTCCGTGCTGCTGCGCTTTCCCGATGCGGCGGACACGATCGCCATCCTGCTGCGCAAAGGCAACATCCTGCTCAAGGCCGAGCTCAGCCTGCAGTACGACGGCTACGAGATCGTACCGCAGGGCTACACCTGCCGTGACGGGCTGGGACGCAAGCTCTGGACCGAGGATCCGCCGACCTGGCACGTCCACGCCTGGCCCCTGCGCCAGGCCTGGATCGCCGACAAGGCGACGGGCCCCACCTTCAATGCCAGCGTCAACGGCCGCCGCTTCTGGACGCGTTATGGTGCCCAGGATCCCACACGCGACCGCTTCGAAGGCCTGATCGAGCCGCAGGAACTGTCGGTTGCCCAGCGCGAGGCGCGCTTCGACATCACGCGGCTGCTGGCCAGCGACGTCCTGGCCCGGGAGGCCGGTGCGCGGCTCCTGATGCTGCAGCAGTGCGGCTTCCTGCTGCGCAAGGTCGAGACCTACGATTCGCGCTATCGCCAGGCCGACGCCTACGAATGGGCCATGCCGACCGGCGGGCACGGGCTGCGCTTCGTCAATCCGCGGCTGCTGCTCAGCTGCCGACCGATCGCGAGCGGCGGCACTGTCGCCGTGACATTGCCGGCGCGGCTCGACCGCAAGACGATCCTCGAGGCCGACGGCTCGCGGCCGACTGCGGTGATGTTCACGCCGGAGCAGGTCGTCGAACGCGCCACGCGGGCCGTCGCCGTCAGTGGCCAACGGCAGGCCTGGCAGCTTGACCGTATCCGCGAGCTCCATCGCGTGGGCGGAGATGGAGTCAGCGCCTGGTCGAACGTGAGCGGCCAGGAAGGCTACAAGGCCTACCGGGCGCGATTGCGCGAGGTGCTCGCCGTGCCGCCACGCTACTGGCACGGCTGGAGCATCGCCGACGAATTGCTGGTCTGGTACGTCTTCCGCGACCTGCTGCCGGCGCCGGTGCAGGACCACATGAAGAACTACTGGACGGCGTGGTTGCAGCCCGACCTGCCGACCAGCGCCTTCGTCCATCCCCAGAGCCGCGACGCCATCGATTACTGGCGGCGCAATCACGACTGGCGCGGCCGCGCCTCGTTCTTCCGCGACGGCTACAACTTCGCGGTCAGCACCCAGAACTTCAATCACACCGCGCCGATGGGCGCGCTGCTGGGCGGCGCCATGATCGGCGGCGCCTATCCCATGGGCGATGGTCGCCACGGGCTCGAGGCCTTGCCGCTGCGCTTCTGGGCGTTCCTCGACGGCACGTCGCAGGAGATGCTCGACCCCTATTATCTTTCGATCACGCTCAGCGCGCAGAAGATGTTCGCCGACTTCGCGCCGGAGCCGGTCGACCGGCTGATGGGCCGCATCCTCGTCGATCGCACCATGGAGATGCTGGTCAGCGTCCATCATCCGCGGCTGCGCCGCTTTGTGTCGTCGGGCGGCCGGGCGCGCACCAGCGGGCTACTCGTCGAGCAGGATGGCATTTACGGCGCGCTACACACCGCCTCGAAGGCCGGCGCGCTGAATTATCTCGACCGACCGGCCGACGCCACGGTCCAGGGCATGCCCGTCTGGGGCTACGACTTCCCGCCGGGCCGCGCGGCGATGCAGACCCTGCATTCGCCGTGGGCGCCGGACTGGGTAGCCGGCCTCATCGACGACAAGCCCGTGCCATTCGAGGAGACCTCGGCCGAGACCGTGCGCGGCAACTTCAAGCCGCCGCTGTGGCGCCGCGTATGGCTCGGCGCCTGGCATGGCCTTGCCAGCACCGACATTCGCGGCCGCATCGTCGACGTAATGGCGCAATGGGTGCGCGAGGCGAAAACCGCAACGCGCATGGAGGATCTCGGGACCCTCACCGTGCGCTATGTCGCTAACGGCCCCGACCTCACGACGACGTCCGAAGGCGTGGCCGACGTCGCCGGACTCACCCTCATCTATCAGAGCCGCAACCGCGCCATCATCTTCGCCAAGCCGCATACCAATCGCGACAAGCTTCTGGTTGGCCTCGGCGACCAGGGTGTGACTCAGCTGGCGACGGTGGTCGGGCTATGGAACTTCTCGCAGCCGCGCACCTGGTCGCTTTATGCCGATGGCCAGAAGATCGAGTCCTTCCCACACCGGCTGAAGGCGGGCCAGCGCGTGCTGATCCATGATGGCGTGAGCTACCTTGCGATCCTCCCGTTGCCGGCCACCGATCTCGGCCGCGACGTCGAGATCGAGATCGCGGCCGGCATCGCAGCCAAGGCCGAGCCGACCGGCGCCATGGTGGCGCCGGCGCTCACGCTGTCGATCTTCAACCTCAAACGTGCCGAGCCGGTGGCGCCGCGCAGTCTCGACCTGCGCGCCCTCACCGCGCGCACCTACGGCGGCCTGGTGCTGGAGATGGGCGACGCAGCCCAGTACGGCAGTTTCGAGGCCTTTGCCGGCCACATCGCGGCCACCGAGCTCAAGGCGGAGTGGAACGAAGGCAAGCGCCAGCTCGACGTCGCCTACCGAAGCGGTGATGACCTGATGGAGGCGGGCTTCACCACCGACTTCGGCCAATCCAACGACGGTCATTTCGCCATCGATCCCGGCCAGCAGACCCGCGCCATCCCCTACCGGCGGCTGAACGGAGCCTGGCCCTATCTGCCACCCGGCCTCGAGCGCGACACCACCTGGGCCCAGCAAGGCACCAGCGGGCGACTGGAGAAAGCCGGCGCCGTGCTGCTGACCGAGCCTGGCCGCAAGGCTTACCTGCAGGCTGATCCGCTCAGCGGCGCGGTCGTTGGCTACAATCCGGTGCCCGATCTGCAGAGCTTTGTTCTTGCCGCGCGCGACGGCGTCGGCCTGAAAGCCGATGGGAAGGTCGGTCTGCTCAGGGTCGAGTACCGGCCGTGGGACAAATCGGTCGATATCAGCCACGCCTTGAAGGAAGGACAGGACGCGGCCGAGCTGGCGAGATCGTTCACCATCACGGGACTTGCCGGCCCGCCCCGCGTGACTCTGAATGGGCGTCCCGCCGATGTCCGGACCGCCGGATCGGCCTTCCAGATCTCGCTCGCCTGACATGACCCTGACGCGCTCCGCCCTGCTCGGACTTTTCGGTGCCGCCCTAGCGACCGCCGACGCGCGTTCGCAGACCGGAGCCCGCATGCACCAGCGCAAGATCCCCTCCTCCGGCGAGATGCTGCCCGTGGTCGGCTGCGGCACCTGGCGCACCTTCGATGTCGGCAATCACCCCGCGGAGCGCCGGCCACTCGCCGAGGTGCTGGAGATCCTGTTCGCCGCCGGCGGCTCGGTGATCGACACCTCGCCGATGTACGGCGCGGCCGAGGGCGTGGTCGGCGACCTGCTGGCCGCAGCCCGCACACGCGACAAGGCCTTCATCGCCACCAAGGTCTGGACCTCGGGCCGCAGCAACGGCATCGAGCAGATGACGCGATCGCTGCAGCTGCTCAGGACCGACCATGTCGAGCTGATGCAAATCCACAATCTGCTCGACTGGCGCGCCCATCTGCCGACGCTGCGCGCCTGGAAGGCCGAGAAGAAGATCCGCTATCTCGGCATCACCCACTACACGCAGAGCGCTCACGACGAGCTGGAAGCGGTGCTGCGCGCCGAGAAGTGGGACTTCATGCAGCTGAACTACGCGCTCGACGATCGCGCCGTTGAGCGCCGCCTGCTGCCGCTCGCCGCCGAACGCGGCACGGCGGTGCTCGTGAACCAGCCGTTCGGCGGCGGCGGACTTTTGCGCAAGCTGATGGCGCGCAAGCTGCCCGATTGGGCGGCGGAGATCGGCTGCACCAGCTGGGCACAGGTCCTGCTGAAGTTCGTGCTGGCCAATCCAGCCGTCACCTGCGTCATCCCCGGCACCGGCAAGCCCGAGCACATGCGCGACAACGTGCAGGCCGGGCTCGGCATCTATCCGGATGCGGCGGTGCTGAAGCGGATGGTCGCCGACGCCGGCGTCTAGAATTCCAAAGTCATCTGCGGTTCGGTGGCGGGCTCGCCGCGCGGCGCGAGGTTGTGCAGGGAGACGCCGAGCAGGCGAACGTTCTTCTGCAAGGGATAGATCGAGCGCACGAGATCGATGCTGGTCTGCTCCAGCACCGCGCGGCTGGCGACCGGCTCGTTCAGCGTGCGGCTGCGGGTCACGATCTGGAAATCGGCATACTTGATCTTCACCGTGACGGTGCGCCCCAGGATCCCGGTGCGCTCGCAGTAGGACCACACGTCGTCCAGCACCGAGGCGACGCCCTGCTCGATGTCCTTGGGCCGGCCGAGATCCTCCATGAAGGTCGTCTCCGATCCGACCGACTTGCGCGGCCGGTTGGGCACGACGCGGCGATCGTCCTCGCCGCGGGCGATGGCGAAATACCAGGTGCCGGCCTTGCCGAAATACTGCTCCAGGAAATCCATCGACTGCGCCTTGAGGTCGGCGCCGGTGTGGATGCCCAGCCGATTCATCTTCTCCGCGGTCTTGGGGCCAATGCCGTGGAACTTGCCCACCGGCAGATCCTCGACGAAGACCTCGCCCTTGTCGGGCGGGATCACCGTCTGACCGTTGGGCTTACGATGGTCCGATGCGAGCTTGGCAAGAAACTTGTTGTAGGAGATGCCGGCCGAAGCGGTGAGGCCCGTGCGCTCGAGGATACGGGTGCGGATCTCGCGCGCAATGTCGCTCGCCAGCGGCATGTTCTTGAGATTGGTCGTGACGTCGAGATAGGCCTCGTCGAGCGACAGCGGCTCGACCAGCGGCGTGTACTCGAGGAAGATCTCGCGGATTTGCCGCGACACCTCCTTGTAGACGTCGAAGCGCGGCTTCACGAAGACCAGCTCGGTGCACAGCCGATGCGCCGTGGCCGACGGCATGGCCGAGCGCACGCCGAACTTGCGCGCCTCGTAGGACGCCGCCATGACCACGCCGCGCTGGCGGCCGCCGACCGCGACCGGCTTGCCGCGCAAGGCGGGGTCGTCGCGCTGCTCCACGGACGCGTAGAAGGCGTCCATGTCGATATGGATGATCTTGCGGATCTCCTCCGCCATGCTGGCGATCTTAGATCGCCGTCAGCCGTTGCAGAAGGTGAGCGCGGACGTTGTCGATGTGGCGCTGCATGACCGTGCGCGCCGTATCGCCGTCGCCGCCGGCCAGGGCATCGACGATGGCGAGATGCTCGTCGCAGACCTGGTCGAGACGCTCGGGCAGCCGGCCGAGGCGGAACATGGCGGTGCGCTTGCGCAGATCGCCGATCGTGCTTGCGAGCACCGGATTGCCCGAGGCCTGGGCGATGGCGCCGTGGAAGTCGCGGTCGTCCTGGCGGGCGGTGCCGCCCAGCCCCTCGCGGCGCAGGCGCCCGATGCGCTCGCGCATCTCGGCGAGCACGGTCGGTTCGATCTTGCCTGCCGCCAGGCGCGCCGCCTCGCCTTCGAGTAGGCGCCGCACGGCGAGCGCGTGCAGGAAGGTCTCCATGGAATAGGGCCGCACGACCAGCGCGCCGCTGCGCTGGCGCTCCAGCGTGCCCTCGCCCTCCAGGCGCCGGACGGCTTCACGCACCGGCGTGCGCGACATGCCGAGTCGCGCCGCGATCAGCCGCTCCGTCACCGGCTCGCCGGCCGCGATGGCGCCGCGCAGGATCATGTCGAGCAGCGCGCCATAGGCCACGGCCGAAAGCTTCCGGCCCTCGCCCGGCTCCAGATCGCTGGGGACTAGCGTGTCCATTGTGCCAGTGGTATACCATCGGCATTCCATCAAGGGAAGCTTGGAAAAATGCCCGCCAGCAATGACGAAATCCGCATCCTCACGCCGTCCGGCATGCTGGGCTATGGCTTCCCGGTCGACCACTTCAAGCTCGGGCTGGCGCAGAAGCCGCACGCCATAACCATCGACTCGGGCTCGACCGATTCGGGCCCGCAGAAACTCGGGCTGGGCGAGATGACCTGCAGCCGCGAGGCTTACGTGAAGGACATCGAGGTCCTGCTCGAAGGCCAGCGCGCGGCAAAGGTGCCGCTGCTGATTTCATCGGCCGGCGGCGACGGCACCAACCTGCATGTCGACGTGTTCCGCGACATCATCGTCGAGATCGCGAACAAGCGCGGCTGGCACCTCAAGCTCGCCTCGATCTATGCCGACATCGACAAGGACCACATCAAGAAGGAGCTGAAGGCGGGCCGTGTCGAGCCGCTGGGCCCGGTGCCGCCACTCGATCCGCGCGAGGTCGATGCGGCCACCGTCGTCGTGGCGCAGATGGGCGCCGAGCCGTTCCTCAAGGCGCTCGACGAAAGTGAAGGCGTCGACGTGGTGGTGAGCGGCCGCTCCTACGATCCCTCCCCCACCGCGGCGATGGCGATCCGCGCCGGCTTCGATCCGGCACTGGCCTGGCACATGGGCAAGATCATGGAATGTGGCGCGCTCTGCGCCGAGCCGGTCGGCCGCAACGTCATGGGCTATCTGCGGCGCGACCATTTCGAGATCGAGCCGCTCAATCCCGGCGAGCGCTGCACGACCGCGTCGGTGGCCGCGCACACGCTCTATGAGAAGACGCATCCCTTCCTGCTGGCGGGACCGGGCGGCACGCTCGACCTCTCGCAATGCAAGTACGAGCAGGTGACGGACCGGCGCGTGCGCGTCTCGGGCAGCCGCTTCGAGCCCTCGAAGCACTACACGGTGAAGCTCGAGGGCGCGCGGACCTCGGGCTATCGCAGCATCTTCATCGCCGGCGCCCGCGATCCGATCTTCATCAGCCAGATCGACGGGATCCTCGCAAAGGTGATCGCGGCCACCCGCCACTACTTCGCCGAGGTGCCCGAGGAGAGCTACCGCATCATCCCCCACATCTACGGCAAGAACGGCGTCATGGGCGAGCTCGAGCCGGTGAAGACGCCAGCGCATGAGCTTTGCATCATCCTCGAGGTGGCGGCGGCGACGCAGTCGCTGGCCACCGCGATCTGCGGCAAGGCGCGCACCAGCCTGATGCATTCACCCTATCCCGGCCGCATCGCCACCGCGGGCAACCTCGCCTCGCCCTTCACGCCGCTCGAGATCCCGCTCGGCCAGGCCTGCGAGTTCAACGTCTATCACCTGATGAAGGTCGACAGCCCGACGGCCCTCTTCCCCATCAAGGTCGAGGAGATCTGACGTGACGGCAGACACGCCCCTGCGCGACATCGCCAAGGTGATCCGCAGCAAGAACGCCGGGCCCTTCGAGATCACCCTCGACATCGTGTTCAAGAGCCGCGAGGACTTCGAAGCGGTGAAGAAGAGCGGCGTGATCACCAGGGAGCTGGTGTCCGAGCTCTACAACGTGCCGACCCAGGCCATCATCACCTTCGGCTTCTTCGAGCTGACCAATGCGGTGAAGATCACCCTGCCGCGGCCGCGCGCCCAGGGCGGCATCGGCGAGACCGACATGCATGCCGCCCAGCAGCACGTGCCGCTGCAGGAGATCCGCGTGCCGTGGCCACCCTCACCCCAAGCCACATCGTGATCGGTCGACGGACGCTGCTCGCCGGGGCTTCGCTGGCGCTGGCCCAACCCGCGCGAGCGCAGGCTTGGCCGTCGCGGCCGATCAAGCTCGTGGCGCCGTTTGCGCCGGGCGGCGGCTCGGACTTCACCAGCCGCCTGATCGCCGAGAAACTCTCGGCGCGGCTCGGCCAGACCATGCTGGTCGACAACAAGCCCGGCGCCGGCGGCAATCTCGGGGCCGAGGCCGCCATCAAGGCGCCGCCCGATGGCTACACCTACCTCACCATCTCGGGCAGCTACGCCATCAACTCGATCGTCCATAAGCCCTCGTTCGATTCGCTGGCCGACATCGTCGCGATCGGCCAGTTCACCGAAGAGCCGAGCGTGCTCTGTGTCGGCGCCAACGCGGCCGTCAAGACGCTCGCCGAACTGGTGGCGCTGGCCAAACGCGAGCCGGGCAAGTTGAGTTACGGCTCGAGCGGGCCGGGTGGGCTGGCGCATCTCGCCACCGAGTTCTTCCTCGATGCCGCCGGCATCAAGGCGACCCATGTGCCCTATCGCGGCACGGCACTCGCCCTCACCGACCTGCTGGCGGGAAATCTCGACATGCTGAACGGCGGCACGACGACCATGCTGCCCTACATCAAGAGCGGCAAGCTGCGCGCGCTCGCCATCACCTCGACCAGGCGTCTACCCGCCGCGCCCGATATTCCGTCATACACCGAGCAGGGCTACCCGACGATCAACTTCGGATTCTGGCACGGCATGATCGGACCGAAGGGCATCCCCGCCGACATCGTCGACCGCCTCAACCGCGAGCTCGATGCCGTGCTGAAGAGCCCGGATGTCTCAGGTCGGCTCGCCGCGGATGGCGTTCTCGCCGCCGGGGGCACGCCGGCCGCCTTCATGGCCGCGATCCGCGCCGAGGTCGAGCGCTGGCAGACCTTCATCGCGCGCACCGGCCTCAAGCTCGATTAAGAGCGCGCCCAGAACTTCCACCACGGCTTTTGCGGCTCGAGGCTCTGCGGCGTCGGCACCGGTGGTTGCGGCTGCTGGTTGAGACCGCCGATCGGCATCGGCGCCGGCAGGTCGGTGTCGCGCCAGCTGCCGCCCAGGGCCAGCACCAGGTTGGCGCTGGCCGTCAGCCGATTCAGCCGGATGGTGAGCAGCGTCTGCTCGGCCGCGAGAGCCGTGTTCTGGGTCTGCACCACCGTCGTGTAGGGCACGGTGCCGAGCCGATACTGGTTGAGCGACAGCGCCTCGGCCTGGCGCGCGGCGGCGACGGCGGCGCGCTGCACCTTCTCCTGCTCGATCAGCACGCGCTGCTGCACCAGCGCGTCCTCGACCTGCTGGAAGGCGACCAGGATGGTCTGGCGGTAGAACGCGACCTGCGAATCGTACTTGGCGCGCGCGCCTTCGACCTGCGCCTTCAGCGCACCGCCGTCGAGCAGCGTCGCCGAGATCTGCGGCCCGACCGACCACACCGCATTGGAGAGCGAGGCGAGATTGGCAAGACTGCTCGCCACCAGCGTGACTGTGCTGGCGAGCGAGATGTTGGGATAGTAGGCGGCGATCGCGACGCCGATCTGGGCGTTGGCCGACGCCATCAGGCGCTCGGCCGAAGCGATGTCGGGCCGCCGCTCGAGCAGGGTCGACGGAATGCCGGGCTCGACCGTCGGCACATCCTTGGGCAGCGGCGCAGGCTCGATGCTGAACTCGGCCGGCGCCTTGCCGACCAGGATCGCCACCGCATGCTCGAACTGGGCGCGCGTGATGTTCTCGGCGACCAGCTGGGCACGCGTCTGCTCGAGCTGGGCCTGCGCCTGGGCGAGGTCGACGCGGCTCACCACGCCGGCATCGAGCTGGTTCTGCACGATCTCGACCGACCGCTGATAGGCCGCCACCGACGCGCGGTAGACCTTGATGCGCTCGTCGGAGATGCGCATCGAGTAGTAATTGATGGCGAGGTTGGCCTGCGCCGACAGCCGGGCGTTGGCGAGGTCGGCGGCGCTGGCCTGTGCCGCCGTCGAATCGCTTTCGATCTGGCGACGGATGCGACCCCACACATCGAGCTGCCAGGCGAGCGAGGGCCCGAGGCTGTATTGCCCGACACTGCCCGAGCTCGAATTGACCACGGTGCCCTGCACGGCGCGACTGGTGCCGCTGCCCGAGCCGCTCTGCGTGTAGGCGCCGGTGCCGGTGATCGTGGGATAGAGACCGGACGCGTCCTGCTTCACCAGCGCCGCTGCCTGGCGATAGGCCGCCTCAGCCTGGATCAGGGTCTGGTTGGAGATGTTGATCTGCGCGGCGAGCCCGTCGAGCGTGGCGTCGTCGTACATCGTCCACCACGGCCCGCGATCGATGGCATCGCGTGGCATGGCGGGCTGGAAGTTCGCCGCCACGCCCTCGACCGGCCCGGTCGTCTCCTTGAAGGCGAGCGTGGGCGGATCGGCCGGCGGCGGCCGCTTGTAGTCGGGCCCGACCATGCAGCCCCCCGCGGCCAATGCGGCAGCCAGCGCCGCGGCCAACGAAAGAACGCCACGCGCTACGCTCATGCCGGCGCCGCCGTGCCCATCGCGCGGGCCACGCGGCTTGGCCGGTCGCGGTCGCGTTTGCGGAAGCGGTCGAGATAGAGATAGATCACCGGCGTCGTATAGAGCGTCAGGACCTGGCTGACGAGCAGCCCGCCGATGATCGAGATGCCGAGTGGCTGGCGCAGCTCGGCGCCGTCGCCGAAGCCGATGGCGAGCGGCAGCGCGCCCAGCATCGCCGCCATCGTCGTCATCAGGATCGGCCGGAAGCGCAGCACCGCGGCCTGATGGATCGCCTGGGCGGGTTCGAGACCCTCGTTGCGCTCGCGGTCGAGCGCCACGTCGATCATCATGATGGCGTTCTTCTTGACGATGCCGATCAGCAGCAGCACGCCGATCATGGCGATCAGGCTGAACTCGATGTTGGTGACCTTGAGCGCCAGCAGGGCGCCGATGCCGGCCGACGGCAGGGTCGAGAGGATCGTGATGGGATGGATGTAGCTCTCGTAGAGGATGCCCAGCACGATATAGACTGCCGCGAGCGCCGCCAGCACCAGCAGCAGCTGGCTGCCCAGGTTCTGCTGGAAGGCGCGCGCGGTGCCCTGGAACGAGCCGTGGATGGTCGACGGCAGGCCGATCTCGCGCATGGTGTTGTTCACGTAAGTCACGGCGTCGGACAGCGTCTTGCCCGGCTGCAGGTTGAACGAGATGGTGCTGGCGACGAACAGGCCCTGGTGATTTACCGCCAGCGGCGTCGTGCCGTATTCGTACCTGGTGAGCTGCGACAGCGGGATCATGGTCTCGGGCGTCGTGCTGATCGCCGCACCGGTCGAGGCCGAGCCGCGACCGGCGACGGCGATCTGGTTAGTGCGCTGGTTGCGCACCGCCGCGGCGGGATCGACGGCGCCCGCCGCCAGCGGCGTCGTCGAGACGATGGCGCCGGTCGCCTGCGCCCCGCTGATCGCGCCGCCCGTCGTGCTGACATAGATGTCCTTCAGCCGCTCCGGGTTTTCCCAGTACTCGGGCGCCACTTCCATGACGACATGGTACTGGTTCAGCTGGTTATAGATGGTCGAGACCTGGCGCTGGCCGAAGGCGTCGTAGAGCGTGGCCGAGATCGACCGCGTCGACACGCCGAGTCGCGCCGCCGCGTCGCGATCGATGGTGAGGTTGACCTGCAGGCCGCGCTGCTGCTGGTCGGAATCGACATCGGTGATGACCGACTGATCCTGGCGCAGCGCCTCCTGGAGCTTGGGACCCCATTCGTACAGCTCGGGCAGCGAATCGGCCTGCAGGGTGAACTGATACTGCGCATTGCCCTGGCGGCCGCCGACCCGGATGTCCTGAACCGCCGCCAGGAAGAGGTTGGCGCCAGCCACCTGGCCGAGCTTGGGCCGCAGCCGCGCGATCACCTGGTCGGCCGACATCTTGCGCTCGTCGAGCGGCTTCAGGCTGGCGAACACGAAGCCCGAGTTGGTCGAGAAGCCGCCGGTGAAGCCCGCCACGCTCTCGATCGCCGGATCCTCGCGGATGATGTCCATGAACTGGCGGAACTTCCGGCGCATCGCCTGGAAGGAGATGCTCTGGTCGGCGCGGATGCCGCCGACGATGCGGCCCGTGTCCTGCTGCGGGAAGAAGCCCTTGGGGATGGTGGCGTAGAGGTCGATGTTCAGGATCACCGTCGCCAGGAAGACGAACATGGTGATCAGCGGATGGCGCAACACCAGGCCGAGGCTGCGGCTGTAGCCGCGCTGCAGCGCCGCGAAACCCCGTTCGCTCCAGCGGAAAAAGCGGCCCTGGCGCTGCTCGGTGTGCGGGCGCAGCACGTAGGCGCACATCATGGGCGTCGTGGTGAGCGACACCACCATCGAGATCAGGATGGCGATGGTGAGCGTGACGGCGAACTCGCGGAACAGCCGGCCGACGATGCCGCTCATCAGCAGGATGGGGATGAACACCGCGATCAGGGACAGGCTCATCGACACGACGGTGAAGCCGACCTCGCGCGCGCCCTGCAGGGCGGCATCGATGCGCGACATGCCGGCCTCGATGTGCCGCGAGACGTTCTCCAGCACGATGATGGCGTCGTCGACCACGAAGCCTGCCGCGATCGCCATCGCCATCAGCGACAGGTTGTTGATGCTGTAGCCCAAGAGGTACATGCCGCCGAAGGTGGCGATCAACGACACCGGCACGGCCACGGCCGCCACGAACCCGGCGCGGGCCGAGCGCAGGAAGGCGAAGGTCACCAGCACCACCAGGATGATGCTGACGATCAGCGCATGCTCGACCTCCCTCAGGGAGGCGCGGATGGTGACGGTGCGGTCGGCCACCATCTGCAGATCGACGTCGTTGGGCAGCGCCGCCTGCAGCTCGGGCAGCAGCCCCCTGATCTCGTCGACCGATTCGATGACGTTGGCGTTGGGCTGCAGGTAGATGATCACCAGAACGGAGCGCTTGCCGTTGGCCTGGCCTTCGTTGCGGATGTTCTCGGTGGCGTCGATGACCTCGGCGACCTCCGACAGGCGCACCGGCGCGCCGTTGCGCCAGGCGATGATCAGCGGGCGGTATTCGGCCGCCGTGCGTGCCTGGTCGTTGGAATAGATCTGGAAGCGCCGGTCGCCCATCTCGAGCGCACCCTTGGGCGAGTTGGCGTTGGCCGCGGCGAGGGCGGCGCGCACGCTCTCCATGCCGATCTGGTACTTGTTCAACGCCGTAGGATTGAGCTCGACCCGCACCGCCGGCAGCGAGCTGCCGCCCAGCACGACCTGGCCGACGCCGGTCACCTGGCTCAGCTTCTGCTGCAGGACGTTGGAGGCGGCGTCGAACAGCCGGCCCTGGCCCAGCGTGTTGGAGGTGACGGCGAGCACGACCGCCGGCGCGTCGGCCGGGTTGATCTTGCGGTACTGCGGATTGCTCGGCAGGTCGCTCGGCATGTCCATGCGCGCCGCATTGACCGCCGCCTGCACGTCACGCGCCGCCCCGTCGATGCTTCGAGACAGGTCGAACTGCAGGGTGATGCGCGAATTGCCCACCGTGCTCATCGAGGTGATCTCGGTGACCCCGGCGATGGCGCCCAGCGCCCGCTCCAGCGGCGTCGTCAGGCTGGTGGCCACCGTCTCGGGCGAGGCGCCCGGCAGGGTGGCCGTGACCTGGATGGTCGGGAAGTCGACCTTGGGTAGCGGCGACACCGGCAGCTTCAGGAAGGCCACGGCGCCGGCGAGCGCGATGCCGATGGTCAGCAAGGTCGTGGCGACCGGCCGGGCAATGAAAGGCGCCGACAGGTTCATGTCAGCGGTCTCTCGTCGCCCATGGCACTGGCGCTGCCGCTGGTGTCGCTGCCGCCGTGCGGCGCGATCGGATGCAGCGGCACGTCGAGCGGCATGCCGCGCAGGCGCCGGCCCAGGCGATCGAAGGCGAGATAGATCACCGGCGTGGTGAAGAGCGTCAGCACCTGGCTCACGATCAGGCCGCCGACGATGGTGACGCCGAGCGGCGAGCGCAGCTCCGAGCCCGTGCCACTGCCAACCATCAACGGCAGGGCGCCGACCAGGGCGGCCACGGTGGTCATCAGGATCGGCCGGAAGCGCAGGAGGCAAGCCTGGTGGATCGCCTCTTGCGGCGCCTTGCCCTCGTTGCGCTCGGCGTCGAGGGCGAAGTCGATCATCATGATGGCGTTCTTCTTCACGATGCCGATCAGGAGCACGATGCCGATGATGGCGACGACGCTGAGGTCGGCGCCGGCCATCATCAGGGCGACCAGGGCGCCGATGCCGGCCGACGGCAGGGTCGACAGGATCGTGACGGGGTGGATGTAGCTCTCATAGAGCACGCCCAGCACGATATAGACCGTGACGATGGCGGCCAGGATCAGCAGCAATTGGCTGTTGAGCGACTTCTGGAAGGCAAGCGCCGCCCCCTGGAAATGCGTCGTGATCGAGAGCGGCATGCCGATCTCGCGCTGGGCGGCCGTGATGGCGTCGACCGCCTGGCCGAGCGAATAGCCCGGCGCCAGGTTGAACGAGACCGTCGTCGCCGGGAACTGGCCCAGCCGGTCCTGGCGCAACGGCGCGGATCGCTCCTCGAAGGTGGCGATCGCCGACATCGGCACCTGCTTGCCGCCCGAGCCCGGCAAATAGAGGTTCGACAGCGATTCGATGGAGCGCGCCATCGTCGGCTCGACCTCGTAGATCACGCGGTACTGGTTGGACTGGGTGTAGACCGTCGAGACGATGCGCTGGCCGAAGGCGTCGTACAGCACGTTGTCGATCGAGGCGGCGGTGATGCCGAAGCGGGCCGCGGCGTCGCGGTCGATCTTGATGAACAGCGACAGGCCCTTGGCCTGCAGGTCGCTGGTGACGTCGACGATCTCGGGCAGCCGCTGCAGGCGGTCCATCAGGCGCGGCACCCAGGTGTCGAACTCCTCGGCTTTGGTGGTCTGCAGGACGAACTGGTACTGGGTGCGGCTCACCGTGGAATCGATGGTGAGGTCCTGCGCCGGCTGCATGTAGAGCGAGATGCCCGGCACATTGGCGGTCTCGCGCTGCAGGCGGCGGATGATCTGGCTAGCGCTGAGACTACGCTGGCTGCGCGGCTTGAGATTGATCAGCATGCGACCCGAATTCAGGGTCGGGTTGGTGCCGTCGACGCCGACGAAGGAGCTCAGGCTCTCGACGTCGGGATCCTCCAGGATCGCCTCGGCGAGCGCGCGCTGCCGCTGGACCATGGCCTCGAACGACACGCTCTGCGGCGCATCGGTCACCGCCTGGATCAGGCCGGTGTCCTGGACCGGAAAGAAGCCCTTGGGAATGACGACATAGAGCAGCACCGTCAGCACGACCGTGCCGACGGCGATCAGCAGCGTCAGCGGCTGGTGGCGAAACACCACGACCAGGGCGCGGTCATAGAGGTCGATCAGGCGGGCGAACCAGCGCGCGCCCAACGCTTCCGCCTCGGCATCGTGGCGGCTGCCGTGGCTCGTGCCGTGCCCCGGACGCTGGCGCAGCAGCTGGGCGCACATCATGGGCACCAGGGTGAGCGACACCAGGGCCGAGATCAGGATGGTGACCGAGAGCGTGACCGCGAACTCGCTGAACAGGCGGCCGACCACGTCGCTCATGAACAGCAGCGGGATCAGCACGGCGATCAGCGACACGGTGAGCGACACCACGGTGAAGGCGATCTGCTGGGAGCCGCGCAGCGAGGCCTGCTTGGGATCGTCGCCGCGCTCGATATAGCGGGCGATGTTCTCGATCATGACGATGGCGTCGTCGACCACGAAGCCGGTGGCGATGGTGAGCGCCATGATCGAAAGATTGTTGAGGCTGAAGCCCGCGAGATACATGACCGCGAGCGTGCCCACCAACGACAAGGGCACGGAAAGACTTGGGATCAGCGTCGCCCGCCAGTCGCCCAGGAACAGGAAGATCACGGCCACGACCAGGACGACGGCGAACGTGAGCTCGATCTGCACGTCGCGCACCGAGGCGCGGATGGTGATGGTGCGGTCGGTCAGCACCGTGACGTCGAGCGAGTTGGGCAGGGTCTCGCGCAGTTGCGGCAGCAGGTCCTTGATGCGGTCGACCACCTCGATGACATTGGCGCCGGGCTGGCGGCGCACGTTCACGATGACGGCCTGGGTGGTGTTCATCCAGGCGATCAGGCGGTTGTTCTCCTGGCCCTCCTCGACCGTGGCGACGTCGCTGACGCGCACCGGCGCGCCGTTGCGGTAGGCGACGACGACGTCCTTGAACAGCTTGGGATCGGTGACCTGGTCGTTGGCGTTGATGGTGTAGGCGCGCGCCGGCCCGTCGAAATTGCCCTTGGGCGTGTTGACGTTGGCGTTGGAGATGGTGGTGCGCAGGTCATCGACGTTCAAACCATAGGCGGCAAGCGCCGTCGGATTGGCGCGGATGCGCACACCGGGCTTCTGGCCGCCCTCAAGGCTCACCAGTCCGACGCCGGGCAGCTGGGAGATCTTCTGGGCCAGCCGCGTGTCGACCAGGTCGTGCACCTTGGTGAGCGGCTCGGTCTTGGAGGTGACGGCGAGCGTCAGCACCGGCGCGTCGGCCGGATTGATCTTGGCGTAGATCGGCGGTGACGGCAGGTCCGAGGGCAGGAGGTTGCTGGCGGCGTTGATGGCGGCCTGGACCTGCTGCTCGGCGACGTCGAGGCCGAGCTGGAGGTCGAACTGAAGCACGATCGACGAGGCGCCGGCCGAGCTGGTCGAGGTCATCTGCGAGAGCCCCGGCATCTGGCCGAACTGGCGTTCCAGAGGCGCCGTGACAGATGAGGTCATGACCTCGGGACTAGCGCCGGGATAGAGCGTCAGCACGCGGATGGTCGGGTAGTCGACCTGCGGCAGCGCCGACAGCGGCAGGAAGCGGTAGGCGATGGCGCCGACCAGCATGATCGCCACCATCAGCAGCGAAGTCGCGACTGGGCGCTCGATGAAGATCCGCGACGGGTTCATGTCGCGGTCCGGATTACTGGCTGTTCGACTGGGCCGGCCGGCCGCCACCCGCGGCGCGATCGCCGCCCGGTTCGCTACCAGGTCCGGCGCCAGCGCCCGGGCCGCCCGATGTGCCGCCCTGGCCGGCGCCCTGGCCGCCGCCGCCATTGCCCTGGCGCCGTCTCTGTTGCTGTTGCTGGCCAACGCCTGGCTGAGCATCCGGCGGAGCGGCCGCCACGGGGGGACCGGCATTGGCGCGCGGGCCGCCGGCACCGGGGCGCCGGATCTTGGCGCCGTCGCGCAGGCGGTCGGTGCCGTCGATCACCACCTGGTCGCCGGGCTGCAATCCGCTCACGATCTGCACCCGCTCGCCATCGGTAACGCCCAATTCGACGACGCGGACCTCGACCGTATCGTCGGCCTTCACCAGATAGACGAAGGTGCCGGGCTGGCCGCGCTGGATGGCGGCGGTCGGCACGACGGTCGCGCCCTTCACCGTGTCGACCAGCAGGCGCACATTGACGAACTGGTTGGGGAACAGCGCATCGTCCTTGTTGTCGAACACCGCGCGCAGCTTCACCGTGCCGGTGGTGATGTCGATGACGTTGTCGTGGGTGTCGAGGCGCCCGACGGCGAGTTCGTTCTTCTGCGCGCGGTCGAGCACGCGCACTTCGAGGTTGGCGCCGCTCTTCAGCCGCTCGCGCACCTGCGGCAGCGAATCCTCGGGGATGGTGAACAGCACCGAGATCGGCTGGATCTGGATGATGATGCAGATCGAGGTCGCGTCGGCCATGGTCACGTAGTTGCCGGGATCGACGGTCCGCAGGCCGATGCGGCCGGTGAGCGGCGCCACGATCCTGGTGTAGGTGACGTTGAGCTTGGCGGCGTCGACCGCGGCCTGGTCGATCACCAGCGCGGCCTCGTACTGGCGCACCAGCGACTGCTGGGTGTCGAGCTGCTGGCGGGCGATCGAATCCTGGGCGACCAGCTTCTTGTAGCGATCGAGATCGACCTGGGCGTTCTTGAGCAGCGCCTCGTCCTTCTGCTGCGCGCCGATCGCCTGCTGCAGGGCGACGTCGTAGGGCCGCGGGTCGACGACGGCCAGCAGGTCGCCCTGCTTGACCATCTGGCCTTCCTTGAACTCGACCTTGATGAGCTGGCCGGTGATCTGGGTCTTGACGTTGACGGTCTGCAGCGGCGTCACCGTGCCGAGCGCCCGCAGCACCACCGGCACATCGCCCTTGGTGGCGGCGGCGATGCCGACCGGCGTTGGCAGGCCCGCGCCGAAGCGGCCGCCCGGACCCTGGCGCGTCGACGCCGGACTTCCGGACTGCGAAATATACCAGCCGGCACCGGCGACGATGGCCAGCCCCAAGCCGATCCCGAGCAGGGTCCGCAGCCTCTTCATCGTGTCTTTGACGCCCCCAAACGCGCTAACTGCCTACCAGTACGGACCAATTCGTCAGAGTCTCCCCCGCGGGTCCGATGGGCGCAAGGTAGCGGCCAATGACGGCCATTCGATGTAACGCGCCGGGAACCACAAAGGTCGCTCAAATCTGCGCGCACTGGCATTGAAATGGGGATGACAACTTAAGTTATCAATGGGTGCAGGCACTGCAGATCAATTATTGCGTGCCATACAGCGCATTAACGCGCAGATACATACAACATATAGCCAGAGTCGACGGTGCTACCCCTAAATGATGTAGTAGCCACGCCAGTTGATGCGGCGCCCTGAGCAGGGTCATGACGACCATGGACACCAACGCCCAACGCGACCTTGCCCGGCTGCTCGCCAGCCTGCGACGGGAAGGCCGCCAGCAGCGCGGCCTCGATGCCCGGCTGGTGCCGCCGGACAAGGACACCGCCTATCGCGTTGCGCGCATGGTCGAGCAGGACCTGGGCTGGCCCGTCGCCGGCTGGAAGATCGCGGCTGCCAAGGAAGAGATGCGGAAGGCCCTGCGCACCGATTCGCCGATCTACGGTCGCGTGTTCGCACCCGGCATCAAGCCGTCACCGGTGACGGTCGAGCACGCGCGGCAACTGAGCCCCATTCCCGAGGTCGAGTACATGGCGCTGCTCGGCGCCGATCTGCCGCCGCGGGCAAAGGCCTACACGGTCGATGAAGTCACGGAGGCCGTGGCCTCGCTGCATCCCGGCATCGAGCTGGCCGAATGCCGCTTCGTGCACGACGACCGCTTCCCGCCGCTGCCGGCGATCCTGGCCGACGGCGCGGGCTGCGGCACAATCTGCTACGGCGCCGCGATCGACGATTGGAAGACGCGCGACATCGCAGGCCAGGAGGTCGTGCTCTACTGCAACGGAGTCCAGCGGCGCAACGGCACCGCAGCGGCCGCGCTCGATCATCCGATGGTGCCGCTCACCTGGCTCGCCAACGAGCTGTCGCGCACCGGCATCGGCATGAACGCCGGGCAAATGATCAGTACCGGCACGCTGACCGGCATGTTGCGGCCCAAGGCCGGCGAGATCTACATGGCCGACTTCGGGCCCTTCGGCACAGTGACGGCGGCCTACAAGTAGACCTTCCTCCCCACGCTCTGCGTGGGGAGGTGTCCGCGAAGCGGACGGAGGGGTCATGAGCACCAACACGGATGCCCTTGACCCCTCCGTCGCCGTAAGACGGCGACGCCTCCCCAAGCTTCGCTTGGGGAGGCGATGCGATCTTCACTCAAACGGAATGTAGCGGAAGTTGAACATGAACAGGTTCTCGGCGACGCTCGGCGTTCCGCCCGCGCCGTAGTAGGCGGTGCGCAGGATGTTGCCGTACTGCAGGCCACTGCGCAGGGTGCCGTAGCGGCCGCGCAGCATGTTCCAGTTGACGCCGACCGTGAGCTCGCTCAGCGCCGAGTTGTTGCCGGCGCAACCGGATCCGCCGGCATTGGCATTGAAGCAGCCGGTATTGTCAAAAGTGGGATTGCCGTAGCCGCCGCCGGGGAAGTAGCTGGCGCCGATCCAGTTCCAGCCCCAGAAGCCGTAGATGTCGAGAACGCTCGGCACGGCATGGACGACGCCGCCGACCATGCCCGAAGCCTGCGGCAGCGGCGTCAGGCTGCCGTTGGGCAGGTAGGTGACATCCGCCATCTGGGCGGCGCCATAGCGGCCGACGCCGTAGCCGTACATGAAGTTGCCCATCAGATCGACCCAGGGACCGACGGGAATGAAGGCGCTGCCGCCGAAGCCGCCGCCGAAGGCATCGTAGTTCACGCTGTTGGTGCCGAACGAGACCTGGTCGCGGAACCAGCGCGCCACGCCGAACACGTCGAAATGGCCGAAGCTGGTGTCGAGCGCGACCTTGGCGACGACGTCGGGGTAGGCGTTGACGCTGTAGTTGACCTGCGGATTGAGGCCGGTGGCGCCGGGATAGCCCGTGAACACCGTCTGGCCGGTCGGCACGGCGGGCGTCCCGCCGAAGATCGTTTGCGGCGTGTTGGCCTCGATGCCCATCCAGAAATCGCCGAAGCCTTTCACCGCCCGCACCATCGGCACGCGCAGGTAGTTGTAGCCGACCATGTAGTTGTGATCGATCGTCGGCGGCTGCCACACGGTGAAAGGATCGAGTCCCTTCTTGAACGGGCTCGCCAGGGTCCAGGCCTGGCCGGCCAGGAAGTAGGCCTGCCACGCATCGTCCTGGTACTGGCCGAAAGCCTGGCGCAGACGCGGCGTGTAGCTGCTGGTCTCCGTCGAGTTGGCGCCGCCCGCCCCGTTATTGAAGTCGATCTCACCGTAGGCGGTGATGCGGCTGTCGGCGCCGATCGGCGCGTCGGCGCGCAGCGACAGGCGTGTCTGCTGGGCGCTGAGGCCAAACTCGTCGGAATTACCCTGAGGGTTCGGCCCATAGAAAGGAATCGTGGCATAGCCGGTGCCGGTGCCGCGGTTCTCGTTGCGGGTGCGATAGTAGCCGGTGAGATCGATGAAGCCGCCCAAGGTCAGCTTCACCGCGCCGAGCTGGAAGGTGCCGTTGGGCTTGTCGGATTCCGGCGGTGGCGCAGCAGGAGGCGGTGGCGCAGCGGGTGCCGGCGCGGGAGCAGGTGGCGTCGAGACGTCCGCCTCGATGCGCACCGGCTTCGGCGCCGTGGCCGGTGGCTGCGCGGCGACGCGTGTTCTTTGCTTCTCGGCTGCTTCGAGCTGCTCGATGCGCTTCTGCAAGAGCTTGATCTGGTCGAGCAGCTCCTGGGTCGTGGGTTGGGTCTGGGCTACGGCCGGTCCTGCCAACGCGAGCACGACAGCGGCAGCACCGGGCAGCAAGGCCCGGCGCGAGGCTTCCAACGGCATGTCAACATCCCCCTCGGACAAAAGTGTCCGGGGGCACGGCTGAGGGCCCGTTTCACTTTGGCGAAGGTTTGTTGACGGCGCCGCAGGGACGACGCGACGGCTGTCACCCCGAGCCCACTCGTATTCCTCTCCCCCTTGGGGGAGAGGTTAGGTGAGGGGGTTCACCGCGAAGGCTGTCGCCTGCATCACCCCCTCACCCAGCCTCTCCCCCAAAGGGGAGAGGAGCATGATTCGTGAGGGGCGGCGACGGAGTAGCGTTGATCAATCCGCCGCCTTGTCGGGAACGTAGAGCGCGTTGCCGCCGGCTTTGAACTTGGCGCTCATTTCGTCCATGCCCTTCTTGGCATAGTCGCGGATGTCCTGGGTGATGCGCATGGAGCAGAACTTGGGCCCGCACATCGAGCAGAAGTGCGCGGTCTTGTGCGCCTCCTTGGGCATCGTCTCGTCGTGGAACTTCTCCGCCGTGGCGGGATCGAGCGACAGGTTGAACTGATCCTTCCAGCGGAACTCGAAGCGCGCCTTGGAGAGCGCATCGTCGCGCAGCCGCGCCGCGGGATGGCCCTTGGCGAGGTCGGCGGCGTGGGCCGCGATCTTGTAGGTGATGACGCCGACCTTCACGTCGTCGCGGTCGGGAAGTCCCAGATGCTCCTTGGGCGTGACGTAGCAGAGCATCGCCGTGCCGAACCAGCCGATCATGGCGGCGCCGATGCCCGAGGTGATGTGGTCGTAGCCCGGCGCGATGTCGGTGACGAGCGGTCCCAGGGTGTAGAACGGCGCCTCGCCGCATTCGCGCAGCTGCTTGTCCATGTTGGCCTTGATCTTGTGCATCGGCACATGGCCCGGGCCTTCGATCATGACCTGGCAGCCCTTGTCCCAGGCGATCTTGGTGAGCTCGCCCAGGGTCTCGAGCTCGGCGAACTGCGCGGCATCGTTGGCGTCGGCGTTGCAGCCGGGGCGCAGCCCGTCGCCCAGCGAGAACGACACGTCGTACTTGCGCATGATGTCGCAAATGTCGCCGAAGTGCTCGTAGAGGAAGCTCTCGCGATGCTCGGTGAGGCACCACTGCGCCATCATCGAGCCGCCGCGGCTCACGATGCCGGTGACGCGGCTTGCGGTCAGCGGGACGTGGGCCAGCCGCACGCCGGCATGGATGGTGAAGTAGTCGACGCCCTGCTCGCACTGCTCGATCAGGGTGTCGCGATAGACCTCCCACGAAAGCTTGGTGGGATCGCCGCCGACCTTCTCCAGCGCCTGGTAGATCGGCACCGTGCCGATCGGCACCGGCGAGTTGCGCACGATCCATTCGCGCGTGTCGTGGATGTTGCGGCCGGTCGAGAGGTCCATGACCGTGTCGGCGCCCCAGCGGATCGCCCACACCATCTTTTCGACCTCCTCCTCCATAGACGAGGTGACGGCCGAGTTGCCGATATTGGCGTTGATCTTGACCAGGAAGTTGCGGCCGATCGCCATCGGCTCGAGCTCGCCGTGGTTGATGTTGGCCGGGATGATGGCGCGGCCCAGCGCCACCTCGTTGCGCACGAATTCGGGCGTGATGAACTCGGGCAGCGCCGCGCCGAAGCTCTCGCCGTCGGCCAGGCGTTCCTTGGCGAGCTCGTGCGCGACCTTGCGGCCGAGGTTCTCGCGCTCGGCGACGTAGATCATCTCCTTGGTGATGATGCCGGCGCGCGCCCATTCGTACTGGGTGATCGGCTTGCCGGCGAGACCGCGCAGCGGCCGCGGTGTGTTCGGGAACGGCTGCAGCGCCGAGCCCTTCACGTTGCCGTTGTCGATCGCCTGAATCGGCCGGCCGTCATATTCCTCGACGCCGCCGCGCTCCAGCACCCACGCACGGCGCGTGCGCGCCAGGCCCTTGCGCACATCGATGACGACGTTGGGATCGGTGTAGGGGCCGGTCGTGTCGTAGACGCGCACGCGCGGCTCGGAGGGTGCCGACAATTCGATCTCGCGCAGCGGCACGCGCAGGTCGGGCGCCGAAGCGGGCGAGACATAGACCTTGCCCGATGCCGGCAATGGTCCCGTGGTCACCTTGGGGGTAGGAGTGATGATGTTGTCCATGACGAGGATCTCCCGTGGCAAGTAGCTGACGGAGACCCGGTAGTGCTGTGCAAAGGAGGCATCCAGTCCCTTCGCCGGCATGACCCGGATCAGGTTCAAAGGGTCACCGCGCTGCCCTCAACTCATTGAGACGAGGGCCGTCGGTATCTCAGTCCCTTGTCGGGACCCCCCTTGGACGGGGTCGACTCTATACGGGCTGGCCTGCAAGGCAACCAGGAACCGCTCCACCGGACCGCGCTTTCAATACCCTGATTGCGACCAAAGCGAGCGCAAAACAGCGCCGCCACAACTGTTCGCATCGAGGGTGCGGATGTCGATCTTTGTTGCGTCTTTCACATCGCCCATCGATTCATCGCTGATAAAGTGAACGGGCGCACATCGCGAAGGGGGAGTTCGCCGATGATCGATTGCGGGGCGAGGCGGCGCCGAGCGCCGACGGCCGGCCTGCTGCTGGGGACTTGCCTGTCGACTCTTGCCCTGGCGCCGGTGGCGGTTCTGGCGCAGTCCGCGACCTGGAGCGCCACGCCGTTGAACGGCACTTTCGGCAACAGCGCAAACTGGGTGGGCGGCACCGTGCCGGCCAATACGGCGACATTCGGCGCGTCGACCATTACCAGCATCACCACCCTCTCGCGGGCCATCGACATCCTGCAATTCAACGCCGGCGCGCCCTCATACTCCTTCACCAACAGCGGCACGCTGCAGCTCACCGGCGGCGGCATCGTCAACAATTCCTCCAACGCACCCACGATCACCAACGGCATCTTCCTGTTCGTGGAGAACGGCTCGACGACGGGCAATGCCATCATCACCAACAATGGCGGCACCACCTTCAGCGAGACCTCGACGGCCGGCACTTCCGCCATTACCTCGAACGGCGGCTCGACGCTTTCCTTCGCCGACAACAGCTCGGCCAACAGCGCCACCATCACCAGCAACGGCGGCCTGGTGCAGTTCACGAGCAGCGCCTCGGCCGGGAATTCCACCATCACCATCAACGGCGCCGGCGGCCAGCTCAAGTTCTCCGGCAGCACCACCGCCAACTCGGCGCGCATCATCGCCAACGCCGGCACGGTCGACCTCTCGGGCATGACCTCGAACCTGTCGATCGGCTCGATCGAGGGCGCCGCCAATATCACGCTGGGCGGCAGCCAGGTGACGGTCGGCGGCCTGAACCTCTCCACCACGCTCAGCGGCACGATCAGCGACGGCGGCGGCACCATGCTGGTCAAGGCCGGCACCGGCACGCTGACGCTCACCGGCGCCAACACCTATGCCGGCGGCACCACGATAAACGGCGGCCTGATAAACTTTGCCGCCGCCAATAATTTCGGCACCGGCGCGATCACCCTGAACGGCGGTGGCCTGCAATGGGCAACCGGCAACACCACCGATATCTCGAGCCGGCTCGCGCCGCTCGGCGCCGCCGGCGGCGTCTTCGATACCAACGGCAACAATGTGACGCTGGCAACCGGCATCACCGGCTCTGGAGGGCTCACGAAGCAAGGCGCCGGCACGCTGACGCTCGGCGGTGTCAGCAGCTATTCAGGGCCCACCGCCGTCACCATGGGCACCCTGCAAGCCGGCGCCGCCAACGTGCTCGCGCCCAACAGCGCTTACACCGTGTCCGGAGGCGTCACCCTCAGCCTCAACGGCTTCAACCAGACGATCGGCTCGCTGGCCGGCAGCGGCAACGTCACACTCGGTTCGGCGACACTGACCACGGGCAACGACAACACCAGCACGACCTTCTCGGGCGTGACCTCGGGCACCGGCGGGCTGACCAAGATCGGCACCGGCACGCTGACGCTCGGCGGCAACAACACCTTCAGCGGCGGCACTATCCTGAATGCCGGCGGACTGGTGGTGGCGGGCAGCCTCGCGAGCGGCGTCACCAACAACGGCGGGGCCTTGCAGGTGAGCGGCAGCGTGACGGGCAATGTCGTGCAGAATTCCGGCAGCACGTCGCTGACGGGCAATCTGTCCGGCGGGTTCTCGCTCAACGGCGGCACGGCGTCACTCAACGGCACCGTGTCGGGCGCGGTGATAGCCAGTGGCGGCACGTTGGGCGGCAACGGCACTGTCGGCAGCCTGACGGTCGCGGGCGCCACCTTGGCGCCTGGCAACTCGATCGGCACGATCAACGTCGCCGGCAACTTCGTGCAGTCGGCGGGGGTCTACCAGGTCGAAGTGAACAACGCCGGCCAGAGCGACAAGGTCAATGTCGGCGGCACGGCCGCGATCAGCAACAGCTCGGTGTCGGTGCTGGCGCAATCGGGCAACTATGCGCGCAACACGACCTACACCATCCTGACGGCGGCAGGCGGCGTGACGGGCACCTACAGCGGCGTCACCAGCAACTTCGCCTTCCTGACGCCGTCGCTCAGCTACGACGCCAATAACGTCTACCTCAGCCTTCTCCAAAACCAGAGCGCCTTTGCGGCCGGCGCTCAGACCGCCAACCAGTACGCTGTCGGCGCCGTGCTCGACCAGGCGAATGCAACGGCGACCGGCGATCTCAACACCGTGCTGAATGCCCTCTCGGTGCTCGGCACGCAGCAGGGTCCCTATGTGCTGAACCAGATCAGCGGCCAGCCCTATGCCGACTTCGGCACGTTCAACGTCGCCAACAACGCGCTGTTCATGAATGCGCTCGGCCAGCAGATGGCCGTCGCGCGCGGCGTACCGGGTACCGGCCAGCGCCAGGCTCTCGCCCAGGCATGCGAGGTCGAAGGCTGCGACGGCGCGAGCCCGTTCAGTGTGTGGGGCAGCGTTCTGGGCGGCGTCGGCTCGGCGCAGGGCAACGGCAACAGCCAGACCTTCACCTATAATGTCGGCGGCGCCGCCGCCGGTATCGACTATCGCGTGAGCCCGAGCCTGCTGTTCGGCATCGGCACGGGCTACACCAACGGCACGCAATGGGTCGACAGCTTCCAGGGCAAGGGCTGGAGCAACACAGTGAGCGTCGCGGCCTACGGCTCCTTCATGCCCCTGGGGCCTTTGGGGGGCGCCTACGTCGATGCGCTGGCGGGCTACGCCTACTCCAACAACCAGATGCAACGGCAGCTCTCGATCCCGGGCCTTCAGCCGCGCACGTCGAGCGGCAGCACCGGCGCCAACCAGTTCCTGGGCCAGGTCGAGACCGGCTATGCCTTCGGCGTCTACGCGCCGGCCAACGCAACCGTGACGCCGTTCGCGCGCTTCCAGGCCTCGAGCATCAACCAGGCGGCATTCCAGGAATGGGGCGCGAACTCGCTCAGCCTCAACGTCGCGCAACAGACGACGACGTCGCTGCGCACGACGCTGGGCGCGCAGCTCGACGGTGCGATCGGCAGCGTCGCGCTCGGACTGCGGCTGGGTTGGTTGCACGAGTACGCCGACACGTCGCGGCCTCTGACCGCGGCGTTCGCCGGCGCGCCGACGACCAGCTTCACGGTCTACGGCGCCGCGCCGCAGCGCGACGCGGCGGTGATCGGCTTCCAGGCCAACAGTCGCGTCGCCGACAACGCCTCGATCTACCTGCGCTACGACGGCGACATCGGCTCGGGCGCCGACAATCATGCACTGAACGTCGGCCTGCGGCTGAGCTGGTAGGCGTCGCACGGGGATTCAACTAATCTCGCCGGAACAGAAGTCGACCGGGAGAACGCCATGCCGCGCGAGACAAACCAGATCACAGTCGCGTCGCTTCTTGCCGGCGTGGCAATTGCCGCTTGGTCGAACGCGGCCGTCGCCGATAGCGCTCCGACGATCACACCGGCGCTCAAGTGCGAGGCGCTGGCCGGACTCACCCTTCCCGGAACGACCATCGTGATCGAGAAGGCCGAGGCCGTGCCGGAGGCGCCGGCCGGAACCGTGCAGATGCGCCCGCCCCTGCCGGACACCGTGGGCGTTGCCATCCCGTCGAATTGCCGGGCGCAGGGCGTCATCGACCGGCGCGTCGGGGCTGAGGGCAAGAACTACGCGATCGGGTTTGCGATTGCCCTGCCCGATCGGTGGAACGGTCGGTTCCTGTATCAGGGCGGCGGCGGCCTCAACGGATCGATCCGCCCACCGCTGGGCCCGCAGGCCATCGGCGAGGCGCCGGCGCTGGCGCGAGGCTTCGCCGTCGTGTCGACCGACAGCGGCCACCAGGGCGCGGTGTTCGATGCCGCCTTCATGAAGGACCAGGAGGCGGCGCTCAATTTCGCCCAGGCTTCGGTCGGCAAGGTGACGGCGGCCGCGAAGGCGATCATCGCCCGCTATTACGGCCAGGCGCCGCAGCGCTCCTACTTCGTCGGCTGCTCGACCGGCGGCCGCGAAGGCATGATCGCCGCGCAGCGCTATCCGGCGGAGTTCGACGGCATCGTCGCCGGCGCGCCGGCGATGCGCACCGGCCGCTCCAACCTCGGGTTGGCCTGGGCCAACCACGCCCTGGCGCAGGTCTCGCCCAGGGCTGAGAACGGCAAGCCCGATCCCACCAAGGCATTCTCGCCAGCGGAGCAGAAGCTGGTCACGGACGCCATCGTGGCAGCGTGCGATGCCAAGGATGGGCTGAAGGACGGCATGATCTTCAACGTGCGCCAGTGCGCCTTCGATCCGGCGTCGCTCGTCTGCAAGGGCGCCAAGACCGATGCCTGTCTCTCCGCCGAGCAGGCGAGCGCGCTCGCCAAGGCTTTCGCCGGCCCGAAGAACTCACGCGGCGCCCAGTCCTACTCGCCCTTCCCATGGGACACCGGCATCGCCAACGCGGAGGTGGCGATCCCAGGCATCCTCGTCACCGGCGCGCGCAGCCCGGTCAATCCCAACGTCCATGAGACGATCGACGTCGATGCGATCGAGGACCGGCTGACCGCCGACGGCATGGATCGACTGCAGTCCACGGCGAACTGGACCAACCTCAACAGCTTCTTCGGCCACGGCGGCAAGATGCTGTTCTATCACGGGGTCAGCGATCCGTGGTTCTCGGCGCTGGACACGATCGACTACTACGAGCGCATGGGAAAAAGCTCCGGCGGCATCGACCAGGTGCGGGCCAATTCGAGCCGGGCCTATCTCGTGCCCGGCATGGGCCATTGCCAGACGGGCGCAACGCTCGAGCGCTTCGACCTGCTGCAGGCTGTCGTCGATTGGGTCGAGAAAGGCAAGGCGCCCGAGTCGGTGATCGCCACGGGCCCAGCGTTCCCCGGCCGGAGCCGGCCGCTCTGCGCCTGGCCGCAATATGCGGCCTACAAGGGTCAGGGCAATCCGGAGGACGCGGGCAGCTTCGAATGCCGCGATTGAAGAGCAAAGTTCGGTCAGGCGGTCCAGGGATTGAGAACCTGAACGCCACTGGCCAAGAAATCCGCGACGTTACGGGTGACAACAGTCAATCGGTGCTCGATAGCAGTCGCGGCGATGTAGCAATCTCGGACAGAGCCCGGATCGGGAACGTGAAGCCGAGCGCTTCGCAAGGCAACAGCGGCATCGATCGGCAGGATGCGGCCAGCAAAAGCTGGCTGCACCTGCTGGTTCAGCCATGCACGTAGCACTGCGCCCTGCTGGGCGTCCTTGCGCTCCACCAGGAGCACGCCGATCTCAAGTTCCTCGACCGTCACGACCGATAGGTAGAGGTCCGATGCATCCACGCTATCGGCCCAGCGAGCGACACCCGGCGCGGCCTTTCCTGCCCTCACCTTGCGCAGCTCCGAAACAATATTCGTATCCAGTAGATACATCAGCCGAACTTGGCTGGGCGCGCACGGTCCGTCCTCGGCGCAATGGGCAGCTCGATATCGGCCGACGCGAGATCGGAAAGGAGGTCGGCGATCTTGCGCGGACTGCCGGCAAGGCGACGATATTCATCGATCGACAGCAACACATGGGAAGGCCGACCTCGGTCCGTAATGAACACGGGACCGTTCTCCGCGGCCTTCTTTGCTCGGCCCGAATCCTGATTGAACTCCCGGCTGGTGAGGGTCGTGATTGTCACGTCGTCCTCCAAATGTAGATATATATCTACATTCGCGAACCACAAGAGGCAAGCATTCAATGTCTGTGAGTGCGATTCTCAGCCGTGAGGATCACGCGACCTTGTCGGCGCGCATTGCGGCGATGTCGGCGTCCGAGTAACCCGCCTCGCGCAGGATCTCGTCGGTGTGCTGGCCGAGCGTCGCCGGCGGGCGGTCGACCGAGCCGCCGCCATGCTCGAGGCGAAAGCCCGAGCCCACGACCTTGATCGGGCCGTGCGGCGTGTCGACGGTCTGCAGGATGGTGCGGCGGTCGAAGTGGTCGAGCTTCACGGTCTCGGGGATGGAGAGCACGCGGCCCGCCGGCACGTCGGCCTTGGCGAAGCGCTCGGCCCAGGTGGCCGAGGTTTCCTTCTTGAGCTCGGCCTCGATGATGTCGTGCAGCGCCTTGTCGTTCTGGATGCGCGTCGGCCAGTCGACGAAGCGCGGATCGGCCGCGGCGTCGGCGCGGCCGACTTCCTTCATCAGGCGCTGGAACTGCGGCTCGGTCATGACCGCCAGCACCATCCAGCCGTCCTTGGTCTTGTAGAGATCGCCGGTGGGCTTCCTCGTCACCGAGCGGTTGGCGGCCTGCTCGTGCACGCGGCCCGTCATCAGGTGCTCGGTGAATTGCTGGGCGAGGTAGCCCATCACCGCGTCGATCATGGCGACGTCGACCAGCTGGCCCTTGCCGGTATGGGTGCGCTGGAACAGCGCCGAGGCGACGCCCAGCGCCGCCGTCGCGCCCGACATGACATCGGCGCCGGCGAAGCCAACGCGCGTCGGGCCATTGGTGGGAAAGCCGGTGATCGACATCAGGCCCGACATCGCCTGGATCATGCCGTCGAACGCCGCGGTCTCGCGGTCGGGGCCGACCTGGCCGAAGCCCGAGACGGCGCAGTAGATCAGGCGCGGGTTGATGGCCTTAAGCACCTCGTAGCCGATGCCGAGCTTGTCCATCACGCCGGGCCGGAAGTTCTCCATCACCACGTCGGCCTGGGCGGCGAGCTTCTTCACCACCTCGATGGCCTTGGGCTTCTTGAGGTCGAGCGTGATCGAGCGCTTGTTGGAGTTGACCGCGACCCAGGGTGCGGCGAGCCCACGCTTCTCCCAATCGTTGGCGCGGGAGCCGAAGCGCATGTCGTCGCCTTCGCGAGATTCGACCTTGATGACGTCGGCGCCCAGCAGGGCGAGCTGATAGGAGCCGTAGGGCCCCGCAAGCACGCGCGTGAAATCGAGGATCTTTACGCCGCTGAAAGGTTTGGCAGTCATTGCTGGGAGCGCGCCACTCCGTGGCGCTTCTTCCTTTCGTGTCGACATTCCATGAGCGCCACGGAGTGGCGCGCTCCCAGCAAAGACATTAAGCCACGCCTGCCTTCTTGCGCTGGTCGAGGGCGGTCTGCTTCACCTTGTCGAACTCGGCGCGGCGCTTGGCGACTTCCTCGGGCGGCATGCGCTCGAGGTTGTTGTAGTCGCGCTTCCAGTCGCCGTCCTCGTTCCAGCGCAGCGGAGACTGCACCGTGGTGCGCGGGCCGACCGCGCTCTCCAGCACCTTGAGCGCCAGGTCGAGGGTGAAGCGCTGGGTGTCGGACTCGTGCGGCCTGCCGCAGGAATTGCCCAGCGGGAAGTCGCTGAACAGGAAGCGCGGCACGCCGGCATGCTCGACGATGTCCTTGGCCGCTCCCATGATCACTGTGGGGATGCCGTTTCGCTCGAGGTATCGTGCGACCAGACTCACGGTCTGGTGGCAGACGGGTCAAGTCGGGACGAGCAGCGCGGCGTCGACCTGGTCCTGCCGGCAGCGCGCCAGGATCTCCGGCGCATCAGTCTCCAATGTCACGCGCTGGCTGCGGTTGGTCGGCGCGCCGTGGAAGCGCTTGGCGAGCTTGAAGCGGCCTTGGGCTGCGAACTCGCGCATCAGCGGCAGCGGGAACCAGGTGTTGGAGTCCTTGGCTGTCGTATGCTTGCGGTCGTAGCCGATGTGGCTGATGCGCGTGTCGTGGTCCTTGTCGGTGTCGCCGGAGTAGACGGTGTAGAACTTGGCGGCTGCGTTGTAGGCCGCCCCCGGTCCCTGGTCGCCCTTGTCGGGCTGGTAAGGTGCCGCGGTGCTGATCAGGACCAGCGTCGAGTCCTTCAGCGGCTTCTTCAGCGGCTGGAACGGCGCATCGACATAGTGGGCCCAGCGGTAGGGATTGTCGTAACCGAGAGCCAGGTAGTACTCGCGCGTGCGGCGCATGTACTCGATGGGCGCGTCGTAATCCGGCGCGAAGTGGGCGGTGTCGGCCATGCCGCCAACCTGCGACCGGTCCCTTGCGATGTCAATTTTGCCCCGGATGACAATTTCGCAGGTGGGCCCTAGCTTTCCAGCGACAGGGGGCGTCGGACCATGAGCAACATCACCCGCCGAGCCACACTGGCAAGCGCCGCGATGTGGCTGGCGACACCAAGTGCGAAGGCTGAGGCCTGGCCCACCAAGCCGATGCGCATCCTGGTGCCCTATCCCGCGGGTGGCATCGTCGACATCGTGACCCGCGCGGTCGTCGATCCCATGCAGGCCGATCTCGGCCAGCCGCTGGTGGTCGAGCCCAAGCCCGGCGGCAACGCGACGCTCGCGACGGCGATGATCCCGCAGGCGCCGGCCGACGGCTACAATTGGGTCACGGCCACGATCAGCCACGTCGTGGTACCGCACCTGCAGCAGGTGCCCTACGACGCGCTGGCCGACTTCCAGCCGGTGGCGCTGATCGCCGTGGCGACGTCGATCGCGACCGTCCACCCGTCACTGCCGGTCGGCACGATGAAGGAGCTGGTGACGCATGCCCGCGCCAACCCTGGTAAGATCAACTACCTCAATCCGGGCAACGGCTCGTCCCTGCACCTTTCCGTCGAGTTGCTGAAGAACCAGTACAAGGTCGACATCACCGGCGTGCCCTATCGTGGTGTGCCGCCCGGCGTGCCCGACCTGCTGGAAGGCCGCCTGCAGCTCGGCCTGCTGCCGACGCCGCTCGCCATTCAACATGTGCAGAACGGCAAACTGCGCGCGCTGGCCGTGCTGGGCGACAAGCGTCTGGCCGCCCTGCCCGAGGTGCCGACCTACACCGAGGCAGGCTTCGCCGATGCCCAGGTGATGAGCTGGTACGTGATCGCCGTGCGCGCCGGCACGCCCGCGCCCATCGTCGCGCGCATCCATGCCTCGGCGATGAAGGGCCTGGAACGACCGGAGACCCGCGACCGTTTGTCCAAGGCCGGCTGCGAGGTACCTGCGGCCCGCTCGCCCGACGAGGTCATGGCGATGTGGAGGGCCGACTACGCGCGCTACGGAACGCTCGTGAAGGAGGCCGGTATCAAGGCCGAAAGCTGAACCCGAGTTGAGGCGGCGGCCATAGTGCGGCCCAACTCCGGCACGTTATATAGGGCATCACAACTAGGGCGTGGCAGGGTTGCTTCGGGGAGCGCATCGCATGGCGATCAGACGGCGCAGCGTACTTTTGGGCAGCACGGCCCTGTTGGGCTTCGGCGCTCCGGCGATCGTGCGCGCGCAGACGCCGCCGGCCTCGCAGAAGGTCAATATCAGCCATGGCTTTGCCATGCACGGCACGCCGAAATATGCCGCCGATGCCGGCCCGCCGGACTGGCTCAATCCCGGTGCGCCCAAGGGCGGCACGGCGCGGCTCGGCGCGCGCGGGACCTTCGATTCGCTGCATCCCTTCATCATCAAGAGCGTGGCTGCCGCCGGCATCACCGCGCTGTGGGACACGCTCTGCTGGTCGTCGCGCGACGAGGCCTCGACCGAGTACGGCCTGGTGGCCGAGACCATCGAATGGCCGGAGGATCGCTCGTGGGTCGCCTTCACCTTGCGGCCGCAGGCGCGCTTCCATGACGGCACGCCGATCACCGTCGAGGACGTGATCTGGACGTTCGACATCCTGAAGGCCAAGGGCCTGCCGAACTACGCCTTCTACTATGGCGACGTGCTGAAGGCCGAGAAGACGGGCGAGCGCAAGGTGCTGTTCAGCTTCCGCGACAGCACCAACAAGGAGCTGCCGCTGATCGTCGGCCAGCTGCCGGTGCTGCCGTCGAAGTGGTGGGCGAGCCGCGACTTCGAGAAGGTGTCGCTCGAGATCCCGCTGGGCAGCGGCCCGTACAAGGTCGATTCCTTCGACGTCGGCCGCTCGATCGCCTATCGCCGCATCGACGACTGGTGGGCCAAGGACCTGTGGTTCAATCGCGGGCGCAACAACTTCGACGTCCTGCGCTACGAGTACTATCGCGACGTCACCGTGCAGTTCGAGGCCTTCAAGGCGGGCGAGATCGACATCCGCCAGGAGAACATCGCGCGCAACTGGGCGACCGCCTACGACATTCCGCCGGTGCGCGAGGGCCGCATCGTCAAGGCCGAGATCCCGCACGAGCTGCCGACCGGCATGCAGTGCTTCGCCTTCAACACGCGGCGCGAGATGTTCAAGGACCGGCGGGTGCGCGAGGCGATCGCCACCATGTTCGACTTCGCCTGGACCAACAAGAACCTGTTCTACGGGATGTACAAGCGCAACATCTCGTTCTTCGGCAACTCCGAGCTCGCCTCGTCGGGCCTGCCGACTCCGGGCGAGCTGAAGTACCTCGAGCCGCTGCGCGGCAAGATTCCCGAGGAGGTCTTCACCAAGGAATTCACGCTGCCGGAGTCGGACGGCACCGGCAACGTGCGCGACCTCGCGCGGCGCGCGCTGGCGCTGCTCAAGGAAGCGGGCTGGGAGGTCAAGGACGGCAAGATGACGGAGACCAAGACGGGCAAGAAGCTCGCCTTCGAGATGCTGCTGAACGATGCGAGCTTCGAGCGCGTCTGCCTGCCTTACAAGCAGAACCTCGAGCGCATCGGCATCGACATGAACGTGCGCACCATCGACACCGCGCAGTTCAAGCGGCGTGACGACGAATTCGACTTCGACATGATGGTGACGGGCTTCGGCCAGTCGCTGTCGCCGGGCAACGAGCAGCGCGACTTCTGGGGCTCCAAGGCGGCCGACACGCCGGGCAGCCGCAACGTCATCGGCATCAAGGACGCCGCCATCGACAACCTGATCGAGACGCTGATCGGCGCGCCCGACCGCGAGAGCCTGATCAACGCCACGCGCGCGCTCGACCGCGTGCTGCTGTGGAGCCACTTCGTGGTGCCCAACTGGCACAGCAACACCGCCTACGTCGCCTACTGGAACCGCTTCGGCCGCCCGGCCAAGAGCGCCAAGTACGCCCCCGTGGCCTTCGACACCTGGTGGATCGACGAGGCCAAGGACAAGGCCCTGCAGCGGGACAAGAAATGATGCCAACCGCTTCCCTCCCCACGCGCAGCGTGGGGAGGTGGCCGCGCAGCGGACGGAGGGGTCATAGGCAACACATTGGAGCCCATGACCCCTCCGTCGCCGTAAGACGGCCATGCGTTTTGGCCGCTGCGCGGCCAAAAGCGCACGCCATCCCCACGCTTGCGCGTAGGGAGGCAGGCCAGTAATGGCCGCCTACATCCTGCGACGCCTGCTGCTGGTGGTGCCGACTTTGATCGGCATCATGGTGATCAACTTCTTCGTGATCCAGGCGGCGCCCGGCGGGCCGGTCGAGCAGATGATCTCGCAGATCCAGGGCACGGCGGTCGACGCCACCGAGCGCTTCTCGGGCAGCTCGAGCGGCGGCGAGACGGTGCGCAGCGCCTCGAACGACAGCGGCGGCGGCGCCTATCGCGGCGCGCGCGGCCTGCCGAAGGAGCTGATCCAGCGCATCGAGAAGATGTACGGCTTCGACAAGCCGATCGGCGAGCGCTTCTTCCTGATGATGAAGAACTACCTGGTGTTCGACTTCGGCGAGAGCTTCTTCCGCAACAAGAAGGTGGTCGACCTGGTGATCGAGAAGATGCCGGTGTCGATCTCGCTCGGCCTGTGGACGACGCTTCTGATCTATTTCATCTCGATCCCGCTCGGCATCGCCAAGGCGGTGCGCGACGGCTCACGCTTCGACGTCTCGAGCTCGACGACGCTGATCGTGCTGAACGCCATCCCGGGCTTCCTGTTCGCGCTGCTGCTGGTCGTGCTGTTCGCGGGCGGCAGCTACTTCAAGATCTTCCCGTTGCGCGGCCTGGTCAGCGACGACTGGAGCTCGCTTGGCCTCGTCGACAAGGTGCTGGACTATTTCTGGCACATGACGCTGCCGATCGGCGCCATGGTGATCGGCGGCTTCGCCACGCTGACCTTCCTCACCAAGAACTCCTTCCTCGAGGAGATCCACAAGCAGTACGTGCTGACGGCGCGCGCCAAGGGCCTGGAGGAGCGCCGCGTGCTCTATGGCCACGTCTTCCGCAACGCCATGCTGATCGTGATCGCAGGCTTTCCGGCGGCCTTCGTCAGCGTGCTGTTCACCGGCTCGCTGCTGATCGAAGTGATCTTCTCGCTCGACGGCATCGGGCTGCTGGGCTTCGAATCGGCGCTGAACCGCGACTATCCGATCATGTTCGGCACGCTCTACTTCTTCGGACTGATCGGCCTGGTCATGGGGATCATTGGCGACCTCACCTACACCCTGGTCGACCCGCGCATCGA